>Ga0180434_10005770_pt1 | contig 14455 bp, 25 predicted proteins | sample SS_ome_7_FD_132453 | JGI IMG/M metagenome (GOLD analysis project Ga0180434, IMG submission 132453) | Hypersaline lake sediment archaeal communities from the Salton Sea, California, USA - SS_1_D_2 metaG | ecosystem: Environmental > Aquatic > Non-marine Saline and Alkaline > Hypersaline >... | reverse complement strand
TTATTAATCTCTGTCCTGACAATTCTTGCTATCTGATAATCCTGAGGGGCATCTTTCTTTTTCCAGTTGACGTACTTGTCCTTAATCTCCTGCTTGATTTCTGCCGCCTTCTTACCGCCAGCTATACCGTCAGCCATCATCCTTTTCATATCACTTACAGCTTTCTGGTTGAATATCTTGATGGCATCCATTGTTCTGCTCTGCATAAGCATGTCACTTCTGTCAGTAAGCTGTTTGTAGAGATTAGAGTTCGGATGGACTTCTGTGTCGTTAGCTCCGTCTATAGGATTGACTATGTGCTGGTTCATCTTTGCAAGTAAGCCTGGTATCAGGTTCTTAACCTTGTCATTGAACTTGTCAAATATTCCGTCCATCTTTGAGAGGATGTCTGATGACAAGAACGCTTCCTGTTTCTTGGTTTGGCTGTCACTGAACTGCTTGAAAAAATCATCAAGGACCTCGGCGTATGCCGTTTTCAGTTCATCGTAGAATGACTTCATTATCTTATCTTCAGGTGTCTCTTCATCAAGGAACTCGTTCTGTAATTGTTCCAGCTGTTTCTTTTTCCTTTCAAAGTATTGTTCGGCAACAGGTTTCATGTCCCAATCAAATTCCTGGATGAGCAAAATACCATTGAAAACTTTCCAGTTCTCTACCTTTTCATCCTTGATTAGCCTAAGCTTCTTGCCGCCTACATTTGCACGTTGACTGACCTTCCAGTTATTTACGTCGCCACGCTTGAACATCTTCTTGTAAACTAATCTATTCTTCCATTGCCTGTCATCTACTTCTGCGTTTATGGCCTCACTGAAGCTCGGTTCATTGGCCTTGGACTTTTTTACTTTCGCTGATTGATAGTCAGGTACCTGGGTTTGGTCGTCTTGTAAATCCACCTTGTAGTTCACTTCGTCTATAGGTGGCTTGAGGTCGTGCACGTACTTGTCACCACCTTCTACTGGGTCGTAGCCTGCAGCTGCTCGATACTCGTTAAATGTTATTATTCCTGCATCGTACAGTTCCCTGCTATAAGACATCTTGTCTTCTTTGGAATCTAAATCTACTGTACCGAACTTTAAAGTTGCATCTTCTGCTATCCATGGATAAGCTTTTCTAAGTTCTCCTATAATCAGCCTATTAAAGAATACCAGGAACTGTTCCTTCATGGATTGAAGTTCCAATGCAAACGGAATCTTGACCTCGCCTGCTGTTGCTCGATTGACGTCTGCGTTCCATGGAGTGAGATAATTAGGTACCAATCCTGCACTGATGTCTCTCCGTAAGAAATCTATCTGAGCATCCATCGGGTCGTTCTCGCCTGTGTAATTCAATGGTTCAGTCTTGAATGGCTTATTAATGATTAGATGGTCTTCATCCTGTAATTGTCTCAAGTCATCTTCAAGCTTAATGATATCTCCTGCATCGGCTATATTATTCTCGTCACCTATGGAAATAATTTTCTTTCCCAATGCCCGATACCTTGCAATGACTGCATAGTTCTTGATTATCTCTGTAAGAACCTGGTTGTCATCTATTGCTGATGCCAAGTATCCACGGCCATAGATTCCGTCCCTTGACCATCCCAGCTTGAGTTGCACAAGCTTGTTCTTATTAACAGGGACTGCCCATACATGCTGCTGGAACAGATAGCTCCCCATTATATAATTCACTTTCCAGAACCTTGGAAGCTTGACTCCATCTCCCATGTTGTAATTTCTTACTTCCCTTGGGACTTCATAAAGCCAGTACTCAGTCTCATCCTTTGCATCCAGAAATCTCCATACCCTGCTTGGGTCAGGGATGTTGTAAATATTATCAAGTAATGGCAGGCCGTTCTTCATCTTACGATAAGTCGGTTCAATATAGATGTTGCCTACAGCTACGCCAATATAAATAGAATTGAATATCTCTCCCTTAAGTTCCGGCCGTTGCTCTATCCATTTGTTCAAAAAGTCTGCTGTCCTTTGGTCAGCTGAACTTGCTTGCACCTCGTTGCCCATAATGAATCTGGCTACCTGCTTGTTGCCTGCGTTGATTAATGGTCTCTGCTCTAACATGTCAAGAACCTTCCTCATCTCAAAGTGAGGAGTCCTTGTCTCATCCTTGAATATTGATGTCCCGAACTTTAATGCACCAAACCTGGCCATCTGAGTTGGGGCTTTATTGAAAAATTCGCTAAGTCTCATTTCCTGCTACCTCCACGTAGTAATGCATATTTATGAACATCTCCCATGATTTCCTGATATAAGAAATATATTCCTACGCTTGCTAAAAAAGTCTTTATTGATAACATGTACCCGAAAAGCGTGAGCACTATCCAGATACAACACCAATACCCAACAAGCATCATAAGCGTCATTAACCACTTCTGTACTAACCACTTCTTTAGCTTGCTCTTTATCCTAATATGTATAGGAACATCCATAGATATTACCTCCTACGTCTTGGTCATATTTAAAAACGATTATCATTGGACTACCACATATACTCTATCCCTGTTTGGATTGATAATAAAACCTTTGCCCTTGAATAATCGTATGCCCTTTAATTTTATTGACTCCATCTTAGTGATATCAAAATCGCAGTGGACTTTGTCATCTTTCCAAGTGACCTTTCGGAGTCCCTTCAATTGTCTTTTCATAATTTTCTCTATCTCTTTTTTTGATATTTCAGCACGCAACCTGTCACCTCCTGAAGCTGTGAACTTTTTTAGTCCCTCCTCATTAATAGTGAAAAAATTAGTCGAACCTCTGTTACCTTCAATGTAATCGCAATAAGCCTGACTGAAGCCTTCAATGCCCACATGATGCATCAGCCAATACTTCTTTGCTTCTGCTATGGATTGAGTCATTTTGCTATTCTCACCTTCAGCCAGATTATACGATTACATTCAGTGCATTGCATCTTCTTCTTGCCATACTCCTGGTCTGGATTGTACAAGAATCCGATTACACGCATACGCTTATTGCACTTGTAGCAGATATCCTTACTGTTCAGGTTTAGGCTCTTCTTGTGGTTTGGACTCTTCTGCTGGTTTTGGTTTGTTTCCATCTAATTTCAACTCCGGCTTCTTAACTATCCGTATGTCTTGCACTACCTTAAGCTGGTAGCCTCCTTCATCAAGCTCTGCAACGAGCTTCTTTACTTTTTCAAGTGCTTCTTCTTCCTTCATTTAAAATCTCCTCCTTGGTTTGTTTCTTAACATCCTCAACCTTTCGTCCCATGTCATAGGCTGTTGATGTTTTTCAACTATTTGTTGAGTGGTATCTTTTGATAATACGGGAATGCCTTCCTGTGCTAAATCCGATTGCACATCCTGTGCCCTGCTTACGTTCGTGGCGAAAGTGGCTATCTGATTCTGCTTGAACCTGTCTGGCAATAATGCTAAGCATACCGAAAAGAAGTAATCGCCGTGACCGTCTGATGACCTTGCTGCTTTGAAATTGTAGTCAACCTCGTTCAAGTGTTTTATCAGAAGTTCGTTGTCCAATAATAATACGTTTCCGTCCTGTAATAAGTTTTTAAGATTGACAGCCATACGTTCTACTATAGGAATAGACTGGTGTGCTTCTGCAGACTTGACCTTGCTTGCGAAATGGATGCCTTCTATCATGGTTCCATGTTTTCTTTTGAGAAACTCGTGCAAGCCTAAACCTAATCCCGTCATGTCTACTCTGACCTTCATGACCGATGGGAAATGGTAGAGGAGCCTGTCAATAATATCTTGCTGTTTCGGAATGGTCATGTCCTTGAGGCTTTCTGCATACTTCATGACATAAATGTTTGCGTCCCTGTCCTCGTCATGTTTCTTTTCAAAGATTGTGATTGCTGTCAGGTCTCTGTTCCTGGCAACGTCTATGCCCATGTACATAGGATTTTCTGTTTCGTAAATAAAGTCCAAGTCTCTCGATATCTTTAATTTGAGATTCTTCATACCTTCATCTACGTTACGCATAATGAGTGAGTACGGTAAGTATGATATACTGTCATCAAGGAAATCGCACATCTGTTCCTGCATAAAGATATTAGCGTCCCTTTGTCTTTTGACTTCAAGTTTCTTTAAGTCTATCCATGGAGCTACCGGGTCAAGCTTTTGTTTAAAGATTGATACTCTCGGATTGAATTTGCCTTCTTCAAATATAGGTAACCTGAACACTTGATACCCTACAGGATTTGTAATAAGTTCAAAGAAATGATTGTTCCTTCCACAGGGCGTTGAGCCTATAATTGTCTGGGCAAGTTCTCCTATCATTGCATCCTGTACTGCAGCTAACAGTTCCCTGTCTCTTGTCTGGAATGCATACTCGTCTATCAATGCCCTTATCAACCTTAGTGACCTTACTGCATCACTTGCACTGCCTGATGGGAACGGTTTTATTACACTCCCATTCGGAAACTTGACTACACTTTCCTGCATCTCAACTGCTCGATACAAAGGTTGCCCGTTTACCTTGATGTTGCAATTATTTATTAGCCATTTGATTGTCTTTAAGATTTCCCTGCTCGAATCCTGTCTCTGAGCTATCACTGGGAATATCTGGTTCGGCCACCATAGTGCCGATGTTATCAGTTCTATACAACTACTGAATGTAAACGAGATACCTCGGGCCTTGATAAAAAGAACGTCAGGAGCATTAGTGCCCAACACGTTGATACTGCATGAATGAAAGTCTTCCTGATACTCAGTCATGCTATATGGAATAGGCTGACCTACAGGGCTCCTCATACAAAAATCATTCTTCAGTTGAGTAATGTACTCCATCTGTGCGACGTTCTTCTTTATCTTTGATTTGTACCAGCTCACTTCTTAACTACCTCAGTCTCTTTGATATACTCACACAACCTCTGTAACTGTCCTGCTGTAATTTCAACTTTGTCGTTGTATTCCATCATCTGCAATCTTGGTATCCATCGCTTGGCTACTTGTCTGACATATCTTCTTTCATGTGGTTCGCCGGAATAATTTAACTTGTCCGAGAACCTTCCAGTCCTTTTGTTCCTTCGCATTTCTTCCCCCTCCTTGTTCTTAAACATACTCATAAACTCTTCAAATGATACTGGTTTCTTGATGCCTATCACAAAACATCTTTTCTTCCCTAAGCCTATTGAGAGTGAATATAACATCTTCTCGACAGGTGCCTCGCTCTTGTGAAATATTCTTATATGCATTATTCATCACCGTCCTTGTTTTGTTCCTTGACTTCTATCTCAAGCCGATACTTATCATGTTTGCTGTTGTGGATTCCAAAGTAATCCATGATGTGGCACAATAGATATTCCATACATTTCTTCTCAGACTTCCTTTCACTGTGGCTGTTATTGTACTCTTCCTCTTCTTCAAAAACGACTTTCCGAGTGTAATTGTTTCCCTCTTCGTCCTCTTCAAGAAACTTTACAACGTAGCCGTTGATTGCCTTTTCTATCGAAAGCTCCATAACAACACCCCCGCTGAAAATAAAAACCCTACAAGACATCCTCCTGCAAATACAAAGTATGTCTCATTGTCGTAGTAATAATCCTTAAGTCTTTCCATCATCTTTATCGCCTCCTACATGTTTGTTGAATCCTAATAGTACCACACCGCACTTGTGACAGCATACATTAAACTTCTTATCGTCTTCCATAAGCTTTGCAAGCTTGCTCCCGCACTTGTTGCATTTAACTCTTCTTAACATTGTCAATCATCTCCTTAGACATCTTGTCCATCCTTTCCAGCTCCTTGAATATCAACCTTAGCAATATCGTTATGATTGATAATAAGATTATTGCCAATATCATCACAACCAAAATGATTTCCATTGCCGGTATATCAATTCCAAATATGTACATTGTCCTCTCCTCACAATATGTTATTATGAATGCCTTGAACATCAACAAAGTCAACAGGCTCCAGTAGATTAATGAGCCAATATAAAATCCGTAAGTCCTTGTCAATGCGTCCCATCCTAATCCTGAACCTTTCATGTTATGTTCTTGGGCTCATAGTAACGTGCTTTTTCTTTTCTGATATCTATGACTTCCCAACAAGCCTGATTGGCTCCTTTTAATCTGTACACCCAAAGTTCTTTGGTCACTCCCTTAGGTACCTTGAGCCTCTTCATCATATTTATTTCCTTAAGGAATGTAAAGCCGTTCTCCCCTACAACTACCTTGATTAATCTCATGTCCTTGTACTTGAAGACAATCAGGTCAGCCCTGACACTATCTACAGACAAGTAATCGTATCCCTTTTCAACGAGTAGTCTTTTTACGAGCTTTACCTTTGCCTTTCTCTGTTTCATATAACCATACTCCTAATGCCATGTAGATAATGATAAACAATATTGCCGATAGCCACTTGAGCCATAACGCACTGAAAAAACTTGCAACACCTTTAGCAGCAAGCAACAAAGCAACAACTGCTATGACTGTGTTCCTATGTTCATATATCCACATGTTCAGATTCTTTTTCTTCTTCTTCGTCATCATCTTCACCTTTATTTTTCCTGTACGAGGATGGCATGCCAACTATCCCTTCCGTTGCATCAACATCTATCGCCAGGTTCTGTTCTTGTAATGCTTTCTTGATATTCTCAACACGTTCCTCAAACTTTTCCCTGTAATCGATATTTATGTTTTGCTGGATGTTTACCATAGTGTCTATCTTGTCCCTTGTCCTTTGCTGAGCTCCCATCATGTACAACCAATCGTTCCAATCTTTGACAACCTTTGTAGCCAGATACTTGTCCTTATTGTCTCCACGCATCAGTTCCTGAGTCACTCTTCTGTAGATTATTTCCGTAATGAATGTCGCATCTTCTCCCAATTGTTTGTTGAACTCTTCCATCAAAGCTTTCTTGTCATGACTAATCTGAGCCTGACTCACACCATACCTGCTGGCTAAAGTCACTTGAGTTATGTTATCCGGATGACCTGCTGCAAGCATCATCCTGAGCATCTCTGCCCTTCTTTCCACATGATTGTATTCCTTAGGGTCTTTATCCTTCGGAATTGGAACGTCCTTATAACCCATCTTTCACATCTGGTTTTTCCTGACTCTCCTCTTCAGTAGTTACATCTTTGTCCCGATATCTCGCCCTTAAGGTAGTCTGCAGATTTCCGCCTACTGTCATGGACATTGACTCTATCTCCTTTTCTTCGCCATCTATCATGAATTTCTTATTAGGAATGTCCAATATCACAGACTTAAGACCTGTCACATCTTTTACCTTCCACTTGACAGTGACACTATCATCAATGATGTCTTCCTTTTCATGTACGAGCTTCTATTCTTCTTCAATCTCATCCACTAATTGATAGAATTTTAGCTCTTCTTCTTCCATCTGTAATAAGGCTCCTTTCATTGAATCGTCAATCTCCATGCCTGATATCATCTCACCAAACAGTGCCGGACTCATCGTCCCCCTTTGTCTGTTCATGTTGGCTGTGAGGGCCTTCATCACGTCATCCTTGTTGTTCACTGGGATACCTTTCGAGATTAGCTTCTTCTTGATTTGCTCTAAATCCGTATCATCCAGCACTATGGACCTTAGCTTGTCCTGCTTTGCTGTCTTCCATCTATGCTCTCCATCTATTATCATATACTTGCCATCCTGTTGTTTGTAGAGTAGAACTGTCTGCAGGAATCCGTTCCTGTCAATGTTCTCACCCAATTTCTCTTCCTCCTTGTCTGTCATGACGTTTGGATTCCAAGAATTAGCAACTATCTTGTCCTTTGGGACTTCTTCATATTTTCCGATGTCTGTCATCATCTAAACCTCCCTATATCATTTAAGTAATTGCCAAACTGTTTCCATGCGAGCAGATTCACCATGTCTGCCCTGTTGTTGTCTCTTCGTAAGAAGTATTTCGATTCTCCGTACAGTTGGCCTTTTTCAAAGTAATAGAATAATCCGAACCTCTTGCCTAAACTCCATGATGTCGAATCTGCAGAGAATAAGCCTGTCTCACTATATTTCGATAATTTGTTGTCTGTCATAGCAAATAGATGGAATTTATTGTCCGGATATCTCTTTGTCACTTGTTGTATGAACTTCGGACTTCTCAAATTTGCTCCTGCACCTGTTCCACCTAATCCTATAAAAGTATAGTCTTTGCACCACTGTTCTAAGATTTTGTTACTTTCTCCGTGCCAGACCACCATAAGCTTGCCTTTGCTTGACCTGTTGAACCTGGTTCTCCAGTTTTCAATGACATCCATGCCGTACATGCTCTGCAAGTCCAGCTCCACAAAGCAGTCAAATACGTTTTGATACCTGTACATGAAATTTGTATAATTGCTGATATACTTCTCAATGCCTTCACTCTTGACTATCCTGATTACTTCCTGGTTGATGCCGTGCCCCATCTCCATGCTACGTTTTAAGACTGTCTTCCCGTACATGTATAGGAATGAGTGAGCTCCCGAATCGACCATCACGAACAGCTTAGGATTCTTCTTCCTTAGCTTGATGAGCGTGGGCAATATGTAATCCATCTTCTTCCTTAAGTCCATATATGAGAATAGGATTCCGCCCTTGTAGTCTTCCAGCTGGCAAGCCAGTCTCCTGAAATCTACACAGCTCATGGACAGTATCAGTTTCATATTAGTTCCATCTCCTCCAGCATCTTTGTGATGACTTCCCTGTAATGATACCTTTCAATATCGATGGGTACCTGGGTGTCTGTTTCCAAGTGATACATCACTCCGGCTATGAAGTCCTCAAGCTTGTATTGTAAAACATTCGGAATGTAATCCGAGAATGCTAACCCTTTGGTTGTGATTGGAATCGTGCCTACCCCTATGGCTTCCATGGTGCAGTACCCGAACGTTTCCTGTCTGCTTGGGGATATAAGTATCCTTGACCTTGCCAATAGATTCAGCCACTCTTCCCTTGTCCTTGGATTCTCCTGTGCGATGACTACTGAAGTGGACGGGTTCCTTTCCTTGAGTTCCTTGACTATGTCCAGTCCCTTCTCGAATGATAACCTACCGCCAAAGACTATATCGTTATCTTTCTTGGTGCCTCTCAGTTTCTTGATATTGTCCAAATCGACTGGCAATCCCGTTACAACTATCCTATCAGGATTTACCATACGTTTGCTGATAATCAAATCCTTGTGGAATGTTGTCGCAACAAAAACCTTGTCGCAGATATCAAATAAGACTGGCTCAAGCTGTGCACCAATCCTGGTCAAGTTGCAAGTGTATGTCAAGTCCCACTGGTCGTAGGTACCTGCATGCCATATCGAATATATCCTGAACTTCTTGCCAGACATCTTTCTGTAATATTCCAGAGATTCAAGTCCTGGGAACTCTCCATCTGCTACAAGAATAATATCATCATCCTTTAAGTCGTATCGGAATAATTCTCTCAGCTGCTCGAACTTATACTGGAATGTCCTGTTCCAATCCAAGAAGTTCTTGCCATCTGTTTTGGCATTGGGGATGTCTGGAGCCAGCTTGACAAAGTCGATGTTATGTTTCCTGAACACTACATCGAACTGCCAAAACCAATCTTTGGTGTATCTGTTCTCAAGCGGCTCCAGTGGCAGATAGTATAAAGTCATTTTAACAGTATCTCCTTGACGGCATTGTATCGTTGTGTTATTGTCTCGCCTTTGATAGGAATAACATTCCCAAATATCTTGCCGTAAACAGTCATAACATTTTTGTAGATTTCATCCACATCGTTCCTTAGGTTATCGTCCTTTGGTCTGAACCCGTCCTTCACATAATCGAATCCTTCTGTCTGGAACCATAACACCTTATGATACTTGCTTGCTTCATTGAATACAAAGTCCTGCATACCTTCCTCATCAATATTCCTTTTCTCGCATTCGTACTTATAATACACGTACCAGTCAATGATGCTTCTGTCCAGTAATAGGTATTCAACATCCTTCCTCAATAAGTGTGACATCTCTTCCATGAGATGCTTGTACATTATCATCTTCCTGCCTGTAGGATTGTCCAACAGGTTCATGTCCATCAATGTCCCTCTGACCGTATCGAACACATATCCTACGTTCTTCTTGTTTACTTTCAAGTCCGAAATAATCCTTGTCATTACAGTAGTCTTGCCCACTGATGCATTTCCGCTAAATGATATTATCTTCTTTTCATTCATAGTAATCCAGCCTCCTGCCAATTCTTTAAAAACCTCTGGTACAACAGTACCGGGCTTCGCATGTTGCAGTGCATGCATTTTGTCTTCAGTCTCTCGTTTGGGTCAAGAAACGTCTTTCTCATCTTTTTCACTTTGTCTGACTGCCATATCTCAGACAGCGTATTATCATACAGGTTGCCATAGACCAACTGTTTATCATTATCGAAACAGCAGGCACATACATCTCCATCTGAATGGATTGATACGGCCATCCATGGGTTGAGGCATAGTTCATTGCTCCCTTTGTTTTGATTGAAACAGTCCGGAATAGACCTTACTGTGACCGCCATATTGCTGATTTTAGAGGATATCTCTTCCATTAAGGATTGGTAGTCTCCTTGTTCTATGAATTGAATATCGGTAGGTCTTTCCCGTTCTGATAGTAGCCTTGTAAAATTGTCCTTGAACCTGACTATATTCCTATTGATTCTGTAGCTGACCTCATCAAAACTGACAGTGATGGCATCTGCTTTGAGTAATGCAGGTTTCCACAGTTCAAGGTTAGTTGAGAATCCTACCCAGATATTCTCTTTCTGTAGCATGCTTACCATCAGGTCTATCTCCTGATGCAATAAAGGCTCTCCGTACATCTGTAGCTCAACATAGAACGTGTTGGCAAAATCGCCTCGGTCTATCATTGTTTTGAGAAGTTCCACTGGAAACCAAGGGGTTCTCCTTTTTGCTTCTCCTTTGGTTACAGGGCAGTCAGGACACTTCAGGTTGCATAATCCTCCAACAGATTCTATCTGATGTATGATTGGCAACTCATTGTAATTGAATGAATCAAGCTTTGATGTCCTATACGATAGCACCGTTTTCACCATCCTCGCTTACATGGACTTCAGCTCCCCTGTTGTACTTCTCTTCAGCCCACTCTTTTATCTTCACGCCTATCATCTCGCATGACATGGATTGGTTGTCTGTTTCCATATCTTCGATTATCTCTGATATGCATTCCTGCTCAAGTTCTCTCTTTACTGTAATGAATTCAAGTTCCCTGTCAGCATGGTGTGTGTTGAGTAATAATTTGACATGAAAAATATGCCTATGAGAATTTTTTAAGAACTCGACATTGTCAGGTGCCGCTGGCCATTTGTGCAATGCTTCGAATCTTGTGGTTACCCATATTCTCATTTTGCAAACCTCATGAATTCTTCTCTTGTTGTCTGCTTGTCCTTGAATGCTCCCTTAAGGCACACGGTCCGCATGTAGCCGTCCTTCTTTGCACCACGCATGCATTTGCATAGATGCTTGGCCTTCATCATGAGTGCCATGCCAATAGGTTCATCACCATCAGGCAAATCTAATGATAATGCTTCCCATAATGCTTCCACTACTTCTGATACTAACCTTTCCTGTATCTGAAATTTTGATGAGAAGTAGTCAACTATCCTGGCAACTTTTGATAATCCTAAAACCTTTCCTGTTTTGGATGGAATATACGCAAAGTAGTAATCTCCAAAGAATGGCACACCATGGTGTTCGCATTGGCTGTAGAATTGTCCTTCATCCGTAATCATCTGGTCATATGTAATATTATCCATCCCGTTCGGAAACGTTGTAACCTTTGGCTTCTGCTCCGAATCGTATCCCCTAAAAAGTTCGCCGTACATGTTTGCTATCCTTTTTGGAGTATCCTTCATTCCTATCCGGTCGGGGTCGTCTCCTACTTCGCGTATGATTGTTTTCCATGCCTCCTTTATTTTTTCCTTGTCCATTCTATTTATCCCCCAAGTTTAATGCTTTAAGTAATTTGATTAGTTCTGCTCTGCTGTATTCAGCAAGCTTCCCGTCATCGTATTTGAAAAGTATCCTTCCGAAATCAACATTGTCAAGGTCTATCATCATGTCAGATGGCTTGACATTATTGTAGATAGTCGTATCGATATCCCTGTCCCAATAGATAACACCATCAGTTGATTTGCCTTTGCTCCAGTCTGCTCCAAGGTTCATTCTGCCTCCCAAAAGAATTCCAGCCAGGTGTCTGGACTGACATGCCTCATTGCATGCACGTGTGGAATCCTTTGCTTAGCAAACATTACCATCATCTTGCATCTGCCGTAAGTTGATAATGTTCCGCCAGTCTCCACAAGGTCATCAACAACCAGAGTGTGTTCTGATATCTTTCTTGTTGTGAGTGGCAGGCCTGTCATGTTGCTTAGCATTACTGCAACGACTAATCCTCCCCTTGGCACTCCATAGATATCTTTTATCCGCATCTCCTTCATCTTCTCAGCCATCTCTTTGAGTATTACATATGTCTCTTCGACAGTTACCCTATAGACTTGTTGATGCTGGGTGCCGGTATCGTTCTCGTACTGTTCCCTATCACGGTTCATCATACTCCCCTCTCCTTATCCCAGACAACCACATGTTCTCTTGGGCTGAACCTGAGATTATACTCCTTGCACCATTCAATTACTCTTGGTGCGTTGTTGAGATACTCCTCCCGTGTTGCTCCTCTTGGCATTAGGTACAGACTCTTGGTTCCGAATTGGTCTATTGCTTGGAGTACCTGCTCTTCATTGTCAACTACAACTTTGTACACATCTGCCTTGTTGTATTTCCTGAAATCATAAACCCAGTTGTTGAGTTTCGGACTACAGACTATAAGGCACATGTTGTATGCTCTTGGAAACATGACACTACCATTTGTTTCTATCTGTATCTTGTATCCGTGCTTCCTTAGAAATCGTATCAGTTCAGAAATATTCTTCTGGATTGTAGGCTCCCCTCCTGTAATGATAATCTCCTTGCATTTGGTTGTAAGCTTTTTTACTGCTTCAAGAATCTCAACAAGGGTCAGGTCTACTCCTGTGTTGTGGTATTGAGTATCACACCACGGGCATTGCTTGTTGCATCCGCTGGTTCTTATGAATACAGCAGGCTTTCCGACGGTAGGTGCTTCCCCAGAGATGCTATAAAAGATTTCGCATATCTTCAGGGTCTCCATCTATCTCTCCTCATACATAGCCATGCAGTTCGGAGTCTCCCAAACCTTCACATGCCTTAGCTTTATGCCTTTCTCTTTCAGAGCTTCAGCTATGTTCTTGAATATATATTCAGAAATATTCTCGGCGGTAGGTATAAACGGCACAACGATTATCTTCTGCTCTTCCTGGTCTCGATAATTTAAGAAGTCTTGAATGAACGCATCCTGTTCATACATCATAAAGCCATGGTCAAGCTTTGCATCAATGTGCTCCATCATGATTTGTTTCAGGTCTGCAAAATCGATGACCATCCCTTCGTCACTGCTTCCTGGTGTTGTGATGACCTTATCATCAACGCCAACAACAATCTTGTACCTGTGCCCATGTAAGTTTCTGCATTTGGATTTGTGGTTTGGCACCCGATGTCCCATGTCTATTTGAATTTCCCTTTCGATTAACATGCACTGTTGTCTGGATTACATATATATAAAAGTTTCTATTTACAATAAGTCAGGTAGCTTACCCTCAAGGATTGTCTTGACTACTTCCTCGAATAGTAATGGACTGAAATCTTCTTCTTGTTCATTGTCGAAATTGATTGGCATGTACAAGTCAGGCCTTCCTCTCGTCGCCTGGTACACAAAGAAAAATCCTCGGCATCCGTTGCCGGTCTCGAATTCTCCTGTGTCTCCATTGAAGCTTACTCCATCTTTGATACCGTGCCATAGAAGCCGGATATCATCTGTCTTGACGTTCGGGTCTGGATGCATCTCTTGTATCGCTTCTTGTGGATAGTAGTTCGACATATATCTCCTATCCAAGTACTTGATTCTTGTTGCTTCAACCCTTCCATCATTATCTAATCTTGCCCTAACTATAAATCCCTTACTCATTTTTCTTCAGCCTCATAGTCTGGACATTCATCCTGATGGAAATAGCTGATGCATTTCTCCTGACCGCCTTCTTGCCTTCCAGGATGATGGCACCAGTCTGCATGCAGATGCTTGCAGTCGGTTACTACGAACTTCATCTTGTTGAACAGTTCAGTAATTGCCTTGTCGTAGCTTCCCTTATGGTCTTGCGGAACGATAGGATAGCATGCCTCATGGCATTCCCTACAACCGTCAGCTGCAAAGTTTTCTGCAACAAAATCCTCAATCAGTTCCCTGAATGTTGCCTTACTTATCATCTTTAATCCACTCCCGTAATTGTTTTTTCATTGCCCTTGACCTGAGTACAAGCTCCTTCGATTGCCTGTACAATGCTATTGCTTCCCTATACAGCCTTCGTTTGTCTTTCTTCTTGATTGATTGAGTGGCCTGTTCAACCTCCTCCTCAACCTTGGTTGTGTTGTCCTTCGTTTCTGTAATACTCTGT
>Ga0180434_10005768_pt1 | contig 14457 bp, 14 predicted proteins | sample SS_ome_7_FD_132453 | JGI IMG/M metagenome (GOLD analysis project Ga0180434, IMG submission 132453) | Hypersaline lake sediment archaeal communities from the Salton Sea, California, USA - SS_1_D_2 metaG | ecosystem: Environmental > Aquatic > Non-marine Saline and Alkaline > Hypersaline >... | reverse complement strand
TCCACCGGAACGGTCGCCCCGACCTTCGCGCCGATCAGCTCCTTGGTCACCGGGTCGTCCGCGCTCGCCCGCGTGTCCCACTCCCGCTCGCCTTCGCGCACTCGGACCACATCTCCATCCTCGACCGAGTCGCCTTCCTTCTCCTCCATCGTCGCGAAGTGCGACTGCACCTCCCGCAGTGCCTGCTGCACGTCTTCGTCGGTCACCGGCGGCGGCGGGGGAACGCTCACCTCTCGCCCTCGGTAGTCTGGAACCTCCACCTCCGGCAGTACGGCGAAGGACGCCTTGAAGACGAACGGCTCCGCCTCTCCGGAGGAGATGACCTCCAAGCGGGGGCGGGAAACAGGACGTAGTTCGAGCGCGACGAGCGCACTCGGGAGGTGGTCGCGCTGCAGGTCCTCTTGGGCTTCCGCTACGAACACGTCCTCCCCGAACCGCGTGTCGAGGACGCTTCTCGGGATCTTCCCCTTGCGGAATCCGGGGATCCTCGCCTCCCGAGCGTAGCGACGGTAGACGGCGTCAAGCTGTTGGCCGAACGCCTCGGGAGAGACCGTAACGCGTACGACCGCCTCGGTCTCGCCCCTCTCTTCGATCTCGTATTGGGGTTCAGTCGTCATGGTGATCTTGGAAGCACGCTCCAGGTCTGGCAGATGGGCGGATTATACGATCGGTCCGATTGCCGAACAAGAAAACCCTCTAGGCAACGACGTTAGAACAGCAGCAGGTTCCACCACTCGGGTCCCAGGAGCAGCGCCCACAGCCTCTGGATCCCCCGAAACACGGGGGTCAGGACGCCGAGGTAGAGGAGCCCCACGAGGAGAAGGAAGCCGTAGCGCTCGAAGGACAGGAGAACCCGTCGTCCGGCGGGAGGGAGGAAGTACATGAGGACCCGCGACCCGTCGAGGGGAGGGATTGGAATCAAGTTGAACGCGGCGAGAATCACGTTGTAGAGCACGAACATACCCAGGAAGACGAAGATGGCGTCGATCAGGTTTCCTCCGAACCCTCCGATCCGATGCAGCGCTCCATTCGGAGAGGCGAGGAAGACCAGCTGCCCGAGTCCTGCGGCTGCGAGGGCGAGGATCAGGTTCGTCGCCGGACCAGCGAGCGCGACGTAGAGCATGCCCCGCATCGGGTTCCGGAAGTTCCCCGGGTTGATCGGCACCGGCTTCGCCCATCCGAAGAGTGGAACGCCCCAGGAGAACAGGACGCGCATCAAGACGAGGGTGACAGGAACGAGGATCGTCCCGACCGGATCGACGTGCGCGAGCGGGTTCAGCGTCAGACGGCCTCGGTCGCGGGCCGTTGGGTCGCCGAGGCGAGCCGCGACGTACCCGTGGGCGATCTCGTGAAGGACAATCGCCATGAAGACCGCGATCAGAGATAGGACGACTTGGAGGATCAGTTCGACGTTCATGAGCGCTCCCTCATCTACGGATCGACGGTCAGTGTATCCTCGTTCCTGACGATTGCCAGACCGGGAGGCGCTCCCTTCGGCTTGCGTACGTCCCTTGCCGCCGCGACGCTGACCTCGACCCGCCGTTCTTCCCGCAGCTTCGAGTACCGGGACGCCAGTCGCGCCGCCGCTTCGATCACGTGCTCCGGAATCTCGGCCCTCCCCTGTCGTCGAACGATTACATGGGACCCAGCCGCTCCACGGACGTGCAGCCAGAGATCGTCGGGAGAAGCCTCTCGCAAGAGCCGGTCGTTGTCGCGGGCGTTCTTCCCGACGAGGATCGTGAAGCCATCGAGCTGAAGGGACCGAGACGGAGGTGTCGCCGGGTCTTCCCTCGGCTCCTTGCCCCTCCTCCGACCCTCTAGGAGTCGGATGGCCTCGGCCGGAAGTGGCTCTCCGTTGTCGACCGTGTCGATCGCCCGTTCGAGCTCTCCGATCTCTGATTCGATCCGCCGCAGTCGCGCCTCGACACGGGATCTTCCTCTGCGAAGGCGCTTCGCCCGCTCGTGCATCCGCTGCGCGTTGTCCACCGGCCCCAGCCTCGGATCGAGACGGATCGACACCGTCTCCCCCGTCGCCGGATCGCTCAGGGCCACTTGGTCGCGACCCGAGGACAGGTCGGATTGCCGCATCAGAAGCAGGTCAGCGCACCGGCGCAACGCGTCGGCCTCACTCGCCCCGTCGAGCCACTCCCGCAGCTTCGCCGCCGTTCTCGACCGCCTCCCCAACGCGTGTCGCAGGCGAACAAGCACGTCGCGTTCTTCCTCGCGCTCTCCGGGAAGCCCGACCCCGAGTTCACGGACGCGGTCGAGCGCCGCCGAGAAGCTCTCGACAGGCTCCGCCGGCTTAGGGAGCGGGTAGAACGTGGCTCGCAGATGACTGCTGTCGAGGTGCGCCTCCGGGTCCTCTACCCATTGCATCATCCCCAGCAGCCGTTCGCGCACCCTGTCCGGTGCCTCGGCGTCCTCCACATCGACTCCCGCGAGGAGATCCCGCGCCGTCGGGCCGCCGACCCCGTCGAGAGAACGCGTCAGGGCACGGATTGGGTCCTCGGCGTCGAGCAGCGATTCAATCGCCGCTCGTTCGATCGAGCTCGGATCCGCCTTCTCTTGCGGCGGAAGCGGAGTGTACGCTTGGCCCGGCCGATTCCGAGGATCCTTGCGTGCGGCACCGATGACGAGTCCGTCTCGCACCAGGAGCAGGTTCCCCCTGAGCCCCGCAAGCTCGGCGACAAGCTCGATGCGCTCCGATCGTCCGGCGCGGCGTCTTTCGACCTCGAAGTGAACGATCCGGTCCCATCCGACCTGTCGAACGGACTCGATCCGGCCACCGCGCAAGTGCTTACGCAACAGCATCGCGAAGCTCGACGGCGCTTCCGGGTTCGGGATGTCAAGCGACGTGAGATGAACCGTGGCCTCTCCGGGCGCGATGAGGATCCTCGGTGATCCCCTTCCGGAGACCCTGAGGACGAAGAGGTCACGTGCCGGTTGATACACGGTTCGGATTCCCGTGCCCTCGACCGCGACGAGGAGCTCCCCGAGAGCGGCAGCAATCGCCAATCCGTCCATGCAGCCTCCGGTTGAAGGCCTCCGAGGCCCTCCCTATAATCCACGATTGTAACGCCGGCGTAGCTCAGTGGTAGAGCAATGGTTTCGTAAACCATCGGTCGGAGGTTCGACTCCTCTCGCCGGCTCTTGTCTTGGGATCGCACGTTCGTGCGGTCTTCCGATGGATCGATCCCCTCGGTATCATCCCGCGTCCCCCCACGGATCCCTGCGGGATCGCGGTCCCACGGTCACCCACGTGCTCCGTCCTGTCCGTCTCCCTCTGCGATCCTGCGGGACAGACGTCTTCTGTCAATCGGCCACGCGACGCGCCGGAACCCCCACGAAAGCGGCTAGGATTGGACGATTCCGCCGCGAGCCGGCAAAGGGGTGAGAGAGAGTGAATGATCTGGGGAAAGTGGCGGTCCTTGCCGCCATCATGGGCGCCATCCTTCTGGTGGGACTGCTCATGGCACCGACCGACCGGACTCCCGATGTCGAGGAGCCCGTGGCGATCGTGTCGGAGGCACCACCTGAGGTGATCGTCGTTCAGGAAGAGACGCTTGAACTCCTCGATCCGGTCTATTCGGAGAAGGCCGTCTACCAGGATGGAACGATCCGGATCGCGTTCGACGCGTCCTACGTCGAAGCCGGACTCGAGAGTCGTCTCCCGTTCTGGCTTCACAACGTGTCCGGAGACGTCATCAACGTGCTCTGGGAGCGATGCTCGCTCCAGCTTCCGAACGGGAACACCGTCAGCGTGCTGAGCGAGGAGAGCCTGATCCACTTCGGAACGCCGGGGAGCACGATCTCGATCGCTCCCTCGGGGGACCTTTTCGACGCCGTCATCCCCGTCTCGGAGCTTGGCTGGGACGAGGACGGCGCGTGGTCGGTCACCACCGGCGTCCTCGACGCCGGCACGTTCACGCTCGTTCTGGCGATCGAGCGGGGTGAGACCCGTCCGCGGGCGCAGATCGGGCATCGGGTCCTCTGGGGACTCGACAACGAGGACTGCGAACCGGACCGCATTGTGGGACATGTCGTCGCATCGGACTGCGACGGAAGGTCGATCGTCTACTACACGTTCCGCTTCGTCGTTCGCTAGTCCGCGGACTGGCGGAAGAGAAGACACAAGAAAGGGATGGATTCCGGGAGGTCCTCGATAGGACCTCCCTTCTCTCTGCGTCTCCCATTCGATTTGCCGAGAACGCAGCGTTTGTTGTAGGCTACGTTCTCGCTCGCTGACCACGAGCCGAGGGGAGGTGATTGAAGTGGTCCGAAAGAGCGAAGTCACAACGCTGTCGATCTACATCCCGAAGAGTAAGCTGGAGCGCAAACCGATCGAAAGGCTTGAGCGCCTCGCGAAACGCGTCGACCGCTCCATCAACTACCTCGTCGTCGAAGCCATCCTCCAGTACCTCGACCGCGAAGAACGCAGGAAGAAGTAGTCAGGAACCCTGAAACGGTCTGAGGCCGCGCGCTGGCGGTCGAAGACCGAAGACGTCGGGGCCCCTCCGTACGTCTCGGCGTCCGTACACAGCGCCAGGGACGAGGCTACGCCCTGCCATCGGGGCACGAAAGTCGCCGCGATGTCGGGTGCGTAGCCATCCGCCCCGATCTTGGCGGCAACGCCCCAACTCCCCAATCACTGAGATCTGGACGCAACGCACCAGCCCGGAGTCCCCGCGCGTTGCCCGGGGACTCCGCCTGTCCTACGCGTCCCTACCTGTGCAGGTTGCGCGCCGCGATGACGGCGTACCCATCCTTCGTCAGCGCATCGGCCGTAACGTTGACCGCGTCGTGCTTGTCGAGGTAGTTGCGCTCGAGCGCTCCGAGGAGTCCCCGGGCCTCCAGCTCCGCCTTCGGCTGGAAGTAGTCGAGGATGTCGGAAGGGTGCTCCCTCGTGGCTTCCGCCTCCTGCTTGCCCCCCTCGTGCTTCGCCGAGATGTTCGCCACCTTCCCAGCGAGCGCGACCAGCTCCTCGGTTCGATCGTAGGGCTGGATGACGATGGACTTCTGCGTCTCGGTGATGTGGTGCTCGAATCGGACGACATCCTCCAAGCCGAGCGCGCGCCGAACCTCGGCGCCCTTCTCGATCGTTGTGTTGTCGACGGAGTTCGCCCAGTTGAAGCCGATCAGCGAGGTCGTCCCGTCGTTCCGCGAGAAGAGCTTCGCGCCGAGAAGCGTCCACAGCGCGGCGTACGGGTTGTCGTTTCCCATGTAGACCGAGATCTTGAACTCGATGTCGATCCCCAGCTTGTGAAGAAGGTACCCGAGAAGAACCGTCCCGGGGTTGATGTTCAGGACCTGGCGAATCCCGTACTCGGTGTAGTACCCGAGAAACTCGTCGACCCACTTCAGTGCGTGACCGTTCGGCTGGCCGACCCCGCCGAAGTAGCCGGTGATCGTCTCCGGTCCTCCAAGGTGGATGTTCGATCCGTCGGTCCCCTTCGTGTCGAGCGTCTCGACGTAGCTCGCTCCGACGATCTGCATCGCCGCGGCAACAGCGAGCGTGTCTCCATTGTCGACGACCTGCTCCGCCATGCTGCGAACTCGAATGTAGCGCCCCGGCATCAGCTCGCCCCTGTCAATCGCCTGCTTCGCCTCGGCGATCAACCACGGGAAGTACTGGAGCGCGCTGATCTCCAGCGTCACGGCCTTCGCCTCATCGAAGGGGAGCGAAGAGACGGCGTCCCTCACAACTCCGCGCCGGTACGCGTCTATCGTGACGAACGCTCCCGCGTCCCGCTGCTCGGTCAACCACTCCACGTCGGCGAAGTACGGAGAGCCGGTTTCCCGGAGCCGTTCGAGGAGATTCGGCAGCTTCCTCGCTTCGTCCGCCTTCCGATTGATCTCCTCAGGCCCCCCGTGCTTCTCGACAACCTCGAGCAGCTCGTTGACGACGCCGGAGCCGGGGTCGAGGAGGAGATCGTTGACCGCTTTCAGCGCATCGCCGTCGATCGCCAGCCGTTGCCGTAGGTCTCCCATTCCGTCCTCCTTGTCGAGCCTATTCGTACTCCCGCGTGAGCGCGTCGAAACCTCCCGCTTCGGCCTTGAGCATGTGGTAGCAGTGCTCGTCGGCCGGGAAGGATCCCGCCTTGACGTCGCCGACGTAGGCACGCATCGCCTCGGTGACGACTTCCGCAACGTTGCAGTACTTCTTCACGAACTTCGGCGTGAACGCTTGGAACTGCCCGATCAGGTCGGAGACGATCAGCAGCTGTCCATCGCACTCCGGACCGGCTCCGATGCTCAGAACCGGAATCGAGAGCTTCCGAGTAACGAACCCGGCCACCTCGGGGGGGACGGCCTCCAGGAGGATCAGCTGCGCGCCGGCCTCCTCGATCGCCAGGGCGTCTTCGATCAGCAGCCGCGCCGAGGCGACCGTCCGCCCCTGCGCCTTGTGGCCGCCGAGTTGCCCGGAGCTCTGAGGCGTGAGCCCGATGTGACCGCAGACGACGATCCCCGCGTCAAGGATGGCGCGAATCCGTGAGACGACGCGGACGCCGCCCTCGAGCTTCACCGCATCGACGCCGGCTTCCTTCAGAAAGCGCCCGGCGTTACGGGCCGCCTCCTCATCGCTCACTTGGTAGCTCATGAACGGCATGTCGCCCATCACGAATGTGTTCGGCGCAGCACGCCGCACCGCCTCGCAGTGGACGATGCACTGATCCATCGTTACCGGAACGGTCCCTTCGTACCCGTAGACGCACATCCCGAGCGAATCGCCCACGAGAAGCATGTCCATTCCGGCAGCCTCCGCGAAGGCCGCCGTCGGGTAGTCGTAGGCCGTCAGCCACGCGATCTTCTCTCCCTCGGCCTTCATCTTCTGGAGTGCGTGGATGCTGTGCTTCCGCTTCTCCCCCATTGTGGATCTCCTTCCGACAGGTCGGTTGCGATCGTGCGGTCCGGACTCCCGGACCCACCGTCAGAGGCTACACACGGACGCCCACCTCTCGCAAGAGAAGGGCCAGACGCGCAAGCGGAAGCCCCATGACGTTGTAGAAGTCGCCCCGGATCCCCTCGACGAACAGGGCCGCACGCCCCTGAATCCCGTAGGCTCCTGCCTTGTCGTCGCTCTCTCCGGTCTCGACGTACGAAAGGATCTCCGGCCTCTCCAGATCGCGGAACCGAACCCAGGTCTCCTCGACCGCAGTCCGTTCCTCTCCCGTCCACGTGGAAACGACGCAGACCCCGGTCAGGACGCGATGCTCCTTCCCGCTCAACCGCGTCAGCATCTCGACCGCTTCGTCCCGAGAGGATGGTTTGCCGAGAACGTCATCGTCGAGGACGACGACGGTGTCGGCGCCGATGACGACGCCACGATGCTGCCTCGCGATCTCATGGGCTTTCGCCCGCGCCGCGATGAGCGTCCTTGCCTCCGGATCACCGTCCGTCGGCTCGTCCCCCACGCTGGGGATGACGAGGAAGTCCGAGGTAATTCGACCGAGGAGTTCCCGGCGCCGGGGGGACGCCGAGGCGAGAATCAGCGTCATCCGCGTCTCCGATCCGACAGGGGAACCATGGCCTTCGAGGCCGGCGAGGATCCTCGACTCAGGGGAAGCTCACCCCCGTCGAGCCGTAGAACAGCGCGAAGGAGACCGTCGGATCGGCGCCTCTCGGGAGACGGACCACACCGGCGACCAGCTCGTCAGCCTCGATCCGCTCGATCCGGATGAACCCCGGCGTCAGCTCGACGAACGAGGCGGAGCTGAAGAAGACGTAGTTGGTCTCCGACTGCTGGACGAAGAAGTTCCATGGGGAGAAGGCAACGCCGGTCGGCGAGTACGCCCAGACCATGACGGCCCCGGTCTCGATGAGCGGATCGAGCGTCTGGACGAGAGCTTCACCGAGGGCGCTTTCCCGAACCGCCTCGTTCAACCGGACGTAGAGGAGCTGAAGGACCTCATCGTTGAGGAAGACGATCTCCGCCGTCTGGACGTCGTCGGTCGACAGGCCGAGGAGGGCCGCCATCGACTCCGCACCGAAGTCGGGCAGGGCGAAGATCTCCTCCATCGTCGTCACGTCTTCAAGAAGCGGGACTTCGATCGGGTCGTGCGACGTGGTTGCCGCCGCCGGCCCTCCCGAGGGAGCGGAAGCGACGGCGGGGACAGTCTCCGAGATCGCAAACCGCATCCGCTCGCCGCCGTAGAGGAGTTCGAACGGCTCCGTCACGTCAAGCGCCTCGTCGAGGACGAGGATCCCTTCGCTCCCCGAGCCCTGGGAGGCGCCGGCGGGGTTCATCTCGAACCGCCCTTCCAGGAACCCCGGCGTGATCTCGACCCAGGCCTCGGTCCCCGGACGGATCGTCTCGCCAGCAGCGGGCTCGATCGCAATCGTCAGAGGATCGAAACCGAACTGCGACACGACGGACCGGATGTTCGGGTTGACGTACAGCGCGTTCCTGCCGACGTAAGGAAGAAGGGCCGAGCGGAGGGTCGCGGAGATCTTGCTCTCGAAGGTCCGCTCGTTGATGAACACGACGGTGAGCGTCAACTCGGTTCCACCGACATCGACCTGCACCACGTTGACCAGGTCGATGTCCAGACCGGTTTCGCGGGCGAACCGATCGCGGTCCTGTCCCACGCCGCAGAGCCCACCGATCAAAGCAACAAGGGAGGATGCGATGACCATCCTCCCCAGCTTGTCGATCCTCATCCTTGTTCCCGGTTGCCGTCCCTCGCGCGTTCGCACGAACGTCAGCCGCAGCTGCCGCCGCACCACCAGCCCGCGAACGCGAACACCCAGAACGCCCAGAAGAACGCAAGAAGCATTCCGGCTGTGATCTCGATCGTGATGGGCATCGGCCACCTCCTTATCCGGAATCCAGCCTACCACGCGGCCCTCCGGACGACAAGGTCCCAATGGGAAGAGGGTCGGTTCGGACATCTGTCGCAAGGAGAGCGACGCTCCGATAAGGTTCCGGCAGCGCATCCGCCACCGGCGAGGCGACTGCTTCTGTCCACGTCCTCAACGAACCGCCCATCGGGCTTCATCTACCGAGATCGCCCGCATCACCGCCCCCTATGACGCCCCTGTGATGGACCTCACAGACACGTGTCCCGCTCGGCGACGGCCGCACCGCCTTGGGTGACTCCCCCGGCCGGTTCCCGTACCATCAAGGCCGCATCCTGCTAGGGAGCGCACCATGAAACCCCAAGAGACCACGCGGCAACTCGAAGAGCTCCTCGAACGGCACGCCCCATCGGTCGAACGCGCGATCGAGCGGTGTGGGCTCCCGCTACACCTGGCGTTTCACGAGGTCATCGAGGAGAACGCCGGGGGCTTCCTCGAGACCGCCGCCCGTCTCTACCCGGAGACGACGGTCGCCTTCGCTGTGAAGTCGAATCCGTGCCGCGGGGCCGTCCGCACGGCTGCCGGGCTCGGCCTCGGTGCCGATGTCGCCTCCGAGTTCGAGCTCCAGGCCGCTCTCCAGGAGGGCATCGATCCGCACCGGATCATCTGCAATGGAAACGCGAAGTCGGACACGTACCTCGACGACGCCCTCGCCGCCGGCGCGATCCTCGCCGTCGACAACGCAACCGAGCTCGACGGGATCCAGTCCCTCGCTCGCAGGACGGGCACCAGACCGCAGATCCTGACACGGTTCCGGGGAATGCCGCTCTCCGGCCTGACCTCGGAGGACCAGACCACTGCCGCCGATTGGACCAAATTCGGCTTCCACGTCCACGAGGCGCCCGAGCTCTTCGCTCGTCTCCGTGCAACCGAATCGCTCGACTTCGTCGGGATCTCAGCACACATCGGGACACAGATTGCGGATCCGGCGGGCTATGAACGCCTGGTCGGTTGCTTCTTCCGGTTGGTCCGGGTGGCCATGGCCCACGGACTGACGGTTCGCGCCCTCGACGTTGGCGGCGGGTATCCGGTGCGCTTCCTCGCCGAGGAGGACTGGCGACGCTTCACCGGCCTCCTCCTCGAGCGCGTACGCCACCCCGACGCCCCGGCCTCGGAAGCGGTCACGTGGAACGATCTTCCGATGGGGTACGCCCACGTTCGACAGGCATCCCACACTCCGCCAGACTGGATCGGGAAGGCCTACTGGACGGCCGCCCCTGCAGGAGAAATGCTCGCCCATCTGCTCGGGTTCCGGCATCCCGATGGTAGGACGACCGCCGAGCACCTGCGTTCGCTCGGTTCTCCCCGACTGATCGTCGAGCCGGGCCGGTCACTGATGGCGTCCGCCGGCGTGACGCTCACACGTGCGATGGACGTGAAGACAGTTCTCGGCCACGCCGTTGTCGCACTCGACCTCGGGATCAACAACCACGGAACGAACCTGATCACGCCGGACATCTTCCCGGCCGCCGTCCTCCCTCGATCGGCGGATGACGAGGCGGTCGAGGCCTTCCTCGCCGGCCGCCTCTGCTTCTCCGGAGACATGATCAGCAAGGCGAAGGTCAGCCTGAACCGGCTTCCGAGACGCGGCGAGCGGTTCGTCGTCTTCCACACGGGAGCCTACGGCGCCGACCACTTCGCCTCTCACAGCTGCGGCTTCCCACGCCCGGCGAAGGTCGCCATTGGTGAAGACGGTACGATCGAACTCTGGCGTGCCCGGGAGGGCTTCGGCGATGTCTTCGGTGAACCCGGGGAGCCGCTCCTTCTGGACGGGCAGTAGCTCCGAAGTCGCCTAGACCGAGCGGGTTCGTTTCGGCCAGCGACTGAAGCTCAACAGGTTCACCAGCCGAAACCAGACCGTGGCCACGAGGGCGTAGAAGGTGATCCGTCCCTGCGCACCGGGCGGGTAACCGAGGATGCCCATTCCTCGCCCCGCATCCTCCTCGCGCTCGGGGGCGTAGGAGAGCCCGCGGACCAGGACGGCCGGCGTTCGCTCGGTCGTCTGCCCCATCACCAGGCCGGCGAGCCCGGCGATCGAGTCGATCACCACGTCGATCCCGCCGGAGCGAGGAACTCCGAACAGGTCATCGCTGAAGGTCGCCCGCGTGATCGGGTCGATCCCTGAGAAGCCGATGGCGATGTCCTGGGATCCGATCCGGCCGACGCAGGTGACCGTATCGGTGACGATCACTGCAACCTCGGCGCCGAAACGATCCCGGATCTCCTCGCGGATCTTCCTTGCGGCCGCGCAAGGGTCGGGAGGGAGCACGGTGACGTAGCCGTCCGGAGAGTTCGTGTGATCGATTCCCGCCTCGTCGAGGTAGGTCGCATGGGCACGGACGACGAAGGTGAAGTTGTTGATGTTGCGGTATCCCTCGAGCATCGCCTCGGGGTTCGGCGACCGTTCGACCATCATCCCCCGCATCCCCGGAGCCGACAGAATCCACCGCAGGGGAACGACCAACAGAACGCGCCCCGTCTCCATCAGCACCTGGAGCTTGTGCGGATCCTTTCCGAAGACGCGCCCGAGGAATCGAGCCTTCCGCGAAGGAACCACGTCGGCGAGCCGGATCAGGCCCCCCTCGTAGAGAGAGACGACCTTGGAGCTGACGACGAGGATGTCGCCGTCCTTCGGCGCCACCCCACAAGCGGTCAGGGCGTCGGCGAAGGCCTCCCCCGCCGTTCCGGCGCCGATCGCCTCCGTCCCAATCGTCTCGGAGACGGTAATCGGCGTGACTGTAATCTCGGACATGGGGATCCCCTTCGGTTGCGCAGGTCGCGGATTATACTCCGGCGGCAGCCTCACCCTCCGACACGCCCTCGCCTTCGGCCGGCGTCGTCTTCACCAACTGGGCGAAGACCAGCGAAACGACAGCGATCCCGACGCCGATCAGGAACGGAGCCTGAGACCCGAGGATGCCCCACAGGATCCCCCCGAAGGCGGGGATGAAGACGGCGGCGATGTGCCCGATCGCCTCCTGCGCTGCCAGGTTTCCGGTCAGCTCCTCGGGAGAGACGGCGATCTTCTGGATGTAGGTCGTCAGCCCGGCATTGAAGCTGAACAGCACGTTGTCGACCGCGAAGAGGACGAAGAGGATCATCAGGCTCGGCACGAACGCGTACCCCAGGAAGACAGGGATCAGGACGGCGTAGGCGATCGTCAGGACCCATCGCTCGCCGATCCGCGCGATCGCCCGCCCGATCATCTGGTGCGCGAACGTGTTGACCAGGGCATTTGCCAAGTGCAGAAGCGACATGACCTGCACGGCGACCGCGAAGTCCTTCACGAGCAGGAACGGCGCGAAGGTGGTCAGGATGTGTCGGCGGCTGCCGGCGAGGAACGCCAGGACGTAGAAGACCCAGTACCGCTTCCGGAACTTGGCGCGCCGCCGCAACGGAAGCTTGTGTCCGCCGGACCCAAGGGGGAAGAGAACGATCCCTCCGACGATGACGATCGCCCCGACCGTCATGAAGAGGTTCGGATACCCGATCCGATCGACGAGAAGGAGGATCACCAGCGTCCCGAGAACGCCGGCCCCGGCGGCGAGCGTGCGCATCCAGCCGAGGACGCGCGGTGCTTCCGCCTTCCCGACGGACATCAGCAGGGCCCCGTTGCTCGCCGGACCGAAGGCGTGGAATCCGAAGCTCATCAGGACCGTCGCCCCCAACAGGAGCGGGTAGCTCGAGGCCTGCCCGGTCAGGAGGATCCCGGCGCCCAGGAGGACGATGCTCAGGGCGATGATCCGCAGTTCGGACATCACCATCGCAAGGAGCGCGATCCCGATCGCCAGGAGACCGGGCACTTCTCTCGCGCTCTGCAGCCATCCGACCGCATCCGGACCGATCGCGAGCCGTTCCACCGCGTAGTTGTTGAACGTCGCGTTCCAGACTCGATGCCCGAACTGAAGCAGGAAGTTCGCCGTCACGAGGAAGACGAAGAGCTTCCGGTGGGTGCGGAGGAGTTCTCGCATCTCAGCGCCGTTGCGAGGCCGTTTGGCTAAGGGCGAAGGACGGCGCAGCGTGCTTGGTTCGTCTCATCCCCCGTCGAATCGGCATCGGTCCCCCTGTGTCGGTCAAGTCTACGCCCGGAGCCTCGGCGACGCGAGGTTCGGACGTGCCTCCATGAGTGTGACGCACATCACGTTTCGCACGAAACCGCATCAAAGCGGACCACGACGTGGACGCGCTGGAATCGAGTAGACTCCCGCCATGCCGCCCCGCATCCTCATCCTCGACAACGCCGTCCATCGCTTCCTGTTCCACCCCACGGGACCCTGGCGGCGTCTCCTCGACGCCGTCGCCTATGACCGGGTCAACGTCCCCTCCGGACAGGAGATCCCACCCCTCGATCGCTACACGCACCTTCTGCTGAGCGGCTCAGAGGCGTCGATTTGCTCCCCCAAACCGTGGTTCGAGGTCGAGGCTGCAACGATTCGCACCGCCGTGGATCGGGGGCTGCCGGTCCTCGGTTCCTGCTTCGGCCACCAGATGCTCGTCTACGCACTCTCCGGCGCGGAGTCCCTGTGCGCGTCTGCCGCCCCCGAGGTCGGCTGGATCGAAGTCGAGGCCCTCGAAGCGGACGAACTGCTCACGGACCTCCCGGAGCGCTGGCACACGTTCGCCTACCACTTCGATGAGGTCTCGGCGCCACCCCCGGCGCCCTGGCGAACCCTCGCCCGGTCGGAGCGGTGCCCGACTCAGATCATCCGCTACGGCGAGCTTCCGGTCTGGGGGGTCCAGCCGCATCCGGAGGTCACCGTCGCCAAGGCCCGGTTCTTCCTCGCGCTCTTCCGAGCCTTCGCCGGAACCGAGAGGCGACGGCTCATTTCAAGGATCGACTGCACGCACGGCGGAGGCCGCATCGCTGAGGTGATCGTCGCGCGCTTCCTCGAGGCGGGGGAAGCACACGGAGGACGCTAGGCTCCCAGGGCTGACATCGCCCCCGCGAACCACTACCATCCTTCGACCCGCCCGGCGAGCGATGCCTGGCGGGAGACACTGCCAGAGAGCTACACAACTAGAGAGCTGCACAGAGCGAGGACGGAGGAAACGATGGCCAAGGCAACGGCGAGACATATCCTGGTCGATGATGAGGCACAGTGCGAGGAGCTGATCCGACAGATCGAGAACGGAGCCGACTTCGCACAACTCGCAGCCGAGCACTCGAGCTGCCCCTCAGGGCAGTCCGGGGGCGATCTCGGGGAGTTCGAACAGGGACAGATGGTCTCTGAGTTCGATCAGGTCGTCTTCAACGACGCGATCGGGGAGATCCACGGGCCCGTCGCAACGCAGTTCGGATACCACGTCATCGAGATCCTCTCCCGCACGGACGACTAGGCGACACAGAGCCGGAAGAGATCCTACGTCTCGACGCATCCGGCCTTCGCGAGGAGATCGATGCCACGGGCGACGGCGTCGACTTCGAAGGGGATCTCGAAGTCGAGCGTCAGCTGGAGCGCGATCTCCTCGATCGTCCGCGTCCCGTCACAGAGGTTGAACAGGGTCGAAGCCGGCCCCCGATGGTGCGCGCCGAACACCTTCTTGAAGAACTCCTTCTCCTCGTCGGTGAACGGCTCGGTCGCCCCGTACGGTAGCGGCCCG
>Ga0180434_10005766_pt1 | contig 14458 bp, 10 predicted proteins | sample SS_ome_7_FD_132453 | JGI IMG/M metagenome (GOLD analysis project Ga0180434, IMG submission 132453) | Hypersaline lake sediment archaeal communities from the Salton Sea, California, USA - SS_1_D_2 metaG | ecosystem: Environmental > Aquatic > Non-marine Saline and Alkaline > Hypersaline >... | reverse complement strand
CTACGTGGTCTGCCACGGGTCGGACCACCGGGTGTACGGCGTCGACGCGCGGACGGGCGTCCGGCTGTGGTCGCTGGACATGGCGGAACCGTATGAGACGGCCTGGCCGCCGGCCATCCACGGGGACAACCTGTGGTTTGCCACGACGACGCAGCTGGCCGGCATCCGCGGGACCGACGGGCGGAACATCGTCGAGGACGTCCTGACGCCGCCCGAAGAGATGCCGACGATGCCCGAAGAGGCCGCCCCTCCTGAAGTCAAGTCCGAGGGGGAAGATGAGGCCGTCTGGGGCCGGACCACGCCCGCCCAGCGGCGGGTCGAGGCCGCGGTCGCCCGCATCGAGGATCGCCAGGCCGAGTTACGGTCGGTCCTGGCGCACCGCCAGAAAGGCATCGACCTGGGTTTCGCCCCCTCCGGGCCCCCGGTCACCGACGGCGCCCACGCGTTCGTTCCCGACGCCAAGGGCTGGCTCCAGGCGGTCAGTATCCGGGCCGGCGTCATCGGGTGGGGCCGGTGGATCGGCGACACCATCACGGCCGGTCCGGCCATCGACGGCACCCGCGTCTACTTCGCGGGGCATAACGGCATGGTGTACGCCTCGGCGCAAAACGTCCGCCGCATCCTCTGGCAGTACCAGACCGAGGGGGCCATCGTTGCCGACCTGCGGATGACCACCACCGGTATCGTCCTGGTCGGCAGCCTCGACTACAGCCTTTACGCCTTCGACGGGGCCAGCGGCGTCCTGGAATGGGACCAACTGCCCAACCGGCGGTACAACGCGGGGGAACCCATCCGCAAACCGCCGTACACTTTCGGCGAACAGGTATTCCTGTTCACCTCGAAGGCCGGGCTGACGGTCCTGGATACGGTCACCGGCCGGCCGCAGTGGCAACTGGCCGACGCCAGCGACCTCGTCACCGCCGACGAAGAGACCGTCTACGTCATGAGCCGCAGCCGCCGCCTGCTGGCCGTCAACCGCAAGGACGGTTCCATCCGGTTCGACCTGCCGGTGCGGGGCGGGTCGCTGGTCGGCATCAACGAGACCGGCTCGGGCCTGCTGTACCTGGCGACGCCCCAGGGTCGGCTGCTGGCAATCTCCCAGGCCACCGCCGAAGACAAGGCCAAGGAAGAGGCCGAAGAGGCCGGGCTGACCCCGTAGCCTCCTGGCGGGCGCGTGGGGGCGGCCCGCGGACGCGGTTGGTGTGTCTTCGATGTTAGGCCGAGCACCCTCCTGAGCCGAGGAAAACGCGTGCGGCTGGGCCTGTGTACGGCGTGTTTCGGCGACGTGACCCTTCCGGAAGTCCTGCGCTGGGCCGGCCGGGCCGGCTTCGAGGCCGTCGACCTGCCCGCCCCGCCGCTCCGCTCGCCCCCCACGTGGCACGCCGGCGCGGCCTTGGCCGTCGAAGGTCTTGATGGGCCCGGCCGCGACGCGTTCGCGGCCGCCCTGGACGACGCGGGCCTGGCGGCCGTCTGCCTGGCCGCGGACGTCCCGCTCCTGGACGCCGACGCCGACCGGGCCGACCGGGCCCGCGGTCACCTCGTGCAGGTGGTCGAGGCGGCCGGCCTGCTGGGCATCGGCGTGGTCCGCGTGCCGGTGGACCGGTCGGGGGCGGCCCCGCCGGGCGAGGCGATTGCCGAGTTCGCCCGCCGCATCGGTCCGGTGCTCGACGCGGCCGGTGGGGCCGGGGTCCGCCTGGCGGTCGAGACCGACCCGCGCCTCGGCCGCGACTTGGCCGACGTCCCCGCCGGCGCCTGTTTCTGCCCGGAACTGTGGGAGAAACTCTTCACGCACGTCCGCAGCGAGTGGTTGGGGCTGGCGTTCGATCCGGGGGCGCTGCTGTGGCAGGGCATCGACCCGGCGGCCGCCCTGACGGACTACGCCGAGAAGGTCTTCCATATCCGGGCCCGCGACGCCGAGGTCATGGACCTGCGCCGGCAGGACTGCGGCATCCTCCGGCCGGGCGGCGGCTGGTGGCGGTACCGCCTGCCGGGCCTGGGGCAGGTGGACTGGGGCCGCCTCGTGGACCGGGCCCGCGAACTGGGCGTCGCCGCCGCCCTGGCCATCGACCACGCCGACCCCACGTTCCGCGCCGCGCTGGACGACATCAAGGCGGGCCTGGCCCTTTCGCGCCGGCTGCTGGTCCAGTGGCTGCCGTGATTGGGTGAAACCACAGCCTTGCCGCTCCGGCCTACGTGGTATAGACTTGGCTTCGCCAGTATTGCGATAGGGGCGCTCCGCATGAACAGTTATCATTTCAGCGTGGGGGATTCTACCTGGGGGCCTGTAGGCTTCTGCGCCCAAGTCGCAGCAAAAACAAGATGCGAGGCGCTCGCCAAACTGAGGAACGCCCTCTGCGGCTGCACGGGTAGCGCGGGCGAAACAGTTCTTCGTTGCCCTGATGAGGACGTGGAGTATATCGCTGTGTACTTGAACCCTGAGCGGATCAGGGCCTGCGACATCGACGAGACCGTATCGGGCCGGCGCGGCTCCTTAGAGTAATCATCCAGAACATCGCGTGTCCAGCTACCTCAGTGGCACTGCGCGGCCGCCACTGGCTTCAGGCCAAGCATTTGCGTCTGAGGTCAGCGCCCTGTACTATATCAAGCGTCTGCCGCGGGTCGGCGTAGACCGACCCGCCGTGTTGACAGGGGCCAAGCCATGTTAACTCGGCTGAAAGTGTCGGGCTTCAAGAACCTGGTCGATGTTGACGTTCGCTTCGGTCCTTTCACATGCATCGCGGGCGTCAATGGCTCCGGCAAGTCAAACCTGTTCGACGCCATTCACTTCCTCAGCGCCTTGGCCGACAAGCCTCTCTTGGATGCGGCGCGCTCGGTGCGCGATGAGAAAGAGCGAACCACAGACGTGCGCAGTCTGTTCCACCACGTTGGCGACTACACCGATAACAAGATGTCTTTTGAGGCCGAGATGATCATTCCCAAGGAGGGAACCGACGATCTGGGCCAGCCAGCGATAGCAAGCAGCACCTTCCTTCGCTACTCGCTGGATCTCGCCTTTCGCGAGGGCGAAGCCCAAAACATGCCCGATTACTTGCAGGTCCTGAAAGAGGAACTCTCGTACATCAAGACGGGCGAAGCACATAGGCACATCCTGTTTCCAAACAGTGCTGCGCATTGGCGCAAATCCGTGGTTCTGAACAACCGCAGGGCGACGAGCGGCTACATTTCGACGGAGGAAAACGGCCCAGACAGAGTAATTAGACTCCACCAGGACGGCGGAAGTCGTGGCAGAGCAGCGGTGTCGCGAAAAGCAGCAAGTCTGCCCAGAACGGTGCTTTCTGCCGTCGATGCGGCGGAGAGCCCAACCGCGCTGCTGGCCCGCCGCGAAATGCAATCGTGGCGCATGCTGCAATTGGAGCCTTCTTCGCTGAGAAGACCGGATGATTTTGGGGCGCGACCGCGATTGGCGGCCGACGGCTCGCACTTGGCTGCAGCGCTGTACGATCTGGCGCGCCAGCGCGAAAACGGAGCCAAAGGGAAAGGGGTGGGCGAAGCTCAGGTTTATACTGAGGTGGCCAATAGGTTATCCGAGTTGATCGAAGATGTATCCGATGTGTTGGTGGACTTGGACGAGAAGAACGAGCGACTGACCCTCAAGGTGGCAACCAAGGATGGAACGTGGCACCCTGCACGTGCCCTTTCTGATGGCACACTTCGGTTCCTGGCGCTGGCTGTCCTCGAGCTGGAGTCGGATGCCACGGGCCTCATCTGTCTGGAGGAGCCGGAGAACGGTATCCATCCGCAGCGCATTCCGGCGATGCTGACGCTCTTGCAGGACATCGCAACGGACGTAAACGAGCCCGTGGACTCTGACAACTCTCTCAGGCAAGTCGTCATCAATACACATTCGCCTGCGGTCGTCGGCGAAGTACCTGACGATAGTCTTGTGGTCGCGGAGCTGGAGGAGGTCGTCCGAGACGGACACCGCTTCAAAGCAGTATCCTTCAGTTGCCTGCCCAAGACGTGGCGCGCGAAGTCTGAGCACGCTCCAAGCATTGCCTCTCGCGGCGCCCTGTTGGCGTATTTAAACCCACACTCACGAGCAGCACTTGATGCAAAGAGCAAGCCGGCCCAAAAGCGGCGCGTAGTGGACAGGCCCGACATTCAGCCCCTGTTACCCTTTTCAGAAAAGGGCGAATGAGCGCGATACGCTACACCTTGCTTGCCAATGGCGGCTCGGACCGGGCCCTTATGCCGCTCATTGAATGGCTCCTGCGTGAGCACCTCCCGGACCGCGCGGCTCGCCCGCAATGGGCCGATCTTGGCAGGTTGCGGTTGCCCCCAAGCACGCTCGTCGAGAAGATCGGGTGGGCCTTTGCTCTGTACCCTTGCAGCCTGATGTTTATCCACCGAGATTCTGAAGGGATGCCGCACGACGAGCGCACCGACGAAATCCGAAAAGCAGTTCAGGCATCTTCCATCAGCGCGATCGCGGTGCCTGTTGTCCCTGTGCGCATGACGGAGGCGTGGCTCCTCTTTGATGAGAACGCTATCAGACGGGCCGCGGGCAATCCCAACGGGCGCGTCCGGCTGCAATTGCCCACGAACCCGGAAGCGCTGCCGGATCCTAAGCAGGATCTTCATACGCTCCTCAAGAGTGCCAGCGAGTTGTCGGGAAGGAGGCTGAAGAAATTCCGTGCGGCCCAAAGAGTTCAGCGAGTTGCCGAACTGATCCAGGACTACGGCCCCCTGAGAGCCCTACCTGCATTCAATGCCTTTGACGCTAAACTACAGAGCGCCCTGACCTCGCTCCCCTCAGAAAGGCACGGCTCGTAACTGGTGAAGAGTACCATGACCACCGTCCGCAACATCCTGGACGCCGTCGACCGGCTCGCCCCGTTCCGCCTGGCCGAGCCGTGGGACAACGTGGGCCTCGTGCTGGGGGACGCGGCGGCCGAGGTCCGGCGGGTGCTGGTGGCCCTCGATGCCACCGAGGCCGTCTGCGACGAGGCCGACCGGGCGGGGGCCGACGTGCTCCTGGTGCATCATCCGCCCATCTTCCAGGCCGTCGACCGCGTGACGGCCGATTCGCCGCAGGGGCGGATCCTCCTGCGCCTGGCCCGGGAGGGCAGGGCGGTCATCGCGGCCCACACGAATCTCGATTCGGCCGAGGGCGGCCTGGCGGACCTCCTGGCCGGCCGCATCGGCCTGACCGACACGCAGCCGCTCGCACCGGCCCGGGCGTCGCGGCGGTTCAAGGTGGTCGTCTACGCCCCCGAGAAAGACCTGCCGGCCGTGGCCCAAGCGGGGTTCGAGGCCGGCGCCGGCCGCGTCGGCGCGTACACCGAGGTCGGCTTCGAGGCGTCGGGCACGGGGTGGTTCACGCCGGGGCAGGGGGCCTCGCCCGCCGAGGGCGAGGTCGGCCGGGCCAACCGCATCGCCGAACGTCGCTTCGAGACCGTGGTGCCGGAGGATCGCCTGGCGGCCGTCGTGGCGGCCATGGCCAAGGCCCATCCGTACGAGGAACCGGTCATCGACGCCTACGCCCTGCACGATCCGCCCGCCGGGGCGGGGCTGGGGCGCGAAGGTCCGATAATTGGGTCCAGAACCCTCGCCGACCTCGCCGATAAAACCAAGGAGGCGTTAGGCTGCGAGAGCCTTCACCTGGCCGGCGACCCGGCGGCGCCTGTGATGCGCGCCGCGGTCCTGACGGGCTCCGGCGGCGGCATGGCCGAGGCCCTCGTCCGGGCCGGGTGCCAGGCGTACGTCACCGGCGAAATGAAGTACCACGAGGTGCAGGACCTTGTGGCCCGCGGCATCGGCGTTATCCTGGGAGGCCACTGGCGGACCGAGCGGGTGCCGCTGGAGGCCTGGACGCCCCGGCTGGCCGAGGCGGTGGACGTCGAGGTCCGCATGAGCGAGGACGAGACCGACCCGACGGCGGTGCGCTAAGTGGGGCCGCAGCCGACGCGCGGCAAGGCAAGCGATTCAGGCACAGGACAACGGATGCCGGCGCAAGCGTATATCTATCCGTTAGCCAGCGGCAGCCTGGGCAACGCCCTGCTCGTGGCGGCGGGCGCGACGCGCGTCCTGGTCGACGCCGGCATCTCGCGCCGCCGGCTGGCCGACGCCCTGGCCGAGGACGGCGCGGGCCCCGCCGACGTCGCCGCCGTCTTCGTCACGCACACGCACGGCGACCATTTCCGGTCGGCGGCCGTCGGTTTCTGCCTGGCCGCGGGCGTGCCCGTGTACGCCTCGGCCGAGAACCTGAAGCACCTGGCCCGGTCGGTGACCGGGTTCGTGAAACTGGAGAAGGCGGGCCTGGCCCGGCCGATCGACGGCGAGGCCGTCACCGTGGGCGACGTGACGGCCGAGGCGTTCCCCGTGCCGCACGATTCCCCCGGCACGTGCCAGGGGTTCCGGCTGACGCTGGGGCGGGGCAGGGCCCGGCGGACGGTGACCGTGGCGACGGACCTCGGCCACCTGCCGGCCGACGCCGTGCCGCACTTCCTGGACTCGAGCGCCGTCGTCCTCGAGTCGAACCACGACCCGGACCTGCTGTGGGCGAGCAGCCGGCCGGCGGACCTGATCGAGCGGATCGCCGGGCCGAACGGGCACCTCTCGAACGGTGACTCGGCCGAGGCCGTGGCCGAGATCGTCGGCCGGAGCCGGCCCGGCCGCGTCCGGCACGTCGTCCTGGCCCACCTGTCGCGGGACTGTAACCGGCCGGACCTGGCGCTGGAGGCCCAGGAGTTCCTGGCCCGGCGTCCGGGCGAACGGGTGCGGGTCTTCGCGGCGGGTCAGTACGAGGCGGGCCCGCGGGTCGGGCTGTAGCCCTCCCAGGGCGATCCCTGGGCTGGATACACTCCGAGCCCTTCGGGCTCGATGGCAGGCCGCCTACCGGTAGGCGTCAATCCACTCCAGGCGAAGCGTCGGCCAGGCGCGGACGTCGGGCGGGACGGTGACGATCACCGTCACGGCGCCGGCGAAACCGCGAATAATGCGGTGCTCCAGCCCCTTCGCCTCGCCGCCGGCCGCCGCCCCCTTCGACACGCGGCACGTGAAGCCTTCCAGGCTCCGGAACAGCCGGCCCCGGTCGTAGCGCAGGCAGACGGTCAACGTGGGAGGCAGCGCCCCGGCCGCCGTCAGCGTGGCCGCACCGATGCCGGACGGGCAGACCACGTCGACAACCGTCCGGCCGTCCTCTTGCGTAACCGTCACGCGGTCGCCCGGCCGCTTGAGGTCGGTGACCTTGAACGGTCCGACGGCGGCCTGGGCGGCCGCGATGGCCTTGGCCTCGGCTTCGGCCGTGGCCAGGAGTTGGGCCCGGAGTTCGGCTTCGGCCTTGGCGCGAGCCGCGGCGCCGGCGTCCCCGGCCGGGGTCTTGGCTCCGGCTTCCGCCTCGCCCGCCGCTTGGACGGCCTTCTTGCGGACGGCGTCGTGGTGGCGGGACATGTAGTAGAAGGACTTGGTGGCGCTGAGTTCGCCCAGGCAGAACTGGAACTCGACGCGGTATCCGCCCTGCGGCCACTTGACGCCCCCGAGGAGCAGGGCGTTGACGGTCGTCGAAACGCTCTGGCCGGGCGCGAGGCGCATCGGCTTCGGGGCGGCCGCGAGCGGCTTCGCGCCCGGGCACGGCTGGGCCTTGCCCTGGCAGACGACCGCCAGACTCTCGGTCCAGAGGATGGTCTTGCCGTCGCTGAGGAGGGCCGGCACGTCGATGGGCTTATCGGTCCGGTTCGTGACGGTGATCTCATAGAGCCCGTCGCCGTCGGGGTTGGTCCACTTGATGGCCTTCTCGGGCGGGACGGCCTTGGCCTTGAACGTCACGCCCTTGCCGACCAGCAAAGCAGGGCGGCCGGACTTCGCGCACGCGGGCGTCCCTTCGGGGGCCTGGGCGTCGGTGGGCCACGCGCCGGAGCCGAGCGACGCCCACGGCGAGACGGGCTCGCCGTCGACCACGCGCCAGCCGACGGGCAGCGCAGCCGCAGCCGCGGCCTCGGCGATGGCCTTCTCGTCGGCCTTCTCGCACGAGATGACCTGGATAGCGCCGCGGACCAGTTTGGCCTTCACCAGGGCCAGTTCGCCCACGGGGAACTTGGGCTGCTTCATCTGCCGGGCCGAGTGGTTGGCTTCGAACGTCTGGTCGGCCTCCAGGTCGCCGCGGAGGACTTTGGTGACCTCCAGCGTCAGCCGGGTCGTGTAGATGGGCGGAAGCGACCGGGCGACCGGCCCCGGCACGGCGGCCTTGACGCGGGCGACGAAGACGTACGGGGCGTCGTCGGCCTCGGGCGCCGCGGCGCCGGGCGCCACGGGCAGGCTCGGCAGTCGCGACGGCGCGGCCGCGGCCGCCACAGCGGCCAAGGCAAATGTCAGACCAAGACTCAGCACGGCACGGTTCATCGTGAGCCCCTTCCCAGAATGCGATGGCGACCGGACCCCGAGCGCCGCGGCCGAGGCGCAGCCACGGCGCTGACCTTCGGCCCCCTGTGGCAGGTTAGACGGGCAGCCGCGGGGCGGGTTCCGATGAATCGGCGAGGAAACCCGGCCGGCGCCCGCAATGACGCCGCCTACCGCGACCGTTTCTTGCGGTCCTTGCGCTTGTCCTTCTTGCGTTTGGAGCGCTGGCGTTTCTTGCGGTGATGGCCGAAGAGGTCGATCTGGGCCATCTGCTGGGCCATGGCGGCGCGGCCTTTGCCGAAGGCGCCGGCCCCCTGCATCTGCTTCATGAGGTCGCGCACCTGGCCGAACGATTTGACAAGGCTGGATACGTCCTGCGGCTCGACGCCCGAGCCGCGCGCGATGCGCCGGCGGCGCGAGGCGTCGATCAGGTCGGGCCGGGACCGTTCCCGGGGCGTCATGGAGTTGATGATCGCCTCGGTCTGGTCCAGTTCGCCTTCGTCGACGGGCAGGTCCTTCATGGCCGAGCCCATGCCGGGGATCATCGACAGGATTTCCTTCAGCGGGCCCATCTTGCGCATCTGGCGAATCTGGCCCAGGAAGTCGTCGAGGCCGAACTCGGCCTTGCGGAGTTTCTCCTGGAGGCGGACGGCCTCGTCCTGGTCGACCGTGGCCTGGGCCTTCTCGACGAGGCTGACCACGTCGCCCATACCGAGGATGCGGCCGGCCATGCGGTCCGGGTGGAACGGTTCCAGGCGGTCCATCTTCTCGCCGACGCCGACGAACTTGATGGGTTTGCCGGTGACGGCCTTGACGCTCAAGGCCGCCCCGCCGCGGGCGTCGCCGTCCAGTTTGGTCAGGACGACGCCGTCGAGTTCCAGGGCGGCGTTGAACTCGGAGGCGCTGGTGACGGCGTCCTGGCCGGTCATGGCGTCGCAGACCAGGTAGACCTGGTGGGGCTCGATGCGGCGGGCGATCTCCTTGATTTCCTGCATCATGGCCTGGTCGATGTGGAGCCGGCCGGCCGTATCGATGATGACCACGTCGCAGCCCTCGGCCGCGGCCGCCTTCACGCCGTGGCGGGCAATCTGGACGGGGTCACCCAGGCCCTCGCTGTAAACCGGCACGTCGACCTGCGAGCCGACGATCATGAGTTGCTCGACGGCGGCGGGGCGGTGGCAATCGCACGCCACCAGCATCGGCCGGTGGCCTTCCTGCGTGACGTGCCGGGCCAGTTTGCCCGAGGTGGTCGTCTTGCCGGAACCCTGGAGACCGGCCATCAGGATGACCGTCGGCGGGTTGGAGGCATAGGGGATCCGCGGATCGACCGGGCCCATCACCTCCACGAGTTCGTCGTGGATGCACTTGATGAAGACCTGGTCGGGGCGAAGGGTCTTGAGGACCTTCTGTCCGACGGCCTTCTCGCGGACGCGGTCGACGAACTCGCGGGCCACGCGGTAGTTGACGTCGGCCTCGAGGAGCGCGGTGCGGACCTCGCCAAGGGCGTCCTGGATGTTGGCCTCGCTCAGCCGGCCACGGCCGGAGAGGTTCCGGACAACCTCGTTCAGTTTCTCGGAAAGGCTTTCGAACATGGCGGCACTCATTTCCGGGGGTCGGGCTGCTGCATCGACCACAGCAGTGTATCAGAAGTCGGGCGGCGAGAAAAGGGCGGCGTAGCCGAAGGGTCGGCCGGGGCGGACTGGCGCGGGCCAAAAGGGCCGTCCGATAGAAAAAGCACGGCGGCCGAGGGGTCGAACCGCCGCGCCAGGAACAACTATCTTCAGAAATCCGACGTTACCGCCGACGACGCATGACCAGCGCCATGACCAGGCCCGTGCCCATCAGGGCCAGCGTGGCGGGTTCGGGCAGGACCACGGCCTCCGCCTCGCTCAGAGGATCGTTGCCGGAGCCTCCGGCGATCTTGTCCGCCTCGGCATTCCGGACACCGACGGCGTCAGACGCCGAGGAGCCGGTCCTCTCGGCGGTCCCGCGCCCGTCGTCGGGCACCTGCAGGGTCAAGGCATCCGAGGTGGCCGTCTCGAACACTGGAAGACGGAAGACGGGGGCCGACTCGTCCGCGGCATACTGATAATTGGCCAGGTCGACGACGCCGACCGGCGCCGCCCCGCCGTCGTCGCGTCCCGCGCGGTTCCCCAGCGCGGTGGCGTCGGGGCCGTCACCGCCGCCGAAGATCTCGTAGTCCCCTGCGTTGGAACCGGGTCCGGCCCAGGGAAGGTTGCGGATCGGGGACCCATCGAGGCCGGACTCGGCCGGCAACCCTGTGGCACCGCCGGCCGCAGGTCCCCCATCGGCATACGCCAGGCAGTCGTCGAGGGGGCTTCGCGGCTCATAGATAGCCGGGTCGTCGGGCACGACGGTGGCAGATGCGGGCCCGGTTATTACCAGGACTGCCACGACCAGCCCCCAATGTCGAAACGCCATAGTCACGGCTCCCGTGCTTCCCTCCGCAGCGCCCCGCCGCGCCGCGAATTCGCCCCCACCCACCCGCTGCGCAAAGAGAAACGGCCGCCGGGTCTCCCCCGGAGGCCGCTTGATTCAGACTCAATCCGTTATTAGCGCGGACCCAACGTTCCGGCACTCCCGGACCGGACACTCGGCGCGCTTCCTGCTGGCGGGTACACTATAGCATAGATTTTCGAAAAGTCAAATGGAAGGCGACGCATGAGTCCCAAAACCCCGTTTCCCGCCCTGCGCGGCTCCTGACCCGCCGCGCAGGGCCAGAATCGGCGTTTTCGGAGCCGCGGGACAAGAGGCCCCCCGCACGGAACACGCTTGTAGCGTTGCGGGATTCATCTGGGCCGGCCGATCTGTGGCTACGGCGTGGCCGGATCGAAAGTCCCCCAGCCCAGTCCCGTCTTGACGCCGTAGTTGCCCGCGATTGAACCCGCCCGGCTCAGGTGCTGGCGGGCCGTTTCGCCCTGATTGGCCACCAGGCTGACCGCCGCCTCCAGCGTATGGTAACCGTAGGCCCACGTGACCCACCGCTGGCTGGACGGTTCGGGGCGGGTGGCCTGTTCCAGGCGACCGATGAGGCGGTCCATATCGGTCCGCCCTTCGGTGGCCGCCTTGCGGGTCAGGTACTGGGCGGCGGCGACGGTCACGTAAACACGGTCCCAGTAGCCCAGGCCTCCTCCAGTCCCCCCATGGCCGCCGTATCGCCGGAGGCCGGTCGCCAGCCGCTCGTCCAAGGCCGACACGAACGCCGACCACGGCTTCGACGGAATCGAGAACGCGTCCAGGGCCGCGGTGTCGATGCGTCCGAGGCCCTTCTCCTCGGCCACCGCCCGGTGCCGAAGCAGGTTGAACATGGGGGCGGCGTCGAGCGTCGCGCTGATCCACTCGGTGTTGCCCTGACCGGCCGAGACCATGTTCCGCGTCAACCGCTCTCCGAACACCTTGGCGGCCGCCCGGTACGCCCCGCCCGACAGGCGCATCGCCACAGCCGTGTGCTCCTTGTCGGGCATGCGGAGTCCGGTCAGCCGGTCGAGCGGGTCCAGGTACTGGTCGAAGGCGGACCGCTGGCCGGCCTTGCCGCCGGACGGGTCGAGGATGAACGGTTCGAGGCGGCGCAGTATACCGTTGTAAAGAGGCTCGTACTGGCGGGGCATGAGATCGCGGGCGGCGGCAATGATGCCGTCGGCGCGTTTCAGGCGATCCAGATCGTCGGCGAGGTTCACGGCCTCATAGGCCGCCCCCGCCAGGGCGGCGCCCTCGGCGGGGGGCTGGGCGCCCAGGGCCTCGGCCCGCTGATGCAGTTCCTTGCGGGTCTGCTCGTACAGCGGCCGCAACTGCGCGTCCATGCCGGCCGGGGCGGGCTTGGGCGACGACCCCAGCGCCACGATCAACCGATCGAGGTTCTCGGTGAACCGCACGTGCTTCTGTTTGCCCTTGTCGGCCTGGTCGAAGCGGCTGCGCGGGACGTGCCGGAGGGTCATCAGGCCCTTGCACGCCTCCGGGCTGAGGACACTGGCGTCCAGGGCCGCGCGCCGCGTATCGGCCGGACAGAGGCGGTTCACCTCGCTGTACTCGCGCTGGCCGGGAGCGGCCTTCGCCACGTCGTCGAGGGCCTCGATGAGTTCGTCGCGCCGCTCGGCCACCTGGTCGGCGAGGGCCGACTTGCTGGCAATCAGGTCCCGGACGAACTTGGCGGCCCGATGCGTCATACTCAGCAGCCGACCCGCCTCCCGCCGGGCCGGCGGATGCTTCAGGCCCTGTTCGGCGATGACGGCGAAGCGCGACAGGTGGTTCCGGACGGGATCCCACAGCCCCGGCGGGATGCCCGCCACCAGGGCGTTCGTCTCGGCCAGCAGGGCTTTGTCGCGGGCGGTCAGACCCGGTGCCTTCTCCTCGGGCAGGACAACGGCCCCGCCGGGACCGGCGGCATCGAGGGCCGCCGTCGCCACGTGGACGTCGGCCAGGGCCGCGCCGAAGTCGTCCAGGGCCGCCATCCGTTTGTCGCGGGTCTGCTTGCCCCAGGCGTCGGCCCCGCGGATCATCGCCACCGACCGGACCATCTGGACAAGTCCGTCTCGGATCAGGCCCACGGCCTGCTCGCGCGGGTCGACCGGCGGCGGGGGTTCTTCGGGCGGCACGGTGTCGGGGGCGGGCGTGTCGGTTCCGGGCGTCTCCCCAGAGGGGGCGGGAGCGTCCGGCGGCTTCGGATCCGAGAAATATCCCGGCGGCGCGGGGCCGCTATTGGGATCCTCTTCGGCCGGCTTCGGCGGGGCCGGCTCCCTGGGCTTGTCCTTGCGTATGTCCTTGCCCTTGACCTTGGGTGCGGGGGGAGGCGGAGTCGGCACCTCGGCCGCGGCGGCCAGGTCGACCGTCACGCCGGCCTCGGCCAGGTGCTTGACGGCCCGGTCCGCCAGGTCGTCGAGTGCCGCCAGGTGGTTATAGACATGCGTGCCGACGGCGTCGAGTTGGAACTTGTCGGGCCCCCGGCCGGAGAAGGCCCAGGCCTTCCAGAGGGCCTCGCGCGCCAGGCGGCGCAGCGCCAGGCGGACCTCGGCCGCCGGATCGCTCGCCGGGCGCGCCCCGCGCTCCATCTTCCGGACCTGGCCCTCCATGTCCCCGAGGGCCACGTCGTGCCACATGGCCCGGCAGTGGACGCGCCGGCCGGCCGAATCGACCGGACCCAGTTCGTGCCGCGTCCACTCGATTTCGTCCGCAAGTTGACGGCGGTCATCGGGGTCACGTGCGGCGGCCAGTTTCTTCTCGAGGCCCAGGAGACGGCGCGTCACGATCTCCTGGTGGCTCTTCTCGGCCGCCGCCGCGGCCGTCACCGTCATCGCCACGACCGCGGCCGCGACCGGGGCAAGCCATCGGACGCACCTGGGCACGCGGAGCATCACGGGACGTCCTCCTTGCTGGGACCGGCGAGACGGGCCCCCGATATTCATCGCCGGTCGGCCCCGCGGGTTTCGGCGAATCGTGCACGTTGCGACCGCTCGCGTGGCACGGCGGCGCAGCCGCGACCGTGGCGGGTTCCGCACCGTCACCCGACGGCGGGTGCCCGTGCCCCCCGTCGCGCTTGATTGGTCCGCCGGCCCGCGCTATAATCGGCGATTGGCCGTCCAAAGAGGAAGCATACCACCATGCAGATTACCGTCAACGGTGAAACGCGCGACGTGGCCGACGGCCTGAGCGTGGCCGACCTGCTCGAGACGCTCGGCGTGCCGCGCCAGGCCACCGCCGTCGAGGTCAACCGCGACCTCGTGCCGCGCTCCCGGCACGCCGACCACACCCTGGCCGACGGCGACACCGTCGAGATCGTGACCCTGGTGGGTGGGGGATGAAAGACCACGGAGAGAGGCAGAGAGGGAACAAAGGAGAGAGGAAGGAAGGATCCGCGTTCGCGCCCGTATGGGCCTTCCTTGATCCCTTGCTCCCTCAATCCTCCGATCCCCGCAGTAAGGAAGCCAATCATGGCAAGCGATGACGTCCTGAAACTCGGCCCGTACACCTTCACGAGCCGACTGTTCGTCGGCACCGGCAAGTACGAGACGTTCCCGCTGATGGCCGAGGCCCTCGAGGCCTCCGGCTGCCAGGTCGTCACGGTGGCCGTCCGGCGCGTCAACCT
>Ga0180434_10005765_pt1 | contig 14459 bp, 9 predicted proteins | sample SS_ome_7_FD_132453 | JGI IMG/M metagenome (GOLD analysis project Ga0180434, IMG submission 132453) | Hypersaline lake sediment archaeal communities from the Salton Sea, California, USA - SS_1_D_2 metaG | ecosystem: Environmental > Aquatic > Non-marine Saline and Alkaline > Hypersaline > Sediment... | reverse complement strand
TTCAACGAATTGAGAAACACCTTCGAGGAAATCAAGGAGGACATGGGGCATACCTTGTTCGAATCGGTCGCGGCGGGGCGCCTGCCCACCATGTTCGACCTGCTCGACGAATACGCCCGCGTGCGTCTGAAACGCATGATGCACGCCTGGCGGCAGGGACCGCCGCCGACCATCGTCACCCACGACATCGAGGACGACGCCGGAGACCCGGTGCTGGGACACTTGCGACGCCGCGGCCTGCTTAACGCCCCCGACGATCCGGTCAAGGTTATCTTTCATCCCGAATTCATCAGCGCGGCCAGTCCGATCCTCGGCCTGGAGTACGACGAGTTCATCCGCGGCTGCAACCTCGGCGTCTTCCCTTCCTACTACGAACCCTGGGGCTATACCCCGCTCGAATGCATCGTCCGCGGCGTGCCGGCCATCACCAGCGATCTGGCCGGATTCGGCGCGTATCTGATGGAGCACTTTCCCGACCACGACTCCAACGGCATGTTCGTGGCGCGACGGCGACACGTGAGCGTCGAAACGACGATCTACCAGGTCGCCGGCTGGCTGCACACGCTCTGTCGCATGCCGCTGCGCGACCGCATCGCCATACGTAATCGGGCCGAGCAGCATGCCGAGCATTTTGACTGGACCGTACTGAATAAATACTACCGCCGGGCGCGGAGCAAGGCCTTCAAACTGCACCACCCGAACCTGGCGATCCCCTCGCCGGATACGGAGTTGTAAATTCGAGACGATCGCGGAGGGCTGAGTCGAGCATGCTCCAAGATCGTCCTTGCCGAGACGCCTGGGATAAGATCTAACTTGGACGCTGCTGTTATGTTGCCTGAAAGACTGGATGATCTGAGAAAGGCGGGCGCGTCGGATGAATGAAGGGATGAGCCGCGGACGCATTCTGCGCGGCATTACGATCATGACGGCCGCTTTGTTGCCGCTTCCTCGTTCGGCCGGAACGCCGCCCGCGTCCGCACCGGCGTCAACATCGGCGACAGATCTTAGGAAAGAGCTCGTCGTCTCGGCGAATTGCGATTGCAGCTTCGCCGCAACTCAACATTGGAGCCGGATTGATTTCGGATATGAACGCAAGCGCGACCATGGATTCAGTACCGACTATCCCGATTGGAGACAAGCCGCCCTCCGATTGCGCCTGCTGATTCGGACGGATGATTCGATCCCCCTGCTGCATGCGCGACTGTGCGCGCGGCGGATTCGTCTCCCCGACGTGTTCGGATTCGCCGCCAGTACGACGCCTTCAGGCGCCGCGCGTCTGATTGTGGAAGCCGAGTTGCCGGCCAGGGTGAGAGTCGGCAAGCGCGGCCGGCGCGTTGAGCCGGAGTGGGCGAACGCCCTGGTATCCGAACTTCGCGGCTTGAGGCTGATCTTGATCACGTCCGATCTCTCTGCATTCAGAGTTACATTAAAGGCCGGCATACCCCTTGTTGATGAACGACGTGACGGGGCCTCGCTTCAGGCGGAGATACGTGCGAGCGTCGCTGAAATATCGAGGGAATCCCCCGAGGAGGATCTGCTCTCGATTCAGAATGAGCTGCGTACGGACTATCGCGCGGAACTGGAGAAGTGCCGAGCGAAACTCGACCGTCTCATGCGCGACCCGCGTGAAGTCAAGAAAGCTCTGTGCAAGCACTGCAATGGAACCCTTAAAGTGACCTTTGGACCGAGTTGGAGTTCCTCTGGAAGCTCGGCGCCTGGAACATCCGGGGTGACAACCTTAACCCGGCTCCCTGGCGGCACATGCGATTGCACCTGGTGTAATAAGACCGGCCGGGATCTCGAAGGGGGTTGGAACTGCCGGGTTGTCCAGTGCGAGCGTCGAATACAGGGCGTCGAGGCCGCGATTAGATCCGCCGACAGCCTCGCCGACTTGCTCGGACAAAGGAAGTAGATGTAAGAAGGGTGCTCATTGACGGAGGGCGGCGCGGCCGTCGTTGGTCCGCGCGGTGAATCCTGCTGTCTCGGCCTACGTCAAAATTCCTTTCAATACCCAGAGGTATCCGCTCGCCAGCACGAGTTGTACCGCCGCGAAAATCGCGCCGATCTTGACGAATTCAAGGAACGATATCTTGAGTCCGTGCTTCTTCATGATCGTTACGGCCACCACGGTGCTGGCCGAGCCGATCGGCGTGATGTTGCCGCCCAGGTTCGCCCCGAAAACCACCGCCCACCATTGAACGCGCGGGATGGCGGCGGCGGCCTCCGGCGTCGGGCCGAAAATCTTGCCCAGCATCGCCGCCAGCGGAATGTTGTCCGTCACCGACGAGAAGATCGCCGTCAGCCACATCAACCCGATGCTCCCGGTTTGCGCCGTAAGAGAATCCAGCAGAGTGCCGATCAGCAGCAGCACCCCGGCATGCTCCATCACGCCGATGATCGTGAACAGTCCCAGGAAAAAGAACACCAGCGACCACTGCACGTTCGACAGGTCGTGTTCAACGTCCTTGGCGTGCAGCAACATCATGATGACGGCGGCGCCCAGCGCGACTATTTCGATGCCGAAGTCGCGCAGAATCGGAATCTGCGAGTGAAACGCGAAAAGCAAAATCACCGCGATTACCGCCGCGCCGGACGTGTGAAAAAATCGGCGATTCTCGACCGTCTCCCATTCGTCGAACGCCAGCACCAGCGCGCGGTTATGCGCTTTCGTCTCGGCGTCGCGCAAAGGGCCGACGGACTTGCCGAACACGCGCTTCGCCACGAACATGCTGGCCGCTATCGCGAAGACCGTATACGGCACGGAAACCGTCAGGAACGTCAGATAGCTGATGCCGGCCGTCTTGCCGATGATGATGTTCGGGATCGAACTGATCAGCGTCAGCAATCCGCCGACGTTGGTCATGATCCCCTCGGTGATCAGAAACGGCTTGGCGTCGAGCTCCAGCTTGCGGCAACTGACGATCGTCAGCGATCCGATGATGATCATCGCGGTGATGTTGTCGAGAAAGGCGCTGAAGACGGCGGTCAATATCGAAAACAGAATCAGCAGCCGAAACGGATCGCCGCCGCTGGCCTTGAGAACCTTAATGCTGATCCAGGTGAACACTCCGCTACGCGCGGCTATCTCGACGAAAACCGTCGCCCCTACGACGATCCCGATTACCTCCCACTCTATCATCCGAATGTAGACCGGCAGATGATGTCCGGCCGCATGCGGGAAATATCCCAACGCGTCGCCCAGGAACAGGCACGCCCCCGCGGACAGCAAAACCAGAATCGTCTTGTGAATCTTTTCCGCCGCCAGCAGACCCAGCGTCAACGCCAAAATGCCGGCGAACAGCGCGGTTTGCCAACCCGGTGCGCCCGCGGGCGTCGCGCTCATTCCGAATAGTGCCAGTACGTGTTCTGCAAGCATCGCGTCGAACCGATCCCTCTACAACGCCAACACCGGAATTTCGCGCACCAGGTGCATGAGTTGATAATCCGCCGCCGTTATGCGGCTGTGTCCTTCCTCGTGATGTCCGACCACCAGCAGGCCGTACGATCCGCTCGCCAGCTCTTTGCGAGCAGCTTCAACGATGTCGCCCACGCCCAGCCGGTAGTTCACTTCATAGGGCTGCTCGCGGCTGGCGGCGACTACGGCTTTCAGATAACGCTCGCCGCGGCGCGTCAACTCGTCCAGCACGTCCTGCTCATCCTCCTCGCTGATGTCCGTCGTGAGCTTCATAGCCTCGCGCACGGCGGCCACCTCGCCCGGATCGACCGTGTGCAGCAGACGCAAAGCCCCTCCATCTTCCACCAAGCCGAAGGAGTACGAGAAGTTCTCCGTCTGTTGAAAATTGCCGCTGAGGCTGTGAAGAATGGCGCGGAAAACGGCCGGGGGCTCTGCGATCGGACGCCGAATCAGCAAAATCGGCGCCGCGACCCCCTTCACCAAAGCGTCCGCCTCGGCGATTCGCTTATCCTCGTTTTCCGGCGCCGCATACAACACCATCTGACTGTGCGTCAACGCGATCTGGCCGATCAGCGCCGCCGCGGATTCAAAGGGGCTGGTTTCGAGCGTGAAGCCGTCGCTGCGCCCGGCCGCGGTCGCGGCTTCGTGTCCGCCGGCGTCCGACCAATGCACCTGGACCTCGGACTCGAATCGGCCGCGCAAGTACCGTGCTGTGCGCACAAGCGTCTTATCCAGTTGATCCCCCGTCAGAACGACCGAAAGGCGCCGCAGCGACGGCTCGAGAATGTCGAGTACCGGGATGGAAGCACGTTCGAAGATTGACTCGAATTGTTCAATGGCGCGTTCACGCATGGCAGTACGCCGCTCTTGAAGGAATACTATGTCAGCCCGCGAATGTGATTCTCACGATTGCGGCGACCAACGCAAGCCGGCCGGCAGGCGTGTCCGGCCCGAACGACCAGATCCCGGAGCATCGACACCTGGCGCATTATCGGCCGCGCGCCGACCGCCTCCGGGCGTCTACCAGCCCCAGAACGCCCATAAAAGCTGTTTTCCCACCTTCGGCCGATTATTTCAATCGGACCGTCCGGTTGGTCGATATCCCGATAACGGGAGACGTTCCGGGACCGCCGCGCTACGCCGGCGTCCGCGAACCATGGTAAGAATAGGCTTAACACAGGGAACACTCGGCATGGCGTCTTCAACCCTTCCAAACGCGACTGCTACCAAAACGCTCCGCAAGGCCAATAAAACCAATGGGACGTCACCATCCCGAACGAATGCCAAAAACTGGTCACGGCTCTGTAAGGATCTCTCCGCGCGCACCGCGGAGTTGCGAAAAATACGCGACGACGTCGGGCCGCGTGTCAAAGCTCTCGACGAGCGCGAGCGGCAAATAAATACGAAGCTAAAGCAACTTGATGCTTTCACCTCCGAAATTAACGAAGGCGCGAACGAGATGCACCAGGTTCGCGTCGCCCTCGACAAACGCCGGAAGTCGCTGGAACAGGAAGCCGATCGGCTGGCCGCGCGCGAACGAGACGTCGGATTCCGAGCGGCGGAGCTGAACGCCCTGCGCGAGGAACTCGAACAGCAACGCGTAATCCGCGAATCGGAAACGACGCGGCTCAACGCGCTGAAGCAGACGCTGGACGGGCAGGCCGAGGAGCTGGCGCCGCACGCGCGAGAATTGACCAAGCATAGGCTCAAACTCGAAAAAGAAATGAGAAGCAAGGCCGCCGATCTGGAGTCGCGCGAGGAAGCCGTCCGCAAACAACGCTCGATCCTCGACAATAACGCCGAAATCTTCACTAAACGCGAGCAAGAACTCGATGCGCGCGCCCTGACGCTCGCGAAGCTCGGCGATGAACTCGAGCCGCGCGAGCAAACGCTGCTCGAGCGCGAAAAGGCGGAGGCCGTGGAAGCTAAGCGTCTGAAGGCCCTCCGCGAAACGCTCGATTCGCAAGCCCGGGAAATCGAGCCGCGCACCGCCGAATTGACCCGGCTACGCGGCGCCTTCGAGGATGAACGCCAGGCGGCCAATGTCGCCCTGCAGACGCGCGAGGAAGCTCTGGACAAAAAGACGGCGGCCCTTGAGATCCGGATACGCTCCATCAATGAGCGCGAATGCGAGATTGACCGTCGGCGCCAGGAATTCGAGCAGCGCGCCGCCGAGATCGAGCCGAGCTTGGCCGAAATCGAGGAGCGGGAGCGGAAGCTCGAGGCCGATCTTAAGGCGTTGCATTCCCGCGAGTACGACATCCAAGCCGCACAATCCGAATTAAACGCGCGTGAAAACGAATTGCGAAATCACGCCGAAGAACTGGATGCGGCGCGAGCGCGGTTCGAACCGCGACAAGCCGAGATTGAACGACGCGAGGCGGAGTTGAATTCGCGCCAGGTTCGACTCAACGACATCGAAAAAACGCTTGAAACCCGAACCGACGAACTGGAACCGCGTTTGGAAAGTTTGTCCGCGCGGCAGGCCGCGTTCGAAACCCACGTCGCCGCCAAAACGGACGAGCTAAATAACCGTGCGGCAAGGCTGACCGAGCAACAGGCCGGCCTCGATGCGGAAGCGGAGAATCTGGACCGCCGGCGACAGGCGCTCGAAGAGATGAAGTCCGAAATCACGCCTCTCATGGATGAAGCCGAAGCGCGCCGGGACGAACTCGATCAGCGTGAAGCCGCTTTAGAAGAAGAGTTGAGGAAAGCCGCATCGATCCGTAGCGAACTAAACGCTCAACATGCCCGCGCTCGAACGCGCGAAAACAACCTCGACGCTCGGGAGGAAAAGCAATTACTGCTCGAGAACGAATTGGACGCGCGGCATAAAGCGTTGGAGATGCGCGAGGCGACGAACAACGAGCAACAGATCGAACATGAGGCCGCCGTGCGGGACGCGCGAGAACGGCAAGTGCGGCTGGAAATGTTGGAAGCCGACCTTGAGAAACGCGGCCGTCGAATCGAGTTGCAGACGGCCATGCTGGACGAACGCGATCAGACGATCAACGAATCGAACGACCGCCTCAAAGAGCTGCAACGCCGGCTGCGTGAACGCGCTTCCCAGCTCGATCGCGAACTCCGGGATTTTGATCTGGAAGTCTGCGATCTCCCGACGGCGCCGATCGGCCGGCGTCAGGACGCCGAATCCGCAACGGAAAAAGCCGCCAGAAGCATCGAACGCGCGGCCAGGTTGCCGTTCACGTCGCCGGCCGCCGCCGGCGTATCCGATGATTTGGAGAAAGAGACGGTGCAGCCCGCAGAACAGTATTAAAGCGAATCAGTGAACACGCCGCGTTCGGGCGCCGTCTCGGACGCGGCGCGTCTTTAGACGCTCCCGGGCTTAGCTCCGCCTCTTTCGTCAAATGAGCGTTGATTGAGCACTACGGCCTCGCCCGTGCGCCGCAACGTCCGGCGACGCACTGATCCCGCCTCGGATCTTGAACGAGCTAAATGAGACCGAATCGCTTGCGTCGCCGGCCGAATTCGTGTTCATTAGGCCCATGACCAAACGGCAACGAGTAGCCAATCTGATCGCGATTCTCCTCGGTTTGGCGGCGACCATGGTCGTGCTCTCGCTGCATGTGCACGGCGCGCTCGAGCGCCTCGAGATGATCGCGGTCGATTTGCGTTTTCGTCACGCGAACTCCATCCATCCCGGCGACCGCATCGTCTGCCTCGACATCACCGATCGCGATCTGGAATCTATAGGACGCTGGCCCTGGCCGCGCGACCTCCAGGCCCCGCTGATCTCGGCGCCGGCGGAGATGGGCGCCGAGGCGATATTAGTCGATATCACCTGGACCGAACCAGAAGCCGTCCGCTCACGCGATCCCGAACACGCCGACATTCTCTCCCCCCCGTCGGTGCTCGCAACGGAGACGCTGCTCGAACGCGTGTTGCCCGACTCGGTGTTGCGGAACGCTATCGCGTCGGCCGGCAACGCATATCTGGCTTATCATCACGCCGCCGTAGATCTTGTTCGCGGCGCGGCGTTCCGCGAACTCGTGGATCTGGTTAAGCGTGAAAAAGTGACGGAAGCCGCCGAACTGGCCGCCCATATCGATGCGCGTTTGAGGAAACTCCTGCGCGACGACAAGGAATACGCGCTTCAGCGTCCGCTCGACCGCGCCCGCATAGCCGCCGCCCTGCTGCCCGATCCAACGCTCTCGGAGGGGGCGCTGGCGAAATTGCTGGGATTCGACGACGCCGTCTTTCTGGTGCAGGCCGTGGAACGTTGCCGGGCGGCGGTGCTGCGCTGGAAGCTGCGGGACTGGTTCGACGCCGAGCCGTCGTGTTGGCGTCGCCCGCCCGCCGAAACCGCCCGCGAATTCTTCGCGACGCTCACGGACGCTCATTTCACCGACGAGTCGCCGTTCAAACACGCCGTCATCCTGGCCGTTCGCGAGGTGCTTTCCTACGCGGCCACGACCGCTCGCCCGGTCGCCTCGCTCGAAGCCGTCTCCTCGGCCGCTCGCGGCGTGGACGGCCTGACGCCCGTGCATTTCTTGCACGCCGACGCGGCGCGCCGCTGCTGCTTCGCCAATTTCGAACCGGATCTCGACGGCACGGTCCGCCGCGTCGCCCTGATACGTCGACACGGCGAGGTCGTTCTGGGACAACTTGGTTTTCTGGCGGGGTGGGATTTGCTCGACGTCGATCCTGGCGGAGTATCGGTGCAAGACGGATTGCTGACGTTGCGCCCGAAAAATCCCGGCCTGCCGCCGTTGACGATCCAACTTGACGAGCGCGGGCGTACGCTGATTCCGTGGGTCCGCGGTCGCGAATGGACCAGGCAGTTCGAGCACGTGCCGGCCAGCGCCGTGTTGCGGCTCAACGACCTGCGCGAGAACGCCGCCAAAAATCGCGCCGAGGCGACCGCCTTTATACATCTCGTCTGTTCGAGTGAATTTCTGCCCCAATTCAACGAAGTCGCCGATCTGCTGGCCAAACGTCCGGCGGTGCAGCGCCAAGCCGAAATGGAAGCTTTGCATGGAGACGCCGAGCTGGCCGAATTCTTCGAGTCGCAACTCGCCCAAATTGACCGGGAGGCCGACCAAGCCGAGGTGCGTCTGACCAAATTCGTCGACGAACAACAGGCGTTGCTGCGAAGCGGAGATTCTACGGCCGAAACAACCCCCGAACCGATCATACAGGACGTGCGCTATTTTCTGGGCGAAGTGCGACGACTGCACGACGCCCGACTCGACAACGAACGCAAGATCGAACTTCTTACGCAACGATTGCGGTCCATCTTTAGCCGAAAAATCTGCGTGGTGGGTTACGCCGCCACTTCCCTGGCCGACATGGTTCCCATCCCCACGCATCCCCGCGCTCCCGGCTTCATGGCACACGCCAACCTGCTCAACGGCATGTTGACCGGACAGTTGATGCGCGAGGCTTCGCCCGCGCTCGACGCGACGCTGATTTTCGGGCTCGGAGTGCTTACGACCCTGATCGCGTCGTTTTTCCAGCCGCGAATGAGCCTGCTGCTCGTCATCTTTCTGGCCGTCAGCTTCACGACCATCGGCGGGGCGCTGGTGTTTTATCGCTGGCATTACGTTCTCGACCTCACCTCGCCTTTGACGGCCGCGCTGCTCAGCTACGTCCTGATCGCGGTTTACCGCTACATCTTCGTCGAGGGCGAACGCCGCCAGCTCGCCACTGCGCTCGGACAGTACACCTCGAAGGAAATGGCGCGCCAGATGGCGGAAAATCCCGAGCTCTGTCGCAAGGCCGAGATGCGCGAAGTGACCTCCGTTTTCACCGACCTCAAGGACTTCACCACTATTTCCGAGAAAATCGGCGCCGAACGCACGCAGAAGGTGCTCAACATCACGCTGGGATGCTTCACCGAGGTCATGCTGCGATATGAGGGCATGGTCAACAAATTCATCGGCGACGGTGTCTTTGCGTTTTGGAATCCGGTCATCTATCCGCAAAAAGATCACGCTCGACGAGCCTGCGATACCGCGATCGACCTCCTGGTCGCTCTGGAAAAACTGAAGCTGGAGCAGAAACGCGCCGGCGGCGACGATATCTTCAAGGACATCATACTCCGCATCGGCCTCGCCACCGGAAACGCCGTCGTCGGACCCTGCGGCAGCGAGCAAAAATACGACTACACCTGTATCGGAGATTCGGTCAACCTCGCCGCTCGGCTCGAATCCGGCAACAAATTCTACGGCACGCAAATACTCGTCAACGGCGTCACGCGCGATCAGGCCGGCGACGAGTTCGAATTCCGCTCGCTCGGCGGCGTACGCGTCAAGGGCAAGAAACTGGCCGTACCCGTCTACGAATTGCTCGGACGAACGGGGCAGGTCGCGGAGCAGCAGCTCCAATACGCGCGAGACTTTGGAGAAGCAATCCAGCTGTTCCAACAACGTAAATGGAAGATCGCGATACAGGCTCTCGATAAGTGCTCCGAACGGCGCCCGGATGATCTGGCCGCCGAGAATTATAGGCAGGCCGCGGCTCACTACCTGACCGATCCGCCCGGCGACGACTGGACCGGCGGCATCGAATTGCGAGAAAAATAACTCGCATGCCGCGCATGGCCCCCCCCCCTCGTCACGGTTGACCGCTCACCCGACAAATCAGATTTCTTCAGGAAAGCCCCAGCACGGTATTCAGGGCCGTTTGATAATCGCCCTTCTTGCGAACGCCCACGAAGCTCTCGACCTGTTGGCCGCCGTTGAACAACAACACCGTCGGGATGTTCTGAATGCCGTATTTAGTCGCGGTCTCTCGCGCCTGATCGACGTCCATTTTGCCGATTTTGGCCTTGCCCGCGTATTCACCGGCAAGTTCGACGACGACCGGCCCGAGTATATGACACGGCCCGCACCATTCAGCCCAGAAGTCCACCAACACCGGGATTTCCGAGTTCAATACTTCGGCTTCAAAGTTGTCGTCGGTAAAATGTAGAACGTTTTCGTCAGCCATACGGGTGCTCCTTCGCGTTCGCCGGTTCGTGGTTTCGCAAATGACTTCATGATGGTAAACCCGAAGCCGCGGAAGTCAATTCCCCAGGCCATCCGGCCGGCGCCATCGAGCAGTCGGCGCATCCGATCTTAGGGGATAAACGACGACTACCCTACGCCCGTAGGGCGCGCGATCTTAGCCAGGGACTTTAGTCCCTGGAAAAAGAGATCCCTCTCCTGCCCGTCCGGAGGACGGACGAAATGTGCATGCCGAGCATGAACCCGATCCGGGCGTACGTCGGGAAAGGGCTATGACCGCACTTGAGCGGCTGTGAGAGCGTCTTACTCCTTAAGATGATGCTCCCCCCCCCGCCGGAGCTTCGGATTCGCGCGTTGACTTTTATCCTGCATATCGAGCATCATACGGCGTCCGGGCGCCGGTTAGACGTCCGAGCATGTTCTTCCAGAAAGCGAGCCGCGGAAATGATCGAACCCCCCGAGCGCAAACCCGAATCCGCCGAGATGGAAACGCCCTACCAGGAGTTGGTCGCCGAGATGGTTCGTCATCTGAAAATCGTACGCGATCTGCCCGAGTTGGCGGAGTTTCGCGAGTCGCGCAAGCTGCCCAGGGCTTTCTTCGAACACTTCAACGGATTCCTGACCGGTTACGACCGGTTGATCGATTTCGTGCTCGAATTCAGCGGCGACGGCCGGCTCATCAAGTGCGTTAAGGGCTGCTGCAACTGCTGCATCGACCTGGTCCGCGGCCTGACGACCTCGGAGATCGTCAACATCTATAATCACGTGCGCCCCTGGCCCGACGCCAAACAGCTTTTCGAATATCACCGCGATTCGGCCGAGCAGTTTTCATACTTATTCATGAATCGAGTGCCGCCCGGCGAAACGCCCCCGACCGGCGAGGATCCGCGCGTCGCTCAGGCCCACATGGAATACAATACGCTGAAGCGACCGTGCGGCTTCCTGGATCAGAAAACCGGCTGCTGCCGCATTTACCCGGTCCGCCCGGTCGCCTGCCGCTATTTCTTCAGCCTGGATCCTCCGGAAATGTGCACCCCCTCTCACGAGAAATATTTCGAGCGAAACGCGCGGATGGTGTATCTGCCCGAGGAGGTCCACGTGCATTTGCGCTCCGTCGACCAGGCTTTCGGCTTCCGACCGCTGAACTTCCTTTCCGGCGCCTTCTGCCAATTCACGGCGGAAACCATGCGCCTCAAACTGATTGATATCGTGGACGACCCGGCCGAATAATCGCGCGGAGTCGCGCCCGATTAGGCGCCCCCCCTCTTGACTTTCGCCTCACCCTTGTCTATAATTGCTATATATTCTAGCTTTCGCGCGCCCCGCGGTCTAGCCCAGGAGCCCCGCCATGCAAAACCGCCCCCAAACCGCCCCCCGCTCCCGCCGCCTGCCTCTCTCGCCCGCCCATGCGCGCATGCTCATAAAGAGTCTCAAAACCAGAGGGCGCAAACGTGATCCTCTTGATACCCTTCCCATTTCCCGGCCCCAAGGACGATTTATATCGGACGCATTCCCGGAAGCGCCGCGCTCGGCTTGCCATGCTATTTCTGCCGATCACGGCGTGGAGTTCTCGGGCGCCTCTAATCCGCGATGGAATTCGCGCGCGATTGTGCCGGAGCTTTTTCGTCCGGTTGAACAACCTCAGGCAGCGACGTGCCCGGCAACGCGTGGCTGGAGCGCGACCCGTCGACCCCGCGCATCGGCAGGCGGCTGGCGGGTATCCGGCTCTTACGTTTGATGTCGCCGCGCATCAGGCGAACGGCCCAGCCCAGCGTTCGGCGGATCGTCTGAATCAGACCAAGCATGCCGATAAATTGCATGCCGGCGTCGGCAAGGTAGAGCTTGCTCTTGGGAAACGCGTGGGCGTACGCAAAACGCAGCGGATTGTAGAAGTACAGGTACACCGCCATTATGTTGAGCTGCTTCCTCCAAGGCTGCTTGTGCTCGGAGGCCACGACGTAATTCGCGTCCATCATGTGCGGCTCTACCCGCCGGCCGGCGACGCTCTCATACGCCAGACCAGACGTAAACGCCTCGGCGTAGAGCTTCGAGCCGGTCGCCGGCGTGATCATCAATACTTGCAGGCTGATCGCCCCGGCCTTCCGCAACAGCCGAGCCTGATTCAGCAGCCCGTACGGCTTCGGCCCGCGCGTAACCAACGGTTGCGTGTCGTGGTGCATCATCATCGGCATCGGGCAGATGCCGTGCTGCTGCAACAGGCGAAATGCTTCCGTCGTCTTGTCCACGCTCTGACCCTTCTTGATCAACGTGGCGGTCATGTCCTCGACGCCGATCCAAAACGCCCGGGCGCCGGCGTGCCGCGCGAGCGACAGATGCTCTTTCAACTTCAGCGTGTCGTGAATGGTGACCTCGGTACCCCAGCGGATTCGCTTGCGAATCGGGACGCCGTCGATCTCAGTCCGTGCCAGCGCCTCCAGGATATCCAGTGTTTTCTCTTCGTTGTTGAAAAAGTTGTCGTCCGCGCCGAAGAAATAGCGCAGGCCGTACTCGCGATCGAGCCGTTCCATCTCCGCGGCGATGCGCTGCCCGCTCTTGACGCGGTATTTCCGCTGGTTGTACGCCGGGATCGGACAGTACGGGCAGCCATACTTGCAACCCAACGTCAGAACCAGCGAGGAAACCGGCGTGTACTTGCGAATCCGGTTCGCGGGGATCGCTTGCGATCCGAGCGTGGACTTGCGGCTCGGCGGTTCGAGCAGTTGATAACCCAGCACCGGGTGCGGCAACTCGTCGAGATCGCCCAGAAGACGCTGGATGCCCGTATCGACCAACTCCTCCGCCACGCCTTCGCGATCGGTTCGCGAATAGATCAGGCCGGGGATGGCGTCGAGCATGCCGCTGTTGCGGGCACGCACGTACGTCGTTCGCATCGATTCATCGCCCGCCCGAATCGACAGCAGCGCCTCCAGCAAGCTCAGCAGGACGAATTCCTCGCCGGTGACGGCGACGTCGGCGCCCCACGGATCGAGCGGATCGGCGCTGAAAACATCCCAGGGTTCGTAGATGGTCTTCGGCCCCCCGGCGATGATCAGCGGGCGGCGGGCCGGGTCGATCCGGCACGCGTCGCGGATCAGGGCTTCGCCCTGGGACGAGTGGATCTGCATGCTTGAAACCATGAAAATATCTGGAACGCGTCCGTCGAGACGCATATGAGACGGTCTAAATTTTCGATTCCATTGCTGGAGCACGATACGCGTCTTGTCAAAGCCGCAGTCCGCCATCGCCGAACCGATCGCTCGCACGCCGGCGGGCGCCATATGAGTATCCGCGAAGTAAAACGGCAGCATCCGCGTACGATGATCGAACGCACAGGCGATAACGGTGGCGAGGTCGTGCCGGCCCGCGATGCTCCGCAAACGCCGGCGCAGCCCAAGCAACTCCCCCGACTTCAGCAGTTCATCGCCCCGCGCACGGGGAGGAAGTTCCATGTCCCTATCGCTCCAACAAAGAAAAGCAACGCAAGAGTATAGCGCATTCCCGCGTCTGACGCATCAACCGGCAGACCGGTGAATCGGATCGATACGGCGATCCCGACGACCCGCGCCGACGGACGCCGATGACGCCAAGATAACTGGTGGTCAGATGACGCGGAGCTTGGCGGCGTGGCTTTCGGTATTCCGCGTTCAGCACTCGGTTTCGCGATTACGGCGCCTGCTTGACCTCTTTTGCGTTCTTGGGATCGGTCGCGGGATTGCCCAGCTTTTTCAGCGCAAGATAATAAACGTGCGCTCTCACCGCCCGCACGCCGTCCTGCTTGCACAGCGTTTTGAACAGTTTGTCGGCTTTGTCCTTGTACTGTTTACGAGAGAGCTTCTTCTGTCTCATAAGTTGATAAAGCGCATCGTGAACCAATGACGCTCTGAGATTATGATCCGTATCGATGACCGGACCGGACGTGCCGTCCCAGGCATAGCCGCTCTTTACCGTCAGTGCGCCCGCCGCGCTTAATGCGATGAATTGAGTGTCAATAGCGGCTTTTGGCTTGATTGATGTTCTTATTTTGTAATCCTCGGCAAGCTGATACTTGTATCCCGACCTGTATTTAATATGTTTTT
>Ga0180434_10005764_pt1 | contig 14461 bp, 22 predicted proteins | sample SS_ome_7_FD_132453 | JGI IMG/M metagenome (GOLD analysis project Ga0180434, IMG submission 132453) | Hypersaline lake sediment archaeal communities from the Salton Sea, California, USA - SS_1_D_2 metaG | ecosystem: Environmental > Aquatic > Non-marine Saline and Alkaline > Hypersaline >... | reverse complement strand
CTTGAAGAAATACCGATTCGAAACGCAGCGGACAACGTGGCGTTCTACTTTATCGTCGACATGGACGGCACCGACTATCAGTGCTCCTTCCGCTGGAACTCTCGTGACGAAGCTTGGTACATGTCGCTTTACTCGTTGGATGGGACGCCGATTCGGACGGGCATCAAGCTGGTAGTCAACTGGCCGGTATTCCGTCTCGACCGTTCCGAGGTTCGGCCTTCCGGCGAGGTGTTGTTCGTCGACGCGGACGAGGTGCCGTCTGATCCCGTGGCCTTCGAGGGGCTGGGAAAGAACGCCTCGATGATCTACTTTCCCGCCGCCGATATCGTGGAGCTGTTCTCATGAAGTGGCAACTCTTCGATAGGGACTTCACCGTGCAGGTAGGGCCGGTGCGAATCGAAGGGCGGTCGAAGTTGCCTTCGACGGATGGTACACCGACCCCGGTGATGAAGGCGACGTTTTCGATTGAGAAGACCGAGGACCGCTCGCCGAACTCCGCGGCAATCGAAATCTACAATCTGTCGCTCGCCAAGCGCCAGGCCGTGCAAATCAAGGGTTACCCGGTGATAGTCGAAGCCGGGTATGTGTCGCGCAAGGACCGCCTCTTTTACGGCAAGCTCGAAGTCGCGGACAGCAACCGGGACGGAACGAGTTGGGTAACGAAAATTGAAGCGCGGGACGGCGAATACGAGTTTGCGTCGAAGCGTATCAATCAAGCCTTCGGCCCGGGGACCACGCTGCAATCGCTTTTGTTGCGACTCGCCGCGGAGGCGGGGCTGGGGCTCGGCAACTCCGCAGTGAAGTTCGCTGCGCCTTTGCGGGGACTGGTTGCGTTCAAGACGGGGGTTGTGGTGTCGGGCAAGGTGTCTACTATCCTCGACCAGTACGTGAGCGCAGCGGGCTACACGTGGTCGGTGCAGGATGGACAGCTCCAAGTGCTTGCGCCCGAGGAGACGACGTTGGAGGAGGTGGTCCAGCTCACGGCGACGACGGGATTGATAGGGTCGCCAGAGAAGGGCGAAGACGGTGGAATCACGGCGAGGTCGTTGTTGACCGGAGCGATTCGGCCGGGGCGAAGGGTCACGGTGTTTTCCGAGCAGCCTGGTAAGTCCGGGACGTTCAAGGTTGGTCGGACGCAGTACGTTGGGGACACGTGGGGAACGGACTGGTACACTGAGTTCGAGGGGAAGGCGATAGGGATATGACGCGATTGGGGCAGACGCGAACTCCGACGATGGCCGAGCTGTTGCAGGCCGCGGTGGACCAGGGCCTCGCGAGCACTCACGTAGCATTGCCGGGGGTTGTAACCAAGTACAACGCCGCCACGCAGAGGGCCGACGTGAAGCCAACGGTGAAGCTGCCGTTCGTGAACGACGACGGGAGCGAGGGGGTGGACGTGCTGCCGGTGCTGCCCGAGGTGCCGGTGCTCTGGCCGCGGGCCGGGGGTTACTTCATCCATCTCCCGCTTGCGGCCGGCGACACGGTGTTGTTGCTCGTGTGCGAGCGGTCGATTGACGAGTGGAGCTTGAGCAGCGGCAAGGTGGACGTGGACCCGAAGGACTTGAGGAAGCACGACCTGAGCGACGCGATAGCGATACCGGGGCTAGCGACGGTGCCGGGAGCGTTGAAGGAGGTGTTGACCGGGGGCGCGGTGTTCGGCAAAGAGAAGGGCGCGCAGGTGCGAATGAAAGATACAACGGTAGAGGTGGTCACAGGCGGTGCGGTATCGGCAAGAACGTTTGTGGCAGTTGTCGATTTGTTGGTTAAGCAGTTCAATGCCCACACGCATCCTACTGCGGCAGTGGGGGTGCCGAGTGCTCCGACGGTGCCGTGGACCGAGCTAATGATAGCCTCTACCAATCTGAAGGCTGACTGAGATGGATTTGAAACTGACAGGTGGCGACCTGGCGATCGAGAACGACGACCTCGTGTTGGTCGACGGCGTAGACGCAGTGGCGCAGCACGTGAGTACGTCGCTCAAGACGTTTCTCGGGGAGTGGTTTCTCGACACGCGCATTGGGTTCCCGTGGTTCGAGCGCGTGCTCGGGCAGAAGCCCCGCCTCTCAGAGCTGAACCAGCTTTTCCGAGAGGCGGTGTTGAAGGTGCCGGGGATGTTGGCGATCACCGACATGAACGTAACCTACGAAGGCGCTTCGCGAAATCTCACAGTCGACTTTCGTGGAACGTGTACGGATGGCGTGATAGAGTACAACGAGGAATTCATCGTCCCGTTGGGTGAGGGAGCATGACCTACGGTGTAGAGAGTTCGGGTTTTGTCAAGAAGACATTGACGGTCATTCAGACCGAGATCAATGCGGCGTTGAGGGACGGCATCTCGCCGACGCTGAACCTTCTCGCGACATCTATCTTCGGGCAGATCGTCGGCGTTTTCGGCGACAAGCTCCGTGAGCTCTGGGACGTCGCCGAAGCCGTATACCGGGCGTTTCACCCCGACTACGCGACCGGGGATGCCCTCGACAACATCGCGGCCATCACGGGGGTCATACGGCTCCCTGCGACGCCCTCGACCGTGACTCTCGACCAGATGTTCCTCGACGCCGGCGTGACCGTTCCGGCCGGTTCTGTCGTGTCGGTGGGCAGCGAGGGGGCGCGGTTCGTGACGACGGCGGCACTGGTCAATTCGCTCGGGTACAATGCCACGTTGTCGGTCGAGGCCGAGTCCGAAGACAACGGCGAAATCGTGGGGCTGGCGAAGACCCTCGACACGATTCAAACCCCGGTCTCCGGGTGGAGTGCTGCGGCGCAACTCACTTGCGGAACCGCGGAGAACTACGCGCTCGACGGCAAGAGCTTGACGCTCAAGGTGGACAGGGGCTCGGTGCAGACCGTGACCTTTGCTGCAGGCGACCCTTGGACCGCGGCGGCGGCTGCTGCGGAGATTGCCAGCCAGACCTCGGGGCTGACGGCTTCGGCGCAGAACTCGAGGGTCAGGCTCAAGAGCGACACCGAGGGCACGGGTTCGGCGATCGAGGTGACGGGAGGCACGGCGAATACCCCGCTCGCGTTCTCGACCACCGAGGTCAAAGGGTTCAACACAGCGGACGCGGTCGAGGGGACGAATCTCGAGACAGATCCGGAATTACGTGTGCGGAGGGAGGCTTTGCTCCGAGCGTCAGGGTCGTCGACGGTCGAGGCGATTCGAGCGAAGTTGTTGGAGATCGCCGGCGTGTTGCAGGTGACGGTGTTGGAGAACACGTCGGACGTGACCGATGGCGACGGGCTACCTCCGCACTCGTTCGAGGCGGTCGTGTACCGGGCGAGCTGGACAGCGGCGCAGGAGCAAGAGGTTGCCGATACGATCTGGGAGAACAAGCCCGCGGGCATCGCGACCTACGGCAGCGAGACGGACACGGTAGAGGATTCGCAGGGAATCAATCACACGATTTACTGGAGCAAACCGACGGCGGTGAACATCTATATCGCGGCGACGTTGACCAAGGACACGGACTTGTATCCGACGGACGGTGACGACCAGGTCAAGGCCGCCCTCGTAGCGAAGGGAGATTCATTGTTGGTGGGCGAGGACGTGATAGCGCTGGTCTTCAAGGCGATTCCGTTGGGCATTGCTGGAGTAGTTGACGTGACGGCGTTCACGATCGACACGGTGACGCCTCCGGTGGGAACGGCGAACATTTCGATAGGGGTGCGGCAGATAGCCGCGTTCGACACCTCTCGAATAACGGTGACGTGATGGGGTTGACGAAGGTCACAACGCACATCGCGGAAGCTCTGGCGAACCTCGTGGAGCAGTTCAAGGGACAGCCTACCATCGCGGCCACGTTGACGGCGTTCGTCCAGCAGGTCCAAGAGCTGGAGGGTGCGTTGTTCGAGCTGCTCGAGGAGAGGGGCATCGACACGGCGATAGGCGCTCAGCTCGACACGCTGGGGGATATCGTGGGAGAGCCTCGCCTCGGGCGGGGGGATGACAACTACCGAGTTGCGATTCGCGGGCGCATCCTCGTCAACTTGAGCGAGGGAACGCCTGTTGATTTGATAGGGTTGCTGGTGGTGTTGAGCGAAGGTAGCGCTGTGACCTTGACCGAGTACTATCCCGCTTCGTTGACTGCCGAGTTGGCGACAGCCGTGGGTGACGAGGAAGAAGCTCACCGCATTGGCGACCTGCTCCACACCGCGACGGCGGCGGGCGTGTTGGCGCATCTCATTTACCACGGGGTTCCCGAGGCCGAGCGCTTCAGATTCGACACCTCGGGTCAAGGATTCGACCAGGGCAAATACGGAGGAGCGTACTGATGGCGGCGACATACAGCAAACCGACGGTGATCCCTCGCTGGGCCGATACCGGCACGAGGACCGAGCCGTCGAGCGGAAAGAAAGACGCGGGTTGGACGTTCGAGGAAGCTCCTCCCTACAACTACGAGAACTGGTTGCAAGGGATCACGGGGGACTGGATCAAGTGGATCAACGAGAGATTTGCGGACGGGGCGTCGAAGGATGAGTTGTTCATCAAAAATCCAGGCAATGCCGACGATGCGATCAAGATCAAAGCAGCTATTATCGAGTCGCCGTACCCGTGGGAAGTAGATCTGGCCACGGCGGCGTTTGGTGCGTCGACCGCTGCGTTCAAGGGCATTGCGGATTCGGCGTCTACCGGCAATGCTGGTCACGGGTTGCATGGTGTCGGTGCGGATGCTGTTTCAAACGGAGATGGAGGCGCGGGGGTGTACGGGGAAGGGGGGGATAAGAACGGCGCATTTGAAGATGGTCCTGGTGTTTATGGTGTTGGGCCTGCCATAGGTGTGCTCGGTCTGGAGGAGGGATTTAGTTTTCCTACAGGCCTGGCCGGCGGCGTGGTGGGCTACGGGACTATTGGAGTCAACGGACTAGGAGGGGACGGCACAGCGGGCCCAGGGTTTCAGGGGGTAACCGGTACCGGTGGTGACGGGGACACTAATCAAAATGGAGGCTATGGCGTCTACGGCAACGGTGGGGCAGGTAACGGCACAGGCAACGGTGGACCGGGAGTATATGGTGTTGGCGGTCCAGGAGGGGGTTCGGGTCTGGAGGGGTATGGAGTACACGCTCGGGGAGGATCGACCAACTCAAGAGCGGCAATCTATTGTGAACCTCGAAACGGCGCGCCCTCGGGAGGCTCCGCCGGAGAAATATACTACGACTCCGCGTCCAACAAATTGTACTGCCACAACGGTGCCGGTTGGCAGGCTCTATTTTAACAGGAGGAAACATAAAATGGAAACCCCCGAGCAGAGCGTCGAGCGACTGAGGGCCGAGCAGGAAGCCGACAAGCGGGAGGGCGTTCATGCGCTTGAAGAGGTGGAGCGTTTGCGAATCGAAAACCTCCAACTCAAGCAGGAGGTACTGCTCGGCAAGCTTCATGCGCTCGAGGTAGAGATGGGCGAGCGCGTTGCGGAAATCCGCGAACGCCTCGATGCTCCCGAGGAAAAATACAACCTCGTACTGGCAAGGGATTTGAAAACGGTGGAGGTGAGAGCGAAATGATTGAGAACGTCAATTGGGTAGAGGTGGCAACCGGGGGCGGGTCGTTGGGTCTGATTGCGTTGCTCGTGTGGCACACGTTCACCAAGACGATTCCGCGCCTCGCCAGCGACTTCAAGGAAAACCTCGACGCGTCGCGGAAGGATTTCAAGGACACGCTGCAACAAGAGCGCTCGGACTTTCGCGAATCACTCAAGGAGCAGAACTCCTTTTTTGATAAGCAGGTCAGCGCGGAACGAAATCAGGTGGAGAGAGTGGTCGAAGCGCTGCGCGAGTTCGCGGTGAGGAACGGAGTGCATTGACATGGTCGTGCCACGTAAAATCATCGTAGACCTGGTCGAGAACGACACGGCGCCGCCTCTGCCGGTGAGGTTCGAGGGGCTGGACCTGGCCGACTACACGACGAGGGTGATGAACGTCCTGCTCGCCGACGGAACGCAGTTCTCGCGGACGGTGGTCCCCGACGCGGGCGGCGACCCGGAGCTGGGCCATGTTACCTTTCAGGCGGGGGATCTCGTGGAGGGAACCCACTCGGCAGAGTTCGAGTTGGACGGGATGACGCTTCCTCGGCGTTTTGCGGTTACGCTGAACGTCCGCGCGGAGCTCGATTGAGAGATGGGCAAGCGGGTCACATATCCTTTTGAGGAGCTTGTCATCGACGGACTCGAGGCGTTTGTTGAGGTGGTGATAGACGGAGGTGTCAAGGCCTATCGACCGGAGAACGAGTACCTCATGAGCCGCAACACGAACGAGCTTATCGTCAACAGAGCGACGGGAGGGTACCTCCTGTCGAGGAGTTTCGACTGATGACCACTCAGTATCACGACATGGAGACGGTCGGGAGCATCCATATCGCCCACGACCTCGCGTACGCGACACAGACCGCGCGCAAGGGCGCGACGGGGCTGGAGACGCGGCACGTCGACAAGCTCGCGAAGCAGACCTCTGACGGGAGCTTCTGGCGACTCGTTGACACGACTCCGACCTGGGCCACCTTCACGCCTCCGTCCGCGGCCGTTGGCGACATTGGAAAGCGGCTTCAAGCCGTTACCGATGGCGACGCCGGGGTGAAGCTCGCATGGATGGCGGCGACGCCGGACGCGCACGCGTCGAGTCACAAGAGCGGGGGGAGCGACGCAATCAAGCTCGACGAGCTGGCGGCGCCTACGGATATCACAGCATTGAACGCGACGGCTTCGGCGCACGGCTTGTTACCGAAGTTGAGCGGTGCGGCGACTGACTACTTGGACGGCTCGGGCGCGTGGTCGGTGCCGTCTGATCTCACGACGGCGGGGAACAAGGGGGGGGAAAACGGGTGGTACAAGTCAAAGGTCGGAAATGAGATCGGGTTTTACACTTTCAAAGCGGGTTCGACGAAGTTGTCGATCTCCGGTCCGACGTCGGACGTTTACACGTTGGACGTTGCCGAGGGAAACATCGCCCATCAAAACTTGAGCGGCGCGGGAACGAACACCCACGCACAAATCGACACCCATATTGGGGCATCGAGTGGAGTGCACGGGGTCGTGGGTTCGGTCGTGGGGACATCGGACTCTCAGATAATATCCGCCAAGACGTTGGTGGCTCCTGTTCTCGACACTTCATTTTCTTTCAAGTCGGGCAGCTACAACTACTTGTTAAATTGGGATCCCTTGTCAACGGATAGGACTTTGACTTTCCCGGTGCCTTCGATAGACGATACCTTTGTCTATGCTGGGACAGCGGCGACGTTGGCCAACAAGACCCTGACGACGCCGACGATTGCGGACTTCACAAACGCGCAGCACAATCACAGCGCGGCAGGAGCGAGCGGCGGAACGATCAGCTACACGCATTTGACGGACAAGCCTTCGACGTTTCCACCGTCGACACATGCAAGCTCGCACGAGGTAGGTGGCAGCGACTTGATCAGCCACCAAAACTTGAGCGGCGCGGGAACGAACACCCACGCACAGATTGATACGCACATTGGATCTTCGAGCGGAGTGCATGGGGTTTCAGGGTCAGTGGTAGGTACGACCGACGTTCAGACATTATTGGATAAAACGCTCGAATGGAGCACGAGCGCCGCTTCTTTCGGGTATCGCACCGGACAGACGCCGGATTCGTTGGTGCTCGGGTTGTCTGCTGATTCCAGATCGTTGGTCATTTGCGAGCAGACCGATGTCGGGACCGACTTCGCAAACGCACAGAAGACACACCCGACGTTGACATGGCAATCGTCCGCCGCGACGAAGCCCGGCGAGCGGTTGCACATCGACTACGCCTCGATTCTCGGCGGGACGATGACGACCGACAACCCAGCGCCGAATTTGACGATCACTGCGCATTCGGCCTGGGCGTCGGCGACTGGTGCAAACCGCAACGGGGGGATTGTCAGTCTTGTCGGTGGGACGGCTGCGCCGGGTGGCATGTCCGGTTATGTGGGGGTCGGCAGCGGGACGCCTAACAGAATTACTCCGACAACCGGGGCGCTATATGTTTCGGGACCGCTTGAGGTGGATGGTGTATCATTTTTCGATGCCGATGCCACCTTTATTTCTGGTGCAATTTTTACCCATTACGGGCTGTTTTACGATGATAAGGTGTTGTTGTTTGGCAGTAGTTCTGATTCCGCTATTTGTCACGAGGCGACAAACAACAATCTTGATACATTGGTGTTTAGCCTAGGGGCTGAAACCAACGCCGTCGTCATTTGCGAAAAAGCTGACCGCTTGACCAATTGGGGCATGACCCTACAGACCGATCCGACGATTGCGCTGCAGGCAGCAGACGCGGCAAATGTAAACAAGCGGATGAGATTGTGCTGGAATCAGATCGAAAACGACCGCAACGGATGGAACCAGATTTTAAAGGCTTCACCGGCTGATGACACCACGGCCAATGGCCAGCGCATGACGCTGACGATTGATGCCGGCGCATCACCCGCATTTGGATCTGCACTGTTCATGGCGGCCGATGGCGAACTGGAAGACGCGGACGCGGACGCGGGAACAACCATGCCGTGCGTTGCACTTGCGCTTTCGACATCGAAGGGCGCCCAGCCCGTCCACATCTGGGGACCGATTCGGAATGATGCGTGGAACTGGACGGTAGGGCCGGGCGAGGCGGGTTTGATCTTCGTGAGCACGACGACCGGGGCGCTGACCCAGACCCAGCCGGCTGGAAGCGGCGACCGGGTGCAATGCGTCGGCTGGGCGATCACCGCTGACATCATGTTCTTCATGCCCAATATGGCAATGGTGGAGATTGCATAAGGGCGGCGAGCGTTGGAGTCATGTAATATGACCACATTTACAGTTGGCGACGGCAAGACCTACAGCACGATCCAGGCCGCTATCGACGCTATACCCGGCGACCTATCTGGGCAAGGCGTCCAGACCGTCGAGGTCTACGCGAAAGCGGCAGGATACGCTGAAACGCTTGACGTGTTGACCGGCTTCTCGAACGCGAGCGCCGCCGACTACATCCACATCAAGGCAATGGTCAGTCACGCCGGCCAACGCGGCGGCGGGATTGTGCTCGATGTCGGCTCGGCGGCCGTGGCCGCGCATGTTCAGCTTTCGGACTACGTGCGGTTATCGGATTTCTGCATCACGTCTTCTTCGTACAAGGCAGGTTCTATCAACTATATCCTACACGCCGCGTCCGGTTATGGAGATGGCGTCCACATCTACAACAACCTCATTTACGATTGCGATGCGCCGAGCGGGTACGATTGTTTCGGGTTGTACCTCGGCGGCGGGGACATGCGCTGCTACAACAACGCGCTTGTCAACATCGGGACGTCTGGCAACGGCTGGCCTATCTATATTGCGGGAGCTGCCACTTCCGGCCACGAGTCCTTGCTCGCAAACAACACGGTGCTCGACGCGAAGAACATTGGAATCCACAACCTGACCCGCAACTATTGGTTGATAGAAAATAACTACGTCGGCGACAGCGGCACGCAGGACTATTACACGAGTCTCGCGGGAACGGGAGGGACGTTCCTCTACAACATCTCTTCCGACGCCACGGCGGGCAGTGCTGACGCAAACCTCTCGAACAAAGCCTCCGCTAACCAGTTCGTTTCGAACACGCCGTCGTCTTTCGATGTCCATTTGAAAGCGACGGCGGATTGCAACCGCACGGGCATCGACGAGTCCTCGTACTTCACGACCGACTTTGAAGGCGCCGCTCGCGCCAATTTCAACACCGGCGCCGACGAGTGCTGCGCGGGGCCGAACGGCTGGGACGCCGGGAAATTTCTCGGCAAGGATTACACCGCGATCGGGCAGGTGCTTGGTGCTGCTCGAAGCGGGATTTCGAAGATCATAGGGGTTTAAAAAAAAGGAGCCGACAATGCCAGAACTCATCAAAGAAGTCGCACTCAGGGACGCCCGGACCGGAGATTTAGTGAAGCTCAACGTCCCTGAGATTTCGGTCGATGCCGAGACGCAAGAGGTTGTGCAACGAACCGCGCACCTTCAAGAGCAGCGGTTCAGTCGCGAGCACATCGAGGCAGAGCTTGCGCGGGCGCAATCCGGCGTGGCTTTTTGGCAGGCGCAGCTCGCCTTGTTCCTGCCGATGTAGTTGACAGGCGCGTATTCCCGTGGGAAGATTTTTGCGAAAGCTCAAGAAACAACACAGGAGGAACACCGTGACAAAAATCGACGTGACCCAACCCATCCTTGCTCTTGGCGGAAAACCCTTCGTCGGCGAAGGAGGCCGGCCTCAACTTCTGAGGGACGTGCTCGTAAACGTCCTAGCGCAATCCGATCCCCAGAAAAAGGTGTCGGCGAAGGACAAGATTCGACAAGGCAAGCTCGCCGAAAAGATTTTCGGAAATGACGAGGTGGAGCTGGACGCCGAGCAGGTGGCTCAGCTCAAGCATCTCGTCGGCGACGGCTACCCGAACACCATCCTCGTGATGAGGGTCTGCGAGATGCTCGACCCTCCGGTTAGCGAGTGATGCCCTTCCTCGCTTTCTATTCGTCGACCAACACCAAGGGGCGCCATGACGCGACGGGCGCCTTCATCCCCGAAGTCAAACGCTTTGCGAAACTCCACTCGCTGTCTACGGCCGACCTTGTCCCGGTCAAGTGCGTAGGTGTGCCTCGAGAGCGTCGAGCTGCCGTCGTGACGGAGCGCCTACGGGGTTGCGCAGATGGGAGCCTGGCCGGTGTAGCGTTCTTCTGTCACGGCTGGCCCAGCGGGATCCAGTTTGGTTTCGACCTTCAGAACGTAGGGGCGCTTGCCCGTCTTCTCGCCGTCAAAACCGAGCGTGCCCCCGTCGTCGTCCTCTACGCATGTCTGACTGCGGAGAACGCCGAACGCGACCAGGACGTCGAGAACGTCGGACCAGGCACGGATGGAGGTTTCGCCGACGCCCTACGGGATAGGCTGGCGGAAGAGGGCAAGACGGAAGGATGGGTCGACGCGCACAAGACCGCGGGACATTCGACGTGGAACCCGTTCCTCGTGCGATTCCGTCTGGCGGACGTCGAAGACCGGCAGCTCGGCGGCGTGGGCGGCGAGTGGATAGTCGCTCCTGGCTCCGAGCACTGGCACGAGTGGCGCCGGCGTCTTGCCTGTAGCGAGGATGCTTTACGCTATCGCTTCCCTTTCTTGACGACCTTCCAGATCAAAACCGATCTGCAAAAATGTCGTTTTTGATCTCGAAGTCTGTCGCTCACCGAGCTGGAGCTTGTTGATGGGTAGCCTATTCGCGAGTTTGGCCTTCAAAGCCTACGAGATGATGTGGTCCGTCTACGACAAGAAATACGGCAAGAAGGAAAAGTCTCAGCGCGAAATCAGCCAGGAGAACCTCCTCGAGCGACAAAAGAAAATCATCTCCGACGCGAAGGTGTACTGCGACAGATTGGAGAACCGGATCAAAATGCTTGAAGGAGAGAACATCGAGCTCAAGGATAGGAACGCTCAGCTGCGGCTTCTCCTAAAACACCCGCGTCCAGTGCCGAGTAATCCGTTTGATTAGTTCCTATTCTCTGCAACAATTTCGCCAAGCTAAAACGGTCTCTCACTAACCATCGCGTCTTCGCGTTCCACGGGCGGCAGGCCGGCCTCCCCGTGGCGTACCTCAAGAAAGCCCCGCGTAGATCACCATCGCATTTCTCTCGACCTTGGGCCAATAGCCCTGCCGCGCAATAAGCCGCTCCTGTTACGGTATCGAGGTCGCAGCGGGGCTCGACGGTGCGCGCGACGTGTTGTGAGGTAGAGGGCATGAACTGAAATGTTGACCTCTCACCGAGCGCGCCCTCGGTCGACAGCCCGAACGAACCCTCACGGAAGGCAATGGCGAGCAGGAGCCACGGGTCTACCGCGTGAGCGCTCCCAGCTTCAACGCAGGCCCTCGCCAGAGCCTCCCTGGCCAGGGCGTCCCGAGTAATCGGATGGTGAGGGTAGGGGGCGATGGCATGTCGCTCGGAGCCCGTCGTAACCAAGCGGATCACCGCTCGGTCCAATTCGGCGACCGCTGGCGAATCCGTCGACAACGCGTCGCAGGAGTGGATCAGAATTGCGAGGGCAACGGCCAAAGTCGAAAACACGGCTGCGGCTTCCAGTAGTTCCTTGTTCATTTTTTTCCCTCCTCGGCGTCTCACCCAAAAAAAGAAGGCCCCACGGCAGGGGTTGGAAACCTCAGGGGGGGGCAACGGTTCCCTACCGTGGGGCCAGGGAGGACACCGGAATCATTCTACCTTCGAAGTCGTAATTGCGATAGTCAAATCTTTCACCGGGCTCCATCCGGGGATCTCGGGGTCGCGGCCCGCTGCTTTCGTGACGGCCTTGAGTACCTTCTCGTCGACGGAGAGCAGGTCGAAACGCCGGTGCTCGACGGCCCACTGGATGAGTTTCCCTGCGTCAGTGACCCTTCCGGTCCACCCTTCGCGTACTGACAGTCCCGGGATTTTCGGGGGAACCAGGGCGTCGGCCTTCACGAGCGCTGACTGTTTCTTGTCGACGCCATCGTTCGGGTCGATGCTTGCGAGCACCTCGTCTCGCTGTGCTGCGGAAGACCGGAGGTAGGTGCTGACCTTGTTCTTGAGCGTGAGCTCGGCCAAGGCCAGGGCCTCGGTTGCCGGTTTGAACTCGGCGTTGATGCGGTCGAGCACCTCACGCAGGGGTTCGGAGAATGTCTTCCGCTTTTCGTCCAGTGCCGTCGCTTGGTCTTTGATGAGCGCAATCCACTTGACCGCGGCTTGAAGGTCGGGGTGGTTTTCGATTTTCGCGCCGACACAGAAGTCCGCGGCGTCCCTGGCTTCCTTGGCCGCGGGCTCGGCGGCGGTGCGCACGTCCAACTCGTTCGGGATTTTCATTGGTGTCCTCCTTTTTTTTATCTACAGAAAACAGCCTTCATCGTCGAGGGCCACGGTGGTCCTCGGCATTTGGTTTTTGTCGTTCGAGGTCATGATCCCAAAGCCGTCGAATCTCGTTACCAGGGGCACCCCGTATTTCAGCACTTCGGCGCGGAGCGCGTTAGAGATGCCGTGGTGACGAATCGCGCGGCCGACTTCCGCCGCGAAGCTCTCGCTGGCGTACATGCGCGTGAGCACTCGCTTCGAGATGAGGATGTAACCAAGGTTCATTTCCCGGATCCCCTGAGTACCTGGTACTTTGTAGGCCGCCCGGCGCCGAGGCGCACTAGACGTACTTCCATTTCTTCCAGCACCTTGAGATATCGGTACGTTGATCGCTCCGACAGCGAGAACTTCTCCATCAGATCCTCGACGGTGCGGGGCTGTTGCAAGAACTTCTCGAAGTCGTCGATGTCTATCGACGGCTCTGGAATTGGCGACATCGGTCTACCTCCTCTCCAACGACCATAGCCCGATACCGAGCGCATCGAGGACGTTGTGGGCTTGTGCTTTGGGCCACGAACAACGGTCCACGATTTCGCGCTCGACGGCACTCAACTTCGACAGCGTGTACTCGTTGTCTACACTTTTGGGCCGGTTGCCCTTCCAGACGTGAGGCGTGATGAACAACGGCTCGCAGAAAGGAGCGAGCGCTGCGCCGGCGATCCCCGCGAGCACGGCCACGTCGATCAAGTCGTTCGGGTCGCCTTTCCATCGGCGCTGTTGGTAGACCTGGGGCACTTCGACAACAGCGTGACGAGGGGAGTACTTCGAGAACAATTGGTGCAACCTAAAATGTAGGTCGCGAATTGTCGGCGCGGACAACAGCCCCACGTCCAGCAATACCGAGTTGCGGAACACGGCGACACCTAACACGCAGCCAGGGTCAACGGTGATTAGGATTCCTTCCATGGTATCAACCTTCCTTTCTCGTCGTTAAATCTTTTCAAGGGCCTTTCTTGCGGTCAAAACCGGACAAGGGGTGAGCATTCCACGGCACCAACTACAGGAATGTCCATCTGCCCGCCGTGCACAGATCGCTCCTCCAGGCGCACCGCTACGCTCAATAGTTAGAAGCGCCTCACGCATTATACCCGCCCCAATCTCACTGGTCCGCCCCTTTTCTATTTCTGCGGCTAATAGCTTTTTCGCCCGGTTGTGGTCGGTGAGTTTAACGAACAACTGCCCGCCGATCTCGATTGTACCCGGGGGTATCCTGGACAACTCCTCGAACTTCTCATGTAGTTTATTCATTCTCTCCCCATTGTTGTGTCTAGACGAACTCGTCATGGATTGATCTCAGCGCCGCCTTGATGAAGATGGCCGCGACCTGCGGGACGATGGCGTTCCCTATGCACTTGAGCGCCCCTGCCCGGTTGTACCAGTACGTTTCCTGTACCTCGGCTCCGGCTTGCTCTCGGGTGCGCACCACAGCCACTCGACCGGCACGCCCATGAGCCAGCGGGAATGTGCCGGGTTCAACTGGCCGGGCTTTGCCGTCTCGGCAGAGGAGCCAATCGGCGTCGGCCCAGAAGCCACAAGTGTAGCCTGCAAGCTCAAGCTCGTGAGCGAGATCCCCATGGCCTTCGCCTTTCGCATCAAGAACT
>Ga0180434_10005763_pt1 | contig 14463 bp, 10 predicted proteins | sample SS_ome_7_FD_132453 | JGI IMG/M metagenome (GOLD analysis project Ga0180434, IMG submission 132453) | Hypersaline lake sediment archaeal communities from the Salton Sea, California, USA - SS_1_D_2 metaG | ecosystem: Environmental > Aquatic > Non-marine Saline and Alkaline > Hypersaline >... | reverse complement strand
TAGCACAGAACAATAACGCGATTGCGTGTTCAGCGACAGGTCCGACTATCTCCGGTGTGGTCACAACGAGAATATTACGTTCAGTCGCGGCTTCCACTGGTATGTTTTCGAAACCGAGACCCAATCGAACAATTGCCCCACACTTTTTCAGTACGTCAATGTTTTCCGCGGTAACAATACGTCGACCAGAAGCCACCCACACCACATCGGCATCACCAGCATACTTGGCCAGATCTTCTTTCGTCTTGCACTCTTCGAACACAAAATCAACGCCCTCTTCTGAGAGTCGCTGTTTGACATATGGCAATAACGCTATGGCAGGTTCCATAGGTTTCGCATCTAGATCCACCATGACTGCTTTTAAACGTTTCACAAGAACTCCTCTACATACTCTGGTATGATTCTGATCAAATCATTGGAGAAACCACTTCGACCGACTCTCTCTTGCGCGCTCAATATTTCTCACATTAACCCAACCCGTTACGCTCTTCTTCCTTTCTACTAATTTGTCCCACCTCATGTGTTTGATGAGCACTCCAACAGAAACGAATTATCTATTATCAAACCATATGGGAGACGACCAAGCCATCTGGCCGTTCAACTGGCTTACACGAAGACGGTACCAATTCTGACCCGCGGGCGGGTCTTCGTCCACGAACTCAAAAGGGACTGAGTAGGCTGATTCAGGAACAGCTGTATGCACCTTGACCTTATAAGCATTCTGCCAGTAGAGATCGGCATTCTCGATATCATCTGGGGAGAGACCAAACTGTTCCCTTACGAGAGCATGGGCTTCCGTCATCAGAGGCATCACACGCGAACTCTCCAGTGTCTCGGCCATTGAAAACTCCATCTTTTCGCCGTCGACATCAAGAAGCACCTTATCTGAACTGGAAGCTTCCACACAGAAAACCAGAGACTGGCGATGATACCACCCCATGTTTCCCGCCCAGCCAGTCTCGCTGGATCGCTCCAATACTTTGGGGCGCGATTTCGTTTCCAGATGCCACGTGCATTCTCGCTCAGAAAGCCTCTCGACACGTTGACCAAGACACGAGAAGGCTCCCTGCACGTCGAGCAGCTTTGCCTTATCCAAGACGAGCTTACCTTCCCACTGCTTGTCGCTGACTTTGAATCCATTCCAAGGCGTCGGCCCCCACCCGAAGTCAATTCTTATTCTTGCTTTTATCTTCTCGCTGCCGTTCGAAATATCCCAGTTTCCAGAATGGCAATATGTGTGAATTACTTTCTCGTTTCGCAGTAATTCGATACGGTCTATTGCGTCCCATCCCTCAATGTCCGCCTTGATGACAGCTGGCCCTCTGCCTGAGATCGCGCTGCCCATAGGTTGTCCGTTGAGCTCGAATTTCAACTGTATTCGATCACCCGTCACGCCGTATACTTTTCGGCTCAGAAAGGCGTCCCACAGGCTTTCACGCGTAAGATCTGGTGCCCATACAGCAGTCAGCCCGTTGCCCCATACGCCAGGAAATCCAGTGTGGTTATCACCCGACGCAATCAGTCCCAGACGGTATCCCCGCAATAATCCCTCTCGAGCATTCCCTCCAGTGGTTCGTGGTCCCATAGAGGCAACTCTGTCCAGTGTAAACGGGGTACTACAGCCTTCACTTGAGCCATGGTCCGAGAACAATTCCGTGAAAGGCGATAGGCTCGGGTCGAAATAGTCCCAGTCTTTGCCGCGCTCCCCAACCTGGTAGCCAGTGTGATGGGGAATGGCTATGCCCTTTGTTTTCCGCAGTTGCTCATACAGCTCGGGCAGCGTCTCCGCGTTAGAAAGAGGGCCTTCTTCAAAATAGAAGACATTGTGGTCGCCAAACCGGCGCCTGTCTCCGTGCCATTCGTATCCGGGAAAGGTAACAAAGTTGCCGGGATCATTGTATTTCTCTACTGAGGCCAGAATGACCTGCCAATCGTCAAGGAATATTTGCTGTTGCCCCACACTTTCTTCTATAAGACCGTTCGATCTGTGCAAGGTGAGAAACGGATAGTAGGCTATTGGAAAGAAATCCAGATGCGATCGTGCTGCCTCAAATGTCCGATCTATGGTCGACATTTGGTGATTATGATAGTTCGTGTGCATGTCGCCCCAGTATAGTTGGAGCCCGTCATATACTTGACAACCATCTCCCATATGTCTTCTCCCAGTTCATTACCCTAACGTACCCGAAGCGAACATCATTCGATATCAGTGCAATCAATCACAATTTTCCCGTTTTCAGTACCGCTCAGTCCAGTTTCGAATGCTTCTGCAATGTCACTGAGGGGAAATCGGTGCGTGATGATCGCGGTGAAGTCAACCGATCTTCTGGCCATAAAGTCCAGTGTCTTGGGAAAGAAGAAGGGTGCTCCGCCGGATCCCACTATCTGTGCTTTCTTGAATGCTGTTTCGATTAGTCGCATAGGAACGTCGGGCCCGTCTTTCACACCTACGACAACGACACGGGCTCCTACTCCGATCGTATGCAAAGTAGACGCGACAGCATTCTCATTCGCCGAGCACTCCAGGACAAGGGTTGCTCCCCTCCCCTTCGTGTGGCGGGTAACAGCTCTTGCCGTATCTTCTTCAATGGGATCGATCAATACATCTGCCCCCAGCTTTCCTGCAAGGTCTCGTCTGTAAGTCGACGGCTCAACAACGATGGCCAGAGCACAAGCAGCTTTCACCGTCATCAGGGCCAAAAGCCCTATTGGTCCACAGCCGAAAATGACAACCCTGTCATGAGGCGCAACACCACCACCAACACCCCAGATCGCGTGATAGGATACTGACAGGGGCTCGACAAGGCTGCCTTCCTCATAGCTCATATCTTCTGGAATCTTGTATAGCGCCTTCTCCTTTACGGCAATGTACTCAGCCAAGGCCCCCGGCCGACTTGTACCCGACATGCCGTAACATTCGCTGCGAAGACAAGCTGGCGCTGCGAATCCCTCTCTGCATACTGCACAAGTTCCACAGGGAATGCAGGTCTCACCAATGACTCGGTCACCTACACGAAAGTTCTCTACTTCGGGCCCGACGTCTACAATGTTCCCGCACCACTCATGTCCCGAAATGAAAGGAAACGTGGCCTTTCGCGACCCCTTGTATTTGTTAAACTCGCTTCCACACAATCCGCATACGCGTACGCGAATGAGTGCGTCGTCCCGCCTCATTTCCGGGTCCGGAACTTCCTCCAGCGTGAGGTCGCCAACATCATGGAATACGGCAGCTTTCATCGACTATGCCCTCAAATCTGAAATACGGTACCTCTCTCTACAAGAGGGATAATCACAGGCCCTAAATTGCCATCTCACAGAGAACAATTCACTCCTGTTCTTCTTCCCTGATCGAGACCCAAAGCCCGAGCCCTTTCGGTGACAACTCTTCAATCAAACCGTCAAGTTCCTTTTGAGTGAGAGAGCCCGTCAATAAGAGAGCCTTGCCTTTGGCCTGCACTTCTTTGAACTGAGGAAGCAGATCCAAAGGAGGACGGCCAAATGGCGGAGCTTCAAACGTGATCTCTATCATTCGGAGTTCGGGTATTTCCGCGTACACCGGAAGATGATCGGCCTGGTTTGTGTGCGTAGCCATAGCCGAGTACTCAAAGGACCGGGCGATTTCTCGATCGAAACGCATGAAATGCTCGCGATACATATCAGGTGACACAAGGTAAGAGTTGTCTGATTGGTAGCGAACCGTCGTGCCGGGTGCCCACAACGACCACGGCGCGTAGCAGAAGTAGCCGTCGTGGAATACTGGAGCCTGTTGCACATATTGCTTCGCCACGTCTATATAGAGGTCTGTGCAGTACGACATTAAATCACACGCTTCCTGCAATTGAACCATAACTAGCGTGCAGAACTCACTTGCACCAACCGCCGTCGTTGCCATGTCAAATGGACCTCGAAAAAGCGGCTGGCCCACACCAATCCGTCCTTTAGTGATTTCAAACAGTAGACGTTCGACCTCCAGCATTTCCCCTATCCATGGGCTTTCGCGCCATCCGCCGCTATCTCTCAGCACCTTCCAGTCTTTCTCAAGTGCCTTTGCCCAACACGTTCCGTTCTCATGAAACACAGGACACCCAAGGATAGCCTCCATCCACGGAAAATTGTGAGGTCCCCAACACAAGACATAATCACCGTCAACCATGCTCAAATCCCGGCCATCAGTAAGGGCTTGAACGAGATCAAGCATCATAGACAAGATCCGCGGCGACTGCTTCTGCTGCTGCAACTTTGATGCCTCAGTCTGCGCTTTCAGATCAACCATTCCTGGTTCAATCTTCATGCCATCAGAGGCCACTGATCCGTCGCGGAGTCTATACGGCGGAGGTGGTGCCCATGGGGCATACGGCGCCACACCCAGCAACGGCCGATCCACATCGGAGCAGTTCCAAAACGCCTTGTGCCTTTTCAATACATCTTCCAAGGAAGGCCCGTGCTCAGTCATAGGACAAACTCTCTTTCCGTATCTATAGCAGTCTTCAGTTACTTTCCAAATCACAACATTACTGTGATGAAGATTTCCATCGCTGTTCCCTTCCCGAAAAGAACAGATCCTAGAACCCCAGTATCCGTGCTGCGTTGTTCCAGAATATGTCCTCCACATCTTTGTCTGATAAATTCATCATCTCACACGCGAGCTTGGTAGCCCTGAGATTCTCGAGCCCGAGCAGAACCGGCTTGCCTGCATACTCCACATCGTACCACACCGGAGAGTCGCCCTCTATCCATACAAAGGAATCCCCAATTGGCAGGTTGGTCCCGCGCATGTGAGAACAGAAAATATCGGACCCGTAAAGGACATTACTGACACCAAGAAACTTCAGACAAGCACAAACTCCGGCAGGAGAGCATACGGCCGATGTATCAGCATATAGGTTCGGCAATCCCTGCATCTTGGCCAGGCCCTCGATCGCATGGTACGGGTTGAAGCCACGAGCACAGTGATCAAGTATGAGCGTCATGCTCGGATACTTTTCGCAGTACGTTCGAATCCAATGTTGGTTGGACGGGTCAGCCAAGCTTCTGGCCTTCTGCATATGAAGGGTTACTGACCAATTTTCTTCGTGTGCAAGCCTTGGGATCCACTCCGGAAAGTACTCAGGAACTTCCGCATTTTCCTTGTCTTCACGTTGTATGAAACTGACAAATGGCTTAAAGCCTCTCAGTCCAAGCCGCTTCATTTCAGAACGCACCATCTCAGGATCGTCGGTTGGACGAACATAGAACTGACCTCTTGCCAAAGGATCCTTGGCAATTTCCTGACTCACCCAACTGTTACAGGCCTCTGTGTTGCTCGGAAAGCACGTGGGAAAGGCGAAGTGCAGACCGTGAACCTCTCGCTTTGGAAAGATCCATTCCATGGCTTCCTTGTATCTCTCCATAGTCAACTCGGAGGGGCCAGCCTTCACAATGTCTGGAGCATCTCCTTCCCAGTCAGAGACTCGCCACAGATGAGCGTGCATGTCATAGACTCGATCCGGCACGAACGATTGGAGTTCACGCTCAAAGAATTGCTTGTCTACATCTTGTAATTCCCATGTCACGGCCATTGTGTCCCCTTTCCACACACTTCCATTCACCCCGGTGAATACTGACAGGCAAAAGCGCCATCAGCGAATTCGTCTGGTTATTACAAAGCAGAAATGGACTATATACACAACCACAGACCATTGGTAAACTGCCCTTGTATCAAATAGTAATTCCACACGTCAAGTCAAGAAAGTCATGCGAGTCAATGCATTGATTTCGGAGTATTTCAAGCTCATCGGTTCTTCCTTGGAGTTGACGATGGAAGGATTGGCGGCAGTGACAAGAGGATCAATAGTCATGCAACTCCACCTTGGAAGATTGCCATCTCCAGAAAGGCACAAGAACCACGTGTAATGAATGCCATTCATTATATGCGCATTTCTCAGTAATGTTAATGTGGGAAGCCCCAATGACAGTCTAGATACGATATCTCTATGGGCCAACATATGTACTCGCATGCGCTATACGCTCATCCTTCTCCAAATTACATGCGGGGCCTATCGAGGTTATACGTCTGGGCATCCGCCAACATTCCAAGCAAATGCCTTGAGAAAGTCTTGTCACCCCGAGATTCTTGTATCCACTTAAGTCATACGATGTCGACCCAAAGCTAATCTCCCGCGTTATTGCTCATAGTAGCTTGATTCAATGACTCATCTCGTGATACTATCTGCCCGCAAAATCGTCTTGATATTCCGTGAGCCTTTGAAAAATGAGGCAATGCCGTTGTGTGTTATGAGTTCTCCCTGAAATGCACACACCTTATCATGTAAAGAAGGGACAGGAGATGAGTAGAAGACACCCATCAATGAGTGAACTCTTTGATCTGACCGGCAAGGTTGCCCTTGTAACAGGTGGCTCCGGTTATTTGGGAACGGAAATCTGTGAGGCTCTGAGCGAATTTGGAGCTCGGGTTGTCATTGCTTCCCGCAGTTTGGATAAGTGCGAAGCACTTGCCGAGCGCCTCGGCAGTCAACATGTCGCAATGCAACTCGACCTTACCGATGAATCTGCTGTCCGTGGAGCGGTCAACAAGATATTTGAGGATATGGGCTCTCTAGACATACTCTTCAATAATGGCTACAGTGGGACAGGCAAGGATCTGGATAATGTCACGTCTGATGACTTTCGCCAGTCCTACGAAACCGGCCTCATTTCCTATTTCGCTGCATCCCAACAAATGGTCGATCACCTTCGAAAGATTGAGCGCGGCGGCTGTATCATCAATACTGGCAGCATGTATGGCGTTGTTGCCAGCTATCCGGAGGCTTACGTCGGGGTGGAGCCGAACAGCCCAGCCAATTACCACGCTCTCAAAGGCGCTGTCGTACACTTGACGCGGCATCTTGCTGCGTACTATGCACAGTACGGTGTCAGAGTGAACTGCATCAGCCCAGGTCCCTTCCCCTTCCCAAGCACATGTGAGAAGTATCCTGAATTCATAGAGCGGTTGGAATTGAAAGTTCCGCTAAAGAGAATAGGTCAGCCCTGGGAGATAAAGGGAATCGCTCTTCTCCTAGCGTCTGAAGCGGGAAGCTACATTACCGGTCAGAACATCCTTGTAGATGGCGGCTGGACAGCTTGGTGAGATGATGAGATGATCGATTGCTTCACGCAATCCACAGCTCATCGCTCAATGGAGTCAGCATTTCGTAGCCGTTGTGCGTCACGACAACATTGTTTTCCACTATGAAGAAGTACGTAGAATTGAGCCAGCCGGGTCTGTCTGTAATGGCTGGCTCAACTGCTATCGTCATACCGGCTTCAAGAGGTTCTTCTGATGTCGCAGAGATATCCGGTGGCTCGTGAATCGTCAGACCAATGCCATGCCCCAGTTGTCCAGAGCCGAACACGAGCAAGTCTTCAAAACCTCTCTCCCGAATCGGACGTTGTCCCGCAACATGAACGTCTCGCATCGAAGAGCCTGCACAGACGGAATCCAACGCACTAGCCTGAGCACTTCGAGCAAGCTCATACAGTTCCCGGTTCCTTGCTTTTGGCTCCCCAACCGACGCCATACGAGACACATCAGCATAGTAACCGTCAACACAGCAACCGCCGTCGAACATCACGAAGTCGCCTTTCTGTAACTTGTAATCACTGGCCATCGCGTCAGCCCACATCCCGCGGCTCTCTCCTGCGAAAATGGAAAGAAAGCCGGCACCAGTAGCGCCAGCCTCAAACATCTTGCTACGTATTAGAGATGCCAGTGTCTTTTCTGTGATTCCGGGTCTCAGCTCGTCCAGCGTTTCCTCGAATGCCTCGCAAGTGATCTGACAGGCTCTGCGAATTCGGTCGATCTCTGCTGGCGACTTCTTACTTCTCACATCCCAAATCGCATCTGCAGCAGAGACGAACTCTACTTCGGGCAGCAGAGATTGCAGACCGCGGAACTCTTTCAGAGTGATGCCCATGCGAAAGCCCTCTTCAAGCTCCGTAGCAATCACTCCTGATGTAAGATCCCTGTCCGATATAGCCTTGGAAACCATCACAAGGGATTCACTCTGCTCCATGATAGAGCCAGTCTCGCCGTATCCCCAGAATCTTCGATCAGATATCCAAGACGTCGAAGCAGCTCCCTCTCTACCACATGACATAAGCAACACGGGAGACGCGGACGGATCTGCCGGAAGCAGGAGAAAGAAAGCGTTGTAGTAGTCGATCGTAAGCTCTGTCAGTGGTCCTCCGGCGAAGTAACGAATGTTCTCCTTGCCAGTCAGCAACATAGCATCAATGCCTCGTTTCTGCATTGCGGCTTGTGCTCGTAAGAACCTATCTGCATACTCGGAACAGGAGAATTCAGCAAATGGTGCCTCACTCTTCTCTCTCGAAACCGTCATACGTGCCTCCCAATCGCTCAGACTCTTGCCCTCTTATCAAAGAAGCCTATGGAAGCCAACTCTTCACGCAATGTTTCATAGGCCTTGCCCTCAACCGGAACAACCGGCCCACGAGTAGAGCCGCAGTCCATTCCGATCATCTTCAGGACGGCTTTGCAGGCTCCTATTGAGTTGTGCCTGACTATTGCTTCCACAACGCGAGTTGCATAGAACTGAAGACGTTGGGCCTCAGCAATGTCCCCCTTCTCGAAGGCTTGAAAGATACCCACATAAACTTCCGGCATGAAATTGAGCGTTAGACCAATAGACCCGTGAGCTCCCATAGAAAGTGCTGCAAGAAAAATCTCATCGTTTCCGCTGAAGACCGTGGCATTAGGATAGTGTTCACGAATATTGCGTAGCAGAAACAGATTGTAATCTGAGAACTTAATGCCGCACACGTTGGGAACGTCAAAGAGCTCCCCGGCCTCTTCCAGTGAAAGAGCCACGCCGCTCAACGCGGGAATGTGATACACGATCAGGGGCAGATCAGTGGCCTTGGCAATGGCCGTATAATAGCGGCGGACACCCTCAAGGCCGACCCTAAAGAATATAGGAGGAACACTGGAAATCGCATCGGCACCGAGTTCCGCTGCGTCGCGAGCAAACGAAATAGCGTCGTCAGTCGCGCAAGCAGCAACCTGAACGATTACTTTGGCCCGACGTCTTACGCAATCAATCACGGTTTTCACTACCGAATGGCGCATCCGCTTGTCCAGCAAGATTCCCTCACCGGAGGTCCCGCACACATAGAAGCCGTCAACACCGGCCTCAAGCTGAAATTCAATTAGCTTCTCAAGTGTTTCTTTGTCAAGCTCACCTGTTTTGGCATAAGGAGTGACAACTGCCGGATAGACACCTTTAAGTGATTCCACTGAAGGACCCTTTCTCTACACTCTGAAATAAGATTCACCACCGTCAACACAAAGAACTACTAATCTTCATTGTTAATTCAAGAGAACAGGTTTATTTAGCCTGACAGACTCTTTTGCCGCGCATAACATGGAAAAACTGTGATAGTTCTCTTGAAAGTCACTGTCCGATCTGCCTCCCTCCTCAATGCTTGAAACAAAATTGTCAACAGCATAATCTATTTCTGTCAACTCCATCTTCACGTTTTCGATCAGTATTCCTTCGGCTTTGCCTGATTCAAAAAAGTGAACCGCATCATTGACATCAAGCGTGAGGCAACCTTTCTCTCCTGAGATTGCAAAATTCCCATCCCATGAAGACTCCTTACCACGTGCAGCCCAAGTGGCGTTGTAGTTTACTACAATGCCTCCCTCCATACTCATTATCGCTTCGGTAGACGATTTCCCAGGAAACTTACTCCAATACGGTCGGTGACACGTGGCATATATCTCTTCACACTTTCTTTCAGTGAAAAATCTTATTAGGTCAAAATGGTGAATTGAGACGTCTTCCAGAAGGGGCATTTCCAGAAACTCTCGGTAGCCGATCAGGTCCTCTGGTCGCCGAAACTCCACGAGCACGGAGCCGATCTGCCCGATCATTCCTTCTTTGATGGCTTTCTTGAGAGTCTGATTGTGAGGTCGCCATCGGTAGTTCTGAGACACCATAAGCTTTTGGTCGGGATGCTTCTCGCACAGTTCTCTGATCATGTCAGCTTCACTCATGTTGGAAACAACGGGCTTGTCACAAATAACATGCATGCCGTTCTCAATGGCAACAGAAACGGCCTCGGCGTGCATCTCTGTCGGCAAAGCTATAACTGCAATGCTTGCATCCGTCCGTGTGATCGCTTCGCTATAGTCAGCAAACACCGTGTCCTCTGAAATACCGTACTTGGATAGTTCATCCTTGGTGAATGGGTGCCGACGAGATACTCCCGCAAGACGGAGTCTATCCGACCTTTGTATGGCCGCCAACCAGAATTCACCCCAGAAGCCCAAGCCCAACAAGAGAGCCTTATGCTCGGCCATATTTCGAACTCCTTCTTTCCTGTCGTCTTGTGAGCGAAGGTGGACTATGCGTAGTACACGCTGACCGAAGTAACTCTCGGCGTGTTGCCGGAGTTCTTCGCTTCAAGAGCCAGTCGGTATTGTATCCAAAGACCAGACTGAGATAGTCTATCTGCTCTATCACCGTTCTCAAACCAACTTCCTATACCCTCTGGGCCTTGCCATGGGGCCGAGTCAAGACCTTCCATTGTCTCAGCAAAGCGCAGTTGAGCCTTGACCCACGTCTTGACCTGAAGCTCTGCTTCCCATTCTATCGTACTGACCTTCGAACCCTTTGGAAGTCGGTGGGCTTTAGAAGTGTAATATTCCTCTTCCCCGCGGTCCATAATATTCCCTGGATCAACCCACACCATACCGTGCGGACCTCTTGTAGGAAGAAGTGTCACGTTCTCTTCGTTAAATCCGTCAGGACCATTCCACCAAACAGCGGAGTCGCCAACATGTCTTCCGTTGACTTTGTGATAGGCCACCGCAATATCGACCCAGCCATCCTCGTTGAAATCCGCTGCGATACATCCTGACGCCGAGTGAGTGAGCAGGTCGGTCCGGTCAAAAGCCGTAAATCCACGTCCTTTGCGATTCCAGTATATGTAAGAAGGAATATCGCGCTCACTCACGCCCCAGTAGTTGCATATGAATATATCCAACATTCCATCGTTATTGAAGTCGGCAACGCTTATGCCGGTCACACAATTTGAGGGCAGCATGGTGCAGTTGTCTTGCCTGAGCCCCTCAGGACCATTCCAAAAGATGTGAACAAACGAATCGTGCGGCCCAGTTCGACGTGGGATATCACCGCCAACAATCAAGTCCAAGTATCCGTTTCCATTCAAATCAGCAGCTTGTCCCGCTGCAGGCCCTTTCACGAATAGAGCTTGACACCGTTGCATGCTGAACCCATCTGGACCTCCCCATAATATGAACACTCTATTACCTTCTCTTTGTGGCACGAAGAGGTCGAGCCATCCGTCGTTGTTGAAATCTGCCAGGAGTCCGTACAGAGGATCTGCGTATGTTACTCCTTCGTATTGCATAAGGATTCGCGTCGGATTTGACTTGTCTATTCCATCATCCGTGCCATGGAAGATGCGCAGTTCAGGTTCGTTCCCGCTGCTGTTGATTGCAACAATGTCGAGGTGTCCGTTGTGGTTAAGGTCTGCGCAGCACACACCGTATGCTGGAGAAGACAGTTCCAGGCTGGGCTTCTTGGGAAGACCCTCATGACCGTTCAGCAATACGTAGACATTGGACGTCTCGTATGAGCTTTCCCACGCATTGGCAAGCACAATATCTGTGCGTCCATCATCGTTCACATCACAACACGCAGCATCAGCAGCACCCCAATTGGGCATGTCTACTCGATTGTCTGGCGAAAAACCATCTTTTCCGCCGAAGTAAAGATACGCGGGGAGAGCCTTCCCCGTGCGAACACCTTCCGTACGATTCGCGAGAACGATTACTTGATTACTATTTGACGATGGACGAGCTACTTGCACCCGAGAGACATTATGTCCAAGCAGCTTCACAGGCTCTTCAGCGATGCCGCTTGGGCAACCAGCATATATCAGCGAATCTGTTGTCCACGATTCCATTGTGAAGCTCTGACCGAACACAATGTCGTCGCAACCGTTTTCATTCAGATCTGCCAGAGCCACGTCGTGTGCTCTGAAGGTTTCAAGAGAAGTCCGCCCACTCTCACTAAATCCGTCTTTCCCTCCCCAATAAATCCAGGAACACTCACCTTCTCCTCTTTCTTCCTGACAGGCCAGCACAACGTCTTCGTATCCGTCGCCATTCACATCCCCGACGGCAACGGCCATTGGTTGCTTACACTTGAACGCAATTGGTTCACCGAATGTCCGGTCTGATTTCACAGGAACGAGATAGGCACATTCTGGTCTGGCAGCAAATGCATGAGGTTGCCCTCTTAAGCTCACTGCACCCGTGCGCGCTGTCGGCAACTGCCCGTTCGGACCATTCCATCCCTCAAAATACGCAGCCCACTCGTAGAAAAACGCCCATTTCTCAGGATCAGGACATAGATTTCCCGCCCACTTGGGCGGCTGACTTTCAACAGGATTCGGTCCTCCAACTTCTACCGGTACAACGGAAAACCGGCCCGCATTGACACCATCTGTCCCTCCCCAATATATCCTCGTTTCACCGTTTCTGAGTCGAACAATCAGGTCCCCACAACCGTCGCCGTCCAAGTCCCTGCAGGAGAGTTGAACTGGTCGATCTGGTGGAAACTCTGGCAGTTTCCTCATGCCCTCTGCAGTGACTTCGACCTTGGTTAAGGAGTGATCAGCCGAAGAACTCCCCAGCGTGAGTTCCACAACACTCGTTGTCTCAAATCCTAAGTCAGATTGATAGAATATTCGCACACTCCCCAAGCTCAGAAACGCAAGATCCAACTTTCCATCTCCGTTGAAGTCGCCCGCAGTCACCGACCTGCATTGAGGCGCTGGAAGAAGCAGCGTTTTGCGCTCGCTCCAACCCTCGGGGGAACCGTAGTAGACGATGGCGTTCTGGTCAGATGTGATCCCGTCGAACCACATCGCAAGTACCAAATCGTCGTAACCATCACCGTTGAGATCAGTAACAACAGCGTCTCTTACCCCTCTCGCCGGCAACTCAGAGCGGCTTTTACTACCCAAAGGGTCGTGATAAACATAGGCGGGCGGACATTCGATAGCATCATGGCTGTTGCAGAAGACCAGATCGACATACCCATCACCGTCAATGTCGAACTGGTGTACGCGCTGGATTACACCTGCTCGGGACACACGAATATTCTGACCGGCATTGCCGAAGCTTCCTTGAATGAAGTCTTCGAATCCTTCCTGCTTCCAAACACCTGAGCAACCGTTGTCTTCTTTGCTGATAGACATCATGCCATCTTCCCTCAAACAATCTTGTATTTAAGAAAAGCTAACTTATGCATTGATCGTCAATCGCCTAGTCCGATCAGTCGCAGCATACAACTTTCATACTCTACGCGCCAATCACCGGGTCGAATACACTCCTGTCGGTTGAAGACAGTGTTGCCGTATGTTTCCAATGTGATCAAGTTCTCACTAACGTGCTTCTGAATAACTCGGAACCGGAAGCCACATCGAAGTCATCACCGTCGGATTCCGTCAAACACATCCTCTTGTAGTGGCCTTCGATCCCTATGTCCACACCGTTTTCTCTACTGCCATTACATGAATAGACGAAGAAACGTCAAGCATACGCGGGAGAGCATGAGGGATGTATAGCGTAAGTGCGACAATCGTAGCGGGACGGAATTTATGATGGCGACAACACGTACGGCAGTATTGGAATCACACACCTGGCCGCAACACAAAGCGCCGTGTCCTGGTCCTCTCGGCTCAGTCTTGCTCTACTCTACAAGATAAGAGCCAACAGCCGGAACAGAAAACCGATCATCATAGTCAATCGTAACGATGCCGTTGCCTCTGACCTCTATCATACTTGCGATAAGCGCGTTGCCGAAAGTACCTCCTGTTCCACCGAAATCAGTAAGCGCAGAGGGGAAGTACAATACACCATTAATGTCCATAAGAGCTGTACCGAGAATACTGCATTCGTTCGTGTTTGAGCGATCCTGGAAAATAGTGACACCCTCGTACGTCTTGACATCAGGATAGGAATACAGAGAACGATCCGGTGGCGTCAAATAGACCTCCCCGGTCCCGGCAAGATCGACCCGGCCGGTGCCCGTAATGTACAACATTACGCCTTCCGCGAAAAGGGAAGCATTTCCCCTTATATACATTCCCTCACCATCAAGTATGTAGATCCCCGGTTCCAGATTGATGGTTCCTCCTGTTGCTGATATTCCTCCTGAGTAGAATCCCGGTTCGAGATCAACAGCAATACCTGATGTAGAGATATCAACTGTTCCCCAATCATCTGCCGGGTCCCATACGGGTGGAGGCAAATTGGCCAGTGGATCAGGTCTTCGTCTGACACCCTCCTCCAAGTCACCCGGAAACTCGACTGAACCCTGGAATAAACATCCCCCATGGACGTTCAGGTCGGAGGCATCAACAACCACT
>Ga0180434_10005762_pt1 | contig 14463 bp, 19 predicted proteins | sample SS_ome_7_FD_132453 | JGI IMG/M metagenome (GOLD analysis project Ga0180434, IMG submission 132453) | Hypersaline lake sediment archaeal communities from the Salton Sea, California, USA - SS_1_D_2 metaG | ecosystem: Environmental > Aquatic > Non-marine Saline and Alkaline > Hypersaline >... | reverse complement strand
TCAGGAACTAATTTTTTATTCCCAAAAAATATTCAAGTAGAATGGTCTAAGGGTTATAGGACTGCAGATTTGTATTCTAGTAGTAAAACTCTTCGTGTCAAATACAAAATTCCTAGTAATAATTGGACTGTTTATAATAGGCTTTTTGACCCTGTTGAAATAACAGATATTTTTAAAGAATTACAAGTTAATGATGCTGGAACTCCAGAAGCACAATTCATAGTTAATAATCCTTCACAACCAGTTCGTGTCAATGATAGTATGAATATAAGTTTTGATGTTGTTTGTGGTGATGTTAATAGTTATGACCTTTCAGTTTTGAAGAATGTTACAAAAAATGTTACTGTTCCAAACATTGTTGTTGAAGAAATTTGTTATAACCAAACTAATAATCAAACTCAAGAAATAGATGTTGTTTGTTATAATAATAGTTACCAAAATGGTACTGTTATTAATGGTACAGAAATAGTTGAAGATTGGGTTGTTAATGGTTTTTTAGGTAATGGTAATAATACTGTTAGATTAGAAGCAGACACATCTTTTTCGAATTGTGAAAATGGTTGGGGTTATAGTATTGATTGGATTCCTCATTTTACGAGTATTAACAATATAGATTATAATAATAGTGCTTGGGCTTGGTGGAACGAATCTTATAATTATAAAAGAGAAATTAATTGTTCAGGAATGTCTTCAGATGTTCCTATAATTATTAACGGAACTAATTGTTTTTCTATTAATGCAACTAAACAATGTGTGTGGACTCGTTGTTATGGGGACGGAATGGCTGTTTATTATAACGATTTTGATGATTATGTTGTTGCAAATAATACAGCGGTTGTTCCGATTGATGTAGAACTAGGAAATGTTTCAAGTAATAATCCTACTGATGTATGGCTTAATTATCTTTCAGTTTATCATATGACTGCAGCTAGTGGTATTGAACCAGATGTATCGAATCAAGTAAATAATGCTACTATCACAGGTACTTCTCATATTACTGGAAAAATAGGTTTCGGAAGAGATGTTCCTGCAAGTGCAAGCAACACAATAATTTCATCTAATAGTTTTCACGATAGAAGTAAAGCTTTTGCGGTTGAAGGTTGGTTTAGGCCTGATGCTGATAGTAAACCTTTAGTTGGTTTTGGACAGAGCGTAGGTAGTTTATTATCAGTAGGTAATATTGGTGGATTCTGCGGTTCAGCTAATAAATGGAATGCTTGCTATTATGATGGGAGTTGGAAAGCAGCTGCATCAACAGATAATGCTGTTCTTGGAAGTTGGGCTTGGGTAACTTGGTCTAATGATGTTGGCTCTTCGAATGATTTATTTGTGGCGGGAGAAGAAGTTGGAACTGTATCTACAGGAACAGCTCCTTCAATTTCTAGAGAACTTAATATTGGTAATGTTAATTCATTAACATCGGACGCAGGATATGATGAACTTAGAGTTTATAACAACTCAATTAATGCATCTAGAGCTAATCAAACTTATCAAAACATGATCGCTACAATAAGTTATGGAAATCTTGGCGATCAAGAAGTTCAAGCAATCACAACTTGTTATATTTCTGGAAACGTTACCGATAATGAAAGCAATCCTATTGTTGGTGCTTACGTATTTTTTCAAGACGAAGGGGACAACAGTAGTTTAGGTAGTGCAGTAACTAATGCTAGTGGAAAATATAACATCACAGGAATAACTAATGGAACAATAGTTACGGGTTACTCATATAATACAACAACAAGTGTTAATGGAGATATTAAATCGCACATAAATGTGACGTGTTAAGATGAAGTTCGAAATTATTATTTGGGGATTGATGGTGTTCGTATTAGCTTTTACACTAGTTAGTGCATATATTGCACCTAGTCCAACTAATGTTAATTTTCAACTTAATAATAGTTATACTGCTCCGATAAGAACAGCTGTTAATTTTGTTCTGGGAGAAAGTGGTGAAACACCTCCTCCAGAAGATCCATGCGTTTATTCTGGTCCCGGATCTTTCTTGGTTAATTGTAGTTATAATTGTGATTTTGTCAATACAAACTTATTAGGTAATGATGTAATAATTAGTGGTTCAGGTTTTGTGCAAAATATTAGTAATTTAGAGAATGCTAGTAGAATAAGATTGGAGGGCGGTTGTAGAGGCCGAGTTTAAACAAGAATGGTTAGCGCTAAAGCAGGAAAAATTATAGCAAGAGAAGGATTAATTGTAAAAGACTGGAGGGGCTTTACTGTTGCTGAAATTGATAATCAGGGGAATATCAAATATAAAGGCGACATGATAAAAATATAAAAATGAAAGAATATACACCAGGGGAAGTTGCAGTTTTTGTCATCAATTGGCTTAATGCAACTGGAGAACAAGCAACAATAACTGGAACACCAACTATTACAATAGATAAATATACACCTTCTAGTGGTTGGAGTAATATTGTAAATGAGGCAAGTATGACAAATAAATCCGGATCAACTTATTACTATGAATACGATACTACTGGACAAACTGAAGAATTTGATTATCTAATTACATATAAAGCGGTCATAGATGGATTGAATGTAGAGACAACTGAAGAATTTCGACTAGTAAATTTGCCTGCTTCAAATTTTGGCAATCAAAGAATTGATTTTACCATAGCAACTTCAGCAAATTCAACTAGAAACGTAGAAGTTGGGATGTTAGATTATCAAACAATTTATTTGAAAGATGATAGTGATACAGATTGGAGTTCTCCGATAAGTACTAAAATATTGTATTTTTGGTATGATGCAAGCGGAAATTGTATAGCTGTCAAAGAAAGTGATTAAAAATGGTAGTAATATATAGAACAAGACCCATTTCGATCGCAACAATGGGTTATCAATGTAAACTCGAAGCACTTAATACTTTAGCTCTAGATGTTAGTATCAAAGATTTAAATCTGTCTGCGACAATTAATTTATCATAGGTGAAAAATGGGAAATAATATCAATTCAAAAAAAGAAATCGAAATTATAAGAGGAGACACTCCAGCATTTACTATTAATGTGACTGATAATGGCGGAGACGCTTTTGATCTAACTTCATATTCAATGAGAATGACAGTCAAAAGAAATAAAGCAGATACAGACACTAATGCAATAATTGGGCCTAAAATAGCAACAATTGCCTCACCAACTACTGGGATTGGAGTTATTACTTTATCTTCAACAGATACTGATGTTGATCCAGGTGAATATTTATACGACATCCAAATAAATAATGGCTCTTCAAATGTTTATACAATCATTGGACCTAAAAAATTTACAGTGATAGATGATATAACAAAAACAGAGAGTTGATAACATGAGCTTAAGAAATGGAGAAGATAACGTGACATTAACAAAAACAAGCATCGCAATTATGATTTTTATTATCACTGTTTTGACTAGTGTAACAACAGTAGTTGCTTTTGGCATAACATTAAGATCTGACGTCGATCATGTTACAGAAATAAATGTGAATCAAGACAAACAACTGGAAGATCTAGACGATAGATTATCTGATGTTGAAAAAATTGTCCCCGTCGTTAATACAAGACTAGACAGTGTTGATAAGAAACTAGATAAAATCTCAGATAAACTTGGGGTGATTGAATAATGGTATTATTAAAAGGAAAAAATTATGATTTTACAGGACAAGTAAATGTCCAATTAACAGAAAAAGCCGGAATTGGAAGTACTACTTTAAAGATTACAAACAATGACGGATTTGCTGATAATGATTATATAGTAATTGAACCCTATACATCAAGAGCAGAAATTGTAAAGATCTCATCTAGTACAATAACTAGCTTTACTGTAGCAGCTACACAATTTGCTCACGATATAAACTCGAAGATTTGGAGATTGCCATACAATCAAATTAGATTCTATGAATCCTCTGAATCAGGAGGAACTTTTACAGTAGTAACTGATTCAACTATCGATATGGATTATCGTAGCAATTATACTAATTTCGGTTATGCTGCAGGAGATGAAGCTTATTATTTCAAAAGAACTTTTTATAATAGTACTTCTACTGCAGAAAGTGATATTGATATTGCGACACAATGGCAAAATAATGACGAATATTATTATGTTAATCCTGAAGAATTGAGAACTTTCTTGCAATTTGGAGAAAATGATTATCCTACTCTAGATGACATGAGATACTTTATCAAAGTCGCCCAAATTAATATTAATTTAGATGTTGATTCAAGTAACGAAGATATACTATTCTTTGCAACATTATTATACGCAAAATCTTTAGTATTAAGAGGATTAGCTACGAAAAGTGTAGCAAAAGGCTATATTACTGTAAATGCTGAAGGCAGAAATATTACAAAAGCTTATCAAGAACTTGTTTTAGAAGCTGAAAATACTGAAAGTGAATATAAAGCATTCTTAGACAGAAACACAAGAAGAGAAGCAACAAAAACAAATTTCATGGACGACACTACTCAAGTTACGTCTTTGACAAGACAAGATTTTATTGATTGGATGAATGGTACTTCAAATGCTATCGAATCTGAGTCTGGGTTTAGATTTGGGTTTTCAAGCCGGGCAAGTAGGAGGTCTAGCTAATGGAGAATAATTGGGACGAAGGTTTGCAAGAAGATTTTGACTTCATGACTTTAGAATTAGGAAGAGAAGTTGATGTTTATAAAAAAGATTATGAAATGACTTACGAAGGTTTCGAGAATGAAAATACTGATCTTAGTCTAGTAAGTAAAGAGATTGTTTTCTTGCAAGAATTAAATTCAACACATGAAGTTGTTTTGTCTGGTCAATTAAATGTTGGTGATGTAAGATTTACTTTTCAATCTGATACAGAAGCTGAGGAAGAAGGCTATGTAAAAGCTAATGGAAATACATACAGAATACAAACTATTACACGAGTAAGAGGCATGACAAATGACAAAATCTTATACGTGAAAGCATTTGGGAAAAAGATACCTAATAGATAAAATGACGTTTTTAAGAAGAGGAAGACTTTCAAATTATGAAAGAGAATTAATCTTAATTGAATTAGGAGAATTGACAAGACAAAGATACGACGAATATTTAGAAAGAAATAACAGAGGTTATAATCTAAATTTACTCAAAGGATCTTTACAATTCATCCCAATGCCGAATGCATTTGAAAACGAATATTATTTAAATGCCAGTGACGAAGAATTAACAAAGCTTGCTTATTATTTCGAATACGGAACAGGTCTTTTTAATACAAAAACACGTATTAAAGCAAATCTTGATTATATTCGTTCAAAAAGTGGAAAATTATTAAGATTTCAAGATAAAAAAGGAAAACTGATTTTTACTCCAAAAGTGAAAGGAGTTCGTCCTGTTTTTGCAATGACAAAAGCTATCAAAAGTATAGATCAACAAAGAGATGTCTTGCAAAGAGGAATAAGAATTAGGTTAGGAATATGACAGAAGAATTTTTTGATCAAAGAGAAAGAGACATGTTGGATTATTTTAGAAATAATTTCACAGACCCTATTGACAGAGGTAATACTATTACTGAAACTTTTACTGCAACTGCAGGACAAACTGAATTCAATTTAAGAAATACTTTAGTTAAAAATATAGCAGACACAATAACTGTAGATGCAACTACTAAAAGGAAAGGTTATCATTATACAGTCGATTATGGGGAAGGGAATGAAACAACTACAGTAACTTTTAATAGTGCTATGATTGGCGGAGAGACAGTAGAAATCACTTACTATTATGGTAGTTCAGTTATAGAGAGAGAATTCTCAAGAGATGATTCGGCTCTTCCTAGAGTAATATTTTACTTTTTGACAGGAACAGAACAGGTTGCTGCATTAGGAGATTATATGAATGCTAACGGGAATGGCGAGAAAGGTTCATATCATAATGCTAGTTACCGGATAGAAGTTAGAGATAGATATGCTTCTAGAGCACGAAGATTAGTAAGTCAATTGTTTAATGTTCCAAAGAAAATGCGTCATGCTAATCTCTTTAGAGTTAATATTGTTCTTGCATCTGATATGCAAAATTTTGATTTTGATAAAGACAAAGAAGCTTATATCTGGCAATTTAATTTGGATATACAATGGGAAATAATGTTTGAATAAAACGGAGGAAAATAAAAATGGTAACATATAGAGGTTACAAAACAGGCGTAATGTATGATGAAGAAACATCATATGGCACAGGATCAACACCTGCTAATGCAATAAAAGGGAAGATTAGTACAGTTACAATCAATAAAGTAAATAATCTAATCAGAACTGTCGGCCTAGGAGAAGGCAGAAACGAAACATTTGTTGCTTTCGGTAATTTCGAAGTAACATGGTCTATAGAATATGAGATTGCGGCATTCGATTTCTTGCAATTCTTAATAGGTTCATTGCATGGATCTGGAACTACTGCTGCTCCATATTATCTACAAGAAGAAGCTTTTATGGATTATACTGCAGGAGCTGATAGTGGCTTAAAATCCTTTGGACTTGAAGTTAGTTCAGAAGATTCTGGAGGCACAGATGACAATGATACTCTATCAGGCTGTATTATCAATAATGCAAGTTTGTCTTTAGCTTTAGGAGAAACTTTAAAATGTTCATTAGATGGTTTCGCTAGAACAGTAACATCTAGTGCATCAGCCACTGCTTTTACTGCTGATACAACTAAACCTTGGATATTTGCTCAAGGGAACTTTAACTGGAATAGTTCAGATGTAGGAAGAATTACTTCTGCTACAATTAATATTGCTAATAATTTTGATCCAGAAGTGGGTAGAGAACTTGGCTCAAGATTTGTTGAAGCAGCTGAACCTGGTCTTCGAAAATATGATTGGACTATTACTGTTAAAATGACAGACACAATAGCTACAACTCTGAGGGATCATTTCTATGGACAAGCTAATTCACCGGACACTGGAATTAAAGATGCAGAACCTACTTTTTATGATCTAATATTTAATTTATCTGAAGGTGATGTGTCGGATGATAGGAAAGCACAAATATTATTGGAAAATAATAGTATTAACGACATTTCTAAACCAGTAAATATAGGCGAAAATATAGTTGAATTGACTATAAACGGTACTGCAAAAGCTGGTAAACTAGATACAACAAGACGTCCTGTTAAGTGGTGGACAGTAACATAAGACACGGCTGTACTTTTTTATTTATTTATTAATATTAATATTAAATCAAATTATTCCGTAAAACCAAGGAGGTTATTAAAATGGAAAAGAAAGAAATAAAAACAAGTGTGGGGATATGGACACTGAAAAAGCCTAAGGCAGGCGTAAGAAACAAAGCAATGATTATAGCGGAGACATCTTCCGGAGTAAGAGAAGTGCTATTCATGACAACTCTTTTGCCAAAATGTGTTTTAGAACGGCCAGAGAGTTTCGATAAAACAGTTCCTGTAGCTGATCAATTAGACGATTTAGATACAGAAGATTATGATCTATTGATTGCAGGACTGTCTGATTTAATCGCAAATCTTAGCAATAAAGATGAAGAAGATAAAAAAAAAGCATAGCTAAAGAATTTGCAGACACAGGAAAGATACCTTCTGAATTGAGAGAAAATATTTGGACGGTTGATTTTCTTTTGCATTCAAGAGGTTATTCAACCAAAGACATTGATAATATGGAGATTGAGCAATACAATTTCATTAAATATCTAATCATGGCTTTAGCAAATAAAGGAAAGCTTAATTCATTTGGAGGATTATAAAAATGGTAGCACCAGCATTGGCAGCAGCGGCAACTAGAGGAGGATCTATGGCATTTGGAATTAGATCTTCTGCTGTTAGTTTTGGCGGGAAAGAAGCAGGAGCCGCGGCTGTAACAGGAAAGAAAACAAAAGATGGCATAGAAATAACAAAAATACTAAAGAAAAATGAAGATAGTTTAAAGAGTATTAAAAAAAGTTCAATTAAAGCTGTCGCGACATTAGAAAGAGTTTCACCTGCATTTAAACAACAAATTGTAATTATGCGGAAATCACTAGAAGTTATCCTTCGTCCCATCGGAGATATTATGGCTAAATTTTTAAGACCAATGTCTGTCTGGATGATAAAATTTGCTATGAAATGGTATGATTTATTTGGCACTGGGGGTGGCGCTAAAGATTCTCCACAAGTAATAGAAGATGAAATTAAACAATTGGAAAAAGAACAAGAACAAGCTATTAAAAGAGGAGACATTTCGACTGCTAATATCGCAGGAGAAAAAATTCTAGAGAAAAAAAGAAAACTAGGAAAAGAAGATAGTCCTGAAAAGGAAACTAAATCTTTCTTTGACTCTCTAAGAGAAAAATTCAGTGGCATAAAGAATTTTGCTAATACTGTTTGGGAGGATTTCGTTCCTGAGTCATTTCAAATCATGATCCAACAAGCAAGTGATGCTTTAAAAGAACTTGGCGAATTTGCTCAAAATCTGTGGGAAATATTAAAACCTGTTCTCGAACCAATATATAATACTCTAAAATCCATTGCAGGATTAGCAATTTCTGCTTTATTTATAGGAATTGCTGCAGCAATCAAAAGTGTTATTATACCGATAAAGAATTATAATACAGTATGGAAGAAGACTAAAGAATTGACAAAAAAATTCTTAGGAGTTATTAAAGATATGCCAACTGCTATCGATGATTTTAAAAAGAAGGTTTCAGAAATATTTACAAATTTAGGCTCAGAAATTGTAACTATCTTCGAGGATATAAAATCAAAAGTTAAAGGTTTTTTTAGCTTTGATTTTCTTAATAAAGATAAAGATAAAGCTGGAAATGCTTCAGGACTAGATGTAAGAGAAACTGGATTTTATAAACTTCATGCTGGGGAAAAAGTTTTAAATTCTGGAGAAACACAAAGATTGCAAACAACCCAAAGCACTATAAACAATTATTATAATATCTCAGCGAAGATTGCAAATGATGTTGACATCAAAAATTTAGCGAAAAAATTATCTAGATATCAGGAGACAGAACAGAGGAGGAGGTCTTCATATATATAAAAATGACTGACATTAATTATATTAACACAATACCATTAGGGAAGATTAATCGATGGGGAGATACAAAGGCTTCATCTATACAACCTATTTCATTTCCCGGAAAAGACGCTAGTAAAACAGAAGGAGTTGATACTTTAGGGATCATAGCTTATTATAATTTTTCTGGAAAATGGACAGGAGAATATAATACTCTACAAAGTTATATTGCTTCAATAAAATCTATTTTGGACGGTGCACAAATCGCTGCTGTATCTTTACAGAGTCCTTTCGTCAATGCAGAAGACAGTGGCACAAATCGAGTCGGAAGTGTGGGGAAGAATACATCAACTTCCTCTTTGAAATTAATAGATTCAAATGCTACATTTTCAATAGACGGTGTCCAAGCGGGAGATAAAGTTAAAAATTTAATTAGTGGAGAAGTCTCAACTGTTTCATCTGTTGATAGTTATCAACAATTAACATTGACAGATAATATCTTCACTAGTTCAGATACACCGTATGCAGTTACAGCAACTATAAATGTGAAGGTATTAAGTTTTGCCATAAGATGGGAATTACCAGGTCTGGCAATTGCTTACTATGATTTATCAGTCATGCAGGTGGTATGATGGTTATGCAAGACTACATTGAATTAGACGGGATCGATGTTACTTCATATAGACTTAAATGGCGCTCAGAAGAAGAATGGGGCTCATCTATCCAGCAGTTAGAGATTTCTTTTGGCCCTAGAGTAAGAGAAATTGTTGATATAAGAACTGGTTTATCGATAACTGTTCAAAGAGGTTTTGTAACTGCAACAGACAAATATGTTTTTAGAGGACAAATCACACAAGTTTATCCGGGGGTTTCTGCAATAACTCTTATTTGCAAAGGAAAATTATATGAAGCAATTAAAGGTAATCAGACAAAATCTTGGGACATTAACGTCGATACTGAAGCAGGAGTCGGTAGCGAAATTGTTAAAGCTATTTTAGACAATAGTCAATTAAGTTATTCATCCGCATCAATACAAAGTACTGGAACTGCTGCGGCTGATAAGCTTCAAAAATTCATTCAAAGAGATGAAGACGACTATGATAGGCTATTAGTATTATCTGATATATACAATTTTAATCTTACATATAATCCTGACGATGATTTAGTATATTTTCAACAAGTCGGTTTTACGACTTATCCAGTATCTTTAACAGTCGGAACAGATATACCCGCTCAAATCGAATGGCGAGAAAATATGGAGCAATTATGTAATAAAGTCAAAGCATTTGGAGCGACTGGATATGATACTAAAGTTGAAACATTCGTCGGTCCTGCAACAGAGTTCACTTTATCAAGTACGCCGGAAGATACTGAAGTGAGAATAAATCATGCAACAACAGACGATTTACAAGTTCGGGGACAAAAAGACCTCGGTGTTATTGGTACTGATTTTGACTATTATGTCGATACTGAATTAAAGAAAGTTGTGTTTAGTGGAAATGTCTCTGATGTATATATTAGATATGGTGCACAAGTTCCGATCCCGGTAATATTGACTAATGTTACTTCAATAGAAGAATATGGAGGCCCTAAAAAAACTCCTCATAGTAAGAAGAAAGTATTTAATGACGTTAAAGATGTCAATGACGTTGAAAAGAGAGGACGAGCTTTTTTAAACAAATACTCAACACCTTTTATTGAAGCAGATGAAGTGCCTGTGATAGACTCTGTTATTCAAACTAATGGTGATATTGCGCCTGGTAACTTGATAACAATAGTCGATAATTATACACAAAAGAATTATACTGTATTTGTCAAAGAAGTAATTAAATCTTTTCCACATGTATATGATAAGATAACAATAGGAGACGAAATATGGAGAACTACTGATTGGGACACAGATCAGATGAAAAAGATTAATAAAATCTTTAATGAGCTAAATAAAAACCAAGATATATTAATAGAAGTTATAGATGTCAATCGAACGCATGAATATGAAAGAATGTATGTGGCGGGATACAAAAAAGACCGAAGCTCAGACGGGGATTCTGTATTTATTTTAGGCCATCCAACATTTGGAAAATTAGGTACACAAAAATTAGGAGATGCTGGAGATAGTTGGTCATTATATTCTCTAGTACAACATAATAACATTTACCGTGAATTTTTTGATACTGAAGACTTTAAATATACTGGAAATGGGATTTGGTCAACAAGCGGACATTATATTAGATTGCCAGCAGGAAGAACTTTCTTGATTGGACCAATTACATATGGACATGCATATAATTATTTTACAGCAACATTCGGAAGTCTCATAGGAGCACCAACTATCGAAATAACAGGAAATCTCGGAGATACATTTCAAACAATAGTTCCAGGACAAAGAACTGCTTTCATTTCTACTGGCACTAATGGTGTTTATATGAGAATTACGTATGCAGGTGGTGGAAGTTATGATCAGATAGGGTCTACTTTCAAAGATGACGGAAGTTTAGATCAACCTGGTATTAAGGTTATATTGGAGTGATTTAAATGGCAAATAGCTCAGGGATAAAAACAAAAGGAAAGAACATATTACTTTATAGAGGATATACACCGAACGGTAGTTTAAGTGCTACAGAATATTTACCGCCGTCAAAATTTAAAATTGGGATCGGAAACGGAACTCAAAATATTGCAGATACTGATCTAGACGAACCTGTTCCTATTAGTGACGGAACAACTTATGACGCCGGAAGTAATAATTTTACTGGAAGTTCCGGAGGAGATAATTCAACAGATAATACATCTACTTATAAAGAAGGAGCAGGTAATACTGATGCAACTGCTCAGAATTTAATAGCTAATGGAACTAGTACGAGTAAGATATGGACATTAACTCCTCTAACTGCAAATATTGTTGCTAGTAATTATGTAAGTCATTGGTTGTACATTAAAGATTCAACTACTTTAGATAAATTTGCTACTTCCAGTTGTTTTAACATTCAATTTAGAACAAACGGAGATGCAGCTAATCTAGGGTACGAAATTACTAAAGATAGAGCTGATCTTGCTGTTGGATGGAATTTGATTAGTTCTAAATCAACTATTGTCTCAGATTTAACCCAATTAGCAGGTGGACCGCCCTCTGGCAATATTGATGAGATTATTATCACTATTACAACTACTGTCGCAACTAGTACTTTTGTAGCAGAAGATGTTGTATATGATCTTCTAAGAGGTTGGGCTGATTCGGATCTAATCAAAGATTTCGTGTCAGGTTATCCAACATTTGACTATATAAACAATATTGTAACTACAAGATGTGCTATTACAACAGTTGAATTAAATGGTTTCTTCTTCAATTCTTTAGGTATTTTCAACGAAGATACTACTCCTTTAATGACTAGCGGAGATACTTTCGACGGAGATAGTAAAACAAGTACTGATGAATTTTATTTTCAAGTAAAAGACAGGGTGATATAATGAATGGGAAAAGACTAGATTATTTAGAGAAATATTTTACTCTTAGAGGAGTGATGGTATTAGAAGAAAGACTTTTGACTTTAGTGAAATTACATGCTAAAACGAAAGAAGAGGATTATCCTATTGACAATAAAATGTTAGGATTTCCGAATTTGCATTTGCATTCAAAAAAACATACTGAAGGTATGATAGATGACTTATGTCAGATATTAGCAATAAACAAAGAGGACATACAAGTAGAGGTAAAAACAAATGGCAGTTAGGACAGTATTACTAGGAGGGACTGATTTTTCAGACGGAGAGGTTTTGTATTCTGCTGATATGAATGATACTTTGAATGACATTGGACAAGTTCCAATCGGAGCTATAGTTCCTTGGCTAAAGACTTTTTCTTCAGTAAGCACAGGTACTGCAGATACTAACACCGCGGATAAATTAGTTAACTCTGGGGCTACTTTTGAAACTGATGGAGTAGAAGTCGGTATGATTATACATAATACCACAGATGACACATTCGGAATTGTTAGTGCAGTTGATAATGAAACATCTATCTCTATTGCAGCAGATAGTGCTAGCGGTAGTGCAGTTACAGATGTATTTCCTGATGGCGATGAAAATTATGTGATTTATGCAACACCTAAATTAAATCCATTCTTTTTAGAATGTAATGGACAAACTGTTAGTGATGCTGCTAGTGTTTATAACGGGGAGACACTTCCTGATTTAAATGATTCGGATAATTTATTCTTAAGAGGTTATACTAGTTCAGGAACAGGAGACTCAAGCCCAGTTCATAATCATCAATGGGCACAAGATGACGGAAATAATGTAGGAATAGTTGCAGGAAATGCTTCTGGCTTAACAGTGACAGAAAGTTCTTTTAATAGTAGCGGGACAACTTTAAACTTTGCAGAAACTAGTAATCTCATAGACGGAGATTATTATACAAGCAATGAAGAAGCTATACCTCCATATTATAAAGTAGTGTTCATTATGCGAGTAAAATAAGGAGGAAAATAAAAATGATTGAAGACATACCAATACCGGTTTTCTTGGCTGTAGGTGGAGCAATTGGCGCAACAGTTAGGGGAATACTCGGTTATATAAAAGCAAAAGAAAAAAAGAAAAAAACAAAATTTGATGCTGCTAACTTTTTAGACTCTGTATGGCAAGGAGCTCTATTAGGTTATACAGTTAGTATCGCAGGAATTAATTTTTGGGTATCAGGTTTAGCAATTGGATTAGTCTCAGGATGGACAGGATCATCTGTAGGAGACAAGCTGAAACTAGATATTGTCAGATATTCAAAAGCGTTTTTTAAGAAGTAATTTATACTTAAGGAATCGCCTATCTCATCTCCCTCGGATTTTTCAAAACTCTTCAAAGAACTTCTTGGGCGATTCCTTCTTTTTTTTCTTTCGTTGCAAAAATGGAAATATTTATATATATCAATATTACTATATATATTATTCTTAAAATTTTTAAGAAAAGAGGGGATAAAGCTGACTAATACTATAGATTGGAAAATTGTACACGAAGAATTGTATATAAAAAGAAAACTTTCTCTAAAAGAGATTTCTATAAAATGCAAATGCTCTAAAACTTCAGTGTATAAAAATTTCTTGAGAAATAAGTTAAAAATAAGAAGTTTGAAAGAAGCAATGCAATTGGTGGATCTGAACTTAGAAAATCATCCAAGATGGAAAGGAGGAACACATATTGACAAAAATGGTAGAATTCTAAAATGCATTGGAAAAGGAAAATATATTCAAGAATCGATTTTTAATTATTTGAAATTCTATAATTTGGAAAAAATTCCGGAAGGCTATGTTATTCATCATATAGACCATAATAAACTTAATAACAAGATTGATAATTTAAAAATGCTTTCTAGATCTAATCATACTATTCTTCATAATCAGACGAGGTGGCAAATATCAATTCACAAATTATAGAAGAAATTATGAATCATTTCGGACGGACTGGAGCCAATAAACGGTCCAGGTTACGGAAGTTTCATG
>Ga0180434_10005758_pt1 | contig 14470 bp, 13 predicted proteins | sample SS_ome_7_FD_132453 | JGI IMG/M metagenome (GOLD analysis project Ga0180434, IMG submission 132453) | Hypersaline lake sediment archaeal communities from the Salton Sea, California, USA - SS_1_D_2 metaG | ecosystem: Environmental > Aquatic > Non-marine Saline and Alkaline > Hypersaline >... | reverse complement strand
CTTGGTCAGATGCTATCGCATCCAACCATTCACGCGAAGCATGACTTGGTCAGATGCTATCGCATCCAACCATTCACGCGAAGCATGACTTGGTCAAGGACGACGACGATTTTGCGGCCATGATGTGGGACCGCGTGAAAGCGGCCGTCCCCAAGGACCTTCACTCCATCAAGCCCGTGCCCTACATGAACTTGACCAACCCCGACACCCAAGGGGATGAGTACAGGGCGGTCGGGGTCAACCCCCACTTGCGGTTCTACAAGTACGACGTTGGCCAGTACATTCTCAAGCACGACGACTACCGCATGTCCCGTTATCGCTACGACCCGGAGACGGACTCTTACTTTTACCAAATTTCTTTTTTTACCCTTTTGATCTACCTGAATGAGGGCTTCCAGGGCGGCCAGACGTGCTTCTGGACCAAGTACGCGACGGAGGGTTCGACAGGCCACTGCCGCTTCTTGCTTGGACCTGACGAATCCAAGTTTGCTCCCCATGATTTGGAGGGTGTTCCCAAGACGGGCTACGGTCTGATTCAAGACCACATGATTCAGCACGAGGGCAAGCCGCCCCTCAAGACGCAAAAGTACATTTTGAGGACGGACATTTTGCATGAGAAGCCAGTTCCTAAGGACCGGGTGACCCTCAAGATGAAAAAGGGTCAGATTTACTCGGACTGGCAGCGTCACTACGAACCTTCCTGTCTCCACTACACGGAGTAAAAAATAAAAATTGTTATTAAAATGTCGTGTCCAGAACACCATGTTGGCATTTCATGGCCCGAGGAAATGGTGTGCTACCCCAAGGCAGACATGAAGGCATTACTTGAAAACAAAATCATGGCACAAGACAGGTTTGCATTTGACCAGGGCAGAGACAGAGACCGGGACAGAGACAGAGACCGGGACAGAGACCGATCAAGGAAAATGTATGTTAAAATTCCTGGAGATAAACACCCCCACTACTGGATTGATGAAACATCGGTGCGGCGGATGGAACGTGCACTGCACGTGCGGGAGGCGTACCCCGTCTACTTTAATGCGGTGGCACACGAAAATGGCGAAAATGGCAAACACCCGGTTTACCGTTTGGTTGAAAGACCCTTGACCCAAAAAGAAAGTTTGGGACGGGTCTTTTCGCGGGAAGTGTCAGGAACGGCCTCTTCGTCTCTTGTCAGCGATCGGTCGTTCTTGGAACGTGTGGCAGCTAGTGCCGGTAAACTCCAACGTGCCATCACACCCACCACAGGCTCCATGTTTGAAAAAGACAGACTGGTGGACATTGCGTCACCCCGCCCTGCACCCCACCCCTTGGCAGCCTTGGTGTGTAGCCCCCTGCGCTCCTTGCAGGACTGGTGGTATTGTGACCCGAAAGGTCTGCAGGCACAAGTCAAGACGGAGTGGCTCAAGGCCTTGGATAAACCATTCTCCATCTACGACTTTCAAGCCACGTACATTCAGGCCTTTGTAGCTCTGTTAAAGGGCAAGAATGATTTTGTGGTGAGGGGCACAATCCGTGTGGCGTTTGTGGTGTATCCCATTGGGGGCAGTGGTGACATTGTTTTGGCCTCCAAGCTCTACGCCTACCTATCCAACCTGTCCTACACTAAGGTGACAATTTTGATTCCTCACTATTACCGCGAGGAAGCTGCGCGGTTTTTCAATGGGGCAAACGTTGTCCTTTTGCCCAACCTCACCCGGCGGCATGAAGCCAAGTACCCAGAGGTGCGCCGCCTCATGGCGGGCTATGATTTGTACCTTTACTTGGCCCTGTCTCACCCGTCGTCTGTTGCCACGGGTCTCGAGTTTTTCAAAGACGAAAACCCAGACTTTTTTAATGTCGCAACGTTTGGCGAGTACAACATGAACTGCCAAGAGTTGCTTGCCACGTACCCGGAAGTCAGTGAGAGTCTGCACCATGTGTTGACGGAAATGGTCGCCATCGGAACCCGGCGGTCAGACTCCCTGGACGACTACTGTGTCCAGTTTTCCAAAATGGTCACCTTTCCGTTGGGCATTGGCACCCTGGACATTGTTGACAGTAAAACTTCAGCCATCCTCTATCACCGCCCCTATGACGGCTTGATTATCAACCCTTTAATGGCACCACCCGAACCCTACACGCGCCCCTGGCCGGGGTGTGAGGGTTTTGGGGTGCCGTCACGTGATTTTGCGTATGCCATGGCTTACGTGTATGTGACTGGTGAAATTGAAGCTGAATGGAATTGTCTTGCTGGGTTCATAGACTTTGCGACACGCCACTACTACGCCTCTTCACCGTCCCTCAAGGCGCCCCTGCAAATCATTTTCCCTAAACCACCTGAAGGCGACATTATGGCACTCCACGGCCTGGTAGAGGTTCTCACCGAGAGACTTGGACGTGACTTTTCCTTTGGGTTTTATCTGAACCAACACGTGCCCTCCTTGCCCAACCTCCTCCGGCCACGCCAGCCCATCCCTCCCCACCTCAAGTTGATTCTGAACCTTGAAGTGTTCCCCATGGCCTTTGAAGAGATGAACCGGTCCATTTACTACTCCATTCCAGACATTTTGGTGACGGGGGACCAGTCCGTGTCGGACGTGCTGTCGTGTTGCCCCTTTAAAACAATTTATTACCAAACCAATTCTTGGAAAAAGAATTTTGCACGTCAACTTGGGCGTACCCTCAAGCTGCCTCACCTGGAAAAGGGAGTCAGAGACGGGTCAACCTGTGTCCCCTTGAGCCAAACCAAGGAAGGCGCCTACGAAGGAGGGGTGAGACCCTTGGGCATTTCCTACCTGATTGACAATTGGTCGTTTGCCAAGCGTCCCTCGTCACGCCTTGCCTTTGTCGCGCTCATTCAGGCCACCATTTTGCGGACTCATCATGCACCTTTCCGTGACGCCCTGAACAAGCTTGCCGCCGTTGTGCGTGAAAAAATTTTAAATGACAAGGACACGCCGGAAGACCGCGCCCAGTTGCGAACCATGGTGGAGACTTTTCTGAAAAATTAAAACGTAGTCACGCCAATGGGCTGCACACTCTGATAGGTTTTCTTCTTACGCACCGACACCCCAATAATAATAATTGCAATCAAAACCAACACCCCAACACCAATCCCAATTGCAACCCCCTTGTGTTTATGAATCCATGCCTTGACCTTGGGCCAGAAGGACGTTGATGATGTGCCGTTGGACGAGGAGGGGTGCCCGTGGGGTGATGACCCCGGACAGGCGGCTTGGCAGTCACCCTGTGAGTCGTAGACAGTGGTGACGGTGGACGGGCAACCGTTTGCAGATCCAGGGATCTGAGGACAAGCGTGACACCCTGTCTTGGCGTCACAGTACCACTTGGTGGACCCGTCCGGCGGTGGCGGCGGAGCAGGGGTTGTGCATGGTCCTTGGCCTGCACAGTCAGCCCAGCCTTGGAAGCCACACGCCAAGTCTACAACCTTTCCACCTTCTCCACTCTTGACCAAGGCCTGGTCGTACATTTGGCCAATGGCAAGTGTCACCTGAGGATTGGTTTGAGGCACGATGGAGATGGAGGCAATGTCCACGTCAACGTAGTCAAACTGGGGAGATTGCTTGTTGGAGCCCCACCACCCCGGCCAGGGGCCCACCACGAGACGCCCCGCGTAAAAGGGCACAAAACGCGTCGTCGAGTAAACTTCTTCGCCGTCAAAGGACCAGGTGACCTTGGATTCACTTGGGTTGTCAGGGTTCACGTACCACTCAAATTCGTAGAGGTGGAATTCGCCGCTCTCCGAAATGAAGGACTCTTTGGACACCATGGCCTGGGTGTAGTAGGGGTCCGTCCCCGAGTACACGTCAATGTCCGACAGCCAGGTGTTGCAATTCATGGTGCCCCACGTCAAGTCGTCCTGCCACGTGCCGGCAAGCTGGGGTGAATTCGCTGGGATTTCAATGTCAATTTCATGGTTGATGATTGAGAACCACCCGTCGTTTTGGGAGCCCTGTTGGGAGGACGGCAGGGCCGGCGGCGTCTTGCCATTGACGTTTGTAGGGGGATCTGAATCGTGCATGGCCAAGTTGTTGCCAAAGCCGTAGCCGGCAGGCGGCGACTTGTAGTCGTTGTAGTTCTCGCTGTACGCAAAGGTCCACATCGCAAAGACGTAGCCGCGCCCACCCGTCGCGTCCCAAGACGTTTTGGGGACACGGGCCAAGACGGAGTACTTCCCCGGCCCAAACTGGTTGGCCGTCGCCACACATGCCCCCACACGCGCCTGGGGGTTGGAGTAGGTGTAGCCCGCACCCCCGTCCTTCACGGAGGCATTAATGTTGTCCTTGGTCAGGCGTTTCACTTCCATGCACACCTGGTCGTTGCAGGGTGTTGTGGGCGTCTTATCAGGCCCATAACACCCCTGCTGTTTGCACGCAGAGTGGGGTGGGTGAACATGAAACACGCCGGGCGGTGCGTCAGGGTCATTGATCAAGTCACCCGTCATGCGCAAGCGCAACACGTTTTGATTGTTTGTTTTGCCCTTGTAGGTGACGGGCACATTGGTTGCAATGGAAATGTTGTCGGCGACCACGCCTCCGTGCTGCCACGAGGAGGTGACACCCCAGGTTTTGGTGAGGCCCACCAGGGCACACGGAAACTTGCCGCCCTCCAGGGTGTCTCCATCAATTGTCAGGGGGTTGGTGCACGCGGCACGGGCGCCATTCACCTTGGCGTCCACGCAACAGCCGTACTGGGAGACAGAAGGCATGTCTGCACTGCTTGTGCCGATGCAAGGCGACACGGCAGACGGCGTGCCGTAGTAATTAAAGTAGGTGACGTAGTTGGCGTCGAGGGCTGCGGGGTTGCCGGGCACCCCAATGCATGGGCTCGAAGGGCGTCCATTGCCATTGGACGATGAACCGGGTGCACAAGGTTGAGCCATTGTGTTTTTATTTGTGTGTGTGTAAAATTGATTTACAGAAATGCTATGACCGCCTGACCAAAGGGCTCCACAAGACCACGGTCTTTCACATTACGACAAACACGCCGCAATGAAATCATGGTGCAAAGGGAGTGTATGCGCCGGATGAATGGTGGGTCTGTAGATTCAGTATCAGACTTGTTGTGCGTGCCGCGCCCTACAGCCCAAGCGGTGCGGAAAACGTCGAGACCATGGAGACGGTCAACCACCATGGCCTGCGGCAATCGACACACTGTGTCCAGAACATCTTCTGCCGAAACGTCCACCGCCCATGACAATGGAATACCGCTGTACACGCGACGACTTGTAATCCAGGATAATAAACGCATGCCAATCCTTTTGAGACTGCATTTATCGACAATCGCCTCCCATGTCTCACGCTCAGTAAACGGCAAAAGAAACGTCCACTGAAACGGGTTCCACCGTCTCAACATTGTTTGTAATAAAGTGTAAATAAAATTGGTGGACAAGTCCAATTTAGACGTCACCCTTCACACCCTTTTTAGTAAATGTCTGACGAGGTCTTTGCGCATCTCAAGCCACGGGTCCTGAGCGACGGGTTTGTGGTGCAGGGGCCTGCCGTGGTGGGCAACATTTTCCTGACCAACCTCGAATACAAGCACACGATTGAGTCCATGGTGTCCAGTCTTTTCCCCGACGCTGTTTACCACCAGGTGGACGACCGCGCCATCAAGGACATTCCCACCATTGACAAGGGGGGCACCCTGGTCATCCAAGGCCAAAAGGGTTTTGGCAAGTCCAAAGCCATCCGCATGCTGAAGGAGTCGTACTTCAAGGGCAAGTCCATCGTCCACATTAACTTTTCACGGTCCTTGGCGTACTTTTCAGCCATTAAACGCGGCAAGGACGTCCACCACTACGCCCACGACGAAGAGCCGTTGACCCAAGACCTGCTTGAAGTCGTGATTAATTCCTTGGCACGCGTCAAGCGCCCCTACGACGTTGTGATTATTGACGAAGTCGTGTCCGTCATGTCCTCCATTTCGGGGTCCTTAATCACTGACACCCACCGCATGTCTGTGCTGAATGCCCTGCGCCGCTTGCTCGTCGCCGCCAAGTACGTCATTATTGCAGACGCGTTTGTGGAGCCCGTCACGGTGCACTTTGTGCGCACCCTGCGTGGCTCGTGGTCACCCCTGCGCTTCATTGACTACACCTTTCGCCCCCAAAACGGCCACGAGTGCGTCGTCTATAAAACCAAGGACGAGTGGAAAACGGCGCTGATGATGGCCATTGGGAAGGGCTTGAAGGTGGTTGTCCCCTGCATGTACCGCTACATGGTGAAAATGCTCAAGACGGACATTCAGAGGGCCTGGCCTGAGCTGCGGGTGCAAGCCTACTTTGACGGCCCAGGGTCGGACGACACCGCAGGCGCCATGAAGAACATCAAGCGGTGGAAACGCTGCCAAGTGCTGCTGTACTCGCCGTGCATCACCGCCGGGTGCTCCTTTGAGGAAAAACACTTTGACACGCAGTTTTTCTACGGGGTGTCGTCGCCCTACACGGGCAATGTCCAGTCAGCACTCCAAATGACGTCCCGTGTGCGGGACATTAAAAACCGTGACATTCACGTCTACATTGACGACAATTACTTTGGGCCGGACCACCCGCCGGACCTTCACCTGCCCCTGTGCGACCCCAACAACCCCATGGACGTGCTCGACGCCGCCAACCGCTGCATTCAACTGTTTTCGCAGCGGTCCTTTCGGTCCAAAGTCTCCGGCTTTGCCAATGATTTTTTCCAGCACAAGCTGGATGCAGGGTTTTGGATTCGGTACCCGTGTGGCACGGACGTGGACTACCTGCGGACTTTTGACCTGGAGGAGCCGTCGCCGCCGGCCAAAATCACCGAAAAACCCTCCGACGACTTGCTGTCCCACATGACCATGTCGGACCTGGAGCGGCGGTTGCCCCAGGGGCACCTCTACGCCCTGGTGGATTCGGCGGTGGAGGACGACGCGCTGCTGGACTTTGAGGACATTGGGGGGGAGGTGCGGGACAAGGAAACCCTGGAGCACTGGGGCTTCCTCATGACCATGTACTTTATGCGGCCGTACTGGGAGATGGACCCTGTCCACGACTTTCCGTTCTTGTCCATGAAGTTTGACCACTTTGAGCTGGAAACCACGTTGAGGGCCAAGGTGAAGGTGTACATGGAGCGTGGCAAGGAAAAGTACAATTTGCGCAAAAAGAAATTCGCGGACCTGGTGTGGGGGATTTCCTTGGTCAACACCGCCTACCGCCACGGGCGCAAGCCGTCACTGGGCATGGCCAAGGCGTCCTTCCCGGGGCACGTCTCCAAGGCCCTGACCGTGATTCGCCACGCGGGCATGTTGCTCCTGGCGGCGTGGCGTGCCAAGACCGACAAGGGGTGGCGCCTCCACGTCCTGCCCAACCTTCCCCACCTGTGCGCCAAGGAGGAGGAGGGCCACGTCCAGGGCCACTTCCTGGTGGACATGCGGCACGAGGAGACACATGAAAAGGAATCCCACCTGTACTTGTTGGTGTGGGAGGACCCCCACGGGAACCAGTTGAAGAATGACTTTTTGCGCCTGTTTTGCCAGGCGTCCTTCTTGGCGTCAGGCTCGCCCTACACGCCCACCCACCTGGAAGTCCTGCACATGGGCAAATCCAAGGCGTGGAATGTGCCGTTTTCTGTGTCCTCTGACGACTGGTCGTCCATCATTGCCCTGTTCCAGGCCCGTGAAGCGCAGTGGATTCGGTCACGTGTGGGTGTGCTGGAAGTGGATTTTTCCTTTGGGGTGCTGTCGGCCACCTACTGGCCACCCCGTGAATCCCTTGATGACCCGGTCGCCTTGGTTGAGTTTCACCGCATTGGCAAGCTGACAGCGTTTATTGAGGAGGTGTCAGGCTCCGACGTGTTTGTGGTGGGGTTTGGGATTTGGGAACACTTGGAAGAAATTTATGAAGATGATGACGACATGCTGGACAAGGTGCACGTGTTTTACGACTTGATGTTAATGGTCCAAACCATGATTGACCCTGACTTGGGGCCCCTGATTCAAGACCACAAACGCTTAATGGGCTTGGGGTACTTCCTGTCTGACGTCACACCAGCACTGTCCACACCCCTTGACAAGTTTATTGATGCCTTTATTGACATTAAACAATCCAAGGGCTTCACCTACTTGCTCCCCAATGAGCGTGTCGTGTCCGCCAAGTGTGGTGACGTGATGTGCATCGGGGATTGTTTGAACCTTGTGTAAAGATAAAATAGTTTCCATGCTGCCTACGTCCACCTTTACATCCATGGGGTTTTCACGCTACGGAAGTGGCGGTGGGGACCGCTTTGTCCGGCGCTGCCTGGGGGGACCCTTTGAGGAGGGTTGCGTGCAAAACAATCTGGCGGACCTGTCGTCGCCGCAGGCCGTCGCCAGCCTCATCCCCGAATTCCGGGGCCCAGACGGCAGGTTTAAGGTTCCAAACCCGAGGGAAGACATTGACGCGTTTCTCAAGGCGCACCAAACCCTGACCCAGGTCATTCAATCCAACCTGATCAAGGCCTCCATGGCGCCCCCAGCAGGGGTTGTGGACAGCGTCACGGTGCCCCTCAGGTTTGAAAACACGGGGTGGAGGTCCGCTGAAGTCGGGTTGGGGACGGATGGCTCCACCATTTCCTTTCCCTCCGGGTCACCCGCGTCCTATGGCGGAGAATCCTTCTTGAACGGCCTCACACCCATTGCCGCGACGGGCGGGAATTTTTACTCCATTCCAATGGAAGGTGGTGGCTTAACGGGCGTCATTTACCCTGAGGCGACGGTTGTGCCCTGCATTTCCAAGCTTCGACTGGTGGAGCCGTTGACGTCTGCAACCTGGCTGGACACCTACGCCCTTGGGGACGTTGACGGAAACGCGTGGCTCATTGTGGATCGCTGCATTGATTTTTCAACAACCAAGACGGTGGACGGAACGTCCGTTTTGACGCCTGACGGAACCCTGTTTATTTCGTTTCAGTGGGCAGACCTGCCCGAATTTGCCCACATGGTCACGGACGACGACCGTGAGGTGCACGGCTTGTAAATAAAAAGTTTTTCACCTTGCCACTGAAAATACCCAACCACACGTGAAATCCGTTTATTTTGTTGTTTTGACACCCAAGTCTGTGTTTTTTGTCTGTCCTGGTGTTAAAATGAACAAACCTGGGGGTGTGGACGCCCAAGGCTTTTTCAGGTCAACCAATGGTCACCCACCCACAGACTCCGCAGTCAGCACGGCGCAAGCAGGCCATGTGAAACCAGACCATCCAAACAAACATACAGAACCCAAACCAAAATCCGTGTGGCAGCGCTTCAAGGGCCTTATTATTGTGCTGATTGTGCTTTTTGTGGTGTTCCTTGTTGTGGTTGTCGTCATGGTGGTGAGGCGCAAAAAGTCGGGGGTTTCCCCGCCACCAGGTGTCAAGATGACCCAATCCCATGCAGAAGACTTTTCAGACAAACTCCAACAATTCCGGGACGCGTCTGAAGACATTCGCAAAGAAATCAGTGAAACCCACCCAGACCCAACACCGTTGACGTCACATCGCCACAATTAATTACAATTCAAATGCGATTTTATTTTGGCAGCAATGCCCCAAGCGCGAGCGACCTGTCAAGGATTTTCACCACGTTTAAACTTTATTATCCCAGGAGTATGTCTTTTGAGGCATCACCTGATCAAGGTCAATCACCGCACCTCGAGCTGGTCAAGGCAGACGGTCGACCCTTTGCGTTCTTTGGCCCCATTCAAACCCTTGAGGAAGTGTACAACCGTATCTCCTAACAAATAAAATGCTTCAAGGCTTGGCCTTTGACTACTCCTACGACTCGTCCGTGTTTACTTTGTTTTTTGAGGGCCTTCTTGGGGCCGCCAAGGATCTTGGGATTTCAACCAGAAAAACCAAATGGAAATTGGAAAAAGCAAGGAAAGGAGCCAAAAACTGGCTGTACGTCTTTTCCTGGCGTGGGTCCCTCCTCCTCAAGGATCATGTCAAGCCGCCACCCCGCTACGCCGTTGCACTGACGGAACCCCTGGGCTCCCGTGCTATTCTTGACAGGAGCCAATACACGCGTTTGGTGCGGTTTTTGGGCAGCGCGTCCGAGGTGTGGGACTACAACGCCTTTAAAAACGCGGGCCACTACACCAACAAGCGCGTCCTCCCCCTGCCTCTTGGCTACCACAGGGCATGGGTTAGACCGCCCCAGCGCCTGCAGGTTCCGTCGTACCGTGTGTTTTTCTTTGGCAAGGCCTCTCAACGCCGCAATGCTTTACAGGCCCAAATCCCAGGCTCCTACTTTGGGGTGGTGCGCAACCCAAGGCGAGACGCCATTGCCCTCCAGTCCAACATTGTTCTGTCCGTGTTTGCCTTTGAGGAGGACGTGGTCCACAACGTTGACGCCTTTCGCATTCTTCCCCTCCTCGCCATTGGCGCCTTTGTGGTTGCGGAGCGCAATGACCACCCCTTTTATGATGAACTGGAAGCCCAGGGCTTGGTGTGTGGCGCCTACGACGACCTCAAGGACTTGTGCAGCGAGTGGTCTGCCACTGCCAGGGCCAAGGACCGGCATGACCGGACGCGCCGCCTCCAGGCGTACGTGCGGTCTGTCTACGCGACAAGTCATTTGTTGAAGGAAACACTGAAGGACCGACGGTTCGTGTCCTAATCACAAAAAAAAGATTGGTTTTGATAACCCTGTCATTGCTTCAGGAAGTTGCCTCTCCCAGGGTGCACGACAACCTCCTCCTTTGAGGGATTTAATAAACGAAAGATTCGCTGTGGCGGCCAAAGCACCGATATTTCACTTTGCCAACCACGGCTCCTCGTCTTTCTGGTAACATTCAAAGCAATCATTTATTTATATGGCGGTCATTGTTTTCAAGGCACTTGTGCCCCGTAGGACCCGTGGGCTGCTACCGTTGGTGCCACGGTTGTGCCGCCCTGGGCAACCCGCATTTCATTCACCACCTTGCCCACCTTGTACGCGTGGTGCGTGTGTTTGACGTGCACCACAACGATCCAAATCAACACACCAACAATAATGGCGCCAAGAACACCTAGAATGATCCACAGGGGTGCTTTGTGTTTGGTTTTGCAGTGGTTTGTGCAGTCGGTAAAGGTGGTGTAAGGCGCGTTTGGGTTGCAGTCTTCTTTGCATGCTGAAGACGAGCAAGTGTAGCCGCAAGTCATTTTGTTTGATAGAAGGGTTTTGGTGTGGGGTGCCTCCTGTGTGTTTTCCTTTTCAGAGTCTCAAGTCGACGGCACAAACTCCCAATCCAAGTCTTTGCACACTGATTGCCAAATGGCGTCATGGGATTTCAGATTCTTGTCGCCCTTGAGCAGGGGAAAGTGCTCCGTAAAGTAATCCAAGCCCAGCAACTGCACCAGTTTGTGCATGCAGTAATTGTAGGCGACAAAGTTTTTCCGGGTTTTTTCCACGCGTTCGTACGGCTCCTGCACCGCACGAAACATGTTGTGCAGTTTGAATTTTTGGGAGTCACTAAACAGGGTGACGGGCTTGTTGAGCAGCTGGGAATAAATTTGGGGAATGGCGGTGTAGCAATTGCGAAACTTCAAGTCGCGCACAATTTCGTACACCTTGGGAATGGTGACCTCTTCCGGCGGGATGCGTTTTTGCGCCAGGCGTGTCATGACGGCTTCGTACTTGTCCAGGGAAATGTCCACGTACTTTTTGGCCTGGACCTTGGACAGCTTGTCTGACAGGTGGCACTTGCGCTCGTAGTTGAACCTGTTAAACTCCACGTTGCGCCCAAACCCCATGGAGGCGGAGGTGACGTCAAGAAAAGGGCGCGACTTGTGGCACGACGGACACACCAGCATGGGGTGGGAGACCGCAATCTCCATGGGCACGTCACAGTCTTCACACACGTCGTGGGGGTTCATGTAGAGCTTGGAGAAGGGGTCATTCAGTTCAACCTTGAGCTCGTCCATGACCACCTCTGGGTCGTCTTCGTCAGCCGTCCCAATCGTGACAATGCCCTGTTTTGCCTTTTCCTTGGTGCCCAAGTTTTCAAACGGCATTTTGCGCCGCTTCACCTGGGGCACATGGTCAAACATTTCCTTGTCCCGTTTCCGTTTGGCAATTTCTTGCTCCTCCCGTCGACGCACAAACTCATGGGAAAACGGCGCAATAACATTTTCAAAGTCTTGCTCAAAGGAGCCGTCCTCCAGGCGCCCAATGGACGCCTTGACCGTCTCAATCGCCCGTGCAAGATCCAACGCCTTGCGCCGCCACACCGGCTTGTCTTTAATGTCATTGTATGACGCTTCCATTTGGGCCAATGACTTTTTCAATTCAGCGGCTTTGGAGACCACGGACCGAATTTCATTGCGTCGCCCCCGGACCAGTTTATGAAAATGGGCACCAATGGACAGGGATTGGGAGTCGTCCTTGGTGGATTGAGTTGAGGTTTTGGGCATGCTTTTTAAAAAAATGTGTAATATCTTTTTATATATACAAAACGCAAATTCTGTGTAGCCACCCTAACGACTTTGCCAGGGACAAGGGCGGAGGGTGATGGAGGGGTGGCCATTAAACACGCCAATGCGAACAAGGTGGGAAAGCGGCAAGAGGGGGCGGTAGGGCAAGGCCCGAACGGCTTCCAGCAACCATTCCTCTGTGGCGTAGGCAGGGTGGTTGGAGGTGTCCAGGTAGGTCATGGTGGGGTGGCACAGGTAGTACACGTCGAGGCGGTCGTCGTACAGCCTCGACACCTGCGGCATGGCAAAGGAATGAGCCAAGGCGCCAATGGCGGCCACAGACGCTTGCGATGATTCATTGTCCAGGGGCCCCACTAGGGTGGTGGGCCCCAGAATGTAAGTGGAACAAATGGAGGCGGGGTCACATGAGTACAGGGGAGGGCTTGGTTTTTGAAACAGCAAACGGCGTTCCCGGTCTCCAAGAGGGATCAAGGACATTGAAAAAAAAAGTGTTATTGAAAATTGCCTCCTACATCACCGTAGGGTTGTACGCCGTAGTTTTTGCACCATCATACCAAACCACACCCATTGAATGGCGGACAAGAGGACAATGGTGACTTGGGCTGGGAGGGGCACCAACCCAAAGGGAATTTGAAAGGCGACGTAGAGGGTCAAGTAAAGGCAACGCGAAACAAAAAAACCGGCCATGAACAGGTAAGCAACACTGGTGCTAATCCAAGGAGGGACACTATAAAACTTGGTCAGGTAGTACGCATTGAGGAGGAGGGTGGTCCACTCCATCCACAAAAACGGGCGCCCGTAGGCTTCGGTAAGTGGGCGAATGGAGGCGTGGAGGAGGGGCACCGCGGTCAGAACGAGGGACGACCCGTGGTGGACCCAGGTGTCCCACTTGAGGTTTCCACCCACTTCCCACGACGCACACGCAAAATCAATGGCCATGTACCAAAACACCAGCCGTGCACAGTCCAAAGTCGCGTAGTTGCGAACCAAAAGACTCACCAAGAGCACACACATGGACTGGGACCGCCACATGGACTGCCATTGTGCCCGTCTTGTGGCCTCCCTGGCGGTTGGTGGCATGCCAAAAGACATAAAAGGCGGCGCCAAGAGACGGATGCACACTGCCGGGACCCCTGTCAGAAACAAGGCAAACCAAACGTCTTGGGACGAATGCTCCATCAAATCAAGCATGTTTGGAAATGTGGGAGGATTCTCTGTGCGCCCATACAAATTCATGGCTTCCTCCTTCCTCGAAACAAAACTTTTGAAAGAACGAATTCAATTGTTGTGGTCACGGGGGTTGGCAGGCCATGAAATTTGGAAAGACTTTTGTGATTTTTGTGGTGCCTTTGCCTCCCGACCCGCACATTCCCTGACTGAACTCTGTGAAATTCGGCGCAAGTCAACCAAGATCAAGGGCGACCTTTTTGAAGCCTTTGCCAAACTTTACTTGACAAACGTCTACGGCCTGACTGGTGTGTGGTCCATTGGCGACCTGCCCCCACACCACTGCCAGGCCTTAAACCTGACACCCAAAGACATGGGGATTGACCTGGTGGGCCACAAGGACAGCCAGTGGTACGCGGTCCAGGTCAAGTACCGCTCTCGGCCGTCCTCCAAGTACGGCACCACCAAACGCATTGTCATCCCGTGGAAAGACCTGTCCACCTTTTACGCCTTGGCGGCGCGCTCAGGTCCGTTTGTCAAGCATATTGTGTTCACCTCGGCCGATTCGGTGCGCCGGGTGGGCAAGAGGACACCCAAGGACGAAACGATTGGCCACACGGCCCTCAAAAACTTGACCCGTGACCATTGGTGTGCCATGTGTGAAGCAGCGAAAAAAAAGGTGGAACCAGCCGAGCCAACCCTGGTTGACCCTTCCTACACCAACGACCGACCGTCCCCAGATTCCTTGAGGGCAAAGCGAATAGCTTTTTTCCTGAAATAAATCACACATCATGCATTGACTCCCCAAGCTCAGTCTTGGCACGGAACCCGTGATGAAAGGCAGTCCTTTCATCTTCAAAGGTAAGGCGGCGGCCTGAAAGTGGCAGTGGCAGTGGCAG
>Ga0180434_10005757_pt1 | contig 14473 bp, 15 predicted proteins | sample SS_ome_7_FD_132453 | JGI IMG/M metagenome (GOLD analysis project Ga0180434, IMG submission 132453) | Hypersaline lake sediment archaeal communities from the Salton Sea, California, USA - SS_1_D_2 metaG | ecosystem: Environmental > Aquatic > Non-marine Saline and Alkaline > Hypersaline >... | reverse complement strand
TTTGGCTAATGCCTGTTTCTTTGTCATGATGGCTCCTTAATGGCTTGCGAGGTAAGTGAAGTAAAGCCTTGCCGTGTCAATAGTATCAGCAGCGGTATCTATGTCGCAGTGGATGTGAAGGTGGACCCAATCCCCTGCGCTGTATGATCCTGTGGGAAGGTCGCTTTTCGTCTGCCATGTGTCATCTGCACTGGGCTTAATATCCGCGCCGTTGATTCCAGAATCCACCGTGCCGTCAGCTTGATAGAGTGAGGCTGTCATTGTGTGTCCTGCATAACTGCTAGATCTGGTGTCAACATAAAAAGCGGTTGTAGTTGTCCACGTAGCAAAATCCGCCGGTATTTTGAATGCCCACACAAGGTCGATGTCCTGATTTGCACTCCCCGATGACCACCGCCAGTAGTTTCTATGATTCGTGTTATCGTGAGAATGTGTTACTGTACCCGCATTATCCGCACCGTCAGCATACACAGCAGGAGCAAAGTCCAGTGTTATATACCGCGTTCCGCCGCCTACGCCGCCAAATTCCTGCCAGTCAGTGCCGTTGAAGCGCAGAGCAAGTGTACTGCCTGCGCTGATAGTTCGTGAGGGCACATTATTCAGTAGTTGGATATTGGAACTGGCAAGTGTGCCCTGGTCCTGGATGGTGACGGTATTAGCCTCGGCGGGATCCATAGTGATATATAGGATCTGCCCCTCTGTGCCATCGGCTATCGTGGGCGTAGAGGTCAGTGTATAGTCGCCATCTGGATTCAGTTCTACTATCGTGGCATTCGCAAGGATAGCATCGCCAGCGGCATCAATGACCTGCGCTGTGGATGGCGTGTATACAAGCTCTCCCAGGATAGTGAAGTCGTCCACAGTCGCAGACATGGCTGGAGACGAATACCAATCGCTGCCATCCCAGATGTATACCAGCTTCGTATCCGTCTCCCGAAAGGTAGATCCAGCAGGCAGCCCAGTTGTGGACATTGCCGCCCGTTCTGACGCCGTCCCTACAAAACTATGAATTGTGGTTATTCTTGACGCTGCCATGATGGATCATTCTCCTTTACATTTGCTTCCAGTTACTACCATCCCAGATATACTGTAGCTGCGTATCAGTCTCGATAAATGTTGATCCTACATTGACGCTAGTCGTGGACATAGCCGCCCGTTCTGCCGCCGTGCCGATATACGAGTATGGATTCGTTATCCTATACGCTGCCATTTACCATCACCTCATATATGTCCAGGCGAGGGATTGCCCCGCCCGGACTGAAAATCCTCCAGAATGTCACTCTGGCGGATCCTCTTCTTTTGCTTCCTCGTTTTCTTCGTCTATCTGGATGAGTCTCCCCATTTTCAGGAAATCCTTACCTTCCAGCGCCTCGATGGAACCCAAATCCTCCTCCGTCAATGGCTCTACGTCAATTTCCAGCTCTTCCATAGCCAGGGACCCGAACTCCTCATTGAAAGCTGCGAGTTCGTCAGTACCGAGGAGATACTCGCCATCTTCAATTATCAGCTTGCCGTCGCCATCGCGACCTGCATACTTTTCGAGAAGCTTGAGTCGTTCAGCTTCCAGCGCCTGCACGTCTGGTGTTATCTTGTTGATTATGCGCGTGAGGCGGAAGGCTAACCTGGCGGGTATTCTCTCTTTGTATATCCCCGATGCGCCTTCATATATAAATTTCAATTCACCTGCTAGGATTTTCATAACATTATCCCCTTTGTTGGAGTGAGTGTAGGGGCGTTTCAAGGCACGCCCCGAAGCCTGTTAAGGGTTTACGGTACACCTACGATGCCATCCCAAGTTGTGCCGTCACAAGTGCATAGCGCCTGGTTAGCCGTTTCCAGCGTTACTACAGCGCCGCCGGCATCATCCTGTACATTGATAGTCTCGCCACCGGTGTTCTCTATAATGAGGAACAAACCTGTGCATTCAGCTTCGTGAGGCAGTAGCAAGTTTTCAGTGCCACTACTCTCAGCATCGACATACAGTATATTGCCAGTCAGCAGCGTTCCCGTGGGTGTGCCAGGATTCAGAGTGAGTGTTACTGCGTTATCGCCCATAGCGATAGTCTGTACCTGTAGTGTCAAAAGACCTGCGCCGATAGCGACCTTTCCAGGAGAGCCAGCCACGCCGCCGCCTGCACCGCCAGCCGCGCCAGCCGTCAGTGTAATGTCGCCCCCGGTGCCGCCTTCACCCGCTCCTGCACCGGAATCGCCGCCTGCGCCAGCGGTAATCGCTATGTCGCCACCTGCGCCGCCATGACCAGTGGTGTTTCCTGTATTGCCTGCGCCAGCCTGAAGCGTGAGGTTTCCGCCAGCACCACCAACAGCCGTGGCAGTCGCAGAAGCACTACCATCGCCAGTTTTGATGCTAAGAGCGCCGCCTGCGCGACCCGTCCCAGCCCCGCCATCCGCTCCGCCGTCTTCCGTTTCGATATAGAAAGCATGACCAGCGGTATCAGCCGCGCCAGCAAAGCCGGATATTGACGCTTCATCCATCTGAAGGGCGTCTACACCGCCGATTTGTATAGTGAGCGGATCGACGCTATTGAGCGTGAGTTCCGCGGCAGTAGTGATTTTCTTTGATGTTGCTATGTTTATATCGCCGCCGAAATACGACCCGCCAGCGGCCACGCTCAAGGCATAAGCATTGGTCAGCGTAGCAGGACCAGAACCCGCGCCCGTAGGAGCGTTAGCAATGTATACCGTCGAGGCTGTGGTCACCGTAACAGCATCTTCATCAGTGATTGTCGGCTGCGCTATATTCAGCGCCAGGCCGTTCATGGCAGTAACGCCTGTGGAGCCTGTCAACGTAGTTGTACCAGGTGTCAGGGTCAGCAGGTTCTTCGTCACGCCAGAAGCCGCTGTGATAGTTGACGGCATGGCTGTGAAAGTCAGGTTGGAGACCGCGCTAACAGTATTCCGCGTGTCTATGTCAATGAACTTTGTCGTGCCATCGTAGAATTCTAAAGCAGAATCCGTATTGCCAATCACTATGAAGTCAACAGCCCCGCTCACGGTGCTGATGTCTCCACCGAATAACGAAGCCCCGGCGTCAACATGCAGAGCGTAGGCATTGGTCAGTGTAGCAGGACCAGAACCTGCACCTGTAGGAGCGTCGGCTATGTAGACTGTCGAAGCCTGGGTAACAGTTACAGCATCCTCATCGGTAACTGTTGGCTGTGCAGCATAGAGCGCAATGCCCTCCATAGCCGTAACACCCGTTGAACCCGTAAGGGTTGTCGTCCCAGGTGTCAGGGTCAGCAGGTTCTTCGTCACGCCAGAGGCAGCCGTAATTGTCGACGGCATAGCTGTAAACGTCAGGTTAGAAATGCCTGTCACGGTGTTTCTGGTGTCTATGTCAATGAACTTGGTCGTTCCGTCGTAGAACTCCAGAGCGGAGTCAGTATTGCCAATCACTATGAAGTCAACAGCCCCGCTCACGGTGCTGATGTCTCCACCGAATAACGAAGCCCCGGCGTCAACATGCAAGGCATACGGATTCGTAATAGTTACCGATCCGCCAGCTTCTGGAGCATTGGCGATGTAGACGCTGGACGCCTGGGTGACGGTGACTGCACTGCTATCAGTAAGCGTTGGTCTGGCAACATTCAGTCCCAGACCCTCCATCGCCGTGACGCCTGTTGAGCCTGTCAGCGTAGTCGTCCCAGGAGACAAAGCCACTAACTGGTGAGTAAGCCCGGAAGCCGCTGCAATAGTTGCAGGCATACCGGTAATAGTGACGTTGGCAACGCCTGTCACGGTGTTTCTGGTGTCTATATCTATGAACTTGGTGGTTCCGTCATAGAACTCCAAAGCCGAGTCGGTGTTAGCCTTCACTATGAAGTCAACGGCATTCGTTACTGTGCTAATATCGCCACCGAATAGAGCCGCTCCTGCTACAATTTCCAGAGCGTAGCCGTTTGTGAGCGTTACGCTTCCGGCTTGCGTCGGAGCCTCAGCTATGCAGACAGTTGATGCTTTCGCTACGGTAACGGCACTTGAGTCGGTGAGCGTTGGCTGCGATAGATACAGCCCCAGGCCGCTCATGTCATTAACACCTGTCGTGCCTGTCAGGGTAGTAGTCCCTGCGCTGATATTCACCGTCCGCTTGGTCACGCCGCTAGCCGATGCGATACTTGACGGCATAGCCGTGAACGTGAAGTTGGAAACACCTGTCACCGTATTCCGCGTGTCGATAGCCAGCGTCTTTGTCGTGCTGTCATAGAACTCAAGAGCGGCGGCTGTATTAGCCTTGATAAGCAAATCAATCGCTGACGATGCAACGTTTATGTCACTGCCAACGTATAGCTTTTTGGCAATTCCCACTCCGCCGTCAGTCTGAATTGATCCGGTAGTTGTACTGGAAGCATCGGTCGTTCCAGCAACGTCAAGCTGCGTCGATGTACCAACCAGCTTGAGATCGTCTGTGCTTGCGTCCCACTCTAAATAATTCCCCGTAGTATCGCCATACGCTTTCAAATCCAGCCCTGCGGTATCTGCACCCAGGTTCAGTCCGATACATGTTCCGCTGGTAATTGTTCCAGCCGTAACATTCAGACCAATTACGGTTACCGTTCCTGTGGTCTGAGTCTGGTTCGGCATCTGAACGTTGACGCCTTTCCAGTTTATGGTACCTGCGCCGCTGGACTGGACCAAAGCCCCGGATGTGGGGATATTTACTCCAGTTATAGCTGTGGTGTTGGCTGCTGTTTGTGACAAAGCGGGCAGTTTAATGCTGTGCGCCGTGACGTCCTTGTCAGTCGTCATAGTGACATTGCCATTGAGGTCAATTTCCATCCCAATAGCGTCACTGGCAAGGGTAGTCGCGCCGCCGAAGTCAGCATCAATCAGCGTACCGCCTGTCCATTCTGTTTCTAGCTGAAAATCAATAAACGTACCAGCCGCGGCGGGGGCGATAGTGAGCGCGCTTCCCGACATAGAAAAGTCTGTTTTCGCAAGAGTAAATGAAGCGGCTCCAGCATCGAATTTAGCATACTGGTCAGCCGCGCCAGTATAAATCAGAAAATCTACATCCTGCGAGGCGTTTCCGACTGTGATCGTATCGCTGTCGAGAGTTAGAATCCGTGCAGCCGCGCCGTAATTCTCGAATTCATGAAATATCTGTGCGCCATCTACGAAATGGCACTGGACTTTATGTACTTGTCCCATCCTTATGTTACCTCCATACCATCGTTGCGCTGTGCGCTTCGGGGATGCGTGTCACCCCATCAATACCCCCGTATGGATTAGGGAGGATCCCCCGCGACGCGGCGGGAGAGAGAGCACCACGCCGCAGGGGGATCCCGGTCATTTATCTACAGCAGGGGATGACTGCATCTTATTCTTAGCTTCCGTCACCTGCTTGGTTTTCGCTTTCAGCTTCTTGTTTTCCGCTTTCAGCTTTGCATTTTCAGCTATGAGTTTGGCAAATGCCTCATTAGGAAGTTCCTTGACGATACCGCGTGGGATCAGATCCAGCTTACAGAAATCGTCTAATAGCTCCTTTTGCGTTCCTTTTGGATTGCCTTGCCAGTCTTGCAAAAACTCAACTTTCATAATATAGCCCCCTCTATGTTTTAATCAGTTTTCTGTGTATACAGAGTACTGACGGCTGGATACACGGCCATGCGCGGCTTGTCGGGGATGAAGATAGCGCAGCCCTGCGTCTCCGTAGAACTGGCATCAGCCAGACGAATCTGCACATGGTCAAAGCCATTAGCGACGTCTAGCATGGAATCATCCACAAAGATCGCATACGTCTTGAAGGTGATCGCTAGCGTATTGAATGTATCAGACGCCGTAGTCAGTTCAACCAGTATGTCCTCATCCTGACCTGTGCCACTGACAGTCGCGGTTGCTCCTGAAGTGCCACCGGTGATGGTTTCTGCATCAGTCCAGGTAGTTGAACCGGTAAGGATGACAACTACCAGTTCATCGCTACTGATCTTCGCTACATACGCGGTATTTCCAGAACTGCCGCCGGTAATGGTTTCGCCAAGACTGAAGTTGGTCGCACTGCGCCCGGTAAACTTTAGCCTCTGACCGCTTCGGCAGTGATTATCGAATTCCAACGCCTTTGCGCCTGTGCCGCTGTAGTCAGTCGCCTGGTAGAGCGTGACGGCAGATGTAGCACCCGCTACGTCTCCGATCATGATATAGAACCAGCCGCTTCGGTAGTCGGCAAGAGAGATATACGGACCTGTGGAAGCACCTTCTGCCAGGTCTTCAGGCCCAACGCACTGAATGACTGGTACCAATGGTTTTCTGTGTACTAGAGCCATTTCCTAAACCTCCATATATGTTCACAGCATGTTTGCTGTTAGTTTTCGTTTATGCACGCTCGTCCAGTATGATGAAGGGAGCCTGGCTGTCGCCGTAAGGCGGCTTGTATTCTGCCGGCCACCACGGCTGTCCATCAATATCTATGGTCCACCGGAAGTCGGTAGAGCCATAATCGAAGTGGAAATGGATACTGGTTGCCAGTTCGCCATCCAGTCCGCCAGCCGGGAGGCCAATAAGATACTGGCTGAAATCAAACAGCCCAATATCGCCCTGGTCACCTACCTTGCCCATTTGGTTGCTAAATGTCAGGGGGATTCCCAGCAGGGCATAGCGTGGCTTCTCCTGTATCTGTCCGTCTACAAGAAAAACGCCATTGCCGCCAGTACCACTTGCCTGGTTCAACTGTATGAGTTGAGGAACAAGCGTTCTGTTGGCATACCATTTCCCGGAGCCGATATCATCGGTCTGGGAATAGAGCCTGGCGAACATATCGCCGATGTTATCGAGGATAAAGGTGTCAGCAATCTGGTTAGTGGCTTTTGCCACCGAGATCCTATGCCCGCCGTCAATCAGCACACCCTTCGGCTGCCCTGAGCCAGTACCGCGAATGAAGGCTTTCGTGAGCGCGGTACTCATACCAGAAGCAAAGCCACGTTTCAGTATGTCGCCGATAGATTTGGGGCTGTACTTCATCAGCATACGCGATACGCGTGCCATGCCTGTGAGTGTGTGGAGATTCAGTTCCACTGTCCCGGTCTCAAAGTTGCTGCCGGTATACTGCTGTTCCTCACCCTTCCAGTACCAGATAATATTCCCATAGACTTTCCCCTGACTTTCGTCGAAGCCCATTATGATCGGAATAGTTAGTTGTGGAACCTGCATATTCAGGATCATGGCCTGCGACATGATGTCGTTTTCCTGGGGAATTAACTGGAGAATTTCGTTGGAAAACTGCGTGGGAAGGAGCGTGCCGCCTTCTGCTTCAGACCCGACCGTCTGGGTAGCTTTGGTTCTTTCCTGATACTCAGTGACGGCTGTACGCCAGTTCTTTAGCCGCTTGCTCGTATACTCGCCATTCTTGCCTTCAGACATGAGATCTAAGCAGAAATCCTCTAGCGACTTGAATTCGTGTGGGATGGGACCTTTATTAGCATCCGGGTCATCAGGGTCGATATCGGCATTGCTCAGGTCGGGTTTAGCAGCGGCAGCCTTAAATTCCTCAAGGCTCTTGTTGGCATCTTTAAGCTGTTTGGTCAGCTTCTTAATTTCTTCGTCTTTAGCGTCACCCTCTGGCATCTGCTCTTCAACCGCTTTTTTTGCAAGAGGAATTTGCTGAATCGCATCATTCAATGACGCTAAAACGGACTCATAACTCAGATCGTTTTTCTCTGGCATTTCTTCACCTCGTTGGAGATATTGCCGCATTTGCGGCGTCTTAGCCTTGTTAGCTCGTTCACGCTGATTCAGCTAATATCTCCAGCCTGTCGCCTAATAGCTCTGAAATCTATCTCCAGCGACAATGCCTGATATCTCCACCTCGGTGAAACTACTTAGATAACTTTCCCCCTCTGAAATTCAGCTTCTTCGTCTGGCGTCACTTCAACCTCTTCTGGCTGTATTCGTGCCACCACTTTGTTGTATAATTCAACTAACTGCTGTAGCTGTTCAAGCGTTTCTGTCTGTTTCTCATCCGCCTCAGCAGGTAATTCTTCGCTTTCTTCCGTATTGCCTTCCGCCGTTTTCAACAGCGTATCTATCGTGTCAATGCCCTCTCTAGCTGCCTCAATAGTCTTTTGCAGTGAGTCCTTAGCATCAGAAAGGCTCTTTATCGTCGCTTTTGATAATACCCGCCCTTCCTTTGCCTCTATTGCTGTCTCGACTATTTCCTCAACGTCCTGAACAGTGAGAGATACATCTTTATCCTCGAATGGCAGATCATCTTCTGCTATGCCGTCAAATTCCTTGTTATGATCCTTGATCCATTTCTTCGCTTCTGCCATCGTCCATTTCTCGACATCGAACAGGTATGTGGTTATCTTCTTGCTATCGAGACAATACAGCCCCTTGATCCCGTCTTTCTTACTGACCGTCACTGTACGCATATCGCCAGCGCATTTGCCTATAGGTATGCGGTGATACTTCTCTGTGGTCTCTGGCTTGGTGACAATATCATCCTCTGCCGCATCTTCTACAGGAGCAACTTCGTCGGCTTTGTCGATGACATACTCAACATCTTCCTTAAGGCTTTTAGTCTTGATTTCTCCGCTTTCGTAGGCTTCCACAAGTGCCGCCGGACAGCTTGGAACAGAAACGCAGGAAATCTCCAGCAGTTCCACATCGGTATATGTCCGCTTGGGATCGCCCTTTTTCGCACTATCGATCCAGCCGCCCTCTTTTGGCACAAAACCTACAGAGAAGGCATTTAGCACGCCATCCTTGTATAGCTGATACAGTTCCTTGCCTGCATCCGTATTGGCAAACTGGGGCTTGAAAGATAATCCTTCTTGCTGTTTCTTCAGCCAGATAGCTTTGCCGACAGGCGGCTTGCTGTAATCATGCGCCCAACAAATTACTTTATTTTTCTCGTAATTCTCGGTATCCCAGGCATCGGCCTGTATCAACTCCTTGTCCCTGTCAATGACGGGTCTGGACGCCCACGCAACGAAGCTGCGCTCCTTATCGTTAAACGATTTGTGATCTATCTCAGTCGTTGTATACATCTTGCCTATCTTGCCTATCGCTTCCATCTATTCCTTTGCCTCCGCCCCCTAATCTATCCTGCTATTTGTTTGTTCATTTCTTCGATTGTCCGCCGTTGCGCCCGACTGCTCGCCTTCCGGCTGTTCGTCTATAAACTCGATGTCTGCAATGTCTGCATATCTCATCTTATTGTAGCTGTTCTGTTTGGTTTGTAAATCCAGGTATTCCAATCCCAAAGCGCAATCCCAATCATAGTCCAGTATTATGCAGCGTACTGACTTGCCGGTTATTAGCGTGATGTCCACTGCGCGTGCCTGCTCATACGCAACCCTGATGATCTCTTTCTTGGTCATGGTTCTCTCCTTCCCCTTGCTAATACCAATCCTAGTTTCCGTTCGATAAATGCTTTTGAATATGCCCCCACCATTCTATCAATGACACTTCCTTTTTTCATTATTAGCGTGGTAGGAAGGCTCATAATCCCAAACCGCTGCGCTAACAGTGGACTCTCCATCACGTTCAGACTTGCAATCTTTATGTCCCTGTCTTTCGCTATTTCCTCCATCGTCGGCTTGAGCGCCAGACAAGCCTTACAACTCGGCGCCCAGCACGTCATCAAAACAGGTGTTTCTGCTCTTTCTATTTCGTCAACATACGTTGAATTTGTTACTGTTACCATATACTCCCTTAATTAAAGCTATATGCTGTATCAGTGCACCGGCAGTTGATAATTTCTTCCGCCCGGCCTGTCCAATCGCCCGGATACATCAAGCCGTTGCTGTATTTTTGTTTCAATGGCACGTGCTCTCCATCCATCTTTCTGTGAGAATCCCGTGTTAGATTATCCCGTGTGGAGATCCATACCTTCTCTTTTACTACACCCGATTGGACGAGCGCCTCATGACTGCCCTTGTTCATCGCGCCCATGATCTCCGTCTGCGCGATTCGCTTATTCCTGAACTTTTCGGGGAAGCCAAAAACCTTTTCGACGCGCTTTTCAATGAGTTTGATACCCTCGCCAGCATCCAGACCAGCCTTGAACTCCCGGCGCAGGTCGTTTAGCGTTGTCTCATTCACATCAAACGAAAACTTGGGAACCTTCTTCGCTATGAACTCTTGAACTTCAGGGCGTGTAGCATTGAAATTCACGCCCATTCCCAGGTCGGCCAGCGTGGTATTTCCACCCTCCAGCAGAGCGCCAACAATTACAGGCTTGCCAGCATTCTCAAATACCGGCTGCCATTCCTTCGGGTCAAATAGCCACGCATCCCCAGGGGCTTTAATGCCCTTACCCGGGGATCTGGAATTTACCCGCCGCAATACTTCTTTTTCCTGCTCGGCAAACAGATCCTTAAGTGATGCTATCAGCCTAGCCTCGTATTTCTCCGCTGCTTTCGATACAGCCCACCATTTTTCGGTAAGGTCTGTCTGGTAAAGCTGCTCAGCAAGAACTATCGCTAAACTCTCTATGCTAGTGGGATTCAGTATGTCCATGCCCCCTACACCTATACGTCTAATCCATACCACGGAGCATTTGTCCAGGGCTTACTCTCATAATCATCCATAGTTTGCTTGTCAACTGTAATGTAATTCAAATCGCAATGTTGATCTCGTACCATATCAATAGGGTTGTTAAACGGGTCGAACATGCCCTCGAAAAAGCTGTCTTTCATTACCCGTATGAAAGTACCTGGCCTTATCTCAATATCACCAGTTTTCGTTGGTGAAATGCCCAACGCTTCCCTTACCGAATCTTTTACTAGCCATATCGTCATGGTCATTCCCTCTTTTCTAACGGAGAGCGGTGAGGGAGCGGTTTATATCCCGATATAGTGTATCGGGACGTTCTGCAAGTGTTCGTCCTTCCCCGCTGGCTCAATGCAAAACTTCTCAGAATCATCTGTCGGTATCGTTAGCTTGACAAAGTTAAATACGACAAACTGGTCATCAGTTTGTGCTGCACCGGGGCTGGTTAACTCGACATCATAGAAAGCCACATATTTCGTTCTTGCCATATCTCATATACCCCCAAAAAACCTGCAAAACTCAGCTTGAATGCCCTCGAATTCCTTGTCGTATATCCCATCAGCGGGGTTAATCCTGAGCTTGCCAACGCTTACCTCGACAGCAGGTGGCCACGTTGACGCTGGTCTGGTTTTCACAGGTATAGTGACGATATAATCACGCCCGTCTATGGTGTATTGAATCTCTGCATTTTCAGCGTGATCATACCTCACACCCGCTGGTATTCGTTGGCCTTTCTGCATATCAATCACCCTTGACCCGATAACTAATCTCAACTGAGAACCACAGCCACCACAAGCGATTAGTTTTCCAGCCGCAAATAGGGATATATGAGTATCCCCCAGTGTATAGAAAGTTATTGACATAAAACCGTATTATTAAGCCTGGGAACATAAAGTTTTTGATATATTTGATTGCGCCGGCTTTCACAGCCACTACCCCCGGTATTTATACTTCTGTTCCGCTATCTCCACAGCCCTCTCGTATACCCGCTCTGCCGTCTCTACTTCGTCCTGCTGTCTCCCTGTGCCGACAGGCCGTAATTCATCACCGCCCTCGATAGGCTCAAGACCTTGCAACGCCCTCGCCTCGTTGGGAGTCATGACACCAAACTGCATATTGACCTTCAGATCTTCGCGGTCTTGCTCCCTGTCTGGCTGGACGGGATTATCCGATATAATCACAAGCCGTTCGTCAAATTGGGGAGCTAAGTGCTCGGTGAGCGTTTCATCAATAAGCGTACAATAAGGCAAAAGACCGTATTTCTGGAACTCATACATACCCTGGCGGCTGTTGGCTCTGTTGACATCATCGCTTGTCAGCATGGACTTAGGAACATGAAATATCATTGCTATAGTATCACGCACCCATTCCAGCCCGGTATCGTATCCCATGTCCCTTGTGTTGGGGTTATTAAGTTCGGTGAGTTGCAGCCCGAAATCCTGTTCATTCAGCACGATAGTATCATCAGTCGATTTGAACTTGGCCTTGACCCTGTTGCCCGCTTTTTCATCTAGCGGGTGCTTTGTCCAAATGATTACTCTTTTATTACCGCCTGTCTTAAACATGGACTTCTCGAAGTCCACCATGTACTGCTCGAGATCGTAAGCATCAGCACAGGCCAGAAGTGGCGCTCTGCCGTAGAACTGGCTCAGGGGAGATACTTTCTTGAAATGGATCACGTCGTCAGCATCATAGATAATTTCGTCAGGTGTGTCTTTCTTGTATACATAGCCGCCGATCCAATTATCTTTATCAGGGATGACTGACATATCCGCTGAGGGAGCGAACCATATCGAGGCTGGCGTGCCCTTGCCATTAGCGCCGGTGAGTTGGTTTCGTAGCAGTATCCAGTATGCGTTGCCAACCAGCCCCAGGTTGGCTACAGTGAGTTTCTTGGCATCCGCTGCACACATATAATTGTTCACATCATAGAGCAGTTCAACCAGCGGACCGTTTGTCACTTCTTCCAGATCCGCTGCTGAGGATAGCCGCGAACCGGGAGCGGCCTTTCGGAATATTGCGTCTTTTCGTGCTTTTGATACTTGCCGCGTTTGCAGTAGCTTGAAGTTGGATTTTTCACGCCCTGTCTTGGTGACATAGACGCGCTGAGGGGTGGCCGCCACGCCCTCTCCCAGCAAGTCAGTGCAGGCATATACCGTGCCTTTGTTCGCCTCCAGACATGCCTGCATATTGTCTGGCCTGAGCGGCTCTCCCCTGAAATTTGTGGGGCCTATGGGAACAACCTGCATTGCCACGCCGCCATCAGCCTTGCCAGACCAACCACTTATCAAAAAATCCCTTGCCCTGGTTAAAATACCGTTCATGTCACCATGCCATATCCCCCCCGGATATCAGTTCTACCATATCGTCACGTCACTACTATTCGCCTGTATCGCTAGCAGAAACGCATCCCCTCTGTCCGGACTGCGCGTTCCTAGCCGCTTTTTCGTATCTTCCTTGCTTTCTACCTGTAGCTGTCCCAGTCCTGACAGGTTTTTTTGATGTGTTGATGTCAAGTCGGCGATAAGCTGTTTGTCATCAGGTATACGACCATATTTGAGCCACTCACGGCCGCCATACCAGAGCTGCGCCCTCATGTTTTTGTAATGTTCGGGGTCGTCCGGTCGGGATCCGGCATTGATACCGCGAACAGGCAAGCCCATAGCCCTCAAATGCCCTACAGGACCCCAGCCAATGCCGCCGGAATCTATCGTTATGAGTTTGTAATGGTCTCTGGCGTGCATCTCCAGAATCCGCGACTCGATATCGTCAGGCTCTGGAGTGGACTGTGTGGTGACGTCAAGGATTACCTGTCCACGTCTCCGACAGTAAGCCGATAGGTCTCCACCTGCGCCCACATCAACACCTAACACCATATCGCCTTCTGGCTCTATCTCCCGGTTTACAGCGTCCATACAGAGCTTCAGCGGAATGACGCTCAGTCCATCGTCAAGCGGAAATTCTCCCTTACAGCCAGACAAGTAGAGCGGGGAATCCTCACCCCACTCCTCGCGCATTTCCGCTTCCCACTGCGGGGTGATCAACTCCCCCTTGATACGCTCAGGAAGCTCTTCGCCTGTAAAGTTCGGCGTCATCTCGCAGCTAATATGTATCTTGTTCCAATCGCCACCACCACGAAAAACGTCGTAAAAATGTCCGCTGGCCTCCAGAGGATTGCCGATCCAGAGCATGTGAGCATTACCAGACGCCATGAGCGTGTTAGCTGCCTTCACGATCTCCGGCCTCACACCAGGAGCCTCATCGAAGATAATTAGTATGTTGGCTTGGTGCAAGCCCTGAAGCGCAACGCCGGAATCGGGTGATAAGCCCACCATGAACCAGCCAGGCTCGAATTCCAGCCGTGTCTGCTGACAATCTACCCCGATATCGTCCGCAAGGTAAGTGTTGTATTGCGCCCGGATCTCCTGCCAGAGAAGGTCGCGTACCTGCCTGAAGGTGGGAGCCGTTGTCGCTACGATAGAGGGAGCCATGTTATACAGGAAGGCCAGCGCAATATCGGATGTTACCTTTGTCTTTCCTGCTGAATTGCAAGACCTGACAGCCGTCCGCCGGTTGTCGAATACCGACCGGATGATCTCTTTCTGCTTAGACCAGTGAATGCACCCCAGTTCATCAGCACACCACCGGACAGCATCTTCGCCAGTGAATACACCATCACTGAGGTATATCGCATCTTCTATGTCAACTAGTTCTTCTACCGTGTGTGTCATACCTTGAAACCCGTATTCTCTACTGCTTTTCTCAACTTATCCAATGCCGCCAGATGGAGACTGGGCTGCTCCGAACCTGCCGGCATTATATATACAGGATTATTCTGAAAGGTTCTCAATAATTGAACTGCTGCACTCCGCAGGTCCGGCGCGGCAGCAATCAAAGCCGCATTGCCTTCAGATGCATAACCAGGATATATTCTAGCTACCTCATCCCCTCGCCCTGCATTATCAAT
>Ga0180434_10005756_pt1 | contig 14473 bp, 11 predicted proteins | sample SS_ome_7_FD_132453 | JGI IMG/M metagenome (GOLD analysis project Ga0180434, IMG submission 132453) | Hypersaline lake sediment archaeal communities from the Salton Sea, California, USA - SS_1_D_2 metaG | ecosystem: Environmental > Aquatic > Non-marine Saline and Alkaline > Hypersaline >... | reverse complement strand
GAAAGGGAAATGAAATGGTCAAGAAACGCTGTTTGCTTACGCCGGGACCGGCGCCGATTCCGGAAAAAGTTATGAAGGCAATGGCAAGGCCGATAATTCATCACAGGACGCAGCAGTACAGGGACATTGCAAAAGAAGTGAACGAGAGCCTTAAAAAGATTTTCAAGACAAAAAATAACGTATTGACACTTACCTCAAGCGGGACCGGCGCGATGGAAGCGAGTATTGTCAATACGCTCTCTCCGGGTGATACGGCGATAGTTGTAAGGGGCGGGAAGTTTGGTGAAAGATTTGCCGAGATCTGTTCCGCCTACGGCGTCAAAGTAGTGCCGATTGACATAGAATGGGGTACCGGGCCGGAACCCGGAACGGTGGATAGGGCCCTCAGGGAAAACCCGGCCGCAAAGGCTGTTTTTATCCAACTTTGTGAAACCTCTACCGCTACCGTATATCGCGTCAAGGACATCGGAGACATTGTCGGAAAAACCGATGCTATTCTGGTAACTGACGCGATAAGCGGACTCGGCGCCGATGAATTCAAGATGGACGAATGGGGCGTGGACGTTGCCCTTGGCGGATCCCAAAAGGCCTTTATGATACCTCCGGGCCTTTCCTTTGTGGCGTTAAGCAAAAAAGCCATGGAGAGGACTAAGAAATCAACACTTCCGAGATATTATTGCGATCTCGGCAGATATGAAAAGCTCGTTGAAAAAGGTGACAGCCCTTGGACCCCCGCGATAACGCTTGTAATCGGTTTACGTGAGGCCCTTTCGATGATGGCCGGGGAAGGGGGAGTTGACGGTTTCGTTGCCAGGCACGGTTGCGATGCGGAATTCGTACGCAAATCGATTGTGGATATGGGACTCTCGCTTTTTTCCAGGTTTCCTTCGAATGCCGTTACGGCCGTGCAGGTTCCCGATGGAACAGACGGCGCCGCATTGATTGCTGCGCTGAAAGAAAAGGGCATTACGTTTGCCGGGGGACAGGGCCGCATTAAAGGAAAGATTTTTAGGATCGCTCATATGGGGGCGATAACGAATGAGGATCTGAAGTTCGCGCTTGATAAATTGAAAGAAACGCTAGGAGAGCAAAAATGCCGATAAAAATACTGATAAGCGATCCTTTGTCCGAGAAAGGGATTGAAATTCTGAAAAAAGAAAAAAACTTCAGGGTGGATGTGAAAACCAAACTTCCTCCCGATGAGCTCAAGAAGATCATCGGCGATTACGACGCGCTTATAGTACGCAGCCAGACCAAGGTCACAAAGGATGTTATAAAACACGCCGGAAGGCTTAAGTTTATTGCCAGGGCCGGTGTGGGACTGGATAACGTGGACGTAAATGAAGCGTCCAAGAGAGGCATTACCGTTATGAATGCCCCCGGCGGCAATACCGTTTCAACGGCTGAACACACATTTTCTCTCATCTTGGCCCTGTCGCGTAATATACCGCAGGCGGATGCTTCGCTTAAAAAAGGCGAATGGAACAGAAAGAAATTTATGGGCGTCGAGCTTTGCGGAAAAACCCTTGGTATCATAGGCCTGGGTAGGATCGGTGCGGAAGTGGCGCGGCGGGCGCTTAGTTTTAAAATGAAAGTGATTGCTTACGACCCGTTTTTGATTGAGGAAAAGGCATCGACTCTCGGCGTTGAGTCGGTAAAGCTTGATACCCTTTTTAAAAAATCGAATTTCATAACCGTGCATACCCCGCTTACAAACCAAACCCGCCACATAATCGGTGAAGAAAACCTGAAGAAGATGAAAAAAGGGGTCCGGATCGTAAATTGCGCCAGGGGCGGCATAGTGGATGAGAAGGCGCTCGTCAGGGCGATAGAAAGCGGACACGTAGCGGGTGCGGCTCTGGATGTGTATGAAAGCGAACCGCCGGGCCGGGCACGCATTGTAGGCATGGACAAAGTGGTGACGACGCCTCACCTCGGGGCTTCAACGGAAGAGGCGCAGGTTAATGTTGCCGTCGACGTAGCGGAGGCGTTGAGGGATGCCCTTAGAAATAAGGGTATCAAAAATGCGGTCAATGCCCCTTCCATCGAACCGGCTCTCCTGGAAGTTATAAAACCATACCTTAACCTTGCGGAAAAAATAGGCAAAATGCACGCCCAGCTTGCGCAGGGAAGCATCAATAAGGTTACGATAAGATACGTCGGCGACATAGGCAAGTACAATCTGAACCATATCACCCGTTCCATCGTAAAGGGGCTGCTTGAGCCGATCCTCGAAGAAAATATAAATTACGTCAACGCCCTTGTTATTGCCTCTGAGCGGGGAATAAGAATCATAGAGGAAAAAACCGAAAAAATAGAAAATTTCGTAAACCTCATATACGTGAAGGTAGAGACGGCGGGGTCTAAAAATTCGATAATGGGAACCCTGTTTACGAAAGTTGATCCGCGTATCGTGAAAATAAACGAGTTTTACGTGGACGCCGTTCCGGAGGGCCACATGATTGTCATATACAACACTGACAAGCCGGGGATAGTCGGGCAGATCGGGAGCATTCTCGGCGAAAACCGCATAAATATCGCCGGCATGACATTCGGACGCGTCAGGCGAAGCGGAAAGGCCATAACGTTGCTCAATGTCGACAGCGCTATCTCATCGAATCTTGTAGACAAGATAAAAAAGGCACAATACATAAAGGATGTGATACCGATAAAGTTATGAAAAGTCCCGCGCTTCCACGTCGTGCATACATGAAGGATGTCGCGGGTAGAATACCCCCGGAGGAGTAAAAAAATGAAAGAGAAACAGAATAAGATTTATATCATCGATGTAACGAATCGTGACGGTGTCCAGACCTCACGCCTGGGACTAGCGAAGCTTCAGAAAACCATGATAAATGTATACCTGAACGAGATGGGTGTGTACCAGAGCGAATTTGGTTTTCCGGTTACCCGTCACGAAACAAATTATATTAACGCCAACCTCGACCTGGTAAACCGAGGCGGCCTAAAACCCATTGTGCTTGAGGGATGGGTGAGGGCGATCGAAGGGGATGTCATCAAAGCTACCGAACTTACGAAGGTAAAACATCTTAATCTTTCCATTTCTACCTCAAGTCAGATGATTAACGGGAAATTCAAGGGAAAGTTCACGAAAAAAGACGTTGTAACGACCATGGTAAAAGCCGTCAAACTTGCAAAGAAAAAAAATATCAAAACAATAGGGGTTAATGCCGAGGATGCTTCACGAAGCGATATGAGTTATCTCATAGAATTCGCCCTGGCCGCCAAAGCAGCCGGCGCAGACAGGATCAGGTATTGCGATACGCTGGGTTTTGACGATCCCTTCAGCATTTACGACAGGATCTCATATCTTGCCTCTACGGTAAAGCTGCCAATAGAGCTGCATTGCCACAATGACCTTGGGATGGTTGTTGCCTGCAGTGTGGCGGGCGCGAAGGCGGCTATAGATTCCGGCGTCGATGCGTACATAAATACCACGGTAAATGGCATGGGGGAAAGGGCGGGAAACGCCGATCTTGTCAGCGTAATTCTTGCCGTTAGGCATTCAAGCGGTTTTCGGGGAAAATATCGGATGGACGATAGGATAAACCTTAAGCATGCCTGGAAGATTTCCAGATATGCCTCCTACGCCTTCGGCATTCCGATTCCCGTAAATCAGGTAGCTGTAGGCGAAAACGCTTTTGCGCACGAGTCAGGGATACATGCCGACGGCGCTTTGAAAGATAGACGCAACTATGAGCTTTACGATTTTGAGGAGCTTGGACGCGGTGAACCCGAGATTATCGATACGGGAAGGCGGATCACCGCGGGCGAATACAGCGGTATCAAGGGGTTCAGGAACGTTTATGATAAGCTGGAAATAAAGTTCAAAAACGAAAAACAGGCAACTGAAATATTGGAGCTGGTCCGTTACGCCAATGTGCATACGCAAAAGCCCTTAACCGAAGACGAACTTCGCTTTATTGCAAAATATCCGGATGTTGCGAGGAAGATCTTCACAATGACCCCCGGGAGGTGAAATATGGAAAGGACCTTCAAGATAGCCGTTTTATTTCTTTTGAGCGCGGTTTTTTTATTTGCGCATAACTCTTTTGCCGAATCCGCTTCGGCTCCCGCTGCCGACGAAAAGAAATCTGCTTTTGCCGACTTGTCGATAAAAGCGTTATGCGATAAGATCAAGCATGTTTTAAACGTATTTCCGGAGGTAGTCGATTTTATGCCCGAGCTTAAGGTCAAAACGGGCACCGATGGAAACGTGACGGACGTCAGATATAATGTATCGGGTGTTTTTACCCGCATAGAAACCCTGGATAAAAAAACTCTTGCGGGGATATACGACCGCGTGAACACCGAACGCGTGAGGATACAGGCCGGACGGATACAAAAACAGATGGATGCGATCCGTACATCCCGGGATCTCCGGAAACTGCCGGAATCCTACAATCCTCCTGATGTACCCAAGCCGTACACGTTGCCGCCCCACTTGCCAAAGGTTCCTCCGAAGCAGCCGAAAGTTCCGACGCCGCCGCCGACACCGCCCGTCGTGCAGCGTCGATAAGGAAAGGATGCCATGTCAAATATAATAGTTGTTGGCGCTCAGTGGGGAGACGAAGGCAAGGGGAAGGTCATAGATATTTTCTCCGCTGACTTTGATTACATCGTCAGATATCAGGGCGGGAATAATGCCGGTCATACCGTTGTCATCGGGGAGGAAAAATTTATTTTGCACCTGATGCCGTCCGGCATACTGCATAAAAAGAAAATGTGCGTTATAGGAAACGGCGTTGTAGTTGATCCTCGCGCCCTGATAGATGAAATAAACAAACTCGAATCGAAAGGCATAAATGTCAAAGGAAGGCTGTTTGTCAGCGGCGCCGCGCACGTTATATTTCCTTACCACAGGACGTTTGATGAATTGAAGGAGCAAAAAAAAGGAAAATCAAGAATCGGCACCACAAAAAAAGGCATAGGCCCGTGTTATGCCGATAAGGTTTCACGTTCGGGGATACGAATTAAAGATCTCCTGAATCCCGACGTTTTAAAGGTGAAACTGGCCGTCAACATGGAAGAAAAGAACAAGATCCTGAAGGCCCTTTACGGATTTGGTGGATTTTCATTTGACAAGGTTTACGCGGAATACCTTGGCCTCGGCAAAAAGATAAAGGATTTTGTTTGCGATACGGCTTTTCTTTTGAATGACGCCATAAAGACGAAAAAATCCGTTCTTTTCGAAGGCGCTCAAGGAACGATGCTTGATCTTGATTACGGGACATACCCTTTTGTTACTTCCTCGAACGCCACTTCGGGCGGGGCGCTTACCGGTTCAGGCATTGGGCCCACCAGCATAAAGAAGGTTGTGGGCGTTGTCAAGGCTTATACGACAAGGGTTGGCGAGGGGCCGTTCCCCACGGAATTTTCGGAAGATATGATGAGAAGGATAAGGACGCGCGGGGCCGAATTCGGTGCGACAACCGGAAGACCCAGAAGATGCGGCTGGTTCGACTCATGTCTGGTAAAGTATGCCGTCATGGTCAACGGCATAACGGAAATAGTTGTTACGAAATTGGACGTTCTGGATGAACTTGAGAGAATAAAAATCTGCGTTGCCTACAAATACAACGGTAAAATGTCTGAACGCTTTCCGAGCGACATAAGTACGCTTGATAGCTGCGAGCCCGTTTACGAAGAGGTGGATGGTTGGATGAAAGACACCACGGCGGTGACCTCATTCATGAAACTGCCGCGCAACGCGAAAAACTATCTGAAAAAGATCCAGAAAATCCTTAATACGAAGATCGTTCTTATCTCGGTCGGTTCGGAAAGAGAACAAACGATTACGGTGGAATAAGCGAAAATTGTCCGGTTGTGACGTCTCAGGAACGATAGATGATGCAGGGGGGAAAGAGGTTTTTATCATTTTTCCGTTACTTGCCGTTCGTCGCGGCGGATAGAAAAGGAGACATATGCTGATACTCGCACCAATAAGTTCGGTTATGGCGCTTTCGTTCGCCGGCTACCTGGTTTACAGAATAATGCAGGCCTCGCCGGGCGACAAAAATATGGTGAAGATACAGAAAGCGATTCAGGAAGGGGCCTCTTCATATATAAGGAAACAATACACGGTCATAACCGCATTTTTTGCGCTCATATTTGTACTTTTATTTTTTCTGTCCCGCAAGGGCTATCTTCCCATATTTGTGCCTTTTGCGTTTTTAACGGGAGGGTTTTTCAGCGGACTTTGCGGGTTTGTGGGAATGAAAGTAGCCACGCAGGCCAACGCAAGGACCGCTAATGCGGCTAAAGAAAGTCTCAACAAGGGACTAAGAATTGCTTTTTCGAGCGGAACCGTAATGGGGCTTGCGGTTGTGGGGCTCGGGCTTCTAGATCTTTCCATATGGTACTATGTGCTCGACTACTACTACACGAACATAAACGTAGTTGCCGATCAGGCCCAGCGCATTGAGTACATAACGAGTACGATGCTTACCTTTGAAATGGGCGCGAGTCTCATGGCGCTTTTTGCGCGCGTCGGGGGAGGTATCTACACGAAAGCGGCGGACGTCGGCGCGGACCTTGCGGGTAAGGTGGAAATAGGTATTCCGGAGGATGACCCCCGAAATCCCGCCGTAATAGCCGATAATGTCGGTGACAACGTTGGCGATGTTGCGGGCATGGGCGCGGACCTTTATGAATCATATGTCGGCTCAATTGTTGCGACTATGGTGCTTGCTGTGACAGGCGGTTTTGGCGTCAAGGGCGTCATGATACCGCTTTTGATAGCCTCTGTGGGGGTTATGGCAAGTATCGTAGGAACATTTTTCGTCAGAACAAAGGAAAAGGCCGAACAGGGCGAACTTTTATTTGCCTTAAGAAAAGGTATTTTTGTAAGCGCTTTTCTGGTGGCGGCGGCGTCGTTTTTTATAGTGAAGAATTTTTTGCCGGAAGATATGGGTGTTTACTGGGCTGTTATTTCGGGACTTCTGGCGGGACTTGTAATAGGTTTTTCGACCGAATATTTTACATCCGACAGGTATTCTCCCACACGTTCTATCGCGGAGGCCTCCCGTTCGGGCGGGGCGCCCGTGATTATAGGGGGTCTTTCGGTCGGTATGATGTCTACGGCGATCCCCGTGATAACGGTAGCTGTGGCCATAATGGTGAGCTACTATTTTGCAAGCTTTTATGCCGCTGAGGCCGTTAAATTTTCCGCCGGGCTTTACGGCGTTGGCGTTGCCGCGGTGGGGATGCTAAGCACGCTTGGAATTACGCTTGCTACGGACGCGTATGGTCCGGTGGCGGATAACGCCGGCGGAATAGCCGAGATGTCGCATCAGAATCCCGTGGTAAGGGAGCGTACCGACGCCCTGGATTCGCTTGGCAATACGACAGCCGCTACCGGGAAGGGTTTTGCCATAGGAAGCGCGGCGTTGACGGCGCTTGCGCTCATTGCGGCGTACAGGGATCAGCTGCATCTTTTGGGCGGAAAGGTAGACGTGAGCCTTATAAACCCGCAGATAATATCGGGTCTTTTCGTCGGCGCAATGCTTCCGTTTTTATTTAGTTCACTTACGATGAAAGCGGTAGGAAAAGCTGCCCAGAGTGTTGTCGGTGAAGTAAGACGCCAGTTTAAAGAGATAAAGGGGCTCCTGGAGGGCACGGCCGAACCTGATTACAGTCATTGCGTTTCTATATGCACCGGCTCCGCGCAAAGAGAAATGATATTGCCGAGTCTTCTTGCGCTCGCGAGCCCGCTCGCGGTGGGACTTCTTCTCGGACCCGACGCGGTTATAGGTCTTCTGGCGGGAGCGCTCGCCAGTGGTTTTGTAACGGCGATATTCATGGCCAATTCCGGCGGTGCATGGGATAACGCCAAGAAATACGTTGAAAGGGGCGCCTTTGGCGGCAAGGGTAGCGCTTCACACAAAGTTTTGGTCATCGGAGATACGGTCGGGGACCCGTTTAAGGACACATCGGGTCCGAGTCTTAACATCTTGATAAAGCTTATGTCGATGGTTTCCGTCGTATTTGCTTCGCTCATTCTGGTGCATGGCTTGATGTAATCGCAATAGCGATTTACAGAGGACGAGACGTGACGGACAGAGGCCCGATCGTTTATTGTCCAATCGACCGCAAGGGAGCGGCTGTTTGAGGGTTTATCGTAACGAGGACAACTTTACAAAAGGAGGTTCCCATGAGAAAGGTAGTTTTGCTTTTGCTGGTTACGCTTGTTATAACCACAGGCTGCGCCCTTAACATTTACAAGAAAAGCCCGAAGGATAAAGCAAGGATCAAGGAATTATCGGGCGAGGTGGAAAGGCTGAACGATCTGAGGGCCGAGGAAAAAAGACAATTTGAGGAAATTAAACGGGAACTTCAGCGGGGATTGCGCGGTAAAAAGGTAAAGTTCGACGTAGCTGACAGGGGACTTGTTATAACGCTGGCCGATAACGTTTTATTTGACTCCGGCAAGGCGAAAATCAAAGAGGATGCCTATCCCGTGCTTGACAAGATCGTGACCGTTATCAAAAGCAGGGCTTCGGATAAAGATATCGGCATTGAGGGGCATACGGACAATGTGCCGATAAAATATTCGTCCTGGAAATCAAACAGGGAGCTTTCAACCGCGAGAGCGAATAATGTTTACCATTACCTCGTAGAGACGGGCAATCTTGATCCGGCGAAACTTACAACGATGGGCTACGGTGAGTTTCGGGCCGTTGCGAACAATGAAACCGCTGCCGGCCGCGCGAAAAACAGGCGTGTCGAAATAGTAATACTTCCGCAATATCCCAAGAAAAATATCGAAGAAGTCGAAGAACAGAATTGGGTAAAGTAGGAGTTTATACTTAACGCGGTTTTTTGTATATCTGAGTTAGATCCCATTATGAAGATTGATAAAGACAGGCTTCCCCGACACATTGCCGTGATAATGGACGGAAATGGACGCTGGGCCCGGCGCCGGCACTTTCCCAAAATTGCCGGCCACAAGGCAGGCATAAAAAGCGTGGAAGAGACGATAAAAGCCGCCCGTGAATTCGGAATAAAAATCTTAACGCTATACGCATTTTCGACAGAAAATTGGAAGAGGCCCAGAAAAGAAGTGGACGCCCTTATGGGGCTTCTGGAAAATTACCTTGATCACGAAACGGAAAAGATCTCTGATTGGGGCGTGCGTATTCGAGCGATAGGAAAAATAAACGGGCTCCCTTCCCCCATAAGGGTTAAATTAAGAAGGGCGGAGGAAAGGACCGCGCTCAATACCGCCATATTCGTGAATTTCGCGCTCAATTACGGGTCACGATCCGAGATTATCGACGCTGCCAGAAAAATCGCCGAAGAGGTCAAGGCGAACCGCCTTGATCCGAATGACATTTCGGAGAAAAAATTTGCCGATTACCTTTACACCGCGGGCATGCCGGACCCGGACCTTCTTATAAGAACGAGCGGCGAGGCGAGAATGAGCAATTTTCTTTTGTGGCAGATTTCGTACTCGGAAATTTACATAACCAAAAAACTGTGGCCGGATTTCAGAAAAAAGGATCTGAAAGCGGCCCTTTTGGATTATTGCAAGAGGGAAAGGAGATACGGTGGCTGACACGCTTAAAAGGGTTGTTACCTCTCTTGTAGTGACCTTCCTGGCATACCTTGCGACGTTTGTTTTTCCAAACTGGGTTTTCTGCTTTGTGGTAATACTTTTTGTATGCGCGGCCCTGTATGAATTTTTTTCCATAGTCGAAAAAAATGGAATCGTTGTATATAAATACTTCGGCATAATCGCGGGAGCCGTTATTCCCGCGGTTACATACCTTCACCTCGGAGGCGGTTATAATAATCTGGAACCCTTTTTTATCGTCATAGCGTGTCTTTTTATGTTTGTGCTGCAGCTTACAAGGAAGGAAAGTGCCAAAAATCATCTCACGGGTGTTGCTCTTACGCTTCTGGCCCTTTTTTACATAAGCTGGTTTTTATCGTTTTTGATAAAAATGAAATACTTATCCGGCGGAGCCGGGCTTGTCGGATTTGTTATCATAGTGACGAAGGCCGGCGACATAGGCGCTTATTTTGTGGGTAAAAAGTTTGGCAGACATGCCCTGATTTCGCGCATAAGCCCGCGCAAAACAAAGGAAGGCGCTTTCGGGGGGCTCGCCGCAAGTGTGGCAGCGGCTTTTTTATGCAGGACTTTTTTGGTGGATTTTTCGTATGCTCATATCCTCGTACTGGGTTTTCTACTTGGTACAATAGGTCAGGTCGGCGATCTTGCCGAGAGCCTTTTTAAGAGGGATTTTGAGGTTAAGGACTCGGGCGGTGAATTGCCGGGGCTCGGCGGCGTGCTTGATGTGCTGGATAGCCTGCTTTTTACGGTCCCAATATTTTATTTCTACGTAAAACTTTTATTACTTGCGACATGAAAAAAATTGCCATACTTGGTTCGACCGGTTCGGTGGGCCAAAATGCCCTCGAGGTGATATCCCGGCACAAAGACGTTTTTAGGGTCGTCGGCCTCACTGCGAACCGGAACGTCGGGCTTCTTGCACGGCAGGCGAATCGCTTTGACCCCCGCCTCGTTGCCCTCTGTGACATTTCACGCTATAGTGAGTTAAAAAGGTCCATGGATAACCCGCGAAAGATCTTAAAGGGATCAGACGGCGTAAACGAAGTGGCCTCAATGCCCGAGGCTGACATCGTTATTGTAGCCGTGAGCGGCATATCGGGGCTGCCGCCTCTCATATCCGCCATCCGTGCAAAAAAAGTGATCGCCCTGGCCAATAAAGAATCCGTGGTTGCGGCGGGTCCGATTATTATGGGTATGGCGCGCCGGATGCGCGTTCAAATTATTCCTATAGACTCGGAACATAATTCCATATTCCAGTGCATAGATGAAAGAAACAAAACGGCAGTGCATAAGATGTTTCTTATGGGTTCGGGGGGGCCCTTGAAAAACGTATCGAAAAACGTATTCGAAAAATTAAAACCACATCAGGTGTTGACCCATCCCGTTTGGAAAATGGGAAGGAAGATATCCGTCGATTCGGCGACGATGATGAATAAGGGGCTCGAGGTTATCGAGGCGAGCCACCTTTTCGGCGTGAGTACCTCGAAAATAGAGGTGCTTATTCATCCTGAGGCCGTCATTCATTCCATGGTGGAATTTACGGACGGAAACATAATAGCCAATCTTTTTTACCCTGACATGAAAATTCCGATTTTTTACGCATTAAACTATCCGAAGCGAAACAGGTCCTGTCTCAGGAGGCTCGATTTTACGAAAATAAGAAATATTTCGTTCCGGAAACCGAATGTTAAAAATTTTCCCGCGATAGATCTCTGTTATAAAGCTGCAAAAAAAGGCGGCACTTATCCGGCATGTCTTACCGGTGCAAACGAAGAAGCCGTGATGCTCTATCTGAAAGGGAAAATCAAATTTACTGCGGTCGTAGACGTTGTCGAAAAGGTATTGTCGCGGCATAAAAGTATAAAAAATCCTTCGCTGGATGAGATTTTTTATGTCGACAGAGAAGCGAAGGAGGAAGTGAGGAGGCTTTGCTTACGTTCCTAATCGTTTTTGCGGTTTTCAGTATACTCATTATCGTCCATGAGCTGGGCCATATGTTTGCGGCCAAAAAAGTCGGCATAAAGGTGGAAAAGTTCTCTCTTGGCTTCGGGAAAAAACTTTTTGGCGTAAAAAAAGGAGATACCGAATATATTATTTCGATTTTCCCGTTTGGCGGATACGTAAAATTTGCCGGGGATGATCCGGCCGAACGTAAAGGAACGGCCGGGGAATTTCTTTCAAAGAGTCCCCTGAAGCGATTTTTTGTCATAGTTGCCGGACCCCTTACCAATTATGCTTTCGCTTTTTTTCTATTCACGGCTATTTTTGTAATGGGGAGTCCGTCTCTTACCACGTCTGTCGGAAGGCTTCTCCCGGATTATCCGGCCGCAAATAGCGGCATTAAGGTGGATGATCTGATATTTGAAATAGACGGAAAGAAGGTAAAATACTGGGACGATCTTACGGGGATCATTCAGAAGGACACCGCCGGGGAGCCGTTGGATTTTAAAATAAAAAGACAGGGCCGCCTGATGAATTTCAAGATCGCCCCTAGGATCATAACGACAAAGAACATATTCGGACAAAAAACAACCGTGGGGATGATCGGCATAGCGCCGCGGGAAGAGGTAGTATTCGTAAGGCACAATCCGATTGAGGCGATATTTCTTGGCGGACAAAGGCTTTTTATGTTGACGGGACTTACCTACAAAGGACTATGGCTTCTTGCCACCGGCGGACTGCCCGTTAGGGAATCGGTAACGGGGCCCATCGGGATCGCGTTTCTCATAGGAGAGGCCGCGAAACTGGGTTTTGTACAGCTTCTTATCATAATGGCCCACATAAATGTTGCGCTCGCGGTATTCAATCTTCTGCCTTTTCCGATACTGGATGGCGGGCACGTGCTTTTTCTCGGCATAGAAAAACTGCGCGGTAAACCGGTAAGCGCCCGTACCCAGGAGGCAATAGGTCAGGTTGCGCTTTACCTGCTGGTGGCGCTGGCGCTTTTTATAAGCTGGAACGATATTAACAAGTTTTTACCCTTCATGAAAAAATAATGACCGGCAGCGACTTTGAGGCGCGTGATGGAAAGGCGTAAGACAAAAACAATTAACGTAGGAGGAATAAAAATAGGATCGCGACATCCTGTTTGTATCCAGTCCATGACAAAGACGGATACGCGGAATACAAAAAAGACGATTGCCGAAATACGACGGTTGGAAAAGACCGGGTGTGAACTCGTAAGGATTGCGGTAAAGGACGCGGCGGCCGCAAAGGCAATAAAAACGATAAAAAGAAAAATCGGTATTCCGATTGTTGCGGACATACATTTTGATTATCGTCTGGCGATCGAATCTATTAAAAACGGGGCGGATAAAATTCGCGTAAATCCGGGGAACATATCGAAGCTTACCGATTTAAAGGCGATAATTAAACGAGCCAAATCCCGAAAAATTCCGATCCGCATCGGCTTGAATTCCGGTTCTCTTTATTCGACCGGTCCGGGTCAAGTGCGGCACTTAACAGGGGGGCGGTTTGGTAAAACGGGTGCGAAAGCGGATTTGTTCGTCGGCATCGCGCTCGGATATATTAAAATGTTTGAGAGAAACGGGTTCCGTGATATAATAATTTCGCTCAAGTCCTCGGATGTTCGGGAAACGGTAGAATCCTACAGAAGATTGGCTGCCGTTTGCGATTACCCGTTCCATCTCGGGGTGACGGCAGCGGGTCCGTACGATACCGGTATCATAAAATCTTCTATGGGTATCGGTGCGCTCCTCCTTGACGGAATAGGGGATACGATAAGGGTGTCACTGACAGCCGATCCCGTAGAGGAAGTTATCGCGGCGAAAAAAATTCTACAGGCCCTTAAAATGAGAATGTTCGGTCCGGACCTGATATCATGTCCTACCTGCGGCCGTTCGCAGGTGGATTTGGCCCGCATAGTGAAAGATCTGGAACTTAGGCTTGCGGCTTGCCATTCACCGCTTGCCGCTAAATCGTATAAAAGCATAGCCGTAATGGGTTGTGAGGTGAACGGGCCGGGCGAGGCGAGGGAAGCTGATATCGGAATAGCCTTCGGAAGGAATTCCGGGATTTTATTTAAAAAGGGAAAGATCATTAAGAAGGTAAACGCGCGAGAAGCGGTTAAGGAATTAATAAAATGCGTTGGACTCAGACACTGATCCCGACATTGCGCGAGGATCCTCAGGACGCCGAAATCGTAAGTCATAAGCTTATGCTGCGGGGCGGGTTTATCCGTAAACTTACCGCCGGAACCTACTCCTATCTTCCACTGGGATTCAGAGCCCTTTCAAAGGCCCAGGACATCATAAGGAAAGAGATGGTGCTGGAAGGCGGCCGGGAGATCCTTTTGCCGGCCCTTCAACCCATGGAATTATGGAAAAAAACCGGAAGGGATAAAGAGCTTGCCGATGTGATGATTAAATTCAGGGACAGGCACGGAAAAATAGCGTGCCTCGGCCCAACCCACGAAGAGGTTATCACCTCTCTCATCGCGGGCAATGTTTCCTCATATAAAAGCCTGCCGCTTTTGCTTTTTCAGATACAGACAAAGTTCAGAGATGAGATACGCCCGAGATTCGGCATTGTAAGAAGCTGTGAATTTATCATGAAGGATGCCTACAGTTTCGACGTTGATGAAAAAGGGTTGGAGAGAAACTATAAGAAAATGTACGATGCCTATTGCCGCATATTTAAGCGCTGCGGATTGCCGTATAGGGCGGTAGGCGCGGATCCGGGTTTCATGGGAGGCAGCCAGTCGCATGAATTTATGGTTTCCGCCGCAGGCGGCGAGGATATAGAATTGGGGCATATTTTTAAATTAGGCGTCAAATATTCCGAGAAGTTAGGCGCGACCTATCTGGACAAATCAGGCAAATCGCATGAAATCGTGATGGGCTGCTACGGCATAGGGGT
>Ga0180434_10005755_pt1 | contig 14474 bp, 9 predicted proteins | sample SS_ome_7_FD_132453 | JGI IMG/M metagenome (GOLD analysis project Ga0180434, IMG submission 132453) | Hypersaline lake sediment archaeal communities from the Salton Sea, California, USA - SS_1_D_2 metaG | ecosystem: Environmental > Aquatic > Non-marine Saline and Alkaline > Hypersaline > Sediment... | reverse complement strand
CCGGCGCCGCCGCCACCAACAGCAGCGATGCGAGGGCAAGGTCGAGGATGCGTTTGAGGCAGGTTTGCATGGGGACGGTGATGAGGATGGGGGCATCCACGGAACTGAAGCACGAATTGTACGTCAAAGCACGAAATACGAATTTCAGTCGTTCCAAGTTTCGTTTAACGGAAGCCGAAGGCGCTGTTTTGCGGAACGGTTTATCCCTCAAGACAGCAGCGCCTTCGGCTTCCGTTAAACGATTTACTGATCAAACTTGGAACTACTGAATGTATGTGTTGCTTTATGTTCTTCTGCTTATAAGCGTTCATTAGTGTTCATTAGCGGTTCACTTGGATATCTCAAATCTGAAATCTTCGATTCTTACGCCGCCTTTCTCCTCCGCGGCACCTCGGGCACGAGGTCCAACAGGATCGACTCGAACCGCTCGGCCATCCGATCGCGGTCGAAACGCTCCTGACAAAGCCGCCAGGCCGAGGCGCCGGCCCGGGCGAGCCACCCGCGATCGCGTACGGCGGCAACAAGCTGCTCGGCCGCCGAGGCCGGGTTGTGGACGTCCATCACCAGGCCGCAATCGTTCTGCTCGATCATCTCGGCCAGCCAGCCGCGATGGTTGATCGCAATCGGCCGCCGCGCGGCCAAGGCGTCGAAGACCGTCGACGCGTTGTTCGACCACATCTCTTCCAGGTCGATAAAGACCGACGTGGCGATATCGGCCGCGGAAACCACCTCGGGCATCTCGCATTTCGGCACCGGCGGGAGCATGAAGAAGTTCTTGTCGAGCACGCCCAACTGCTCGGCCGCCCGGCGGACATTCGCCTCCTCGCGCCCTCCGCCGACGACGACGAAGCGGACCTCCGGATCGAGTCGCCACGCTTCCGCGGCGACCTTCGCCAGATACTCCACGCCGTTGATCGGCCCGATCGAGCCGGTGTAGACCACCATCGGCCGGTCGCCAAGCCACGGGTGCTTTGCGCGGAACGCCCGCCCCCGATCCGGCGGTACGTCGAACGTCCGCGGATCGCAACTGCACGGGATGACCGTCACCTGCTCGGCCGGATAGCCGGCGCGCACCACGCCATCTTTCACCCCCGGCGATTGGGCCACGACATGGGCCGCGTGGCGGTAGGCGAGCCGCTCGAGCCATCGGGCGGCGGCAACCGCCGGCCGACTCCGCAGCACGCCCATGGCGATGGGGATCTCCGGCCAGAGGTCGGCGATCTCGAAGACCATCGGGATCCGCTTCCGCCGAGCGACGTACACCCCGGGCAGGGCGATCGTCAGCGGTGTGCTGGTGGCGACGACCACGTCGCCGGGCAGCGTGACGGCCTTCCGCGCGGCGGCCAGGGCGAACTCGCCGAACGAGCGGATCCGCCGCTGGTAGCCCATGTGGTTCGAGTAGGCGACCGAGCACCAGTGGACCTGGATGCCGGCCTCGACGGTCCGATACCACCCCCGGCGTCGGCCCGAGCGGTCGGTGGTGACCATGTGGACCTCGTGTCCGTGGTCAACCAGCCGCCTTGCCCATTCGTAGGAGAACGAGCCGCCGGTCATCCGGGGCGTATTGAAGTGTTGGTGCAAATAGATGACGCGCATGATGTGCCGTCCTTGGCGCGCGGAGGTTCCTTACAAGCGGGACGTACGGGGCGCGGATCATACCAAGGCAGAACCCTCGCAGAAACCCCAATTTCAGACGTCCCAAGCTTGCCAAGCTTGGCGAGGCTCCCACCGAGCCGCCAGGGCAACTGGGGCGCCCGGCTCTGGAGAGCCGGGAAATTCGCACCTATCGGTCTTGAAAGATCAAGACTCATCCGGAGAAATAATCCGACCCTACCCAACGCGCCCGGTCGACTTCAGGTAGGCAACGACCTCGTCGGCCAGTTGCTCGGCCGTCTTCGTTCCAGCGTCGAGGACCAATTCGGCCTTTTCGGGCGCTTCGTAGGGGTCGTCGATGCCGGTGAAGCCTTTGATCTCGCCGGCCCGAGCCTTCTTGTACAGCCCCTTCGGATCGCGCTGCTCGCAGACCTCCAAGGGGCAATCGACGAAAACCTCGATGAAGTCGCCGTCGCCGAGCATCGCCCGAACGCCGTCGCGATCCACCCGGTAAGGGCTGATGAAGGCCGTAATGGCCACCACGCCGGCGTCGCAGAAGAGCTTGGCCACGGTGCCGATCCGGCGGATGTTCTCCTCGCGGTCCTGGGCCGAGAAGCCCAAGCCGAAGCGATTGGCATACTCCTCGCCGTGCCGGTCGCGAAGCATGCCGGGCCCGGCGTTGAGCCCATGGCGGATGTTGTCGCCGTCGAGGACGAAGCTGTGAATGCCCTGGGAGTGGAGTTTGTGGTCGACCAGGTTCGCCACGGTGCTCTTGCCGCAGGCGCTGAGCCCGGTGAACCAGACGACGCAGCCTTTGTGGCGGTTGAGTTGCTCCCGCTCTTCCCGGGAAACGGCGTGGTCGTGCCAGTGGACCTGTACGTTTTCGTCGATCATCGGCGATAATGCTCCTGTATGGTGGGTGTGGTCGTGCCTAACCGGCGTTGGTTGCTCGATTTTGGTGACGGATGACAAAATTATCCTCATGAGTTCTGGCGAACAAGAGCGGTAAAGCTGTTTCGCGGCTGGCCTTACCTGTCTTGTTCGTCAAGACTCATCAGGATGAACACTCCCGCCACGCGTTGAGAAACCCTCTATCATACGGCATCGCCCGTCAAACCGCAATGGATTGCCACAAACCGCCTATCCTTCCAGTCTTAACGGATCGGTTTCGTCCCGCCCACTTTGGGGTCGCCCTTGCCGTTGCCCCCCGCTATAATGAGCGTTTTCGCCCGCATCCATGGCCTTGACGGAGCATTCGATCCCATGGCTCAAATAACCGCCGCTGCCGAGAAAACCCGCAAGACGATCGCCGAAATGGAACTGGGGACCGACAGCCTGTACGAGAAGTGCGTCGCGTTGGCGAGGAACCTCTGGTGGAGCTGGCATCCGGAGGTGATCAACCTGTTCCGCGACCTCGACCCGATCCGCTGGCGGCAGCTCGACCACAACCCGATCGCGCTGCTTTCGGAGTTCACGCCCGAGCGGCTGGAGATGCGGGCGGCCGAGTTGGTTCTCTATAGCCGGATCAACTACGCCTATCGCCGTCTGAAGGAATACATGGCCGAAACGACGCCCTGGGCGAAGACCCACACCGGCGTGCTCGGTTCGAAGCCGGTCGCCTATTTCTCGCTGGAGTTCGGCGTCCACGAGTCGGTGCCGGTCTACTCCGGCGGCTTGGGGGTCCTCTCGGGCGACCATATCAAAAGCGCCAGCGGGCTGGGCGTGCCGTTGGTGGCCGTCGGGCTGTTCTACGACCAGGGCTACTTCAAACAGCATCTCGACAGCGAAGGTTTGCAGCAGGAAGAGTATATCGATACCAAGGTCGAGAATCTGCCCATGGAGCCGGCCACCGGCCCCGATGGCAAGCCGATCACCGTGCGGATCGATACCCGAACCGGCCCGCTGCTGGCGAAGGTCTGGCTGATGCGGGTCGGCCGGGTGAAGCTTTATCTGCTCGACTGCGACGTGCCGGGCAACAACCCCGAGGACCGCGAGCTGACCTCCCGCCTCTATGGCGGCGACAACCGCACGCGCATCCGCCAGGAGCTGGTCGCCGGCGTCGGCGGCGTCCGTGCGCTGACCGCGTTGGGCATCACGCCCGGCGTGTTCCACCTGAACGAAGGCCATAGCGCCTTCGCCACGCTGGAGGCCATGCGCGTGCGGATGAAGGAAGACGGCATGACCTTCGACAACGCCCTGCGCGAAGTCGCCCAGCATACGGTCTTCACCACCCACACGCCCGTGCCCGCCGGACACGACCGCTTCGATAGCGGCCTGATCGAGGAACACCTCGGGCCGCTTCGCGACGAGTTGGGCGTTTCGCACGAGCAGCTCATGGGCTTGGGGCGCGTCGAGCCGCAGAACCAGACCGAAACCTTCTGCATGACGGTGCTCGGGCTAAAGCTCTCGCGCCGGGCCAATGCCGTAAGCAACCTGCACGGGCACGTCAGCCGCAGGATGTGGGCTCACCTCTGGCCTTGGCGGGTCGAGGAGGAGGTTCCCATCGGCCATATTACCAACGGCGTCCACGTGCCCAGTTGGCTCGCCTGGCAGATGGCCCATCTGTACGACCGCCACTTCCCGGCCGATTGGGTGCCGCGGATGGGCGAGCCGGAAGTCTGGCAATCGATCCACAAGGTCGATCCGGGCGAATTGTGGGAGACCCACTACGCATTGAAGAACCTACTGCTGGCGTTCGTCCGGCGCCGCGTCAGCCGGCAATGCCGCCGCCGTGGCGAGGCGGATGAGGTCGTCGAGGCCGCCCGCAATATCCTCGATCCGAATGTCCTGACAATCGGGTTCGCCCGGCGCTTCGCCACGTACAAGCGCGCGAACCTGATCCTGAGCGATCTGGACTGGCTCGACAGCGTGGTCAATGATCCCGAGCGGCCGGTCCAGATGATCTTTGCCGGCAAAGCCCATCCGGCCGACGAGCCGGGCAAGAAGCTGATCCAGAGCATCGCCAGGCTGCGGCACGATCCGCGCTTTGCCAACCGGATCGCGTTTGTCGAGGACTACGACATCAATGTCTGCCGCCATTTGGTCCAAGGCGTCGACGTCTGGCTGAACAACCCGCGGCGGCCCTTGGAGGCCTCGGGGACCAGCGGTCAGAAGGTGGTGCTCAACGGCGGGCTGAACCTCTCGATCCTCGACGGCTGGTGGGCGGAGGCCTACGACGGCTCCAATGGCTTCGCCATCGGCCGCGGAACCCAGCACGTCGACGACAAGGTGACCGACACCCGGGATAGCGCCGCGCTGCAGAAGGTCCTGCTCGACGAAGTCATCCCGCTCTACTACGACCGCGACGTCGACGGCCTGCCCCGCCACTGGATCAAGCGGATGATGAACTCGATCAGTTCGCTGGCCTGGCGATTCAGTGCCCACCGCATGGTGGCCGACTATGTCCACTGGACCTACCTGCCGGCCGCCGGCGGCGCAAGCTGCGACATGAACTGCCGGTAAGAAGCGGTCAGCCGTCAGCGATAGCGATCAGCCCGTTCGCCATTTGGGCGTGCCGAGATAGGAGATCTCAGGTATCAGATATCAGATTTGCGATTCTGGAGTCGGAAGTCCGAATCCGCACTTGATCGCCTTTGCGTCGCTACCATTGGTTTTTCATTGCCAGAATTGAACCTGAGGAAATTCTTGCCAAAGCTATCGACCATGAAGATCTACATCGTCCTTGCCCACCAAAGCCCGGGAAGCTTCAACCATGCGATCGCCGAGACGGCCGCGGAGCAGTTGCGAGCCCGCGGTCATGAGGTGTTCTACCACGACCTCTATGCGGAGAAGTTCGATCCGATTCTCGACAACGACGAATTGACCGGCGATCGTCCGCTGGATTCGGTGCTCCAACAGCATATCGACGAGATGCTCGCGGCCGACGGCTACATCGTGGTGCATCCGAATTGGTGGAACCAGCCGCCGGCCATTCTTCGCGGCTGGCAGGACCGCGTTCTGCGGCAAGGCAAGATGTACCGCTTCACCGAGCAGGGCGTCGAGGGTTTTCTCACTGGCAAACGGGCGTTGGTCTTCACCACCTCGAACACGCCGCGCGACATCCAGATGCAGGTCTTCGGCGACCCGCTGGAGGATCTTTGGAAGAAATGCATCTTCGCGTTTTGCGGAGTGACGAATTTCGCGCGCCGCAACTTCGAGCCGGTCAACGTCAGCACCCACGAGCAGCGCCAGGCGTGGCTTGACGAGGTGCGTCAACTCATCGGCGAGCAATTCTCCGTCGCTTAGCCCGGATTTCAACCCGCGGGCTGGTCTCACTTCGCGGGAAGGGAAGGATCCCGCACTTTGATCGCCAGTATCTCAATCACCAGTTCGCGCTCTTCGGCAAAGAGGGTTTCGACGTCGGGATGGACCGGCGTTACTCGGATGTCGATCGACTGCTTCGAATCGGAGTCGATCCCGGGATCGAGGCCATCGATGCAGAAGCCGTCGTCGAACACCCAGGCCCGGTGCGACGGAAGGCGGCGGCGGAAGATTCCCAAGACGTTTTTTGGGGAGGTCTTCTCATGGAGCCGGGCATAGTAGACTTCAAGCGGGGCAACCGGCGTCTCCGGGTAGGCCCGGCTTTGGGGAAACTCGCTGGGCCAACTCACGTGGTGGGCCGCCACGACATTGCTCTTCTGCAAAAGCTCCAGGGGCATTCCCTCCAGAAGATATCGCGGATCGAGCGGACTGCCGGTCAGCCGCGCCGCGGTCGCCTTTTCCCTCCAGATCTCGTAGAAACGGTTGCACCACTCCCGACGAAGGCGGTCGACCAATCCGTTCCAGGCTTCCTGATTCTTCCCCATCTCATTTAGTCGCTTCTCCCGCACCTTGCGGATCTGCTCCTGAACCTGCCCGGTCGCATTGTCCCAATCGAGGAAGTCGACATCCTGGATGCCGCTTTGCTCCTGCGCGCGGTAGAGCATCTTCAAGGTCACGAGGAACCCCACGTCCGGCACCAAAGCGCCGTCAAGGGGGCCGAGTTCCTGGGTTTTCCTCTGGCGATATCTCCAGGTTTTACTGGTGCGGCGATACTTGGGCCCCTCCTGCCGGCGGCGGAGTTCAAACAGTCCGGTTTCCAGCGCTTGAGGACCTTCGCGCCAGTAGCGCTGCAATGCCCGGTAAAGCATGCTTCGGGCCGAGTCGGTGGGGATGGTGCAGGCCAATAGCACGGAGTCGGGTGGACCGCTCATGGAGAGCAGCTCCGTCATTTCCCCGTCGAGCAGCATCTGGATCCGCGGATTCCAGAGGTTGTGCCCCACGCGATGTCCCCAGTCGGGGTCGGTCTGCCCCACGCGCTGCCGATCCTGCAGGTCCAGCAGCCATCCCAGGGCATCGGAGCTATAGCGAACGAAATGGGCTTCGAACTCCTTCCTAACGGCCGCCTCCGTGTGAATATCCTGATACAGGATCGCTTGGGCCTCCAGGCTCAGGGGATTGATTTCCCGCACCAACGGCAGCAAGGCATTGCGAACGCCTTGCGGCGTCTTCGGCTTGACCATGTGCTGAGCGACCTGCGTTCGGATATCCCGCGAAGCCTTCGGTTTGAGAATCTCGACCGCCATAAATCGCATCGTTTCCGCGTCGACCACTCCATGGCCGGGCGGTCGAATCACTTCGGCCGAAGTCAGCACGCGCAGCAGGATGGCTTCGTGCTCGGGGGACAGGTGGTCGCCCATCGTCTGCAGCGCGGTCTCGACCGCCACAAAGTCGTCCTCGGTCTTGAACTGCGCAGCGAGGATCTTTTTGAGCGTGTCGCGTGCTGGTGCCGTGCCATTGGCACCCAAGGCCGTGATGATCGCGCGGTTCAGCGCGATGGCCGATTCCTTGCTTCCCCGCGACGACGGGTCGTCGACCATCGTCTGCGCCACCCCTTCGAGCAGCCACGGCTGGAGCAGTCGGGTCAGCAGTTCGGCCGCCGCCTCTTTCTCGGTATCCCGGGAACCCAAGAAGGCCACCGCGGGGATCAACGCCGGATCGAGCATAACTCGAGCGATGTAATAATCGTGGTCCTTCCAGTCGGCAAACCCGCCGGCCTGCTCGCCGGACGTCGGGCCGGCGTCTGACGCTGCCGCGGCACCCGGATTGGCGCCCTCAGACGGACTCAGCGTGGTCAATTGCTTGAGCCGATCATCCGGCTCCTTGGTATAATCGCCCCGCGACTTCCTCATACGCTTTTCCAGTCGGTCGTCCAAAGCCGATCGGCTGGCGGCTTGCTTGTTGGCCTTCTGCTCCGCAGTGGGCTTCGCCGCGGCCTTCTCCTCCAGGGCCTTCTGGGCGGCGATCTTCGGCTCCGGGGCTTTCTGCTTGTCGGCCTTCTTCTTTTTGTCCTCGTCGTCCTTGTTCTTGTACTTCTTCAGCCACTCCTCCTTGGACATCCCACCCCATTTTGCGGTGACGGCACTCCCTCCGGGGCCACCGCCGCAACCACCGCAGCCGCCGGCGGAAATCACCGCCAGCGCCAGCACGCCCACTAGCCAGCGGACTTTCGCCATACGAACGCCGGCCGGGGCTTGCTCAGGCCCCGAAGAATATCTGCAGGCATTTTGTCGGGGAAAATTCACTGCTACTCCTCCTGAAGAATCATCGCCAAGGGTCGACGATCCACCTGTATGAGCCACTAGGGGTATAGCCGCTTGTGTGGGCCTGTAAGAAAACAAGCCACCCGTGCTACCGGATGGGGGCGGTTGCGCCCGGCAACTGCCTCTGAATCGGATTTTACCAGATTTCCCCCTGGAACGAAAATACCCGCCCTTCTGCGAAGGTCGGTCGCGGCTTACAGCAGCCGTTGTCCGGTTCGCAGGTGCCGCAGCAGTCCGTGCAACAGGAGTCCGCCGCCGCCGCCGAGGATTTTGGAGACCTTGATTCTCCCATTCGCGCGTCCCATGGCGACGAAACTCCGCTCGAGTTCGTGGACCAGGTCCTCGAAGATGGGCTCGACCGCTTGGAAGAACTTGCTCAGCGAAGGGGCCGATGGGGGGTCCAACTTGTAGTCCTCGGCCTGCTGGAAGGTCAAGCCGAACTCCTTGACGAGGCTCCGGGTAAAACTCTGGCCTCCGATGCCCAGCGTGCGGAACCAGACCCAATCCGGCGCACTAACGACAAGGTTGGTGCTATCACAGCCGATATCCAGCACGGCCACCGGCCTTTGGCTCTTCGAACTGCCCGACAGTGCCCGGCCGGTTCCCGACTTACCGCCGTTGCCCTCGTCGTCGGCCTCCATGTCGTCGTGCAGGTCGAAATATTCGTAGGAGATCAAGTTGTGCAGGGCGGCGCCGTCGGCTTGCAGCAGGTCGACGCGTATCCCCACCTTCTCGAACGGTTCGAGGAACTCGGCCACCTGCTGCCGTTTGGCACCGAGCACGAGAATCTGGTTGTCTCCGGTCGCTTCGCCTCCTCCGGAATCGGGATTCAGCACCTGATAATCCCAGATCAAGTCTTCCAGCCGGCAGTAGTCGAGCTGTTGCTGGGCTTCATAGCGGACCGCATCGAGCAACCGCGACGAATTCATGACCGGCAACTTCAACTGCCGGGTTAGGACCATTCGGGCAGGCAACCCCACGCAGACCCGCTGGCCGTCGATCTTGTTCTGGAACAGGAATTTCCGGAGCGTCTCTTCGACCAGCGAGTATTCCTCGGCGTGGTCAACCGTCTGGGTAAGCGGCTTGTTGTGTTCGATCAGGTCGAAGCCCTTGACTTCGAGGCGGCCGTCGCGGTCGATCGCCATCTTGACGGCTTTCAGGCCGCTGGCGCTGAGGTCGAGCCCCCACGCGCCGCGCGACGTCCGCTTCGGCATGATCTGCGACATCCGCCCCAACATTCCTTCGGGCGCGGGACGCAGATTGATCTTCAGCGGCACCTTGTCCAAGCCCTGCAACGCCAAGCCGCACGCCACATGGAAGACGCCCGGGTAGGCCGCCAGCAGCGACTTGTCGAGCGTCTGGTCCACTTGGACCTTCTTCCACATCGTCATCCACTCGACCGGGCAACCAAAGGGCGTGGTCTGGGGCGCTGCCGCCCAAGGCGGAAACACGCGGCGCGGGTCCGACGTGCCAAGCTGGCTTCGTCGCTCGAGTTCCTCGCAGACTTTCTTCAATCGCGGATCGTGCTTGCGCAAGCGCCCCGCGACGGCCACCAGCGTCTTGTCCACCACGGCCGCCTGACGCAGATCGCGCGAGAGCCAGGCCAATTCGCTGACCTGCTGGTTCAGCTCCTCCATCGACTCGGATCGCAACGGGGCCGGCAATTGGTGGATGAGCTTCAGCGCGTCTTCGTACTGGTGCTTGGCCAATCGTTGCTGCACCGCCGCCGAGACCCGTTGCCGGAAACGCTCGGCCAGTTGCTGCGCCTGCTTGTGGCTCGGTTGCAACACCAGCAGCCGCTCCACCTTCGGCAACAACGTCGAGGTCTGCCGCGTGCGGATGGCCTCGCGGAGTTGCTCGTCGAGCGTGGCGATTTCCTTGCATCGCGCGCGGGCTTCGTCCAGCAGCGATTGCATCTCCTCGTTGCGCAGCGCCTTCGGCACGCCTTCGATCGTGCGCACGGCCGCGGAGAACTGCTGCTCCTCGTGCTGTTGCCGGGCCTGCTGCAACGCGGCTTCCGCCTCGTCGGCCGCATGATCCCGTTGGCCGACCAATTCCTTGAGCATCTGCCGCGCGCGGATCACATGGCCCGCCAGGCGGGGATGCTCCGCCTTGGCCAGTTCGGTCAATAGCGCGATGGCCTCGTCGTAGCGGCTGTCGGTGTAGAGGCGCTCGACCTCGGCGAGGCTGGCGTCCGCCCGCTGGACCTGGTCGTGGGCCGAGGTCGACAGGTTGGCCCCGCAGGCCCCGCAGAAGTTCTCCCCGGAATGGCAAAGGGTTCCGCAGTTGAAGCAGGGCTCCCAGAGATTGCGGCCACATTGAGCACAGAAGCGCCGCGTGGCCGGGTTGGGTGTGCCGCAGCCGCGACACTTGAGCATCGCCCCATTGGTGCGGTCGGTCACTGCCCCCGGCTGACTGAAGGGGTCGTGGGAGGGGGCCGGGTCGTGGTGGTTGTTTCGGGCCTGCTCGAGCACCTGATCGTAGAAGAGCTTTCGGTCCGGATCGAGCAGGACGCGGATGGCTTCTTCCAGCTCGCCGGAAATCTGCTGCCAAATCATCGCGGGGGCTTCGCGCCGGTGGGCTTCCAATGCCGCACGCTTGCGTCCGGCCGCCTGGCGGATGACCTCCGCATCATCTTCCAGCGGGGCCAGTTCCAGCAGTTGGTAGGCATTCAAAGGGCGGCGCACGTCGCGCACGTTCAGCCACGCGCGATACGGATCGAAGCCCGGTGTTGCACTGCTGGTATCCGCCATAGGCTTTCCACCTTCGCCGTCACGCTTCTCGAGCGTGTCTCGGCAAAGGTTGAACTCGCTGTCCCCATCATGTGATGCCGGAGCGCGGCTTTGGGCCGGAGTCTCCACGACCCCGAAAAAGGACCGCTCCTGCGCGTCCGCAGCAGACGGTGAACGACCTGCCGCCACTTTGCTTCCGGCCATGTGTGCGTTGCGGTAGAATGTCCTTGGGTCTCATTGGCGCAGATAGACACGAGCCACGCCATCCTAACGGTAAAAGCCGACCCATTCAATCGCTTATCTCAGACCATCCTATTGTATCCCACCGGACCGAAAGTGGGTGTTAACTCCTCGTATCTTTCCTGTTAAAAGTGGGTTAACACGCGTGACAAACATCGGAACCGGGAGACGCAGGGGGGGGGCCGTTGGGTTGTCCCTATCGATGCCATGCAAGCCCCCTCTGCGTCGCAACGCCCCCAACAATCGGTGTTCCGAGGCGATTGGCCCCGGTTACCGCTGTACGCGAGCCCCGCGACGATCCGGCTTGATCAAGCCATGTAGCCAAATCCAAGCATCTCGGCGAACGCCGTACCCGAGCGCATTCGACGATGCCAGGATTGAGATAAGCCCTCGGATTATTAGAACATACTAATGCAACGCTAGCAAATCTATTCTTCCATTTTGCTTTGAACTCGGCAAAAGATCAACGGAATCCCGCCCGCAGCAGGGAAATTGTCAAGAAAAATGCCCGAAAAGTAACCTTAATTAGTCATGCCAGGCCCCCCACTCGAAACCAGCTTGTTTGGCCACGCGGTCGACGCGGGACGGACAAGCATCGGCTATTGGGCCGGGCCGAGGGCCACTTAGCCTAGCAAAAAAAGGGGGGGTGCCTCGCGGCCACCGACGTTTCTCGTTACATGCCGTCGAAAGCTCGGAGCCACCCCCGTTTTGTTAGGAGTCCTTAGTCCAAAGCTGGTCTTGACCTGCTTGCTAGGCTCTTTTACCCTGGCAGCTTCCGGCAACGGTTCGCCCGAATGGGAGATAAGGGTGCCAGCGCGATCCGTCGGACACCAGGGAAGGAAAAGCGGATGAAGTGTCCCGTTTGTTGGGCAGAGAAGGCCTATTCACGGAGGGTTCCCGGTTGGAAGGGCTGGGCGCTGGCCTGTCTGCTGTTGGAACCGATGAAGTGCCACCACTGCTACCACAAGTTCATGGTCTCGTGGTTTGCCACATGGGGGAAGTCGATCCAGCCGCCGCCTCGCAACTCGGGCGTCTCCCGCACGGCCCATGTTCGGCCCCATCGGCCCGATCTGAGCCGATACGAGGGCGAGAGGGTGTGAAGATCGTAAGTGTCTTCGCCGAAATAACTTCAGTGTGGCAACTCCGCTGAGGCTCGTCTCGCATGCCGTGCGACCGAATGCAAGGAAGCATCTTGAGTTCCCCTCTTCCACTGTGCGATATCCACTGCCATCTGTTGCCAGGGTTGGACGATGGTGCCCGGGATGACCAGCAGGCCTTGGCGATGGCCGAACTGGCCGTGGCCGACGGCATCGGGACCGTTGTGGCGACCCCGCATCAGCTCGGTGCTTTCCCAGGATTGGACGGCCAGACGATTCGCGCGGCCGCGGCCGCCTTCCAGCAGGCGCTTCGGCAGCGCCGGATCCCGCTGCGCGTTGTGCCGGGTGGCGAGCTGCACGTCGAGCCGGAGCTGATCGCCCGACTTCAACAGGGATATCTGCTCAGCCTGGCCGACCAGGGCCGCCATGTCCTGCTGGAACTGCCGGCCGAAGTCTGCCTGCCGCTGGAACGTGTTCTGGAGCAACTGGCAAGGCTGGGGAAAACAGGCATTCTGGCACATCCCGAGCGCAATCACGCGTTGCTCAGCCAGCCGCGGATTCTGGACGATTGGGTGAATATCGGATGCCTCGTCCAGATCACGGCGGGGTCGCTGTTGGGGACTTTCGGGCCGCATGTTCAGGGCTATGCCGAGCGGTTGATCCAGCGGGGGCAGGTGCATTTCGTCGCCAGCGACGCCCATGGGCCGAACCGGCGGCGACCGTTGTTGCGGCGTGCCTTTGAGCGAGTTGTGCGCTTGGCCGACAAACCCACGGCGGTGGCGCTGTTTTGCCGTAACCCCGCCGATGTGGTGGTAGGCCGCTCCGTCGAGCATGCTCATGCCCCACCGAAAGCCCGGCGCAGCACCGGCTGGTTGCCATGGAGGAAGGCCAGTTGATCGACGTATCCTCCATGCCGTCGAGTTCGGAACCGCCTCGCCGCTATCGCGTTCGGGCGTGGGTGCCCCTGATACTTGCCGCCATGTTGCTGCTTCTTGATTCGGATCGCTGTTCGGCACAGCGTTGGGTCGACAGCCGCCAGATCGGGCCGTTCACATTTCGGGCGGAATTCCCGTTGGGTTCGCTCGACCCGTTTCTTCGCCAGCTTGCCGAGTTGCAGGAGGAGTTGACCCGCTACCTGGGCGTTCCTGCCGCCGAGGAGCCGATCGAGGTCTTTCTCTTTCGCGGCAAGGCGAGCTACAGCCAATACCTGAAGCGCTACTTGCCGGAGGTCCCTTTCCGTCGGGCGTTGTACGTGAAGCGCGACGGGCCCGGTCGGGTATATGCCTATTGGGACAAAGAAGTCACGACCGATCTTCGGCACGAATGTACGCACGCGCTTCTGCACGCCGCCTTGCCGCTGGTCCCGCTTTGGCTCGATGAGGGCTTGGCCGAGTATTTCGAGCTTCCGCCGGCCCAGCGGGCATTTGGAAGCGACTACCTGCCGCCGCTTCGGCTAAAGGCCATGCTCGGAATCGTGCCGAGTCTTGAACGACTGGAGAACAAGGGGGATATGGGAGAGATGGGACAGGGGGAGTACCGCGACTCCTGGGCGTGGGTCCACTTCATGCTCCACGGCTCGCGGACTGCCCACCTGGAATTAGCCGCCTACCTGGCCGACATCCGCGCCCAAACCCCGCCCGGGCAGCTCAGCCGCCGGCTCCACCGTCGCCTGCCTGACGTCAAGGACCGGTTCAGCGCCCATTTTCGGCGATGGAAGCAGTAGGGACAAGTTGGGGGAATGAGGGGCTATCTGGGATCTGAGGTTGCCTATCTGAGACTCAGGTTGGACCGTGGATCCCTTCCGATTATGCCGATTTCGGGCTCTTTTCCGGCTTTTCTCGAAGTAGGGGCTCACCGATAGCCGATAGAAGGACCGAATGCATTACTTCCGGGCATGCGTCGATTCGGCCGAAACCCGGGTTAGCATAGGGCTGCGGCTTTACGCGTTGAATCTCTCAGCCGACTTTTCCAGGATGGACTCATGAAGAAGAACAGTTTTCTCCAGACGGCACTTGCGTCATTGGCAGCGCTGGGGTGCTGTATGCCTCAGTTGGCGTTGGCAACGGAAACGGCGTCGGCCAACGCGCCGACGGTGATCGACGTCACATTCCACGAGGGCGGTCTGCTGGTCGGCCAGGTGGTCGACCCGCAGGGCCGGCCGGTCGCCGAGGCGGCGGTGTCGCTGCAAGACACTCAGCGAGAACTGGCCGCCTGCCAGACGAATCAGGATG
>Ga0180434_10005754_pt1 | contig 14475 bp, 10 predicted proteins | sample SS_ome_7_FD_132453 | JGI IMG/M metagenome (GOLD analysis project Ga0180434, IMG submission 132453) | Hypersaline lake sediment archaeal communities from the Salton Sea, California, USA - SS_1_D_2 metaG | ecosystem: Environmental > Aquatic > Non-marine Saline and Alkaline > Hypersaline >... | reverse complement strand
AGAGTGCGAGTCAGGATTTTTCTGAATACGGCAGGCATATCGGAATTTTCGACGTGCCGAGGGAGTGGGTATGGAAAACAATCCAAACGAACGCAGGCGACACAGGCGCCACAAACTGGAATGCCCGATAACTCTGTTCGGACGAGCCGGGCAGGTGCTTGTCAAGGCCGCCACGACCGATCTGTCCCACGGGGGAACATACGTGACCGTTGCCAGGGATACCATCGATGACGAGGAAAACGTGAACGTGGCCTTCTCAATCCCGCGCACCGCCCAAGAGCATCGGATGGAAGGTTTCGCATCCAACGCAAAAGTGATTCGGCGGGAACCAAAAGACGACGGGGTCCACGTCGGCCTGGCGATGCAGTTCACCCCGCAGATGCATCTTCCCATCGAGGCCTGAAAACAATCGGGCGCAAATGAAGGCGCCGCTACCCCTCATCCGCCAAGATCGAGTGACTCATGCCCCTCCCCAAGCCAACGGGATTAAGGTTCGAGTCCGCCCGATTGGATTTTCACGCGCATTTCTGCATTCCATTGGCCTCCGTGCCGAGTTAGACTTCTCCCGAAAGGATGTCCAATGGAACCGCTGTTTGTGATCCTGTTCATAACGATCGCCTGTGCATTTATCGCCTATTCAGTCTACGCCGCGGCCAAGAGGCGAAAGGAACTGGGCGCCTGGGCCTATCGCCATGCTCTGCACTTCAGTCCGGGCAAGGCTTACGATATGGACTCCCGCTTCGGCGACTTCAAGTGCCTCCATCGCGGTCGAAACCGATATGCCTTCAATATCATCACCGGACAACTGGGCGAGCGAGAAATCATCGCGTTCGATTATCGATACACCACCGGATCTGGTAAGAATCGCCAGACACATAACTTCTCGGCAATGATCGTCATCGCACCGATACCGCTCAAACCACTGTTCATCCGCCGCGAGGGATTCTTCGATAAAGTAACGGAGTTCTTCGGCGCCGACGATATCGACTTCGAATCCGCTGAATTCAGCCGCAGGTTCTTCGTAAAATCGCCCGACAAGAAATGGGCGTACGATGTAATTCACCAGCGGATGATGGAGTACCTGTTGACCGCACCGAAGTTCTCGATCCAGTTCTCCGGTAACTCGATAATCGCATGGAGCGCGATGAGGTTCACCCCGAACGAGTTCCAGGCGGCGTTCGACATGATCGAAGGCATCCTGACCCGCCTTCCGGAATACCTCGTCAAACAGCAAACAGGCCAATGAGGCGAAAATTATGGGACCGCAAGCACCACTACTGATCGTTGGAGGCCTGGTGCTGCTGATCGGAATATGGACCATCGCCACCTACAATGTGCTCGTCCGCCTTCGACAGCAGTGCAGGGAATCCTGGTCGGGAATCGACACCGAACTGCGCCGCCGATACGACCTGATCCCCAACCTGGTGTCCGCCGTCAAGGGATACGCCGCACACGAACGCGATGTATTTCAGACCGTTACCGAAGCCCGCACCCGGGCGCAGGCCTCCACAGGCTCACCGCAATCACAGGCCCGAGACGAAAACGTGCTGGTCGACGGTATCAAACAGTTGTTTGCGGTTTCCGAAGCTTACCCCGATCTGAGGGCAAGCGAAAGCTTCCTGCAACTCCAGAACGAACTGGCGAACACCGAAGACCGCATCCAGGCGGCGCGGCGCTTCTACAACGCCAACGTCCGCGACATCAACACAAGAATCGAAGTATTCCCCTCAAACGCGATCGCCGGGATGTTCGGATTCCAGACAGAAGAGTTCTTTGAGGTCGAAGACGCCGGTATTCGCGCGGCACCGCCCGTCAACGTCCGGGAGCACTGATTTCGATTATCTCCGCAAAAAGGCCTTCGTCGCCCGCCTTGAGATACCCCACAGTCGAACCAAAGTACTTCCTGACGGACTCGAAATCGGGCAGGGCGGAAAAATCCACGGTTCCTCTCAGGGCGTTGGCCATCAGCATCATCGGAAGATTTATACCACCATCCATTTCCAAACCACGTGAAGATTCATTCTGCGGGACTCCGTTTATGTTGTCAGGTCCCTTGATGGCTGGATCGTGATGTGGGTTCTTTGCAACCGCTTTCGCCACGGCGCGCAACTGCGCCCAAGATGCGGCGGTGGTAATCTGTTCGTTCTGGTAGGCATACATCGCCGCCCGGGCCGGAAGATACCGTGAAGCATGCTGATACATGGCGTCGGATCCTATCTTCTCGATGTCCTTGCGTCCCAGATCCCGGATGGACTGCTCGACGGTCTTGACCGGACCCAGAACGAAATTGTCATCGGCAACCGCAAACGCCGCCACGGGCTCTTGTTTCACCCCCCCGCCCATTGTCATTCCCATCAAGGCCCCCAGCAGATTCCCGCCCAGCAGGTAGACATTGCGTTTGCGCAGTTGCCTGCGGAGTTTGGGATCTCCTCCGGCAATGATAATGTTGTGGATTCGCCCCAGGGCGCTATCGAGCACCTTTGCATTCCGCACCCCGACGGCCATCATCGTCACCGACGAATCGGGGGCAGTGTAAGGTTTGGTCAGGCGAGAGGTGAGGGTTATCGGACCGGTCAGTTGTCCGAATACTTCCGTGCGGGCATTCACCGCCTCGCCGCCAATCGGCGGTTTGGTGGCTTTCATCGCTGTCCGCATGTACTGGTTGACGTCTACATCACCGACCTTCCGAACGAGGAGGCATATCTGGTCATACATCTTGCCCATGTCGTAGTTGGCGACGAGAAAACCAGCCAGCCCCTTCGTCAGCAGGCGCCCCGGAGTCGTGCTCGCCATATCCGGGGTGAGCAGTTTGACAAGACCTCTTCGCTCACCGTTTACGCCCAGAAACACCTTTATCCTGATCTGTTCGTTTTCGCGCGGGGCAACCTGCACGGACACACCCATACCGCTGAGCGTATCGACTGCGAGATTTCGGATCATGGCGGCGGGGTCTTCGCGACCGGCGGAGCCTGGTTCATCAAAGGAAGCCTCGATTAGAGATTTGATGTTGAGGTGCATCAAAATGTCGGCCTTGTCGAATTTACGCATCACCTTTCGATAGTTCTCGTCGCCCGAAAGCGTCGGGCGGTCTTTTCCGCCCCAAAGGCCCAAAACATCCCGCACCAGTTTGAAATCCGTACTGACAAGAAGCGTGTCTCCCTTGAAACCGTATACAGGAACTTCCCCTGTGATATCGTCGTCATCGTCGGGGCGTTTCATTTTTGGAGGCAGCAGGATCGACAACCGCACGCCTCCGGCGGTTCTGTGCATGCGTCTCCAGTCGTCTTTTTCCACCTGGCGATCGGCAAGTTTGTTGAGAAACGCTTTTGCCGCGGCGGTGTTGTCGCCCATATCCGCAAGAAAGATTAACCGCGGTGAATTAATCTTGCGTTCCTGATGCCTGAGAAGTTTCGGCGTGCCTTTCCCGCTGTAGTTATCCCAGTCGAATACGGGCGTCTTAACGGTCTTCTTGCCCATTCGCATCGCCAGGGTCACGCGTCCCCTGGGCCACGGAAGCGAATCGAGCGAAGAATCTATTCCCGTGCCCCTTAGGGCGTCCTTGAGTTCCTTCTCGATGAGCTTTCTGATCTTCTTTTCGGCCGGTTCTATGAAACGGCGCATCAACGGTTCTTTGTACAGGGCGTACAGGCTGGTCTTCTTGAAGTTCGCGATCGTCCGGGTGACGTTGGGGACAGTGGTCATCAGAAAGCAATCGGATGGAAGAATCGCGGCCGGGTCCTTGTCGGCGGCGAGACATATCGGAACACCTGGCGCTAAAATCGCCGAAACAACCACCACCGCCACAACGACGGATGCCGCCCGTTTACGTTCATTCATTTTGCACTCTCGTTCTTTGCGTCGTTGTCTTCGAGCGTTGGTATCCTGCCCGCCGGCGGGTTTTTCGGATTTATGCGCCCGGCGGGTTGGAGGTAGCGAACGCCTGAATTCGGGTTATCTTCATCGTAAGCGAAGGCTTCGCGATTCTTGATAAAACGCTTTACGACATCGACCGGTATGGCGAAGTTCAAACCGCCGAGGTAGATGTATCCCATCGAAGTGACTCCGATTATCTCGCCCTTGAGATTGAAAAGCGGTCCGCCCGAGTTGCCCGGATTGATATCGGCGGTGGTCTGGATATAGATCTGCCCCCGAAAATTGCGGTTCCTGGTCGAGACTATTCCCTGGCTGACCGTGCGGGTCAGGCCCATCGGATTACCGATGGCGAAAACCTGGCGCCCGACGGTTACGTCCTCGATATCACCGAGGCAGGCGTAAACGAACGGTTTTTCAGCCTCTTCAATTTTCAGAAGCGCCAGGTCCGCAAACGGATTGAGGGCGACGATCCTGACCTTCTTGTAATGCTCCTGCCCGAATCCGCGATCGCCCTTCCTGAAGACCGTGATCTTGATGCGAGTCTCACCGGCTATTACGTGGTAGTTCGTAATGAGGTATCCGTCGGGGCTGATCAGGAAGCCCGATCCCTGTCCGCCCGGCGAGTTGACCATCACCACCGCCTGTTCGAAGGCTTTTGTCTTGGCCTCGATCGTGCCCGGTTTAAGGTCCGCGGTGCGATATATCCGGCCCCTGGATGCAATCTTTCCCAACGGGCGTCTCGCCTCGGCGCCGGACGGTTTAGTGGTCGCGGCGCCCTTCAATATCCGTGCGACATCGGACCTCTTGAGGCGGACGATTTCGGCTCCGAGGTCGACAACCACCATTCGTGCGTCAGACTTGAGTATCGCGCCCTTGATCTCGGCGCCGCCCTTGAGAACGACCCGGTCTGCACCCAAGGCCCGTCCACAAAGGAAAAACATCGCCAGACATATAGCAATCTGGCGACAGATCGAACCGAAACAATTCCTTTTCATAATCACCAACTCCCTTCACCGCGGTCGCATATCGCGTTGGTTCCGCTTCATCGCCTCGGTGCCCGCCGGGTCCGGACTCTGGGCGAGTACATCCTAAGTATTTGCAATTTATCGCACAAGTGCTTACCTTGACGGAGAACTTCAACAGGCAGGAAAGAAACATGAATCAAGTTAAGATATGTGCGATTTTAGCGGGATTGACCGCCGCATCGTTTTTGATCTGCCTGTCTGCATCGGCGCCTTCATCAGCGCGCGGATCGGTAGGGAACAAGCCGACCGCGGCGACCCGACCGTCGAGCAATCTGGACCAGTACTACGGTTTTGGCCCGATGGAGATACTCAAGCTCGAGTGGGGCCTGGGCGCCCCCCTGATATCCGACATCAATCACGACGGGCTGAACGATATCATCGTGGTCAACAACGCCAAGGCCCGCGTCGAACTGCTGCTTCAGAAGAAGGGATTCGACCCCGACGCCAAGGTCGCAGTGGAGGTTCGCGACGACAACATCAACGATATTTTTGGCAGGGAGCGCACGTGGAGATTCCATCGCGCCTCGTATGACCTCGACGTCAGCGCTTCGGGGGTGGTTGTTGCGGACCTGAATGGAGACGGAAGGGACGACTTGGCCTACAACACAAAAGAAGCACTCTACGTAACCCTCCAGAAAGCCCCGGTCAAATCCCCGCCCACCACGGAAAAACGCCGGAACAAGACGGCGCCCAAGGGCGGCGGGCGGGCGGGCCGGACGCCCCGCCAGCCTCAGTGGCTCACCGCCAGGCGCATCTCCGTCAGCGGCGCCCTCCAGATTCCCGGCGCCCTGGCCGGAGGCGACCTCAACGGCGACAAGCGAACGGACCTGGCGCTGCTCAGCGGGGACGGGGCGTTTGTGCTACTGCAGTCGGGCGACGGGACAATGGGACAACCGCGGAAACTCTACTCTTCCAGCGGACGGGCGCGCAAACTCATTGTCGGCGACATTAACGCCGACGGGCTTGACGACATGGTGGTCCTGACGACCGAGAGGGCATTTCCCCTGCGCGTCCGCTTCCAGACCCCCGGTGGTAAGCTCGGTCCGGAAATCCGCCTGGCGATGACGACGCCTGTGGCGATGGAACTGGTAAAACTGGGCCGGCGGAACTGCCTGGCGACGATCTCCGCGCACAGCGGACGAGTGCAGATTTGGGCGATGGGCAGGCACAAGGGAAAAGAGGACTACCCCGTATTCACCTATCCCCTGCCCGCCGCGGAATCCGCCGGAAAACGAGACATTGTAATCGCCGACGTCGACGGCGACTCCCTAAGCGACGTGGTTGTCTCCGACCCGTCGGCGGCAGAGTTCCTGCTTTACCGGGCCTCCGCCGGAGCATCGCTGACCTCGACCAAGCGTTTTCCCGGACTCACCGACATGCAGAAACTCCGCTCGGGGGACATCGACGGACGCGGAAAAGATGCGATAGTAACCCTGAGCATCAAGGAAAAAATCGTCGCCGTCACGCGTTTTGAATCCGGGCGATTGACCTTTCCCAAGTCCATCGCCGTCAAGGACGAGCCTGTCGCAATCGACCTTGCCGACGTCAACGGCGACAAGAAACTCGACCTGCTCTATGTCGCTCGCGACAAGCAGGCCGACAAGTTCTTCCTGCGCACGGTCATGAGCGTCGGGCGAAAAGACGCCAGGCCCGGCGACCAGGTCGAACTTTCCCAGGTCGCCGAGCGCCCCCAGGACCTGCGAACCGCGGACATCGACAATGACGGGAGATGCGACGCGATTATAGTCAAGTCGTACGGACCCCTTCTCCTGGTGCGCCAGGCGAAGGCGGGAAAGTTCGAGCAGGTCGCCAAAGGCGATATCCACTCCGGACTGGTCGACAACACACCAGCCAACGCCGTGTCGTTCGGTCCCCTGGGCCCGAAAGGCGCCGCGGCGATCCTGCTGGCCCGAAAGAAATTCACCAGGTCCCTCGTTTTCGCGCCCGAAAGCGGATGGCGGGTTGTCGATCAGTACCAGGCCACCAATCAGCAGAGCAATGTTGTCGCGGCCGCCGCATGTCGCCTGCCCGGAAAAAAACACATGACCATTGTAACCTACGATGCCGCACGAGAACGCCTGGGAATCCTCGCCCGCAAACCTGACGGTACTTATCGCACCGACAAGGAGTTGGAAATCGGGCCTGTAAACGTCCGCAAGATCCTGGCTGGAAACTTCGGCGGCGTCTCGCCTGTGAGCCTGCTGGTCTGCGGGGCGCACAAGCTCATTGTCGTCCCCCTGACCGGACAGACGCACCAGTTGGTAAAGATCGCCTCATTCGAACCGGATATCAAGGGCGGAATATACGGCGCGCTGACCGCCGGCGACGTTAATTCCGACAACCACCCTGACATCGTTGTCTGCGAACGGAAAACCCGGCACGTGGAAGTTCTCACATTCAATTCCCAAGCGAGGCTGGTGGCGGCAACGAAATTCAAGGTCTTCGAGCAGGCCCAGGCGCCCCAGAGAGACAAGTTCACTACCGCAAGATCCAGCGGAGAGCCCAAGACCGCCGTCGTGGGCGACGTTACCGGAGACGGTAAGGGCGATCTTATCCTCCTGGTCCACGACCGCCTCATAGTATATCCGCAGGACTGACCCCGGACATCGCCACGAAAAAACTGCTTTATTTACGAGTGTGCCTAACGCGTTATACACTAAGCTGAATTACCTTCCGAATTGGAGATATCAGATGAGAGCTATCGGTATTATCGCACTGATCGCCGCCCTGCTCAGTACTGTCTCACTGGCCGGAAGCTGGCCCGATTGGGGCGGTGGACCAGATCGTAACATGGCCTCCAATGAAAAGAACATTCCCCTGTCATTCGGACCGGGCAAGCCAAAAGGCGATCACCGCCAGATCGACATGTCCACGACCCGCAACGTCAAGTGGACGCTCGTCCTCGGAAGCCAGACCTATGGAAACCCGGTAATCGCCGATGGAAAAATTATCGTCGGTACGAACGACGCGATGCTCCACGACGACCGCTTCAAGCGGACCAGGGGCGGGCTGGTCATCTGCTGCGACGCCGAAACGGGAAAGATTCTCTGGAAACTCGTCGTCCCGCGATTCAGGACCAACGACAGGAAGTTCAACTACGATGACATGAATCTGGGCATCTGCAACTCCGCGGCGATAGTGGGCGACAGGGCGTATATGGTGACAAGCCGCGGTGACGTGCTCTGCCTGGACATGAACGGACAGGCCGACGGAAACGACGGGGCGTTCAGGGACGAAGGCAAATACATGGTCGACGTGGGCAAGAAACCCGCCAAGATAAACAAGTCCGACGCCGACATCATATGGCGGTACGACATGATCGCCGAAACGCCCATGAACCCGCAGGACGCATCGAGCTGCGCGGTGCTCGTCGACGGAGATTTCGTCTACGCGGGAACTTCAAACGGCGTCGATCGCGGGCACGTCAAATGCAAGTATCCAGACGCGCCGAGCCTGATCGTGCTGCACAAGAAAACCGGAAGACTCCTGGCCAAAGACGACGAAAAAACCAGCAGGAACATACTGCACGGGCAGTGGTCCTCACCGTCGATGGTTACCGTTGGCGGAAAGAAGCTGATCGTCTACGGCTGCGGAGACGGTTTGCTCCACGCGTTCGAGGCCCTGACAAAGGCGCCCGAAGACGGAAAGGTGCTCACGCTCAAGGTCGCCTGGAAATACGACTGCAGCCCCAAAGAGTACCGGTTCGACCAGAACGGGAAGAAACGCAAGTACCAGAGGCGCCACGCCAGCTACAAGAGTGGAAAACGCGGTGGCGGACCGTCCGAAATCATCGCGACGCCCGTTGTCTACAAGGGGCGAATCTACGTGTCAATCGGGCAGGACTCGCGACACGGTATGGGAGACGGGGCGCTGTCGTGCGTCGATGCAGCCACCGGAAAGAGGGTCTGGATATCGAAACTGGTCGACCGGACGATGTCGACCTGTTCGATCCTGGACTCTCTGCTCTACGTATCGGACTACACGGGCAACCTTCACTGCTTCGATCCGGAAACCGGGAAGCGATACTGGGTCCACGAGACAAAGTCTCCGCTGTGGAGTTCGACTTTTGCAGTTGACGGTAAGGTGTTTCTGGGCACGGAGGACAGCGAACTGTGGGTGCTCAAGGCCGGTAAGAAAAAGAAAGTTCTCAACAAGATACGCCTTCTGGAGAAGATGGCCAACACTCCAATCGTCGCAAACGGCGTAATGTACATAGCCACCGGGCGGTATCTCTACGCCATATCCGCCAAAAAGTAAGCGAAAGCCAGACCCGGGAGATGTCTCATGAGGCTCACCAGTATTCTCGCGGCGGTTGTAGTGGGCCTCGCCAGCGGCGGCGCCCTGGCGGAAAACTGGCCCGCCTGGGGCGGCGGCCCGAATCGCAACATGGCCTCAGACGCGAAAAACCTGCCCCTTTCGTTCGGACCTGGCAGGCCCAAAAACAATAGCCGCCAAATCGACATGTCCACAACCCGCAATGTCAAGTGGGCGATCGTCCTGGGCAGCCAGACCTACGGAAACCCGGTAATCGCCGGCGGGAAGATCGTCGTCGGAACAAACGACGCCACGCTCACCGACGGCCGATTCAAGCGGACCCGGGGCGGGCTGGTCATCTGCTGCGACGCCGAAACGGGCAAGATGCTCTGGCGGCTCGTCGTTCCGCGTTTCGAGACAAAAAACAAACAGCTCAACCTGGACCACCTGAACCTCGGGATCTGCAATTCGGCGACAATCGAAGGCGACAGGGCGTACATCGTTTCCAACCGCGGCGAGGTGCTCTGCCTCGACATGAACGGACAGGCCGACGGAAACGACGGACCGTTCAAAGATGAAGGCCAATACATGGTCCCCAAAGGCAGCCCGCCCGCGAAGATAAACAAGTCCGACGCAGACATCATCTGGCGATACGACACGATAACCGCCCTGCCCGTCTGGCCCCATGACGCGGTGAGCTGCGCCGTGCTGATTCACGGAAACTTCCTGTATACCGGAACTTCAAACGGTGTGGACCTGTCCCATATAAACGTGCCGTATCCCGATGCGCCAAGCCTGATCGTACTGAACAAGAAAACCGGCAGGCTGCTGGCCAAAGACGACGCTAAAATCGGCAGGCGTATGCTGCACGGGCAGTGGTCATCACCGTCCATGGGCCGGGTAAACGGTAAAACGCTTGTCTTCTACGGCGGAGGCGACGGGCTGCTCTATGCCTTCGAGGCGTTGAGCGAGGCGCCCGGCGGCGAAAGACCCGCCACGCTCACGGAAGTATGGCGATACGACTGCAATCCACGCGACTACCGCTTCCGACCGAACGGCGAAAAGATCCTTTACCAGCGATTGTTCGGACCGGCGAGGAATAATACGCGCGGCGAGGGGCCCGGCGAAATCATCGCGACACCCGTGTTCTGCAAGGGGCGCCTCTACGTAACCATCGGACACGACCCGCGACACGGAACGGGGAAAGGGTGCCTCTCATGCGTGGACGCCGCCAGCGGAAAAAAGATATGGGAATCACGCGACGTCGAGCGATCGCTGTCGACCTGTTCGATTTACGACGGACTGCTCTACGTGGCCGACTATACCGGAAACGTACACTGCTTCGATCCGGACACCGGTAAGCGCCACTGGGTACACCACACCGACCGGGAATACGGAAAGTGGATCCTCAAGACCAACTCGCCCCTGTGGAGTTCGACATTCGCGGCCGACGGGAAAGTCTATCTCGGTACGGAAAAGAAGGAACTGTGGGTCTTCAAAGCCAACAAGAAAAAGAAAATACTCAACAGGATCCGCCTCCTGGAAAAGATGTCCAACACCCCGATCGCGGCAAACGGTATACTTTATGTGACCACCGGGCGATATCTCTACGCAGTAACCGCCGACACCAAGAGCAGGTAGCGCCCAAAACGAGGCAAGATTACATGAGACTCACCGGTATTTTCGTAACAGTTGCCCTCGCCCTGTCAAGCAGTGTCGCTTCGGCGGACGATTGGCCTCAGTGGGGCGGTCGGCCCGATCGAAACATGGCCTCAGATGCGAAAAACATCCCCATGTCGTTCGGACCGGGCAGGCCCAAAGACACAAGCCGTCAAATCGACATGTCCACAACCCGCAACGTCAAGTGGGTAATCGTCCTGGGCAGCCAGACCTACGGTAACCCGGTGATGTCCGGTGGAAAGATCGTCGTGGGCACCAACGACGCGATGCTCACCGACGACCGATTCAAGAGAACCAGGGGCGGGCTGATCATCTGCTTCGACGCCGAAACGGGAAAAACGCTCTGGACGCTCGTCGTTCCGCGATTCCAAACCAGGGAGAAGCTCTTCTACATAGACCAGATGAACCTTGGAATCTGCAACTCAGCGACAATCGAAGGCGACAGGGCGTACGTTGTAACCGGGCGCGGCGAGGTGCTCTGCCTCGACATGAACGCCCAGGCAGACGGAAACGACGGACCGTTCAGAAACGAAGGCAAGTTCATGGTAACCGCGGGCCGCCCCGCGGCGAAACTCAACAAGTCAGACGCCGACATCATCTGGCGATACGATATGGTCACCGCCCTGCCCGTCCGGCCCCATGACGCCGTAAGCTGCGCAGTGCTGATTCACGGAAACTTCATATACACCGGTACTTCAAACGGTGTGGACCTGTCCCATATCAACGTACCGTATCCAGACGCGCCTAGCATTATCGTGCTGGACAAGAAGACAGGAAAGCTACTCGCCAGGGACGACGCGAAAATCGGCAGGCGGGTCCTGCACGGGCAGTGGTCATCACCAACCATGGGAAAAGTCGGAGATAAAACGCTGGTCTTCTACGGCGCCGGTGACGGGCTGCTCTATGCGTTCGAGGCGTTGAGCGAGGCGCCCGACGACGGGAAACCCGCCACGCTCAAAGAACTATGGAGATACGACTGCAACCCGCGAGACTACCGCTTCAGATCGGACGGATCGAAAATCCTTTACCCGCGATTGACCGGACCGGCCAGGAACAAAACGCGCGGTGAGGGGCCCAGCGAGATCATCGCGACACCGGTACTCTACAACGGACGCCTTTACGTGACCGTCGGGCACGACCCGAACCACGGGACGGGCAAGGGAATACTCTCGTGCGTCGACGCCGCCACCGGAAAGAAGGTTTGGGCGTCGCGCGACGTCGACCGCTCGCTGTCGACCTGTTCGATTTACAACGGGCTCCTCTACATCGCCGATTACACGGGCAACCTGCACTGCTTCGATCCGGATACCGGTAAGCGGCACTGGGTACACCACACCGACCCGGAACACGGTAAATATCCATTCCGGACCGGATCACCGCTGTGGAGTTCGACATTTGCGGCCGACGGGAAAGTCTACCTCGGTACGGAGAAGAAGGAACTGTGGGTCTTCAAAGCCAACAAGAAAAAGAAAATACTCAACAGGATCCGCCTCCTGGAAAAGATGTCCAACACCCCGATCACGGCCGGAGGCGTGCTATACCTGGCCACGGGGCGGTATCTCTACGCTGTAACCAACAACACAAACGCCCCGAAACCAAAAACAAACAAGTAACCCACACTTGCCAAACGCCCCGCCTGCTGTATTCTATAGGGGAAATCGGTGCTTTCCGGACTGTGGGTCCGGACCGACAGAGAGGATGATTCCGGAATTTCAGGGAGTCGCAAATGAGAATACCATGTGTCCGTATCGCCGCATTCCTAGCCGCAACAGCCGCCTTCGCCCCTCCCGCACGCGGCGCGGAGATCGCCCACAAGTTCCTGGGCGTCGATAACAAGGCCAACAACCTGGTCTACGTCGACCAGACGGACGCAAAGAACAACTGGACCACCGCAATCCCGCGCGGGGCGAGAGACCTCCAGATCATCGAAGGCAACAGGGTCCTCGTCAGCCACGGAAACGGCGCGGGCGAATACGATCTGGTTACGGGCAAAAAACTCTGGTCAATCGATTCGTTCAAGGGCATCAATTCCGCCAGGCGCCTTCCGAACGGTAATACGCTCCTCGGAGGAAGCGCCAAGGACGGAATATACATCTACACCGCCGATCGCAAAGGCAAGACGCTCGACACGCTGGTCCTCAAGGGCCTGCGAGACTTTCGCCTGATAAATCGTCTGAAGAACGGAAACATACTGCTGACTGTCGCCAGGCCCTATCGGGTTATCGAAGTTGACACCAAGGGAAAGATCGTCTGGGAAGCGAAAATACCGGGCAAGGGATACAAAGCAGTCCGCCTGCCGTCAGGCAACACCCTGGTATCGACAGCCAGCGCCGCGGTGATCGTCGAACTCGACAAAAACGGTAAGATCGTATCTTCGCTGGGCGGGAAGAAAAATCATCCCAAGATCCTGTTCGATTGCTTCTCAGGTTTCGACACGCTGAAAAACGGTAACGTCGTCGTAGCCAACTGGCTGGGACACGGTCATATAGGCATGGGTCAGCACCTCATCGAATTCGACCGAAAGAACAAAGTGGTCTGGACGTGGGGCGATCACAAGGCCGCAAAGGTAATCACCAACATGCTGCTCCTGGACGAAGCCAAGCAGGCAACCGCCACCGGCGCAACCACCGCCGGCGACTGGACGCCCCTCTTCGACGGGAAAACACTCGACGGATGGACCAATCCCTACAAGTGGGGCAAGGCCACCGTCGTCGACGGAGAAATCCACCTGACAACCACCAGGTCCAAGTTCTTCCTTACCACCGAAAAACAGTACGCCGACTTCATCTTTGAAGTTGAAGTCAAGATGCCCGAAGGCAAGAGCAACTCCGGATTCATGTTCCGCTGTCACCGGAAGCCAAACAGGGTATTCGGATACCAGGCGGAGGTCGACCCGTCAGACCGCAAGTGGTCCGGAGGCTTGTACGATGAGGGTCGCCGCGGGTGGCTTTATCCCAATAAAAGGAAAAAAGAGACGATCGCAGCCTTCAGGAAGAACGCCGGCGACTCCTTCAAACGCAACGACTGGAACAAGTACCGTATCGAATGCGTCGGGACGAGCCTGAAGATATCCGTCAACGGCGTACAGACAACCGATTTCAACGACTCGATGGACGCCCAGGGTTATCTCGCACTCCAGCATCACGGTGAGAAGGGAAAAATCTACCGATTCAGGAACATCCGCATAAAGGTCCTCAAGGCCGCCAGGGAGTAAAAACGATGAAAATTTGCAAGACAGCGATCCCCTGCATACTGGTAACGTTCATTTGTCTGTGTGCGACCATCGCCAAAGACGCCGCACAGGCGCCGGTGGCGCTGCGGGCGGACAACATAGTAGTACCGCCGTCGACCGGTCCGGTCAGCGGACTGACGGTCATGAACCTGTTGAACGCCCCGTATACCGGTAAGGTTACGGTAAAGCTCCCCGATGGATGGAAGGCCGACAAAACGCAGTTCGACGTCTCGCTAAAACCACATGAGAAAAAGCACATTGCGTTCGCACTCGAAAAGGCCTTTGACAGTAAAACCCACGTTTATCCCATTAATATCACCGCCGTCGGAGCGGGACAAACCGTTACCGTGGATCAGAAGGTGATCTGCACCACGACACCGTACGTTAAACCGAAAATCGACGGAGACATTT
>Ga0180434_10005752_pt1 | contig 14480 bp, 9 predicted proteins | sample SS_ome_7_FD_132453 | JGI IMG/M metagenome (GOLD analysis project Ga0180434, IMG submission 132453) | Hypersaline lake sediment archaeal communities from the Salton Sea, California, USA - SS_1_D_2 metaG | ecosystem: Environmental > Aquatic > Non-marine Saline and Alkaline > Hypersaline > Sediment... | reverse complement strand
GTGTCGGCATGGTCGGCTCCGTTCGTCGGGACCGCTATCACCATACGGCGGGCGGGAGCGGGAGGCAAGGCGCTTGCGGGCCCGGCGTCGGCCCGGCGCGGGGCGGGCCGGCAAAATGCTTGTGTCGCGGGCGGCGGTTCGCCTATTCTGACCGACGCGCCCGGCTTTGGCGCGGGTTAGTACTACCGCCCTGTCGGCGCCGTTGGCGCGGCGGGTAAGGAGACCCGCCGCACGGCATGGGGCTATATGGCCCACGGCCGGGCAAGACCGGCCGGGCACGCGATGCGCCGTACATTGCCGCGACTTCGTCGCGGCCTACATGGTTCCCGGCCGGACAAGCCGGCTGGGCCACACAGTACCTCTCGAACTCAGGAGACACGTCATGCGCACGTTCGTCACGCTGCTCGCCGCCGTCGGTTTGCTGGCGGCTGCCGCCGGCACCGCCGTCGCCCTCACGCCGGAGGAGAAGGCCGAGGGGTTCGTCCCGATCTTCGACGGCAAGACCCTCGAAGGCTGGGACGGCGACCCGCGGCTCTGGTCGGTCCAGGACGGCGTCATCCGCGGCCAGACCACCGAAGAGAACAAGGCCAAGGGCAACACCTTCTGCATCTGGCGCGGCGGCCAACTGAAGGACTTCATCCTCAAGATCCAGTTCCGCATCCAGAACGGCAACTCCGGCATCCAGTACCGCTCGAAGGAAGTCAGCAAGTGGGTCATCAGCGGGTACCAGGCCGAGGTCGAGGACACGCCCGGCAAGGTCGGCTTCCTGTACCACGAGAAGGGCCGGAAGTACCTCGCCCGCGTCGGCGACTTCGTGGTCATCGACGGCGAGGGCAAGAAGGCCGTCGTCTCGAAGGTGGCCGACGTCGAGGACCTCAAGGCCAAGACCTACTACAAGAAGCAGGACTGGAACGAGTACACCATTATCGCCCAGGGCAACTACATCCGTCACTACCTGAACGGGTGCCCGACGATCGCGCTGATCGACAACGACCGCGTCGTCAACCCGGACGATCCGAAGGATACCAACGGCGCGGCCCGCGAGGGTCTGCTGGCGCTCCAGATTCACGCCGGGCCGCCCATGACCGTCGAGTTCCGCGACATCCGCATCAAGAACCTGGCAGCCAACTACGGCAAGGCGGTTCGCCTCTTCAATGGTGAGAACCTTGACGGCTGGACCGTGCCGTTCGAGAAACTCCAGGAGGCCAATACCTTCACCGTCAAGGACGGCGTGCTGGACGACACCGGCAAACCCGCCGGCTACATCCGCACGACCGACGACTTCACGAACTACACGCTGCACCTTCAGATGCGGCACCTGGCAAAGGGCAACTCGGGGGTCCTGGTGCGCGCGGTCGGCCCGGACAAGGTCTGGCCGAAGTCCATCGAGGCCCAGGGCATGTCCAACAACATGGGCGATATCTGGAACATCGACAGCGTCAAGATGACCGCCGACCCCGAACGCACCAAGGGCCGGCGCACGCAGAAGATGCACGAGTCGAACGAGCGGCCGATCGGCGAGTGGAACGATTACGAGGTCACCCTCGACGGCGGCGACCTGGTCATCAAGGTCAACAACCTGGTCCAGAACAAGGCCACCGAGTGCGAGGTGGTGGCCGGCAAGATCTGCCTCCAGGCCGAGGGGTCGCACAAGCAGTTCCGCAACATTGTCCTCGTGCCGATTGAGAAGTGAGGCGATTGCAGATTGCGGATTTCGGATTGAACGGCGGTGTGCCCCGGCCGGCTTGCCGGCCGGGAGGCTATCCGCTCGCTCACGCTCGCGGCTCGGTGACGACGCCGACGCCGCGACCGAATCCGAGCCGCGACCCGGGCCGCATCCGCGCCGCATCCGCTCGCTCACGCTCGCGGCTCTGTGACGACGCCGACGCCGCGACCGAATCCGAGCCGCGACCCGAGCCGCATCCGCGCCGCATCCGCGCCGCGACCGAATCCGAGCCGCGACCGTCAGGGAGCGGAAGCCATGGACCAAGGCGCCTCGCATCCGCTGGCCTACTTCATCACGTTCACGTGCTACGGCACATGGCTTCATGGCGATGGGCGGGGTTCCGCCGACCGCGACCACCGGGTGCCGGGCACGCCGTATCTTCCTGCCGATCCGGACCGGAGGGTAAACGCCCTGGGCGCGATGCAGCATGCCCCCTATACGCTTGACCTGGCCCGGCGCCGGTGCGTGCTGCGTTGCCTTCGCGAGACCTGCACGGCGCGCGGTTGGCGTCTGCTGGCCGCTCACGTACGGGGGACGCACGTCCACGTGGTGGTTGCGGCCGCCGATGTGCCGGAGCGCGTCATGATATCGCTTAAGGCCTATGCGAGCCGCGGGTTGAACGACGCCGGTTTCGACGCACCGAATCGGAAACGTTGGACCCGGCATGGAAGCACCCGATACCTCTGGCACGAGGCGGCGGTTGAACAGGCCGTTGCCTACGTGGTAGACAGTCAGGGTGAGACTATGGAAGTGTATGACGGCCGGGCCGAATCCGAGCCGCGACAATGATCCGAGCCGCGACCCGGGCCGCATCCGCTCGCTCACGCTCGCGGCTCGGTGACGACGCCGACGCCGCGACAATGATCCGAGCCGCGACCCGAGCCGCATCCGCGCCGCATCCGCTCGCTCACGCTCGCGGCTCGGTGACGACGCCGACGCCGCGACCGAATCCGAGCCGCGACCCGAGCCGCATCCGCGCCGCATCCGCTCGCTCACGCTCGCGGCTCGGTGACGCCGCCGACGCCGCGACAATGATCCGAGCCGCGACCGTAAGGGAGCGGTCACAGAAGGAGGCACCTCCATGAGGCTGCTGCCCCTGGCCGTCTGCCTGACCCTCCTGGCCGCCCCGCTCGCCGCGGGTGGGGCCGAGCCCGTGGCGTGCCCGACGCTCGAAGGTCCCCCGCCGCGGACGCTCGAGCCCGGCTACACCATCCCCACGATCGACCTGGCCGGCGAGACGGACCGCCAGGTCGTCGTCGACCGCGAGAAAGGCCAGTACCTCGGCCATCCGACGACGGTCCTCCTCGAGGACAACCGGACCATGCTGGCCGTCTACCCGAAGGGTCACGGCGGCGGGGCCATCGTGATGAAACGCTCCGACGACGCCGGCCTGACGTGGTCCGACCGCCTGCCGGTCCCCGAGAACTGGGCCACCAGCCAGGAGGTGCCCACGCTGTACCGGACGGTCGGGCCGGACGGCCGGCGCCGGCTCATCATGTTTTCCGGCCTGTACCCCGTCCGCATGGCCCGCAGCGAGGATGATGGGCGGACCTGGACGCCGCTGGAACCCATCGGCGACTTCGGCGGCGTCGTGGCGATGGCCTCCTGCATCCGCCTGGCCGACGGCCGGACCATGGCCCTCTTCCACGACGACGGCCGGTTCATCCGCGGCGGCCCGGGCCGGCATCGCGCCTCGCCCGCCGGCAAGGTCACCGGCACGTGGACGGTGTACAAGACGCTCTCGAAGGACGGCGGTGTGACGTGGTCCGACGCCGTCCCGATCACGAAGTGGACCGACGGGCCGCACATCTGCGAGCCGGGGGCCGTCCGTTCGCCCGACGGCAAGGAGATCGCCGTCCTTCTGCGCGAGAACAGCCGCAAGTTCAACTCGCTCGTCATGTTCTCGCGCGACGAGGGCGCCACCTGGACGCCGCCCCGCCAGGTACCCGCCGCCCTGACCGGCGACCGCCACGTGGGCCGGTATGCCCCCGACGGCCGGCTCGTCATTTCGTTCCGCGACACGACGCGCCAAAGCCCCACCAAGGGCGACTGGGTGGCGTGGATCGGCACGTATGACGATATCCAAAAGGGACGCGACGGCCGGTACCGCGTCCGCCTCATGGACAACACCCGCGGCGGCGACTGCGCGTACCCGGCCCTCGAACTGCTGCCCGACGGCACGTTCGTCGCCACCACCTACGGCCACTGGACGAAGGGCGAGGCGCCGTACATCGCCAGCGTCCGCTTCAAGATCGGGGAAATCGACGCGCGGGCCAAGGGCGACGCGCGCGCAGGGGGCGGCGCAGGCCAGGCCGCGGACGGGGAGCCCGACAAGACGGTCGTCTTCCGCAGCGGCACCGAGGGCTACCACACGTACCGCATCCCGTCGGTCATCGCCACGCCCAAGGGCGACCTCCTGGCCTTCTGCGAGGGCCGGTCCGTCGTCCTCTTCTCCAACCCCGCCAACCCGTCCAAGCGCGTCAACCTGACGGTGCGGGCGAGCCTCGACGCCGCCGCCACCTGGCCGCACGGCCGGACGCTGCACGCCGGGCCGTCGGCGTACTCGTGCCTGGTGTCCCTGCCGGCCGGGATGGTGGGATGCCTGTACGAGGCGGGCGAGAAGAACTACTCGGAGACAATTACCTTCGCGCGGTTCCCCCTGGCGTGGGTGCTGGGCGAATGAGGCGGCTTGGCCACGTTCCGCTGTTCGCCATGGCCGACGCGGCCGGGCTGTCTTCCCCGGAGGTTTGCGCAAATGCGCTATTTTTTTGCGCGTTATTGCCTTCCCTGACACCGCCGTTTCGGTCATCATGGAATCGGTTCGTGCGGGGGTTGGAGCGACGTGCGATGGCGATGTGCCGAATCGGCTTGTTCCTCCTGGGTCTGGTTGGGTTCGCTCTGTCGGCCATGACGGCGCCGGCGGCCTCGGCTGCGGCCGAGGCGTCCGCCGCGGTGACCGTCGTGGACCGGCCCGACGTATCCGTGCCGACCACGCATTACGCCGGCAACCGGCCGCCGCTCCTGCCGAGCCCGCTCATCAAACTCCCCACGGGCGCCGTTCGGCCGAAAGGCTGGCTCCGCAGGCAACTGGAACTGGAGGCCGATGGTTTCACGGGTCACCTGACCGAGATCAGCCGCTTCTGTCGGCCCGAGGGCAACGCCTGGCTCAGCCCCGAGGGCCAAGGGCACAGCGGCTGGGAGGAGGTGCCGTACTGGTTCCGCGGCTTCTGCCACCTGGCCTACGTCCTGGACGACCCGCGCCTGAAAGAGCAGGCGAAGCCGTGGCTGGAGGCCCTGTTCGCCGGCCAGCGCGACGACGGGTACTTCGGCCCGCGCTCGAACCTGGGCGACGGGCGGCGCGGCCCGGACCTCATGCCGCACATGTCGATGCTCGCGGCCCTGGAGGTGTACCACGAGGCCACCGGCGACCCGCGCGTCCTGGACCTGATGGCCCGATACTTCCGCTGGCAACTGTCGATTCCCGACAAGGAGTTCTTCGCGGGCGGCTGGCAGGTGCCCCGCATCGGCGACAACTTGGCCGGCGTCCACTGGTTGTACAACCGGACGGGCAAGGCCTGGCTGCTCGACTTGGGCGCGAAGTGCCAGCGGTGCGGCAGTTCGTGGATGCACCTCGTCACGGCGGACCACAACGTCAACTTCTCGCAGGGGTTCCGCAAGCCCGCCCAGTGCTACGTGCAGAACCATGACCCGAAGTTTCTGAAGATGACCGAGACGAACTGGGAGAGCATCTTCGGCCTGTACGGCCGGGTGCCGGGCGGCATGTTCGGCGGCGACGAGTTCGCCCGGCCGGGCTACGGCGACCCCCGGCAGGCGATCGAGGCGTGCGGCGTGGTGGAGATGATGCGGTCCGAAATCGTCCTTCTCCGCATCACCGGCGACCTGACGTGGGCCGACCGCTGCGAAAACGCCGCCTTCAACTCCCTCCCCGCCACCATGACCGCCGACCTCAAGGCCCTCCGGTATCTCACCTCGCCCAACCAGGTCAACTCCGACGCCCGGAGCAAGGAGCCCGGCCTGGCCAACGGCGGCCGGATGCAGGTCATGGACCCCCACGATCACCGATGCTGTCAGCACAATATCGGTATGGGTTGGCCGTACTTCGCCGACCACCTCTGGATGGCCGCCCCCGGCAACGGCCTGGCGGCCGTCTTCTACGCGGCCTGTGAGGTCCGGGCCAAGGTCGGCGACGGCGCCGCCGTGACCATCACCGAAGACACGGCCTACCCGTTCGACGGCACCGTCGACCTGGCCGTGGCGTGCGACGCGCCGGTCCGTTTCCCGCTTCTGCTGCGCGTGCCGGGCTGGTGCCGCGAGGCTCAGGTGGAGGTCAACGGTCGGCCGGTGGAGGCGGCCGCCCGGCCCGGCGCCTTTCTGCGCATCGAACGCACCTGGACCGCGGGCGACACCGTCCGGCTGCGGCTGCCGATGCCGGTCACCCTGACGACCTGGCAGAAGAATCAGGACAGTGTTTCCGTGAACCGCGGGCCGCTGACGTTCTCGTTGAAGATCGGCGAGTCGTACCGGCGCGCGGGCGGCACCGATGCTTGGCCGGCCTGGGAAATCCTGCCCACCACGCCCTGGAACTACGGGCTGGTGCTCGATGCGGAGGACCCTGCCGGTTCGTTCGAGGTCGTCCGCAAGCCGTGGCCGGCCTCCGGCCAGCCGTTCGCCCTGGATGACGTGCCCGTGGAACTCCGCGCCAAAGCCCGCCGCATCCCCAACTGGACCGAGGACCATCTCGGCCTGGTCGATGAACTCCAGCCCAGTCCGGTGCGCAGCGACGAACCCGTCGAGACCGTCACGCTGGTGCCGATGGGGGCGGCCCGGCTGCGGCTGTCGGCGCTGCCGGTCATCGGCACGGGCCCGGACGCGCATGCCTGGGCCCCGCCGGCCGAACCGATGGCCTCGTTCCAGCGGTCGGCCGACCCGATCGGGGCCATCAATGACGGCAAGGTGCCGGCGAGTTCGTTCGACCAGCAGACGCCCCGGTTCACCTGGTGGAGCCGGTCGCAGTTCGGCAAGGTGCAGTGGGTCCAGCAGAACCTGAACGGCGAAAAGACCGTCACGGCCTGCGAGGTCTACTGGTTTGATGAGACACCGGTCGACGCCGATTGCCGCGTACCCCAGTCGTGGCGGCTCCTGGTCAAGGACGGCGACGCCTGGCGCGAAGTGACCGGCGCCGGCGGCTACGGCCTGGAGGTTGACCGGTTCAACGCGGTGACGTTCGATCCGGTCCGGACGTCGGCGATGCGGCTGGAGGTCCAATGCCGGCCCGGCCGGTCGGCGGGCGTGTACGAGTGGCGGATTCGGACCGCCGACGACGCTCGGCCGCCGGCTGATCCCGAGTAACCCGTAACACCGAACCTGCCGGCCGCGTGCCGGCTGACAAGGAGGTCTTGCATGCGCAGCGCACGGTTCCTGTTGTCCGTCCTGTTTCTGGCCATGCTGCTTCCCTCGTGCGGGGCCGCCGCAGAGCGACCCGCCGGCGCCGACGCCAAGGCGCCGACCGACGTCACTTTCCTGGCCACCTCCGATTCGCATTACGACGCCTTCGAGAACGAGGACCGGAACGCCCGCGACCGCGCCACGATCGACCACATGAACGCCATCACGGGCGTCGCCTGGCCCGACGAACTGGGCGGCGACCCCATCGCCCGGCCGCGAGGTGTCGTCGCGCTGGGGGACCTCATCGACGACGGCGACCGCGAGGTGGGCGGCAAGAACCAGACCCGGCCGCAGTGGCAGGCGTACGTGTCGGACTTCGGCCTCGACGGGACCGACGGCCGGCTCAAGTTCCCCGTCTTCGAGGCGTGGGGCAACCACGACGGCCCGCCCGCCGGCAAGGAACGGTTCGGCTTCAGCACGCAGGCCCACATCCAGGAGCGGAACCGGATCCGCCTCCGCAAGGGCCTGGTCGCCCATCTCTCGGAGAACGCGCTTCATACGTCCTGGGACTGGGGCCGCGTGCACCTCGTCCAACTGGGCATCTACCCGGCCGATGAGCAGCACCCCGATATCCGGTACAACCGCACGTGGCACGACCCGCAGGGGGCACTCGCGTTCCTGAAGAAGGACCTCGAGAAGCACGTGGGCGATTCCGGCCGGCCCGTCATCCTCATGGCCCACTGCGGCTTCGACACCGATTGGTGGCACCAGGACGACTGGAAGGCGCTCTACGAGGCCGTCCGGCCGTACAACGTGGCCGCGTACCTGCACGGCCACACGGGCACGGGCCTGCGGACGTTCAAACCCGAAGGGGCCGAGGGCGAGCCCCTGACCGTTATCAACACCGGTCAGACCGAGAACGGCTTCTTCGTGGTCCAGGTGACCGACACGCGCCTCCGCGCCGCCTATCGGTGCAAGCAGGCCAAACGCTGGCGCGACGATGCCGGCCGGTGGCATTACGAGTGGGACGGCACATGGACGTGGCGGCACGCGCTGGAGAAGCCGCTCGGCAAGTAGGTGATTGCACGCGGCCTCGACGAAAAAGACTCCCGGGACCCTTTCCGATGGGAAGAAGTTCCGGGAGTCTTCTCTGTTCTGTCCGCGCCGCGGTCAGTTTGCGTGACGGGTCCGACGGCGGAGATAGCCGAACAGCGTGCCCGCGCCGAGCAGGACGCCGCCGGCCGTCAGCGGTTCCGGGACCTCGGGGTTCTGCGGCGGGGGTTCGGGCGGCAGGACCGGCGGGCGGCTGCCCCGGAAGAACTCGTAATTCGATCCGAACTCGATGTGCGGCTGATAGTTGCCGGTGCGGACGATGCCCGCCAGCGTGGTCAGGTCGCCGTCGAGGTCCAGGCGTACGACGACGGTGTCGGCGGCGACGGGCAGGCTGGTGTAGAGGCCGATCAGGTCATCGTCGGTGGAGGCCAGGCCGTAGTCCGGGCCGTTCAGTTTGCCGCCGGCCTCGAATGCCTCGGTGTGGGCGGTTCGCGACGAGATGAAGTTCGGCCCCAGAAAGTCGAACTCGGTGTACTGGTAATTGGCGAAGCCCCACCAGGCCGAGAGGTCGTCCCAGGCCTCGATCTTCTTGCCGACCATCTGGGAACCGTCGGCCACCCAGACCGAACCGCCCGCAATCAGCGGGTCGCCGGCCGCCAGGCCGGGCGCACCCCAATCGACGTAGAGCGATGTGAGGATGATGTCGGCGGGCACGTCGACGGGCTGGCCCGTCGGGACGGCGGACGACGTGTTGGTCAGCAGGATTTCGAGCAGCCGGAGGTTGCCCGTGCCGTCGGGGTCCAGGCGCAGCAGCGCCCGGCCGCCCAGGCCGTCGACTTCATCGAAGATCAGGCCGAGTTCGCGCCCGTTGGATGTGAGGTACGACTTGGTGAACGAGTTGGCCGAGGCCGCCGACGCCGCCGCCAGCGCGGCCGACACGGCGATGGCCAGGAACAGGTGCCTGGACACAGGATTTCCCCCTCCATTGCGGCTGGTGGTGGCGGTGAAGCGGGGGTGGCACAACAGCCACCGGCCGCCGGTATGTCAACCGGGGACTCTCTCCCCGTGAAATAGTGGTATACTCCCCCCTTCCGCACTAAAAACATACCACATTATCTGGTGTTTGTCAAGCGGCTGGCGGCATGGGCGCGCGGCCCGTCAGGCGTCCCCTCGGGTTCTGCGCCGCAGGTAGCCGAGCAGCGTGCCCGCCCCGACCAGCAGGCCGGCGACCGTCAGCGGCTCGGGCACCGCCGGGGGCGCGAGCGGCGGCATGTCCTTGATAAAGGCATAGTTCGAGCCGAATTCCACGTACGGGATGTGGTTTTCAGGGGCGATGATGCTGGCAAGCGAGCCTAGTTCCTGGTCCAGCACCAACCGCACGTGGATGGTGTCGCTGACGGCGGGCAGGGGCCCGTAGAGGTCGGCGATGCCGTTCTTCGCCGACGCCAGGCCGTAGTCGGGGCCGCCCAGTTTTCCGCCGGCGGCGAACGTGTCGGCCACGGCGGTCCGGGTCGATACGATGTTCGGGCCGAGGAAGGCGAATTCCTCGTACTCCCGATTGCCGTAACCCCACCAGGCCGAGAGGTCGTCGTACGTCTCGATCTTCTTGGCCGAGCCGACCATGGTGGAGCCGGCGGCCACCCAGGCCGACCCGCCCACGATCATCGGGTCGCCCGCGGCCAGGCCCGGGGCGCCGAGGTCGAAGTACAACGACGTCAACATGATGTCGGACGGCGGGTCCGTGGGCTGAAGCGCCGGCATGGCCGACGAGGTGTTGGTGATCAGGATGTCAAGCAGCCGGTAACTGCCCGTGGCGTCCGGGTTGAGGGCAAACTCGGCCCAGCCGCTCAGGCCGTCCTGCTCGTCGAAGGTCAGGCCGAGTTCCTTCCCGTCATCGGACAGATAGGACTTCTCGACCGACATGGCCAGCGCAGTCGCAGACGCCAGCGTGGCGGCAAAGGCCGCCGCTGCAAGGACGATATACCCCTTCATGGGATTTCCCTGCCAGACACTACCCCTCATGCCGGCGCCAAGCCCCCAAGTCGCCGACAGCGTTTAACGCTGCACCGTGCCTCTTTGCGGGCCGGCGCGCAGCGTGCGAAATGCTCGTCTATGCAGGCAGAGTATACCCACTCTTGCACAAAAGTCAAATTCATGACGTGCGGTGGGAAGGCGGCAGCCACGCGGGCGCCCGCCTGAACCGTCCATGGGGCCCATCGCCTGGGGGCGACCGGGCGGCGACCCCCCACGGGCGGGGGAAGCGCGGCTATGGTGCCGTCCGACGGCCGGACGAAGAGGCTGCCGGGGCAACGTCCTATGCCTCTTCGACGGTGGCCGCCTGGCGGAGCGAATCGAGGTGTTTTTCCACGGCCTCGTCGCGCAGGGCCTGCTGGGCCCGCTGGCGGGCGTACTCTTCCGCTTCTTCGAAGGGCAGCACGCCGGCCGGCCGCTTCTCGATCATCCGGACGATGTGGAACCCGAACCGCGTGGCAAAGATGTCGCTCGTCTCGCCCGGCTTCATGTTCCAGACCGTGTTCTCGAACTCCTCGACCATGTGGCCGCGGGGGAACCAGCCCAGGTCGCCGCCGGGGTCCTGGCAGTCGGAGTTGGTGTCGGCGACCTCGCCGAAGTCCTTGCCGGCCTCGAGTTCCTTCCGGGCCTCGCGGAGTTTGGCCTCGGCCACCTCGGGCGGCGTGTGGGGGTCCACGTGCCGGACGATGTGGGCCGCGTGGACCCGCTCCGGCGCGTGGAACTCGTCCTGGTGTTCCTCGTAATACGCCCGGACCTGTTCGTCGGTGGGCTCGGGGGCCTCGGCGGCGGCCTTTTCGAGGAGCCGGCCCACCTTCAGGTTCAGCGCCACGTCCTCGCGCAACTGGGCCTCGTCGACGTCGTCGCCGACACGCCGCTTGGCCTGTTCGACGGCCTGTTCCAGTTGTTCCTCGGGCAGGGGCTCGTCGTCCTCGCGGGCGGCCTGTTCCAGCAGGACGCGTTCGACGGCGTTCTCGCGGGCCCACTGTTGGAGCCGCTGCTCGCGCTCCGCTTCCGGCTCGTCGGTGAACGTCCGCTCGAACTCCGGGCGCATGCGTTCAGCCTCGGCCTGGATGGCCTCGTCGTCGATGGTCCGGCCGTTGACGGTGATGGGCATGGTTTCTCCTGGCTCTTGTGTTCGGCGTAGCGGAGCATTGTACCCGTTCGTGGCACCGGCCGCAACCGCCGTTCGCGCCGCGCTTGACATTCCCCGCCGCCGCGTGTACAGCAAGCGGCGGCAGTCGCCGGAGGATCAGGAAGGAGGCCTCCATGATGCGCGTTCTGGTGGTTATGACCGCGGCGCTGGTCGTCGCGCCGGCACGGGCAGCGGAGGAGCCTGCCTGTCCGGCCGTGGCCGTCGAGTACGACAAGGCCGACCCGCGCATCGCCTTTGCCGCCGAGGAGGTCCGGGCGGCGCTGCGCAAGACCGGCTGCGACGTAGACGTCGGGGACGCGGACTTCCGGATCGTCTTCGAGACGCACGAGGCCGGCCTCGGGCCGCAGGCGTTTCGCATCCAGCGGGAAGGCGCCCGCGGCATCCGCGTGGTCGGCGGCGACGCGTGCGGGGCGATGTACGGCGGGCTGGAACTGGCGGAGCGGATCGCGCTGGGCGGCGGCCTGGAGGTTGTCGCCGATGTCGCCCGCAAGCCGTACGTCTTCCGCCGGGGCCTGAAGTTCAACATTCCGTTCGACGCCCGCTCGCCCAGTTACGACGACACCGGCACCGCCGCCCAGGAGGCCATCCCCGTCATGTGGGACGGGGACTTCTGGCAGGCGTTCCTCGACACGATGGCCCGCAACCGCTACAACGTGCTCACCCTGTGGACGAACCACCCGTACCCCGGCATCGTCCGGCTGGACGATTATCCGGGCGTCAACTACGACGATGTCTGCGTCCTCCGCGACCCCGTGGACGTGCGGACCGACCGCCACTTCGACAAGGTCGACCTGTTCGACCCGGCCGTCGTGCGGGTTGTTCGGGAGATGACGCTGGACGAGAAGATTGCCCACTGGCAGCGCGTGTTCGACCACGCCGAGCGCCGCGGGATCGAGATCTACATCTTTCACTGGAACATTTACGTCTTCGGGGCCGGGGGCAAGCACGGCATCACGGACCGGCAGGACAACCCGAAGACGGTCGCGTACCTGCGGACCTGCATTCGCGAGTTCCTGAAGACCTACCCGCAGGTGGACGGCATCGGCGTGACCGCGGGCGAACACATCAACCGGCGGAAGGCGTGGCCCGTCGGCATCGAGCAGTGGCTGTGGCAGACCTACGGCCAGGGCGTCATGGACGCCACGGCCGACGACCCGGACCGCCGGGTCCGCTTCATCTTCCGCCAGCACTGGGCCGACCTGGGCAAGATCACGCAGGCGTTTCGCGACTACGCCGGCCCCTTCAACACGGGGCACAAGTACGCCCGGGCGCGGCTGTACTCGACGACCACGTCGCCGTATCTCGACATCGAGTACCGCCGGCAACTCGAAGCGCACCGCGTGCCGTGCTGGCTGAACCTCCGCAACGACGACCTCTTCGTCTTCCGCTGGGGCGACGCCGATTACGTCCGCGAGTTCCTGCACAACGTCCCGCGCGACCTTATGCGGTACGAGGCGGGCTTCTACATGGGGCCGGACGGTTACGTCTGGGCCCGCGACTTCGCGAGCCGCGACGCCGACCTGGCCGGCCGCCTCGAAGTCGCCAAGCACTGGTACCGGTTCATGCTCTGGGGCCGGCTGGCGTACGACCTGACGCTGCCGCGCGGCTACTTCGAGCGGCGCCTGGCCCAGCGGTTCCCGGAGGCGCCGGCCGCGGCGCTCTACGACACGTGGGCGGCGGCGTCGAAGATCGTCCCGCAGGTCAACCGGTTCTTCTTCCGCGTGAACGATTTCCAGTTCTCGCCCGAAGGGTGCATCTCCAGCGACGGCTTCCTGACGGTGGAGGCGTTCTTCCGGCATCCGCCGCTGCCCGGGTCGGGCATCCTGTCGGTGAAGGAGTATGCCGACGCCGTCACCGCCGGGCGGTCGGCCGACGGCATCACGCCGATGGACGTGGCCGGGAACCTCGACCGCCTGGCCGACGCGGCGCTTGCCGGCGCGGCCGCCCTGAGGGAAACGTGCCGGCCCGGCAAGGAACTGGACGCCACGCTGGCCGACGTGGAGGCGATGGCGCACCTGGGTCGGTACTACGCCCGCAAGATCCGCGGGGCCGCCGAACTGGCCGTCTTCCGGGCCGACCGCACGCGCGGCGAGGCCCGCGACCGGGCCGTCCGCCACCTCGACGATGCCGTCGCGGCCTGGGAGGCGTACGCCCGCACGGCCGCCTCGCGGTACCGCCCGCAACTGCTCGCCCGCACGCATGACCTGGACTGGGAGTCACTGACGGCGGAGGTGAAAAAGGACGTGGCGATCGCCCGCGGGGCAGGGGCGCGGTAGACGAGGGCAATCCTGGCCGGCCCGGCCGTGGAAACCATCGCGGAACGTCCCCCAAGGCGGCGCGCCAGGCGCGCTCACTCCTCCATCGGCACGACCCAGATGTTGCGGTAGTGGACGGGGTTGCGGTGATCCTGGAAGAAGAGCCGGCCGGGCCGGGCATCCCGCTTCAATTCGTGTTGGTCGTGAATCCGGATGCCGTTGTGCACGACCGTGACGACGGGCTTGCCGGCGGGTTTCCCGTTCTTCTTCGTGACGCGGTACTCGATGTCGTACGTCTGCCACTGGAGGGGCGGCAGGGAGGCCAGCGAGAACGCGTCGAACGCATCGGGGTCCTTATACTTATAGATTCCCCCGCAGCCGCCGCCCGTGTACGTGGTCATGCCGAACGAGTCGAGCACCTGGATTTCGTTGCCGTTGGGCAGGAACACGCCGCTGTTGCCCCGGGCCTGGCCGCGGGCCTTCGGCATCAGCGGGCACTTGAACTCGACGTGCAGGCGGAACGAGTCGGCCAGCGTCCGCTTCGACTGGAACCCGCCCTTCGGGATCACGAAGCCGCCGTCCTCGGCGGCCTGCCACTCGCCGCGGACGCCCTTCTTGTTGGGCCGGATCTCGACCTCGCCGAACGTCTTCTCGCCGACACCCAGCAGGACGACGGCCCCGGCGGGCGGCTTGGCCCCCAGCGTGGGCGGCTTGCGCTCGACGCGCTTCAGTTCGAACGGGTTGCCCTCGCCGGACTGCCCCGCGATGCGGCCGGACGACCACGTACCGGCCCACGCGAGGCCCTCGGCCGTGCCCGAGAAGCGGACCGCGTCGCCCTCGGTCTTGCCGGTGAACT
>Ga0180434_10005751_pt1 | contig 14480 bp, 14 predicted proteins | sample SS_ome_7_FD_132453 | JGI IMG/M metagenome (GOLD analysis project Ga0180434, IMG submission 132453) | Hypersaline lake sediment archaeal communities from the Salton Sea, California, USA - SS_1_D_2 metaG | ecosystem: Environmental > Aquatic > Non-marine Saline and Alkaline > Hypersaline >... | reverse complement strand
GGCGCCCGCGGCATTAAGCGCGTAGTCGGGCATATGGATGAAGATGTGTTACGGCCAACTATTGAACGGATGTATGCCTGGAATCTCAAGTATCTTCCCGACAAATCCATCAAAGGCGATGCGTTTGTTGTCCCGAAAGGCGTCCTGGGCGCAGTTGTACGGGAGCAAACCCAGTTACGCCGGCAAGAATTTCTTTCTCGGACCCTTAACGATGTCGATATGCAGATTATGGGGATTGAAGGACGCGCAACGGTCTTGCGTGCAGTTGCAAAACAGTTGGATTTGGCAGTCGAAGACATTATCCCCCCGCCTGAAGAAATGCGGCGCCGCTATCAACAAAACATCATAGCGCAAATGCCCGAGATTGGGACCGGCGGCCCTTCTGGAACACCCCCTGGCGTGGCGGGCGAACCGGTGTCTGCGGGCATAGCGCGAGGAGAAAACAGTGAGCTTGGATAGAGAACAGCCGCGAGGACGCTGTTCGGGGTCCGTTTTTAAGCGACCTACAGTAAAAGTCTTGGAAGGCATGGTGCGTCTAAGCCAAGACCCGTTTTTCCAGGAGATTATGAATTGGGTGTATGACTCCTCAAAAGAGGAGCTTGATTTATTGGTAACCACAGGCGACGACGTGGTGCGCGGACATTGCCAAACCTTACAGGAGCTGATCCGGCATGTTCACGACGCCCGCAACACACTGGAAACGATCCAGCAAACACAACATAGGGGAGTAACCTAAAGATGGCATTGTATGAAGACCTCAATATTGGGCGATTGCATTTGGGCAACAAGCCCTTAAGCTCGAAAGTGGTAGCCATGGGCGCCGGGACAGCCGATTTCCCGTTGACTACCGATCTGCCGGACAAAAACCACGTCGAATTTCGGTTCGAGAACACTGCAACAAGCGGGGATAACCGAGGAATATACCTTCGGTTTTACTTGAACGGTGCAGGAGGCGGCGGCGAAGCATTGCGAGCGTTTACCACGGTTGAAAAAGCGTGTGGGACGGCGCACGGCGCTCACCTCAGCCTCAATTATGGGGACTCAGGTTCTCTGTCCGGTCTTGGCGTGGCGGCGCGGGCGACATTGCATCTGCCGAGCGGGACGGCGACAGGCACTTTGGCCCCGGTTCAATCAGAATTCTGGTTGGAGGCCGACGATTCGGCTCCGCCTGCCGCACATGGCTTGTTCCGTGGCGTGGTTGACGGCGACACCACAAACAAAGCGTCTGTCAAGAACCTATTGATGCTTGCGGGCGTGCAGGTGACTGATGGGGACAGCGGCGTTGCAGACATGGTGACAACCGGTTGTGAAGACGCTGTTTCAGATGCCCGAATCAAAATTTCTGTGAACGGCACGCCTATGTGGTTGCTGGTTGATACGACGGTCCCGGTTGGCGACGGCGCATAAGCCGTGCCCCGAGCCAGGAGAACGAACACAATGGGTGAAGACAACCCACTTTCGGTCGAGGCTTTAGGTGCGCGACTGACGGAACTTGAAGAAAGCCGTGTAAACGTATTGGCAAATCTCAATGCGCACAACGGGGCTCTTGCAGAATTGCGGCGACTTATTGATATAGCAAAAGCTAGTTCTTCAGCCCGTAGCTGATGGCTAGATTGGACGTTGGACACTTTGTGCGTTTGAAGCCCGCCATACAGGCGGAGACTTCACAGGACCCACAAACCCCAACGGGATAGATGGAGTGGACACCTTGTTAAGGGCCAAGGCCCGTATTGCCGGAAACCTTGGAGCCAGTGAGGCCCACATGAGGAGAACGGACACATGGGTAAGAGATTAGGGAAAAACGTGCCTCCGAGCATTCGGCAGCAATACGAAGAAGCTATTGCTAAAACCGAACAGGCGGAGAAAACAGACGCAGCACCTGCTGAGGCAGCGGATGCGGGCGATGCCCCTTTGGCTAATGCGCCAACGCCGGATACGGGCCATCCAGGGCCAGACCATGCGGCCCCTACGGACCCTAAGCCTGAGGATGTATCCGAACCCGGCAAGCTACCAGAGGGCAGAAGCCCGGAACCGGTCTCAGACACACCGCCGCAACCTGGGGGCTTGACGCCTCAAGATACTGCGAGCGAAGCGGCGCGTCTGCAAAGATCGCTTAATACGCTCCAAGGGAAGTACAACGCCGAACTGCCTCGGGAACGCGCCCGTGCGAAAGCCTTAGAAGAGCAATTGGCTAACGTTACGGCGCGGCTGGAAGCGCTTCAAGCGCAAGGTCCTCGATTGCCAGATCGCGGCCAAGCGCCCGAAACGGTCCCGGCCCAAACAGAATCTGTTGCAGCATTGACCGAAGAACGGCTTCGCACCGTTTACGGTCTCACAGACGAAGAGATTCAAGCGTTACCCGAAGAGGGGTGGTCTGCGGTCGCAAAAATTGTGCGCCGGGACATGCCCGAGATAGCAGGCAGGGTTGCACAAGAACAATTAGCGCCGACCAAACGGCAGCTTGAAGAAGATGCCGAGGTGCGGTTTTGGAGCGAGCTTTCCAACCTTGTGCCTGATTGGGAAACAATCAACGCACGGGACGATTGGAAAGAATGGCTTTCGGCGTATGACCCAATGGCAATGGCTACGCGGCAAGAGCTTCTTGAGCGCAGCCAGCGCACGCAGAATGCCACTAGCGTAGCAGCGTTTTTTGATTCTTTTCGGCGCGGACAAGACGGCAAACCGTCAAGTTCAACGCCTTCCAACGCCCCTAATCCCCCGACCCCAAGTCCGTCCGTTGCTTCTCAAGTGATGCCCAGAGCGGCCGCGGCTTCGCCGCCGGCTTCTGGGCCACCTCAAGTTGATGAAGCAGAGGCAATAGCGATGCTTGAGGCTGTACAGAAGGGGCATTACGGCCCTCCGAACAGCCCGAAAGTACGCGAAATATGCCAGAAAATACGGGCGGCCCGGGCGGCTGGTCGGATTAAGGCCAAATAAAGAAGTCTCTTCTTTTTGGCCTGAATTCTCTCCTATCGCCGCTGTCGGCGGCCCTTCCGATAGGAGAGACCAATGGCTGTATATCCACTTGCCGGGGAGAGCCCCGATCTTTCGGGGAATTTAATCCCGGAACTGTACGCCTTGGAGTTCAACATCGAATTCTACGCCAAAACCGTATTTGGCGAGATTGCGAATACGAACTATGAAGGCAAAATCAAACAGTTTGGCGACACAGTAAACATCCCCACGTATGGGGAGATGGCTGTACGAGAGTACACCAAAGGCCAGAAACTCATTTATACCCCGAGCCAACCGGGCACAATCCAGTTGCTCATTAACAAGGGGTTTTACTATGCGTTCCCGGCCAACCAGCTTGACCTGAAACAGTCTCAGATCGATTTTGTCCCGCCTTGGATAAAGAGGGGTACCAACAACCTGAAAATCCAGGTAGACCAAGAGGTTCTGAGTTACGTTTATGGCCAGGCCCACGCGGCCAACCAGGGCGCTACAGCCGGGTTGGAAAGCGAGAACATCAATCTTGGCGCTGCCACGGCCCCGCTTCAGTTGACGAAAACCAACATCCTTGAAGTGATCTGCCAATGCGGCCAGGTGTTGGACGAACAACAGGTCGATGACGAGGGGCGTTGGATGGTATTGCCGGCATGGGCGATTACGCTCATCAAAACAAGCGACATCAAAAATACCGGCTTGACGGGCGACGACACGAGCCCAATCCGGAATGGTCGGATCGGGGAAGTGGACCGGTTCCAGATTTATCGGTCGAGCAACCTTACGACCGGCACAGACACCGTGAAAGTCTGGAACGCTTGTTTCGGCCATCCGGACGGCGTGACGTTTGCAGCCCAATTAGACACTAGCGAGCAATTCACGGACCCCAACGATTTCGGTCAGTTGGTTCGTGCGCTGTTTGTCTATGGGCGGCTTGTCAACAAGCCGGAAGCGATTGGGCACCTGTATATCCGGCAATAAGCCGGATGGGAAAAGGCGAGTTTAGCGGGTGTCTGTTTCGTCCGGCGCCCGCTAAACCAGCCGCAATTTTGAAAGGACAAGACAATGGCTGTATCCACATTTGACCTACGGATGGGCGGCACAGAAGTATTGCCTCCGCCTTATGCCGGGGGTATGACTTGTTTGCGCAAGCGCCTTGATTTCACCAAATGGCGGGACTGGGCTCGGGACGTTGAAACGGATTCGCCCAAAGCCTCGGATATTATCAAGTTGTTCAATATCCCAGCGGGCACCTTTGTCTGGCGCGTTGGCGTACATGTTGAAGTTGCCGGGACCATGACCGATTTCGATATCGGCGATGCGACGGCAAAAGACACGTACATCGACGGGGCCACGACCGCCACGGTCCATTTCGACGACTCGACCGACCAGGAAGGCGACGGTGTGTTCCATGACGACGCCGACGTAATCGACCTTGAGATTAACGCAGGCGACCCAACGACAGACGTGATCACGGTGACGGTGTATTGCTTGGGCTATCAAGCTGACGGTTAACCGTCCCGGGGAGAGCTGAGAGTTGTATCCGGGGGGTGGCCGCGCAGTAATACTGCCCGGATACAGCCTTCTCCCTTTACTTAGGAGAGTTTGATGGGCATAGAACACTACGATATTTCGATTGAGACCGACGGCAGCGGCGACGGCGTTGGTTATTTCCCGCGTGTAGAAGGCCGCATTTTAACGGTGATGTATGCCAAAGACGGGACGGCTCCTTATGCCGCCACTGCGGACTTCACAATTACAACCGAGGCTACAGCCCAAAACGTTTGGTCTGAAACGGATATAAACGCGAGCAAAACCGTTTGCCCCAGACAGCCGACACACGACTATCAAGGAGTTGCATCGTTGTACGCGGCTGCCGGGGAGCCGGTTGAAGACTACATTTATGCCGCAAACGAGCGGGTCAAAGTAGTAGTTGCCCAAGGCGGCGACACCAAAGTCGGCAAATTCACGCTGATAATCGGGTGAATGCGTTATGGCTTGGTTGTTGGCAAAAGGGCGATGCCGCACATGCGGTTACAGCCGTCTTTATCTATTCACAGATGAAGATGATGCAGAGAACATGCTTTGTTCAAACTGCGGTCATTTTAGCGCGGCTGCCGTCCGGTACTACGCCAACCTCAAAGAATTGCAAGCTGAATCGCGTTCACCTATTCCCGGCCCGCTTCGCGAACATCAATCGTATGCACAAGCCAAAAGGAACTAAATTCATGGGCGGAGAACGATATTTGGTCCGAGACGATGGGGCAATCTTTCTTTGGACTGCGGTTCTTGCCGCGCAAAACAACATGCGCGAAATAACCCGTGCGCAAGCAGAAAGAAAAGACCCTTTACCTATTTTGCCGAAAGATTTTGCGGTTGAGTCGGATGCCGCGTCTGAGCCGACAGAAGAAGACAATGAAGAAGACGAACCGGAAGCAGCGTCGGCAGTAGAGGCGGACGCTGAAACAGAATCCGGCAATGCGGCGGAGATCAATACGCGGTTGCCGCAAGCCCCTCTCAAAGAAAAACGGGGACCGGGGCGTCCGCCTACTGTCCATCCGGTAGATCGGTTGCAGAGCCGGGCAGAGTTGGTTGATTACGGTAGAAAAGAATATGGGGTAGAACTATCGCCCGACATGACGCGTCGGGAGATGCGGACGCAGCTTAAAGAGCTTGAGTCTGCACCGCTTAGTTAGGAGGCGTGCATGCCTCTTACTTTGTTGTCTGCGGCAATATGCAGCCCGACAGTCGAACATATGTTGTCGCTTACCCAAGGCGGCGGCGACGGCTTAATCCGCAACGATGGGGACACTGGCGCCGTGACGGCGCAAGGCACGCCGTCTCTTTATGTGGATGTAGGGGCGCTTTCGGGCTACGTATCCCATCGGATTGCTCGTTTAGCATCTTCTACGACGCTTGGGCCGATTACCGTTCCTACAGGCGGGTCACAAGGCGATCTCCGCCGAATTGATTTAGTCCAATGGACTCTCGGGGTAGGCCCAAACGTTAAAGAAGGCACCGAATCGGCAACGCCGTCAGCTCCTTCGCTTGATGCAGACTCATTTTCCTTGGCGCACATCTATTGTCGAAACGGGATGACCGTAATCAAAGACACCGACGATGGCGACAACGGTTACATCGTTGATGCAAGGGATTATATCTGATGGCCGATAAAGTGATCATACCGCACAACCTCTCAGGGGCAACGCTCTATTTCCAGGTGTGGGATAGTTCGGGGGATGTTTGGAACGGTAGCGCCTTTGAATCCTACACAGAAGGCAATTGGGGCAATTATGACATTGCCCTTTCCCGGCAAGGCACGAGCGCAATTTATGTCGGCGCCTTTCCATCGCTTGATGCTGGCCGCTATTCCGTTCTGTCCTTTGAACAAGCGGGGGGAAGTCCCGCTGCGACCGATAGCGTTATTGCAAGCGGCGATGCGGTTTGGGACGGGACACAATTTGCCGATTTGGGTTCGACTGCGGAAGCGGTGCGGACAGAGATGGATGCCAACTCAACGGAACTGGCCGCAATCAAGGCCGACACAAACGAGCTTCAGACAGACTGGACAAACGGTGGTCGGTTGGACCTGCTGGTTGATGCGATCCTCGCTGACACAAACGAACTTCAGACAGATTGGGTAAACGGCGGTCGGCTAGACCTATTGGTTGACGCGATACTTGCCGACACGAGCGAATTGCAGGGCGATTGGCACAACGACGGTCGGCTGGATGTGCTTCTTGATGCGATACTCGCCGATACGAACGAGCTTCAGACAGACTGGACAAACGGCGGTCGGTTAGACCAGTTGATTGATGCAATTAAGGCCGTTACAGACGACTGGGCCGACGCGGGACGGTTGGATGCCATTCTTGATGATATCAAGGCCGACACAAACGAGCTTCAGACAGACTGGACAAACGGCGGGCGGTTGGACCTCCTAATCGACGCAATCAAGGCGAACACAGACGATCTTGGCGACGGGCAACGGTTAGACCTATTGATCGATGCTATCAAAGCCGTCACGGACAAAGTAGACGACACGCTTGAAGACGATGCGGGCGTGTACCGGTTTACAGAGAATGCCCTGGAACAAGGGCCGGGCGGGGATGCGACCGCGGCGAACCAAACAACCATTATTGATGCGATAGCGGCGTTAAACGATGTGACTGCCGGAGAAGTCACGACAGCCGTCCTGGCCGGCGTAGTAGATGGGACACTTGACCTTAAAACGGCGATCAAACGGTTGCATTCAACGATTTGCGGCAAAGTTGTTCGGACGGCAACCGATCCAATTACGCTTGATTTCTATGCCGACGACGACGCGACAAAAATCATCACTTTGACCATTCAAACAGACGGCAGCGGGAGAACCAAAAGCTGATGGCGGTTGATTTATTGGTCTTATTGACAAACGGGATGGCATGTAGCCCCCAGGAAACCGGCGATATGTACGCAATTTCGATTGAGACTGAAGGCTACGTCATAGAAGAAGAGGACGATTCCGACTAATGGCAGTGAACGCAGTCATAGCAGTTACAGAGCCGGATTGGGTTGTAGAAAAACGCAATGCAGGCCCGGAATACGGCTATTCGGAAGCAAGCGCGGTAGAGCATTATGCGCCATTCCCCGTGTTTTTTGAGGGGCACGCATCGGCTCCGGGGACCCGAGAGGCTAAATACGAGTGGGATTTCGACGACGGCAACACGCAATCTGGCGGGATCAACGCAGCCCATGTGTATGAATCGCCTGGGGTTTATACGGCGAAACTGACAGTAACGGCCAACGGCCAAGAGTCAAGCGATACTATTCAGATTACCGTTTTGGAGCGGACGGGGGACACGTATTATGTCGATTCCGAGATAGGCGACGACGACAACGACGGTCTTGGACAAGGGGCCGACCACGCCTGGAAGACGGCATTGAAGGCGTTCAACACCCTATGGGCCAAAACCTTGTCGTGCGGCGACCGGATACTTTTTAAGCGGGGGCAGACATTCACTGTCGGCTCGCGGCAAGTTACAGTTTCCCATTGGCCCGGGAACGGGTTTCTGATAGGCGCCTATGGCACGGGCGCCAAACCAATCATAAAACTGAGCGGCACGTCAGACCCGGCACAGGAATATTCGATGATTCTTGCGAACACGGCTGCGGGCACCGCGCATTTTACGTTTCAGGACCTTGTGTTGGACGGTACGTCTGCCGATCAGGAAACCAACGTTGGCACCTTTTGGTATAGCACGGCGTCTCTATTTGATTTGCTGTTTCTGCGGTGCGATTTCCAGAACAATTGGAACGATATATCCGTTCAGGAACCGACCGACGTAAATCGGATACATGGGCTATTTATGAAAGATTGCAGTTTCTACCGCTCAGCCTATTCGATGGTATTCGGGACTGCAACACGATGGGCGATTCTCGAAAACGAGTTTGACCTGTCCGGGAATCATATTGCCTATTTGAGCGTGATGAACAATGGGGTCATTCGTGGGAATTCATTTTCCCGTTCTGCGTTTGGTCGGTGCGCCTTGCGGTTGTGCGCCCGCACGAAAGGTGGCGTTACGCCCAAGAACATTTACGTAGATGGGAACGCAATGTCCGGTTGGATTGATCCTGTTACCAACAATCCCGAAGAAAAGACCAACAGCATAGTCGGGATGCCTCCAGAAGAGTTTGAAGGCTATTTCGACCCTGGCCCGTCCGACGCGGCCAAGAAATGGGGCGAAGCCCACAACGGCGGCGGCACGCGCTACAACTTCAGCTTGTTTGGCGTTGGGACTGGCAGCGAATCGTTAACCGACAATATTGAATGCGTTGAAATATCCAACAACACGATTTCCGACGCCGAAGTGATGTGCGAGATTCATGTCTGTGCCGATGTTTATTTCCACGGGAACAAATGGAACACGGTCGATACGTCCGGGCGCCCGAGAATCATGGTATACGACGATTCGGTTTGCAAAGGCGGCCCTATCAACGGTCTTGTGTTTGAGAAAGAGGAATTCTCTCACACCGGGGCGCCAGCAACCGAGAACAAGAGCGCCTATTACGCCGTTGAAAACTATACCGGTTTGCCCGTCAATGGGCTTTCGGCCCATCAAGGCATCGTTTGGGATCATATTACGACAACCAGCCTTGACGACACGCATTACAACTTGCTGCTTAATGAGGACACGACGGGGCTTTCCAGCAACGGCAACAAGTTTCTTGTAGACGATAAGACCCGGAAGTTTTGGAAAGTACAAGACCAGGAATACGCCTTCGACGAGTGGAAAGCGGCATACAACCAAGATGCCGCAAGCACCATGTTGCTGGTAGGCGGCGAAGGCGAACGGTTATTGGACATAGTGGGCATTTTGACCCGGGGTATGGCGGCAACTCCGCAAGGCACAGGGGACACGTACCGCCTTGTGATCGATGTTAAGGCCTATACGGTTGATGGCGAAGGGGACAACTAAATGAGCCAAAGCGTTATTCGTTGGATATTCAAGGCGGATGGCATTCTGACCGATCCTACGAGCGTCAAACTGTCCAACGAGGCCGGGACATACGGCGTTAAACGAACGGACACCGATGAAGTCGTTGTTGCCGGCGGCACCTCGATGGTAAAGAAATCGACCGGAATCTATGAATACGTTTTCACAGACCCGGCGCCGAATCTCATTTATGATTACTGGGTTGAATTCGTATATGGCGGAGAGACCTCTTGGACCAACCACACACAGGTAGGCGGGACCGCTGCGGGCACGAATCTTTACAACCTCGTAAGCCAAATTGCCCCATATTGCGGCGGCATACCTGACTTAGTGCTAAAACAGCAGCTACGTCTTGTTGCCCACGACTTTTGCCGGCAAACCGAGATATGGCGTGAAGATTTGGCCCCGTTTGTGACCGTTGCCGATGAGGCCGAATACCAACTGACGCCCGGCTATGACGCAGTAATTCTTCGCGTGCGCTTTGTCGAAATAGGCGATCCCACGCCGGACGATCCCTCTACGGAAGGGACCTACAGCGATTACAAAGTATCCGAGACCGGCCTGCTCACTTTAGTGCCTGCGCCGACTGAAGACAATTTGAATGTAGAAGTCCAGGTGGTATTGCTTCCCAAAGAAGATTGCGCGGCGTACCCGTCTTGGTTCTTGAACCGCTGGGGCTATGCCGTTGTTGCCGGCGCCATTGCGAACATCAAACTAATGAGCGGCAAACCTTGGTACGACCCGAACGGCGCAGTTATGCCGGGGCAACGGTATATGCGGGCGATTGGGGACGCCAAACGCGAAACCTATACAAGCCGGCGTCACGGACAGTTGCGGGTTCAGATTCCCGAGTTTATATGAATATGGAGCTGCCATGTTAGCGAGCAACGTAATTGACATTGTTAGGCGCGTAGTCAACGACGAAGACAGCGAGAATGAGCGGTGGTCGGACTCGGCGCTCTTGAAATATATCGGGGATGCAGAACGGCGCATTTATGAGTTGCGCCCCGATTTGTTCTTAGGCTCGGGCGATACCATGGGGTCCCCCGGCGATCCATCTGCTACGGGCAGCACACTTAATCTGGACGAAAGCAGTCGCGAGCCAATCGTGGCCTTTGTCGTTGCCAAAGCCCTTGCCGAAGACGGCGATGATCGGATGAACGCGGAATTATCAAAGGCCTATATGGCGGAGTTCTATCGGGTGGTAACGGGCAAATGATTGATTGGAAGACATTTACAGGGATCATCCCCCGGCTAGATGCAGAACAACTGCCGGAAAACGCTGCGCAACGGGCGCATAACTGCGATCTGACAAGCGGCGTGTTGGTGCCTGCCGTCCATACCGGGCCGTTCAACACGATGCATAAAGAAGACGGTGTGTTGAAGTCGGGTATCCCGGCAGACGACGTGATACAGATAACCAAGCCTACGGCCCCCTCTGTGAACAATCTTGAATACATCTGTAAACCCGTGGTGGGCGGAAACACTTGGATGAACATCGAGGCCCGGACATACTTCTGTTACATCGACGATTCGGGAAACTGGGTTTACGACAACGTTGTCACAAAACTTTTGTCGTTAGTGACCATACGGTACGACGAAGTTGGGATGTGGATGATCTGTTCGATGTCGTCTTTTTACAAAGACTTGGATTATAGGGACGAGCCTTACTATGTCTACGGCCCGCGTTATCGGTTCAAATTCATTGCGGACGAGTGGGGGCAAGGAGGACCGGAGCAAGCAGTTAACCTCCCAGAAGTGCCGTCTTATGGGGATTCCGTCTTGCCCGGGGGCTTTGTCCCGTTGCTTTACGGCGATCATGTTTACGGCCAATTCCGGGCGTGGGACGTAAACGGCCCTACGTGGCGCCCGACAATTAAGGTAATCAATCCAGACGGCGAACGTTGGTATTTCCCGGGCGTGACGGCTTATGTAGCGTTCCGCATCCACTTGAATTATACGTACCCCACGCGGCGCTATTACTATTTTGTGCAAACGATGCTTACCGACGCCGACGAAGAGGGTCCACCAAGCGAAGTATCGGACCTGATTCTTGTGCGCCCCGGCCAAGAATTGACATTGAATACGCCGCGTGCAGACGGCTATTCAAAAAATCGAGTGTATCAAAGCAGCAACCAATCCCAAGGGTCTGACGATTTTCTTTTGCGCGGCGACGTTAACGCTGATTCGTGCGTTCTTTTGCCCTATGGCAGCCCGCAAGCCGATCCTCTTCCGCCGTTTGGGAACTATCCCGAGGTGGCAAAAGAGACGTTTCTTGCCGGCAGTAAAATGCATCCATCGCAGTTTGGCGTAGCGTTTCACGAGAAGACCTTGTATTTGTCCGATCTGTACCGGTTGTGGGTATGGCCTGACGAATACACAATCCCTTTCCAAGACACCATTAAAGCCATTGCGATTAGCGGGAACACGATAATCGTGTTTGCCGGCGAGAAAGTGTTTGGAGTAACCGGGTCCCCCCCGGAGCACATGGCAAAAGCCGTTTTGAGTGAAAGCGCCCCGTTGTTGGCAGACGGCAGCGGTCACTTCCTGTCGCTTTGCCAGATAGGCGCCCGCGTGTTTTATGCGACATATGACGGGGTGGCGGTTGTTTCTGGCTCCGGAGTAGAGGTTGTTACCAAAGAACACTTCACGCGGAAGGAGTGGCTTGATTACAGCCCCAGTTTAATGGATGCGAAGACCGCGGACAATAGCGTGTTTCTAAAAGTCTCGGGCGAATCAGACGATATTCGCGTCGATTTCGACGAGACGCTGAACGCTATTACGACCTATTCAGACGGCGCATTGGCCGAACTTACATGGCGGTCCCCCAAAAAGCGGTTTGAACAACCGACCATATTCGATTACGTCAAAATGATAGCCGAGGGCGCGGCAACGTTGAACATTTACGCAGACGGCGCTCTGGCGGCAAGCAAGAACATTACAAGCGGCGAGCCTGTAAGTTTAATCGGCGATGTGAGCGCGGCTTATGTGTGGGAATTTGAGGTTGTCTCCTCCTTCAAGACAACCAGGGTCCAGGCATTTGATCGTATCGTATACGACATTACGGATTCGGCCCGGTTTACCCCTGAGAATACGCCTCTTTGGGAAAACATGTGGGTTAAATTCCCGGAGAAGAACCAATTCTGCGCCCTTGTGCTATCCGCATACGGCACAGGGACAATCCCGGTCAAGTTTTATGCTGCGGACGGGATTACTTTGAAATATACGGCCCAGGTTGACACCGGGAACTTGTTCCCGCTGCCCCGGGCCGACAACAGGGCGCACACATGGCGCATATCAATCGAACAGGACGTTCACATTGATAGCTTGGCGCTTCTTACCCGACGCACAGAAGCGGTTTCAGAATTGCTTCGTGAAGTTAATACCGGGGGCCATCCGCCTTGGCGGTTGAAACGGTATGAATTCACCAATCAAGAAATACCGAAATCGTTAGTTGTCCATGCTTCGAGCTACCCTGTGACGATGAACATCTATGCGGACGGTTCGGCAACTGCAACCGAACCCCCGCTTCAAATATCCGATGAAGGAGAGATTCGCCTTGATTGGGCGCGTTGCAGCAGCATCGACTTCGATTTCGGGGCCGATGATGAAAAAGTAACAGAAGTTCTTCTCTTTACCCGAAAGGTACAGCCGATATCCGACAATAGAATATCTCTTGTGGGCCGCCAGAATTGGCGCGGCAACTTATTCAGCTTTGCCGATCGGGGCAAGCCCGTTTGCGGAAGCATAATGGCGGCCAGCTATCCCTTGAGCATGTGGTTGTATGCGGACGGCGCCGCCGAACCCGTTGCAGGCGGCGTAGATTGCGTGACTTCCGGTAAAGTCTTTCGTTTTGCCCGGTCTCTTGCAGAAGCGGCGCTTTGGGAAATAGACATTGCCGCCGATGACGCAATCGACAGCGCGATATTCATGGCTCGCCAACCTGTACCCGTTGAAGGCAAAGTGTTGCGGGTAACAAACCCGAGGACTATCCCCCCGTGGCTGTATTGCCGATACGAATTTTCTGAACAAGTCGAGCTTGTGAGTGTGCGTGTGGACGCGGACACCTCCGTCAAGATGCGTTTGTTTTTGGACGGCGTAGAGTTGGCAACGGAAACAGTAAGTCTTACGCCGGGGCAAGAAACCTTGCTGGGTACGGCGGCAAAGCTGTGCAGTTCTGTCGAGTTCTATTTTTTGAATGCGGCGGAAGACGCCAACATGGACTATGCCGTTCGGGAAGTGGGGATATTTGCCAAAGACGAGATATTGATAGGGGATAACGGGATTCAAATGGGCCGTCGCCCCAATTGGCGCAATCTATCGTTCAAATTTCCCGATCGCGGTTCGTTTGCTTGCGGCAGCATAGGCGCTTCCGATTACAACGTTATTCTCAAACTTAACAGCGAGCCTAAAACCGTTACCAGCGGGAAAGCGTTTACGTTGCCCCGGGTGTCCCCATCAAACGAAACGCCTTTATGGACAGTTGATGTTAACGCCCCCGGGGAAGTGCATAGCTTAATCCTTCGTCCCCGCACTCGGGCACCTGTCCAAGGGGATGTGCTGCATCTTCTAGCCCGAGACACCGATATGCCGCCGTGGTTGTATTCCCGGTATGAACTCCCGGATCGAGCCCAATTCCGAAGTGTAATTGTCCATGCAGACAGCTACCCCCGGACACTGAAGCTCTATGCAGACGGGGCCACTTCTTACACAAAAGCCATCAATATTTCTGGCCCGGGCGAAGTCCGGCTGGCCGACATGGGGAACTACAGCGCAATTGACATTGATTTCTCGGGCTACGACCATGCGGTCAACGAAGTCATTTTATTCGCCAAGAAAGTGCAGCCGGTAGGCGACGAAGGGATATCGTTGGTAGATGCGCCAAGCTGGCGGGGAAACTTCTTCAAATTCCCGGACCGGGGCGTGTTTGCTTGCGCAAGTCTAGGTGCATCCGATTATGCTGACGTTACGTTGAGCTTGTATGCGGATTCGGCGCAAAACCCGGTTTATTCGGAAGCGGTTACAGCCGGGACCATATTTGCATTGCCCCGGGCATTG
>Ga0180434_10005749_pt1 | contig 14486 bp, 13 predicted proteins | sample SS_ome_7_FD_132453 | JGI IMG/M metagenome (GOLD analysis project Ga0180434, IMG submission 132453) | Hypersaline lake sediment archaeal communities from the Salton Sea, California, USA - SS_1_D_2 metaG | ecosystem: Environmental > Aquatic > Non-marine Saline and Alkaline > Hypersaline >... | reverse complement strand
AGCCAGAAATTTTTGGTCCTATCATGAAAAGTAAACCTGAAAGCTGACCCTGTCGTTTTCAGGTTTTGATTTTGGGGCGGCACGGCCGGTTGCATTCTGTACCGCAGCACCCAGCGCATCACGGCCACAAAGGAGAAACGGTATGTTAAGACGGGATCGGAGCGCCAACGGTTTCCTGGACCGCTATCCGGATCGGGTTCTAACCATCGATTCCCACACCCAGGGAGAACCCACGCGCTTGCTCGTTGGCGGGCTGGGCCCCTTGCCCGGCGATACGATGAAAGCCAAGCGGGACTATTTCGAAGCCCATTTCGATTCGGTGCGCATGCTGCTCACCCGTGAGCCCCGGGGGCACCGCGGCATCATGGCGGCGGTGGTCACCGAACCGGTCAGCCCGGAAGGACAATTCGGCTTGTTTTATATGGACGCCCGCCGTTACCCTTATCTGTGCGGCCACGCCACCATCGGGGCCGTGGCCACGCTGATCGAAACCGGTGCATTGGAGGCTGAGGATGGCGACCGGCAGATCATCGTGGACACGCCCTCCGGACCACTGAGCGCCCATACCCGCATCCAAGAGGGACGTGTTGTTTCCGTGGCCATCGATATGGCGCCCTCCTTTGTTTTTGACACCAAACGTGAGCTGGATATCGAAGGGTACGGCAAGGTCCCCGTCGACCTGGTCTGTGTGGGCGGTTTTTTTGCCATGGTGTCAGCCCGTACGCTCGGTATCGAACTGGTCCCGGCCAACCGGCCGCAGTTGATACCCCTTGGCATGGCGTTAATCGAGGCCGCCAATGACGCCTTTCGCGTTTATCATCCCCTTAGGCCGGAAGTGAACACGGTGGATGTGGTGGAGTTCTACGATGAAGATCCACAAACCGGAATCGGTCGGGGGGCCGTGATTTACGGCGAATCCCATATGGACCGCTCCCCCTGCGGTACCGGCACCACGGCCAAGATGACCTTGCTGCACCACCGGGGGAAGCTCAATCCCGGCGAGATCTATAAAAATGCAGGTCCCCTGGGCACGGTGTTCGAAGGTCAGATCGTCCAAACACTGCCCATCGGCGAATTTCAGGGTATCGTGGGACAGATCCGGGGCACGGCTCAGGTGACCGGCTATCATCAGTTCGTGCTGGACGACCGGGACCCCTTCCCCAAAGGATTTCTGCTGTGACCTCCCTTTCTCCGACACCTGACCACATTCTTTTCAACGGCCGCATTGCCGAACTGAATGAGCGGCAAACGCCCTCATCGGCCCTGGCCGTTGCCCGGGGCCGCATTCTGGCCATCGGCACGGACCAGGACATGCAGGATCGGGCCGGGGCGGATACGGAAAAGATCGATCTCGAGGGCCGTTTGGTGGTGCCGGGATTTGTGGACACGCATATTCACTTCTACGAATGGGCCCTCAAACGCCGGGACATGGGGCTGGACGACATCACCAGCTTAGAGGAATTGCTGGCACGCGTTCGGCAGGCGGCGGCCGAAAAGCCGACGGGACAGTGGATCATGGGACAGGGATGGAACGAAACCGACTGGACGGCTCCGCACATGCCCACCCGGGAAACCCTGGACCGCGCCGCCCCGGACCACCCGGTCCTGCTGTGGCGCTGTGATCTGCACCTGGCCGCCGCTAATTCGGCGGCGTTGCAGCGAGCCGGCATCGAGGCCGGCACACCGGATCCCCCTGAAGGCCGCATCGAGCGCGATGGCCGCGGCATCCCCACCGGCATTCTGCGCGAGCTGGCCATCAATCTCGTTCGCCAGGCGGTGGCCCCGCCCAAAGCCGATGCGGTGACATCCGCCTATGAAGATGCGGCCAGGGCCCTTCATCGACGGGGGATCACCGGCATTCACGACATCCGCTTGATGGCCGACAAGGACGGGGCCCGGGCGTTTCAGGCGTTCCAGATCCTCGAAAGGGAGAACCGCCTGGATCTGCGTTGCTGGGTAACCCAGCCGGGACACCTGTTGGACGAGATGATCGGCCTGGGGCTGCGTTCGGGCTTCGGCAACGACCGGCTGCGGGTCGGTCACATGAAATTTTTCTCCGACGGCGGCATGGGGGCCCGCACGGCCTGGATGATCGCCCCCTTTTTGGATGCCGGCTGCGGCATGCCCATGTTGGACATGGAAACCTTGGCGAAGGATATCGAAAAGGCGGATGCGGCTGGCCTGGCAGTCATGGTGCATGCGGTGGGGGACCGTGCCAACCGGGAGTTGATCACTATTTTCGAAAGCCTTGAAGCGCGTCGCCGGCAATCCGGACAACCCGCGCCTTTTGTCCCCCATCGCATCGAACACGTCCAGATGATCCGGCCCGAGGACGCCGATCGTTTAGGCAGGCTCCCTTTGGCCCTGTGTGTGACCCCGGCCAACATGCTGCTGGACATAAACCTCATCGATGCGGCCGTGGGGGATAAAGGCCGCTGGGCTTACGATTTTCGGAAGCTGATGGATACCGGGGCGCCGGTCATGTTCAGCTCCGATTGCCCGGTTTGCGATCCAGCTCCCCTGTTGGGCATGCATGCCGCCGTGGCGCGCCGCCGCACCGACGGACGCCCGGAGGCGGGGTGGTATCCGGAATCCCGTGTCACGGTCCGCGAAGCCCTTGATGCCTATACGTCGATCCCCGCCGCCGTTCACCGCACCGACGATATCGGTGTCATCGCCCCCGGCAAGCGGGCCGACCTGGTGGTCCTGAGCGAGGATATCCTGTTGCAGCCTTCGCCCTGGCTGCCTGATGTCAGGGTGGACATGACGCTGTTCGACGGCCGCATCGTGCATCGAACCTTTTGAAGAAACCAGTGAAGATAGCACCATGAAGAACATGAAGAAGAAAAAACGTTGTGGCTATCGTTTCGGCGGTAGAGCGCTCGCGGCCAATAAGGCATGATGTGCACGAAGAAATCCCGGCTTTCGCAGGGATGACAGACCTTGGCCTCTGAAAGCCTATATGTTGAACCTTCATGTTCTTCATGCGCTTCATGGTAATTGCTTTTCTTTTTTCCTGGAGTAATCGATGCCCCAGACAGCGGAACGGCTCACCAACTTCACCGAATCGGTCATCCGGGAGATGACCCGAGTGGCCAACCGGCATGGCGCCATCAACCTTTCCCAGGGATTCCCGGATGCCGATCCGCCCCCGGAAGTCCTCGCTGCCGGCAAGAGGGCCATGGCGGAGGGGCCCCACCAGTATGCCGTCACCTGGGGGGCGCCGCGCTTCCGGGAGGCGCTGGCCCGGAAACAGCGGCACTGGATGGGTATCGACCTGGATCCCGAGGCCCACATGGTGGTGACGTGCGGCAGCACCGAGGCCATGATGTGTGCCATGATGACGGCCTGCAACCCCGGTGACAAGGTGGTCATCTTCTCCCCATACTACGAGAACTACGGCGCCGCCGCCATCCTGAGCGGCGCCCAGCCGATCTACGTACCCCTGCATCCGCCGGAGTTTGTGTTCGATCGGCAGGAACTGCGGTCCGCTTTTTTACAGAACCCCAAAGCCCTGGTGCTGTGCAATCCTTCCAATCCCTCCGGCAAGGTCTTCTCCCGGGAGGAGCTCGAATTCATCGCCGAGCTGGCCCAGTCTCACGACGCCTTTGTCATCACCGACGAAGTCTATGAGCACATTGTCTACCGACCCCACCGCCATCACTACATGGCCTCCCTGCCGGGCATGTTCGAGCGAACCATTTCCTGCAGCTCGCTGTCCAAGACCTACAACATGACCGGGTGGCGTCTCGGTTATGTGATCGGCCCGGAGACGGTGATGGCCGGCGCCCGCAAAGTACACGATTTTCTCACCGTCGGTGCGGCGGCACCGCTCCAGGAGGCCGCCGTGAGCGCCCTTCAATTGCCTCTGGCGTACTATACCGTTCTCCAGGAGGATTATACCCGCAAACGGGATCTCTTTCTGGACTGTCTGGACGAGGCCGGTCTGGTCTACACCAAGCCCCAGGGGGCCTATTACGTCATGGTGGACTGCGCGGCCTTCGGGGTCAAGGACGACCGGGAATTCTGCCGTTGGATGGCCAGGGAGGTGGGTGTGGCGGCCGTGCCGGGGTCGAGTTTTTTTCATGAGCCGGTGAACCATTTAATCCGCCTGCATTTTTCGCGTTCCGAAGCCATCCTCGCCGAGACCGGCAAACGCCTGCAAAAACTCAAGTCCCTGGCGTGAAGCAATGGACACCATCGAGACCATTCACAAGGCGCTGGTTCAGCATGGGCCCCACAACGATCGTATCTATTTGATGCGGTTGAATGGCGCCGATCCGCATCGTCTTATCACGGCCCTGGAAGATCTCGCCCGACAGAAGGGCTACGGGAAGATTTTCGCCAAAATCCCGGCACCGATCTGGACGGCTTTCCAATCCGCCGATTATCACAAAGAAGCCATCGTCCCCGGATTCTTCAACGGCCGAACCGACGGTTATTTTATTTCCAAATATTTTTCCGAGGGAAGACACAAGGATCACACGCTTGAAAAGCGGTTAGGGATTGCCAGACCGAAAGGAGGGAACCACGCGGGTCCTCACCGCCGCGGCCACTGGACAACGCGCCATGTCGTTGCCTGCCAAGCGTCGGATGCCGAGCAGATGAGCGACATCTACCACAAGGTCTTTCGAACCTATCCCTTCCCGATTCAGAAGCCGGGCTATTTGAAACGCATGATGAAAGAGGATGTGCGTTATTATGGCATTCGTATTGACGGCAGGATCGCCGCCATCGCTGCCGCGGAAATCGATTTTCGCAATGACAATGTGGAAATGACCGATTTCGCAACCTTGCCGGAATGGCGGGGCTTGGGGCTGGCAGGCATGCTGCTGCGCCACATGGACTGCAAGATGCGTGACCGCGGCATCAAAACCGCCTACACGATCGCCAGGGCGGCATCGCACGGCATGAAAGCTGTTTTTCGAAACAAACGCTACATCTACGCCGGCCTGTTGAAAAACAACACCCATATCAGCGGACAGATCGAAAGCATGACGGTCTGGTACAAGCCGTTACGCGGCCAGGCAGAATAAACCCGGCGGTTAAGTCGTCCCCTCTGCCAGCCATGCCGCCAACGTCGGGATGGTGTCCTTGGGGCTGATCTTGTAGGCGGTGGCGACAATTTTGCCTGCCTTATCGATCAGAAACGCCGACCGCACAATCCCCATGGTGGTCTTGCCGTACATTTTCTTTTCCCCCCATACGCCGTAGGCGTCGGCGATACGGTGGTCGGTATCGCTGAGTAGGGGAAACCCCAGTCCGTGTTTGTCGTCGAATTTTTTCTGCTGGGGCACCTTGTCCGGGCTGACACCGACAACGGCCACGCCGGCTTTCGTCAATTGCGGCAGTGCGTCCCGCACTGTTTGCGCCTGGGCCGTTCAGCCGCCCGTATTGGCCTTGGGGTAAAAGAAGATGAAGAGGTTGCGGCCCTTGAAGTCGGCCAGGTTTACAATCGTGTCGTTCTGGTCCGGTGCGGAAAAATCCGGCGCCGGGTCGCCTGGTTGAAGGGGTGCCATAGGGGGTTTTCCTTTCCTTGGTTTATGAGTGGCCGGAAGAAAAACGGAGACCCCCACCGTTGCCTGAGGCGTTCGTCAGGAATCCTGCCGGGCCTCGATGGGAGCCAAGGGTCAGTATTCTCATTTAAACGGCAAGCGGATTGACGGCCTCCAACATTTCCAGAGGGATGTCCTGCCGTTTTTTGCCCACGACAGCGTGGTAGTAAAGGGGCGTTCCATCCTGGCAAAAACGATGGCGGTAGCGGCGGCTTGCACAGATCTCTAGAACGCCCTCGGCGTCAATCAGCTCGATCAGCCGACAGAAGCCTGATGTGTCCGATTCACACACGAAATCCTCTTTGATGTTGAAGGCCACCCAACCGGGAGAGGCGACAAAGTTGAAGCCCTGGGCAAAGGCGGCCGGCGGAATATCATCGAATCCCAGGGCGGCCACCACCGTCATACAGTTGAATTCGTCTTCAGCCAGGGATCGTTCGACATTGGGCGGCAGATTGGTCAGGTCGGCCACAAAGTAATCTTTATAGATTCCGGGCCGGTCCCGTTCGAGCGCTTGCGCGGCCTCGTCGATAATGTCCACGCCGACCACTTCGTCGGCGCCCATATCCACGAGTTGTTCCCCCACCATGCCATTGCCGGCGCCGATATCCAGCACTTTGAGGGGGCGGGCCGCTGATTCCTGTCCGTCGATTTGGTTCTTCAGCAGGCCGCAGACCACTTCGGGGGAATTGCAGCGGTAGCGCTCGTAAAAAAGGTGTTCGTAAAGTCCGGGAACTTCGTAGATCCGGTCGTAGTCGTGAAATCGGATTTTTTCCTTGACGCCGTTGCGGGACAGGATGAAATATTCCTGGCCTTGTTCGACGGTCTCGAGATCCGGTGTTTGCAGGTTGAAATCGCTCTTGATATCCATACATTTTCCTCCTGAGGTCTGCCGCTCGTCGAGAGCAGCGGTTAGAATTGGTTTCAAAACCCCGTTTAACGCCTATAAGCGGCGCTAAACGGGCTTCAATTGCTCACACCCCATTGAATATGGCACCGCCTTTTCATCAAATGGTGTCTTGCTCTTGAACGCCACCCGGGGTTTTGAAAGCACCAATCGGGAGGTATCCGGCGGTCCTTGCCGGCTGCGCTCAGGACAGGACCTTGTAAGTGCAGAGCTTGCATCCGATATTCTCTTTCTTCAAATAGTCGGCATCCTGCATGCTCAGAAGCTCCCAGGCCTTGGACTGCTCCAGTTCGATCATTCGCTGCCGGTAGCCGTAGTCCTCGTAGGCCCCTTCACGGATGGTAAAGCAGATGATCCCGCCCGGACGGGTCACGCGCACGAGTTCGTCGAAGGCGTTGGCCTTGACGTGACCGTAGGTGAAGGTGCCGGTGCAGACCACCGCGTCGTAGCAGTTGTCCTCCATCTTAAGGGGTTTGCTCAGATCGGCCTGAATGTGGTTCCGATAGAGAGATTTACGCTCTGCTTCTTCGAGCATTTCCCGGGAGTAGTCCAGGGCGTCTATGCGGGTGTAGCCTTTGCGGGCCAGTTCTTCCGCCACCAGGCCGGTGCCGCAGCCGGCGTCCAGAACATAGGCGCCGGGGTTGTCGAGGGCGTCATGGAGGGCCTCGGCCGAAACCTTATGGGCCACATACCCGAAGGTGCCCACGGTGTCGGCGTCGTAATCCGCGGCCCATCCCTTGTAGGCGTCCATCAGTTCGGTGTGATTGGTGGCGGTATAGACTTTGTCCAGGGTTTCGTTCTTGCTGATCATGATGCTCCTTTGGGTTTGCTGGTTGTGCGTTTGGGTCCGTCCGAAATGCTATCGTATGACTTCAGTTCGAGAGGACTTTGTAGGTGCAGAATTTGGCCGTCACCTTTTCATGGGTCAGGTAGTCCTGCTCGCGCAGTTCCTGAAGTTCCCAGGTTTCGCCAGCCTCCATGCGCAGCATTTCGCTGCGGTAGTCGTAGTCCTGGTAGGCCCCGTCGCGGATGGTGAAGCAGATCAGGCCGCCGGGACGGGTGACCCGCACCAGTTCGTTGAAGGCCTCGGGCCCCACATGGGCGTAGGTGAAGGTGCCGACGCAGATGGTGGCGTCGTAGCTGTCGTCGGCGATGGCCAGCCGCTCGTTCATGTCTTCTTGTATCAGCCGCCGGTAGACGCCCTTTTTTTCAGCCTCGGCAAGCATGTCGCAGGAATAGTCCATCCCGTCCACATGGGCATAGCCCAGGTCGTGGAGAATTTCCCCCACCAGCCCTGTACCGCAGCCCGCATCCAGCACTCGGCTTCCCCGGGAGTCCAGATAGCGGTCCAGCATGGTTGCTGCCGTCTGCGGTCCGACGTATCCCATGGTCTTGCAGGTATCGTGGTCATAGAGACAGGCCCACTCGCGGTAGGCATCGGCCAGATCCTCGGCGGTTTTAGCTTCGTAGGTCGCTTTCCACAGTTGGGGTGTGGCTCCCATGGATCCTCCTTGTTTTTAGTTTTTTGAGGAGACTTCTTAGTAGCGGTAATGGTCCGGTTTATACGGCCCGTCCACGGACACCCCGATATAGTCGGCCTGCGCCTTGCTCATGCGGGTCATCCGGGCGCCGAGCTTGTCCAGATGAAGCCGGGCCACTTCTTCGTCCAGCTTCTTGTCCAGGATGTAAACGCCCACCGGGCGGGTTCCGCGGTGGCGCCAGAGATCCATCTGGGCCAGCACCTGGTTGGTGAAACTGCAGGACATGACGAAGCTCGGATGCCCTGTGGCGCAGCCCAGGTTCACCAGGCGTCCTTCGGCCAGCATGTAGATGCTGCGGCCGTCGGGAAAGGTGTATTTGTCCACCTGGGGCTTGATCTCGGTGCGCTCCACGTCGGGCAGGTTCTGCAGGGTCTCCACCTGGATCTCGTTGTCGAAATGCCCGATATTGCAGACGATGGCCTGGTCCTTCATGCGCTGCATGTGATCGGCGGTAATGATGTCGCGGTTGCCGGTGGTGGTGACGAAGATGTCGGCTTCGGCCAGGGCGTCCTCCACCGTGCAGACCTGGTAGCCGGCCATGCAGGCCTGGAGGGCGCAGATGGGGTCCACCTCGGAAACCAGGACCCGGCACTTTTGGGCGGCCAGCGACTCGGCCGAGCCCTTGCCCACATCGCCGAACCCGCACACCATGGCGGTCTTGCCCGCCAGCATGACGTCCATGGCCCGGGAGAGCCCGTCCACCAGGGAATGCCGGCAGCCATAGACATTGTCGAATTTCGATTTGGTCACCGAGTCGTTGACATTGATGGCCGGCACCTGCAGCAGGCCGTCTTTGTGCATTTGGTAGAGCCGATGGACCCCGGTGGTGGTTTCTTCGCTGATGCCCTCCAACTGCTCCACGGCCCGGCGCCAGAAATCCGGCACCTTGAAGGCGACGGACTTGAGCAGCCGGTTCACGATCTGTACTTCCTTGTTGTCGGTGGGCTGCTCCAGAAAGGCCGGATCTTTTTCGCCGGCCAGGCCCCTGTGCATCAGGAGCGTGGCGTCGCCGCCGTCGTCCACGATGAGCTGGGGCGTCCGGCCGTCCGGCCAGGTCATGGCGCGCAGGGTGCACCACCAGTATTCTTCAAGGGTTTCGCCCTTCCAGGCGAACACCGGGATACCGGCCGCCGCCACGGCGGCTGCGGCATGGTCCTGGGTGGAGAAGATGTTGCAGCTGGCCCAGCGCACGTCGGCGCCCAGGGCTGCCAGGGTTTCGATCAGAACGGCGGTTTGCACGGTCATGTGCAGGCTGCCCATGATGCGCACGTCCTGCAGCGGTTTATGGGGACCGTATTTTTCCCGCGTGGCCATGAGACCGGGCATTTCCTTCTCGGCGATCTCGATCTCCCGGCGGCCCCAGGGGGCCAGGGAAATGTCGGCGATGCGGTAGCCCTGGGATTCCGGGGCCATGCCGGCCACGATGTCGGCGATTTCGGCCACCACCGCTCCCTCGTCCACTGTTTCCTGATAATCGGTGTCGTAGGTCATCAATACTCCTTCATATCCGCTATAGCGGTCATTTTTCCGGTTTATGGGGTGTTATCGGTCGGCGTGTCGATCAGTTGGGCGGGTGCCCGTCGGCGCCGAGCACGCCGCGGAGGCGTTGCCATTCCGCATGCGGCAGAGCGGCGCCCTGTTGGGTGACCACGGCCGCGCCCAGGGCCGCGCCCAGGCGTCCGCAATCGGTCAGCTCGCGACCGTTGAGCAGGCCGTAAAGAAAACCGGCGGCCCAGAGGTCGCCGGCGCCGGTGGTGTCCACGGCCTGGTTAACGGGCAGGGCCGGCACGGCGCAGGCTTCGCCGCCGTTTCGCAGCAGCACGCCCTCGGCGCCCAGCTTGACCGCCACGGTGGGGCAATGGGCATGGAGGGCATCCAGGCACTGGGCAGGATTCTCGGTATCGGCAAAGGCCGCGGCCTCCTCCTCGTTGGCGAAGACGATATCGACATAGGCTTCCAAAAGCTCCGGCAGCACTTCGCGCGCGGCATGCACCACCTCGAACGAAGCCAGGTCCACGCTGATTTGGCAGCCGGCCTGCTTGGCCGCATGAAGGACATTGCGCATGAGGTCCGGGTTGAACAGCAGGTAGCCTTCCACGTGCGCATGGCCGTATCCTTGGAAATCCTTCGGCTTGATGTCGGCGGGGGCAAGGGTGGCCGCGGCCCCCAGATGGGTCCGCATGGTGCGCTCACCGTCCGGTGTCACCAGGCTGAGGCAGAGGGCCGTTGGAAGGTTGCGATGGGTGCGGATGGCCATGCCGCAGCCGCCCAGAGCCTCGAAGCATTCGCGGTAGAAAACGCCCGACCTATCGGGCCCCACCGTGCCCAGGAAGCGGCACGGTATGCCGAGCCGCGCCATGGCAAAGGCCGTGTTGCCGGCGCTGCCCCCGGGGGTGCGCACCGTGGTGTCCGGGAGGGCCTCCTGCAGCAGCGCCAAGGCTTCGGCATCCACCAATTCCATGCCGCCCTTGGCCCCGCCGGCGCGGATTAAAAAATCCTCCGGCACCTGGGCCACCATGTCCACCACCGGAGAGCCGACGCCAATCATGGATCTATTGCCGTTGTGTTTTCTCATGCCACGCACCGTGCCTCGACGTTCAGGGCGTCTTGCAGGGCCGCGGCCTTGTCGGTCTGTTCCCAGGGGAAGATATCCCGCCCGAAATGACCGGCCACGGCGCTCTGGCGGTAGGTCCAGCCGTTCGGTGCAGTGAGCCCCAGGTCTTCGACGATGGCTGCCGGCCGGAAATCGAAGATTTCGCCAGAGTCCAGCACATCGGCAATGGCGCTATCGGCGACCTGGCCCGTTTCGAAGGTATCGACATTGATGCTCAGGGGTTTGGCGACGCCAATGGCATAGGCCACCTGGATTTCACACTTGTCCGCCAGGCCGGCCGCGACGACGTTCTTGGCAGCATAGCGCGCATAGTAGGCCGCCGAGCGGTCGACCTTGGAGGGATCCTTGCCGCTGAAAGCCCCGCCGCCGTGGCAGCCGACGCCGCCGTAGGTGTCGACGATGATCTTGCGCCCTGTCAGACCGGCATCGCCGTGGGGTCCGCCGATGACGAATTTGCCGGTGGGGTTGATGTAATATTCGGTTGCGCGGTCGATGAGTCCCGTGGGAGCCAATACCTCGCGGGCTTCCCGGACCATATCCTTGCGAACCGTTTCCAGGGGCACGTCGTCGGTCTGGTGACTGATGACGACACTGGTGATCCGTTGGGGATGGCCGTCCACATGCTCGACGGAAACCTGGGTTTTGGCGTCCGGACGCAGATAGTCGATGGCGCCTTCCTTGCGGACGCGCTGCAGGTGTTCGAGCAATTTGTGGCTGTAGTGAATGGGAGCGGGCATCAACGACGGGGTGGCCCGGGTGGCGTAGCCGAACATCATCCCCTGGTCGCCGGCGCCCTGTTCCTTGAAGAGCCCTTCACCCTCGCAGACCCCCTGGGCGATGTCGCAGGACTGGGGGTGGATGCGGCACTCGTAGTCGAAGGTCTCATGGGAGAAGAGCAATTCTTCCCGGTCGTAGCCGATTTCCCGCACGACCTGTCGCGCGATGGCTTCAGGATCGATGGCTTCCCAGTCGCGGCAGGTAATTTCGCCGATGTTCAGCACGAAGTTGGTGCTGGTAGCGGTCTCGCAGGCGACACGGCTGGCCGGGTCCACCGCCAGGCAGGCATCCAGAATGGCATCGGAAATCTGATCGCAGATTTTGTCCGGGTGACCTTCGCCAACCGACTCCGAAGTAAAGACGTGGGTGTTCTTCAGTTTGCTCATAACCTTCCTTTCACGTTTTCTCAGGTGATGATGCGGCGCAAGGCAGACGCATGGCGCACCGCATTGGTCGATAAGGTGAACCCCATTGCAAAGCAAGCTGTGTGCCAGGTGTTTCTAAAGCGGTTTCGCTAACCAGCGAATATTGGGAAAAGAATTTGAAATGATTGAATATTTCTGTAGAAATAGGGAGGTGGAGTACCGTTCTCAGACGGAGACAGGTCATAGCCGCTTGCGACTTGTTGGGCAAAAAGGTGACGGCGGCTCAGGCATAACTCACAAAATCGGGAAAAAAATGCTCGTTTGTTAAAAATTACCGGGTGAGCTACCGCTCATGTCCCAAGACCCGGTACTACGAATGTTTCCTGTTTTATCTTGCTATATTAATCAATGATCTGTATAAGAAGCCAGCCTTGCAACGACGGGCAGTTTGACGAGCACCGATGCGGTTGCCATATAGATGTGCAAAATATTCCCCTTTTAATCCAAATCATCCCAATTTTCGATACGAGCCAATGGACCCTCAAATTACAGCGCCGCTCAAGATCATCTGTGTAGACGAAGGCCGCGGGCTTGCCCACCAGGTTATGAACAGCTTTACCAAGGATGCCATCGAATTGGCCTATGAACGCAGCATCGACGAGGTGGTCGACCGTTTCGAACGGGAGACTTTCGACCTGATGCTTTTCTCGAGTTCGGTGGCCCAACGGCAGCCGGACGACGCCCTGGAGATTTTAGAGCTCATCTCGGCCAAGTGTCCGGGCACGCAGATTCTCTTCTTCGCCCAACCGGGCCGGCTGAAGATAGCCCATCAGGCGCTTCGGGCCGGCGCCTTCCATTACTCCCGGCTGCCCGTGAGCGACCAGGAGCTCAAACTCCTGATCGAGACGGCCATCGAGAAGCGTCCCCAGGTTGGTCTCAACCTGCTGCTGCGCTCGGAGGTGGACAAAACCACCTTCGAAAGCATGGTGGGCCGCTCGCCGGCCATGCAGCAGGTTTACCGTCAAATCCGTCAGGCCGCCGCCACGGAGATACCCGTCCTGCTGTCCGGTGAAACCGGCACGGGCAAGGAACTGGCCGCCAAGGCCATTCACGAGCTCAGCTCGCGGGCCCAAGGGCCCTGTGTCCCGGTTCACATCGGCTCGTTGCCTGCCGACCTGGTGGCCAGCGAGCTTTTCGGCCACGAACCCGGAGCCTTCACCGGCGCCCAAGGTGGCCGCAAGGGCTGTTTCGAGGAGGCGGACGGCGGCACGGTCTTTCTGGATGAGATTGCCACCATCGACGAAAAGATGCAGGTCAGCCTCCTGCGGCTGCTCGAAACCAGCCAGTTAAGCCCCATCGGCGGCAATGAATGCCGTTCGGTGGACGCCCGGGTTATCGCCGCTTCCAACGCCAACCTCCAGGAAGAGGTGCGCCTGGGGCGCTTCCGGGAAGATCTGTACTATCGACTTGACGTGCTTCAGATCACCCTGCCGCCGCTGCGGGAGCGCTATGGGGATATCCATTTGCTGGTGGACCACTTTCTCAAGGATGCCTGCGACAGCTTTCGCAAGCTCATCCGCGGCGTTGCACCGGATTTCATCAGCTGCCTGGAGGCCTACCCCTGGCCAGGCAACGTCCGCGAGCTCAAAAACATCATCCAGCGCGCCGTGGTCAACTGTCCGGGCGATATTCTCGAAACCGCGCAACTTCCCAAGCGGCTGATCCATTATCAAAACGAGGACGTGACCCTGACGATCAAGATCGGTATGAACATCGCCGCCGTGGAAAAAGAGCTGATTCGCCGAACCATGGAGTTCACCCAGGGCAACCGCACCCGCGCCAGCCAGATCCTGGGCATATCGCGGCGCGCTCTTTACAACAAGATCCAGCGCTACCGGATCAGCTGTTAATGCCTTCCCCACGATTTCCCGTTCCCAATGCCAATGACCGCGCAAGATCATATCCGACGCCGGACCTGACAAACGCAGGGGGCGTGCTTATGGTAATCGGGTGTTGCATGTGTCCCGCAAACGCTGAATACGGGCATGCCCGTACTAGAAATACAGGCTGAACCCAATGGACTCCCTCGGATTTCAGCGACATTGTAGGCAAAACAGTGCATCGTGATTCGGTGCCATGGGCACCCCCTGTGCCCGTGGCGAGACCAAAACGCCCTCCGGCGACATCCTTCGCCTAGAGGCGATCTTTGTTTGGCACCGCCAGCAGCCTTAAGAGCGACCCGTCGCTGGGGCAGCCGTAATCGATGCTCACTTTCAACGACAGGGATACAAACGCGATGGCAGACAAGAGATCCGATTCAGATCACCAGACCGACCTCACTGAAATCGAAAACCGGGAATGGCGGGAATCGCTGGACTATGTCTATCGCCATCAGGGACCCCGGCGCGTGGTGGAACTGCTGCGGCAGCTTCAGACCCATGCCCAGGAAAAAGGGGTCTCGTTTCCTTACACGGCCAACACGCCTTACATCAACACCATCGCGCTGGATCGCCAGCCGGTATTTCCGGGCAGCCGTGATCTCGAGCGGCGCATCAAGAGCATCATCCGCTGGAACGCCATGGCCATGGTCGTGCGCGCCAACAAACAGAGCGACGGCATCGGCGGCCATATTTCCACCTATGCCTCCAGCGCCACCCTGTACGAGGTCGGCTTCAACCATTTTTTTCATGTCCGAACGCCGGAGCACCCCGGCGATGCGGTCTATTT
>Ga0180434_10005748_pt1 | contig 14487 bp, 13 predicted proteins | sample SS_ome_7_FD_132453 | JGI IMG/M metagenome (GOLD analysis project Ga0180434, IMG submission 132453) | Hypersaline lake sediment archaeal communities from the Salton Sea, California, USA - SS_1_D_2 metaG | ecosystem: Environmental > Aquatic > Non-marine Saline and Alkaline > Hypersaline >... | reverse complement strand
GCCGTGGCCAGAACGGTCGGAGAGCCGGTCGTCTTTGTGAGCCACCAAACCAGGGCGAATTGGGCCGCCCGGCTCCCGACCAACGACAGCTGTTGTCCCGTCCAGATGGAGAAGAATCGCGCTTTCCACGGTCCCCGTCCGTTCATCGTGTGTCCCTTTCCCCCTTCGGAGGTCGCTCGGATCCGTACGTCGCGCGATGCCCGATTCTGGTTCACCTTTTCCGACGAGCTTTTGACCGAGTGATTCCGCTCAGGCATCGTGTCTGTTCGCGCGCGAAGGTGCTTACACCTTCTTTTGCTCTTTGACGACGGCGTCTTCTTGCACGTGGAGACGCTCCGCGTACTCCACCGTACCGATACGACATCCAGACCCGATTTCGATCCGCTTTCCGCGGACCACGTCCGCCGTCGTGTCTTCGAGCAGAACGTCGTCCCCCTCGATGACCCTGGTCTCCAATTTGGAAATCCCGCTGTTCACTCCGAGGATCCGGACCAATCCTGCGAGAAGCGAACTGCTCGCTCTCTGCACCTCGATGCGCTCGCCGCCGATCTCTCGCGCCGAGCACCGTCCCCCGAGGTGGATCTCCACTTTGTCGGCCGACAGGAGACCGTCGATATCGAATCCTCCGCTCGCGCGGAAGATGTCGGCCTCGACGTCGCCTCCACTGCGGAGGTGCCCGCTGAGCTTGATGTAGTCGGAGGTGATCCCGCCGGAAGCCTTAAACGACCCCGAACACTTCAACTCCTTGGCCCGTACCTGGCCTTCGACTTTCCCTACACCGCTGACACGCAATTCATCCGCGGTGAGGGAATCGGAGAACGAAGCGCTCCCCGAGACGGAGATTTGACCGGCGTCGGTCCGCCCGTTGACTTTCCCGGATCCGGAGATCTTGAGTTCCTCGACGAGGACGTCCCCGTTGACCTTCCCGGATCCGGAGATCGAAATCCGGGTATACGTCCCCCCACTCAATGAACCGGAACCACTAACGCTCGCCGATTGTCGTTCTTCACTCATCGTTCCTCCTCTGGATCGCCCGTGACGCAGCCGTTTTTTCCGCGCATCGCGGCGAGATCCAACTTCACCCGTTGCACAACGGCTCCGAGATCAACTGACACCACCTCTTCACTGTCCGGATCGAAGATCGCACCCTCCGGTGAAATGATCACCATACTGATTTCAGCCGAGATCGCGCTGCCCGAGACGCGCTTTCTCACCAGATAAAGGTGAAGGGGCGCATTGGAAATCCGGTCGAGCAGATTCTTATCGAGTGCGTCAAGGAGGGATCGTCTCACGAGGGCAAGTTCCTCCTCTCGTGCCCTCTCCCTGATCCGGCGAAGGACGGCGAGGCAGAACGTGTCGTTCATCGACACAACGTCATCCTCTCGCTCGATCTCACAGATCCTCAGCAGACGGTCGTCCAGCCAGCCGAGCTTCCGCAACTGCGAAAACGCCACTTGGAGCCCCGCCGCAACTTGTTCACTGATCAGTCCGGCGAGATCGTCCAACGCGTGCTCGGATTTCATCTCCTTGATCCGGCGGATCCGTTCCAAGATCTGGTCCTCGGGGAAGAAGGTCTCCTGTCCCGTGAACGTCGACCGACGAACGAACCAGGCTTCGGGAATCAGGCCTTTGCGCTTCCACCGATAGAGCTGACCGTAGGAGATCCCCATCTTTTCGAGGACCTCCTTCTTGGAGATCAGTTTGTCTTTTCCCATGCCCCCTCCCATCAGAACAACACGTTGTTCTTCAGCATCGGCAGCCGTTTCTCCTCGACAAGGGAGTCACTGCGACACGCGCCGTCCGCTCTGCCGTTCGCTTATCGTTCAGCGCGGTAGCAATTTTTTCTTTTTCTATCCCTTTCTTGACAGCTGTTTGGTATTTCTCCTTCACGCGCTGCTCCAGCTCGTAGTGGCTCGCGTACATCGGTGTCCCTCCCTAGATTGGATGGAGGGAGTATAACATCACACTGTTACGCCATCAAGGGGCAAGCCCCCCGGGCTACCTTCCTCTTCCTGCGGCTATTTCGCGGCCACGTTCACTTCGGACAGCGCAAGCGGTGGGACGAAGAGACGGCCGAAGATCCATTCTGGACAATCCCCGATCCCGACCACCCTGTCGTTCAGAAGCCGATAGGTGTTCCCCGCGAGCATCGCGTTCTTCACTCGCCCGATGATCCGACCTCGTTCGATCTTATAGGCCACCGCGACGTTGTTGGAGAAGTCGCCGGAGCTCAGGTTGCCCTGTCCCAGTCCCAGGACCGTGTCGACGAGCAAGCCGTCGCCGACCTCTTCGATCAGCTCGTCCAGCGTCGCCTCGCCCGGCAGCAGGAGAAGGTTGCTGACGCTCGCCGAAGGAAGCGCGCGGAAATCCGCACCGCCGAGCATCCCTCCTTTGAACCCGTTGCCTGTCGACCCCACCCCGGCGAGCTCCGCGGTGCGAAGATCGTAATAGAACCCCGCCACTTCGCCCCCGGCAATCAGGGGCGTCCGCCGGGTGGGAACCCCTTCGTCATCGAAACCTCCTCCTCCCAGGCCGTCGACAACGGTCCCGTCGTCGACCAGTGAGACTCGGGGATCGAACATAACCTCCCCCAGCTTTCCTTTCAGCGGAGAGGTTCCGAGGTAGACGGACCGTCCGCTGTATCCGAACACAAGGGGGAAAAGGACCGCGATCGCCCCGCGCGGCGTGAACACCACCGGCATCTTCCCGGAGGGGGCCGGGACGAGCGTCTCTCCCCACCGAAGATTGCGGAGGACGCGATCGACCAAGCGATCCGCCTCCAGTGTCGCCAGGGAGCGCGCATGGATCGAGTCCGCGACAATAAAGATGTCGTCTTCCTGGGCGCAGGACACTTCCACGGAGACCTCGATGGACGCTCGATCCTCGCTCACATTCAGGCCGGATGTGTTCTCGATCGAGACACGGTCGATCCCCCTTGTCACGAAGACACCGGTCTCCGCCTCCGGGGCGCCCGACTCCAGGCCCGCCACGACTTGCTCTCCGAGCGCGACCAGCTCCTCCATCGGGGCACTCGCCAGATCCTCGTCGTACCGCCGGGCTCCCCGATCGGCTCGCGGGCCAGGGAGTGCAAGGGAAACCCTCTCCCCAAAGGCGGCGGCGTCCATCGCAGCGTCCAACAGGGCCTCCGGCTGCGCGCTGTCTGTTGTCGTCGCATAGCCGAGGTGTCCGTTCCACACGACGCGAAGCGCGTACCCTCCGATCTGCTTGGTATGGATGGATTCGAGTTGCCCCGTACGGAAGGCAAGGGGGGTTGTCTGCCGTTCCAGCCGGTAGAGTTCGGCTCGGTCGACCTTGGCCTTGGCTTGGTTCAATAGGGAGTCCATCACTTCCCTCCAATCGTGACATTGTGAATCCGGATGTGCGGGGAACCGACGGTCACGGGGAGCGCATTCTGCCCCCCCTTACCGCACCCGCCGACGCCACCGAAGAGCGAGCCGTCGTCCCCGATCCGATCGATCGAGCGCAACGTGTCGAAGAGGTTCCCCGTGAGGACGACGTCGCGCAGCATGCCACCGATCTCTCCGTCGATGATCTCGTAGGCATAGGCAGCGGAGAACGAGAACTGCTCGAATTCGGTTTCGCCCCCGTACGCCCTGATCGCGTAGACGCCCCGGTCGATGTCCCGGATCATCTCCTCGAATGAGGAGGATCCGTTCTCGATGTAGGTGTTTCGCATCCGGACGATGGGAGGATGCTCGTACGACACGGCCCGCGCATTCCCGGTCGGTTCCGCGCCCATCTTCGCCGCCGTCTCGCGCGAATGAAGGAGTCCCCGGAGACGTCCTTCCTGGATGAGATAGGTCTTCTGGCGCGCGACGCCCTCGTCATCGTACGGAAGGTTGCCCCTCCGACCGGCGATGTATCCCTCATCGACTACGTTGAGTTCTCTGGTACCGAACTCGTTTCCCACCGTCATGATCTTCGCAAGCCGGGGGTTCTTGAACAAGAAATCGGCCTCGCAGAAATGCCCGAACGCCTCGTGAATGAAGACCCCCGCCAATTCGGGGTCGAGGATGACGGTGTATTGCCCTCCTCCTACGGACCGGGCATCGAGCATCGCCGTCGCGCGCTGCGCCGCTTTTCGCGCCGCCTCCTCTCGATGGAGCACCATGTCGAACCCGCCGGCCTCGCCGACCATCTCAAATCCCTGTTGAATGTTCCCCTTGCCGTCACTCGCGACCGCCCCGAGAAGGAGCGTGGTGTCCGGGATCTCCTGAATGAGATAGGTCCCTTCCGAATTCGCGTAGGTGATCTCGCGGAACACATCCCGGTAGTGAACGTTGCTCGCGACAATCTTGTCGGACTCCGCCAGGATGATCCGGTTGTACGATTCCATCCGTTCCTTTTTCCGCCGCAGGGGGACGTCACGACCCTGTTCCGCCCTCACGTGGGCCTCGATCGCCGATACCGGCGCCAGACGGACCGGCTCCGTCGTCTTCGCCCCGACCAACGCGGCCGCCTTCTCGGCCTCGGCGAGCTTCGCCTCCAGTCGCGTCAGATCGTTGAACACGGCGACTCCCCAACCGCCCTTTTTCAGACATCGGACCACGCCGCCGAGCTCACTCGCGGTCTCCAGGCCTTCCAGCTTGTCCCGCTGATAGAAGACCCGACTCCTCCGAGAGCGCTCGACGCGCACCTCGGTGTAGTCGGCACCACTCCGCGCAATGGCCGTACGGATTCTCTGTTCCACGATCCCTCCTTTTCTAACGCTTAGGTTAACATCACACTGTTCTGTTCGCAACGCGTCCGCCGTCCTCTCCCGCACCTCCTCAAGATCCACGAGGAGGGTTGAAGGGGGGGTGGGGCGGCCGAGTAAGATACCGGCAAGAGGTGGGATCCAAAGGTCGTCGCGACAGAGTCGCCGGTCAGCGAGGAAGGGAGGAAAGATCGATGATCTTCGTGTGGATCGTTCGCGGGGTTCTACTCCTGTTCCTCGTCCCGGTGCTGTTCCCCGTTCGGCTCCTCATCAGGAGGCTCGCCTTGACCCCGATGACGTTCGCCCTTCTCACGCTGGCCCTCGCCCTTCTGGCACTGGCGATCGTGTTCGGCCTGTTGCTCGGCGTCCTGGGACGACTCGTCGATGTTCTGCTCCTTCTCGGGCTGATCGGGATCGCTTGGAACTGGCCGCGGGGGATCAGAGCCTCGTTCTCCCGGAAACTCCACCTCGCCTACCGCGGGCTACGAAACGCCTTCGCACGGCAGGTGAGGTGCTTCACCCTCGTCGATTTCGTCCTTTGCTTCGTCACCATGCTGATCGCGATCGTGCTCAGTCTCTCGTCGGGGTTCCTCCACTTCTTCCTGATGATCTTCGTCGTTCTGACCGTGATCGGCGTCATTTGGAAGTGGCCGCGCAGCCCCCATCTGCCGTTTTTGCGTAAGCTGAAACTCGCTTTGCGCTCCCTGTGGGACGATCTCAGGTCACGCTTCCGTTAGTTCGACAGCGGGCGCTTTGCGGATTCCTCCCGTCCTGCACCCGGGCCGTCTCGCTCCGAACCAACGGAGCCCTTGCATCCTGCCGCCGCAACGCGTACCTGCAGTTTCCCCCTCCGCTCTGTTCCGTCAGCGGGGTCAGAGACCCGGACATTGCGCCGCAACGGCCGGGTCGATCCCCTTATCGCCGTAGGCCTTCTCGAAATGCGCCGCGAATTCCGCCGCCAGCCGATTCGCCCTCGCGTCGTAGGCCGTCTTGTCCCTCCACGCGTTGCGCGGGGTGAGGATCTCCGAAGGGACATGAGGGCACGACCGGGGAATCGCGACATGAAAGAGCTCGTCCTCATCGTACGGGATCTCCCTCAAGGCGCCGGAGAGGGCCGCATGGACCATTACACGTGTGAGCGTGATGTCCATCCGCTCTGCCCGGCCGTACGGCCCCCCGCTCCAGCCGGTGTTGACGAGATAGACGTCGGTTCCGTGCTCCTCGAGCTTTTCGCCGAGCATTCGCGCGTAGACGTCGGGGTTGCGCGGCATAAACGGTTCACCGAAAAACCGCGAGAACGTCGTCTTCGGTTCGACGATTCCGGTCTCCGTCCCCGCCAGTTTGCTCGTGTAGCCCATGAGAAACCAGAGCATCGCCTGATCCTTCGTCAGACAGGAGATCGGCGGCAACACCCCGTTTGCGTCCGCGGTGAGGAACAGGATCGTCCTCGGATGTCCGCCGGTCGACGACGGGTTCACGTTCGACAGGTACCGGAGCGGATAGGAGCCACGCGAGTTCGGTGTGAAGCGGTCGTCGCTCAGGTCAAACCTCCCATCGGGGTAGATCATGGCATTCTCCACGATCGCTCCGTGCCGTTCGACATCGTCCTCATGCAGGATGGCATCGTAGATCTCCGGCTCCTTCACCGGATCGAGATCGATCAGCTTCGCGTAACAACCGTTCTCGAAGTTGGCGATGCCGCGATCGGACCAGCCGTGCTCGTCGTCGCCGAGGAGGGCACGACGTGGATCGGCAGACAGGGTCGTCTTTCCCGTGCCCGAGAGTCCGAGGAGAAGGGCAATGTCTCCGCCCGGACCCTCGTTCGCGGAACAGTGAAGGGGCAGGATCCCCTCGGCCGGCAGGTAGTAGTTCATCACCGAGAACATCAACTTCTTCACCGAGCCGCCGTACGCCGACCCGTAGACTACGCCGATACGGCGGTCGAAGTCCATCCCGATCACCATCGTCGACGTTCCTCCGATCCGCGGATCCGTCCGCAAGCGGCCCGCATACCGCCGGGGATCGAGCTTATCGTAGGGGAGCACAAGGAGGCGAAATGGCCGATCGACGAAAACACTGGCTTCGATCCCGTCCGGGATGAGCCGAAACATATTGTCGACGAAAAGAGCGGTGAGAGCACGATCGGTGACGACCTTCACCGGAAGCGCGTAGGCGGTGTCGGCCCCGACGACGCGATCGATCTCGTACAATCGCTCCTTCCCCCCCAAGGTGGCGAACGCATCCCCGAGCACCCAATCGAATGTCTCCTCGTCGATCGGGAGATTGTTCGGAGAATCCCAATCAATCGCCGCCTCGCTCTCGGGACGACGAACGGTCAGTGTGTCCTTCGGACTGCGGCCGGTCGATTCCGACGGGGTCCACGTCGCCAGGGCCCCGTTGGTGCTCACCATCGCCTCACGATGAGCGACCGCGGCGCGGATCATCTCCTCGCGCCGCGGATTTCTCACGATTTTCTTCCGTCCCAGAATCCGTTCCAACTCCTGATCGATCTCCATCTCACCTCACCCGTTTCTCAGCGGCCGCCGGAGAGGGCAGCCGCAATTGCCGGATCATAGCCGACCCACACGGTGAACGAAAGGGGGAATCTTTGAAGAGAAGACGAACGCCACTGTCCATCCCCCCGTGGAAGGGCGGCGGCTTTCTTCTCCGCGGACGATCGAGTAAGGTGAAGAGATTTCTCCGTCTGATCGACAGCAGATGGCGTTGTCGAAACGGTCCCGCGAGGAGGGAGGATGGCATCCAATCGGAAGATGCACGATGTCCGCGTGTTCGACCTCAAGTGCGCAGGATGCGGAAAACCCATTGAAGAACTCCCTTTCCTGCCGCTGACCGACCGCCCCGTGTACTGCAATGAATGCAATCGCACCAGATCCGGTAAGAAGACGGATTCGAAGACGTCCAAGCGCCGCCCACGCGGGAGATCCGGCGGCGGCCGGCGGAGCTGATCGACTCGGGTTCGGACGATGGAACAAGGAGGATGCCACATTCCCTCCCCTTGGGGCAGACGGGGGGGCGCCGGCTCACGTGGCCAGAGCGAATAGTCTCACTGCATTCTCGGTCGTCTGGGACTCCACGTCTTCCACGTAAATTCCCTTAATCTCGGCGATCGCCTCGGCGACGTAACGCACGTAGGCCGGTTCGTTCCTCCGTCCGCGATACGGGACAGGGGTAAGGTAGGGACAGTCGGTCTCGATGAGGATCCGGTCAAGCGGAACACGCTCTACCGCCTCGCGCAATGCCTTGCTGTTGGGGAACGTCACCGGGCCACCGATCCCGAGGTCAAGGCCGAGGTCGAGGAATTCCTGCGCCCGTTCGACCCCGCCGAGAAACGAGTGGACGACGCCCCGTTGCCGGTCGCCGGCATCGTGAAGGATCGCGAGGAGATCGTCGGTCGCGTCCCGGTTGTGCAGGCAGATCGGCAGGTCGAGTCGACGTGCCAGTTTGAGTTGCTCCTCGAACACGCCACGTTGGACATCGCGAGGGGAGAGATCGCGGTAGTAGTCGAGTCCGATCTCACCGATCGCTACCACATCGGGGGACGTAGCCAGTCTCTCGAATTCGCGGAGCGAATTTTCATCGACATGCTTTGCCCCATGGGGATGGGCGCCGACCGTCGCCCACACCCGGCGGTGTCGGCCGGCCAAGCGGATCGCCCGACGACTCGATTCGAGCGATGCGCCGATGGTGATGATCCCCATGTCGTCCTGGAATGCCCGTGCGATCACAGCGGCCCGGTCCCTGTCGAAAGCGCGGTCGTCGAGGTGGGCGTGACTGTCAATCAGCCGCATCGCTCGATCTCCCACAGTGCAATCGGAAGGAGTTCGATCACGTCGGTCGGAAGCAAGGAGCGCGTCGCTCGGTCCCGGGCGTAGACCTCGGCAGTGAACCCGTGCACATAGGTGGCGGCCAAGGCCGCGTCCTCCAGCGAGGCTCCACCGGCGATGAACCCTGTCATCAGGCCCGTCAGCACGTCGCCGCTTCCGCCGGTGGCGAGCCCGTCGTTTCCAGTGGGGTTGAAGTAGACGGTCCCGTCGGGAAGGGCAATCACCGTGGGCCGCCCTTTAAGGACGAGGATACACCCGTGCGTCACGGCGAACTCGACCGCTGCGTCATGACGATCTCGATCGAGTTCATCCGGAGTCCCTCCGGTAAGAGGGCTCAACTCACCCGGATGCGGAGTGAGGATCGCGCGCCCGGCCAGCTTCAACAGGACCTCCGGGCGACTGTTGAGAGCAAGCAGCGCGTCGGCATCGACGACGATGGGCCCGGAGAAACGTTCGAGGAGGGATCCGGCGGCGTCCAGCGCCTCCTGCGCACGAGAGAGGCCGGGGCCGATCGCGAGGACGTCGGCTCGTTCCAGCGCTGAGGCCAACCGGGGGTCGTCAGAAGGGACAACGTGCCCGTCGGCATCGGGGAGAGGAATCGTAATCACTTCGGGAAGCATCGTCTCGACAATCGGATCGAGCGACGCCGGGACCGCCAGGCTGACGAGACCCGCGCCGGCACGCAAGGCAGCGCGACAGCACAGAACAGCCGCCCCCGTCATCCCGACCGAGCCAGCGACCACGAGCACCCGGCCAAACGTTCCTTTGTGCCCGTCGGGACGGCGCTCGGCTAACCGGCAACGGATCCCCGCCATTTCGCAGACGCGGCCCCACGGTTCGACCGTTCGCAGGACGGCCTCAGGATAGTCGACCGGGATCACGGTCGTGTTCCCGCAATAATCGGCCGCCGGGTAGAGCAAGTGCGCCGGTTTGAGAAAGGCCATCGCCAGGGTCACGTCGGCACGAACTGCCGCGCCGAGGAGGGTCCCTCGGTCGGACGAGAGCCCGCTGGGCAGATCGAGACTGATCGTCTCGATCCCAGCTGTATTCAGGGATTCCACCACCTGGAGAGGGGGACCACAGAGAGGACGACTCAGCCCGCTGCCGAACAGCCCGTCGACCACGCTCTCGGCCCACGCGAGCGTCTCGGTCAGCCGATCTTCCTCTCCAGTCTCGATGCAGACCGGGTCCCCGCCAATGTCTTTCAGCCGCCGCGCCATTCGCTGCGTCGCCTCGGACCCGGCATCGAGCGGGGTGACCGAGAACGTCCGCACCTCGACCCCGGCCTCGTGCAGGCGACGCGCGACGACGAGGGCGTCACCCCCGTTCCCCCCCGGTCCAGCGAGGACAGCGACGCGCTGCGGACGCAGGTGACCGAGGATCCAGCGAGCCGCATTGGACCCCGCGCTCTCCATGAGGGCGTCCTGCGCGATCCCGGTCTCCTCGGCACGTCGATCGAGCCTCCTTTGATCATCCGCCCTCACGACCCATCGTTCCTCGATCTCGTTCATGATCCACTCCCTCACTCCGTCGCCATTCCCCGAGGATCTCCGCGACCACCTCTTCGATCCCGCGTCCGGTGACGTCCACCCAGCTTACACCCTCTTCGCGGCGAAACCATGCCATCTGCCGGCGAGCGAGGGCCCACGTCCGACGGACGATATGCTCCTCCATCTCTCGATCCGACAGTCGCCCCTCGAGCCGAGCCATTGCCTCGGGGACGCCGATCGTTCGATACGCCTGACATTCAGGACCGATCCCCCCCTCGCGCAGTCGCGCCACCTCATCGACGAGCCCGCCTTCGATCATCCGACGAACGCGGGCGGCGATCGCGGCGCGATGATCGTCGCGATCCCGCCGGAGGCCGACAACAAGGAACGAAACGGAGAGCGGCTCGGCCTCGGTCTGCCACGCGCTGATCGGGCGCCCGGTCAATCGGTGGACTTCCAGCGCCCGCGTGATCCGCAGCCGATCGTTCGGATGGATCGCTTCAGCGGCCATCGGGTCCACCGAAGCGAGCCGCTGGTACAGCTCGTCGACACTTTGCTCCTCCATTGCCGAGCGGAACGCGGCGTCCTTCGACGGCCCCTCGAAGATCCCCCGAAGGATCGCGCCCAGGTAGAGGGTCCCTCCCCCGACGATGATCGGGACGCGTCCGCGCTGCGCGATCTCCGGAATCAGTCGTTCGACGTCCCGCCGGAAGGCCATCGCGTCGTACTCCCGGTCGATCGGAACGCAGTCGACCAGATGATGGGGGACCTCGGCGCGTTCCGGGGTCGTCGGTTTGTCGGTCACCACATCGAGTCCGATGAAGAAGGCACGAGAATCTGCCGAGATGATCTCACCGCCGATCCGCCGGGCCATCGCGATCCCGACCGCCGTCTTCCCCACCGCCGTTGGACCGAGGATGACCGGGACCGATCCCCGGCCGGATGCCGCGGTGTGATGCACGCGCGCTCCTACTCCTCGGCCAGCAGGAGTTCGCGGAATCGCTTCAACTCCGCCCGGCGCGACGGATGCTTCAGCTTCTCGATCGCCTTGATCTCGATCTGGCGCACCCGCTCCCGGGTAATGTTGAATTTCAAGCTGACGTCCTTCAGCGTCCGCGGATGGCCGTCCTCGAGACCGTAGCGAAGCTTGAGGATCTCGCGCTCCCGTTCATCGAGCTGATCGAGCGCACGCGAGAGCTGCTCGCGGAGGAACATGCGGAACGTCTCCTTCGTTGGCGATGGGGAAGACGGATCCTCAATGAAGTCGCCGAGCGTGTCTTCGTCCTCATCGCCGATCGGCCGTTCGAGCGACGCGGTGTACTGAGAGACACTCTCCACTTTCTTGATCTTATCGATCGACATCCCGGTCAGTTCGGAGAGGTCTTCGAGCGTCGGCGCCGATCCGTAGGACTGGATGTACTCACGTTTGACACGATTGAGCTCGCGAACCGTCTCGATCATATGAACCGGGACACGGATCGTTCTCGATTGATCGGCAATCGCCCGGGTGATCGCCTGTCGAATCCACCACGTGGCGTAGGTCGAGAACTTGTACCCCCGCGTGTAGTCAAATTTCTCCACCGCCTTCATCAGCCCCATGTTCCCCTCTTGAATCAGATCGAGGAAAGACAGGCCGCGATTCATGTATCGCTTGGCGATCGACACGACGAGCCTCAGATTGGAGATGGTGAGGCGGTCGCGTGCCTGGCGCCCTTGTCGAACGAGGACCTCCAGCTGTTCGCGGGTGGGTCTCTTGGGAAGTTCCTCGCTCAGTTTCCCCCCGAACGAGGAGGAGCCAAGAAGCTCGCCGGCCTCTTTCCCCTTCTCGACCAGATCCTCCAGTTCCCTGATTCTCGTTTCACCGAGGTTTTCGCCTTTCTTCAATTCGGCCGCCGCTTCCTTCCCCGTGAGCACGGCGACCGATAGCTCGGCGTACGCGCCGAGCTCCATCGCCTTCGCCAGTTCCACCTCTCCTTCTTTGGTGAGAAGGGGGACCTTGCCGATCTCTCGAAGATAGGTCTTCACCGGGTCTTCCCGGCGGGATGAGCTCGAAGGGTCGATCCACTCCGTGCGAGAACGCCTCTTGGTACCCCCCCCCGTCTGCTCGGAGTCGAATTCGTCCCCGACCTCCCCGTCGTCGTCACTCACGTCGTCGCCGAGCAGGTCCTCCGGATCGGTCAGATCATCGTCCAACAGCTCAGAAGAGTTCAGATCCTCGTCCGTCTCATCGAGTCGCCCATCGTCCGCACCAAGAGATTCTTCAGCCTTGGGCGTTTCCGCCTTCTCCCCAGGGCGCAACGTGGGCTCGGTCCGATCCTTGGCCGGTTTACCCTTCTGCTTCTTCGTCGTCATGCGTCCCCTTTCGCCTCAGTTTCCTGCTCAACAACGCCACTTTTTCCTTCGTCAGTCGATTCCACTCTTCCCAATCCCGCGCCGTTTCACACGCTTCGAGCCGCTGGTCGAGATCGGCCAACCGCCGTTCGATCTCGGGAATGCGCACCAGTCGCGACAGCGCATCCTCCACGGCTTTCTCCTTGTCGCTGAACCGGATCGGCGCCAATGCGTAGAAGCTTGCGCGTCGGGACGCCTCCTCATCCAGATGGTCGATCACTTCCGAGACGTCCGCCGTTCCCGCGGACAAGGCCTCGATGATCGGACGGTTCTCCGCTGAGAAGGCCTCGGGCGTTGCGACCTCGGAAATGCGATCCCAGGCAATGTCCTCGCGGAGCAACAGCGCGAGGAGGACCTCTTCGCTACTCGCCAACTCGGATTCGGTCCTTGTCTCCTCCCAATCGGTCCAGTCTCGGTCCGGACGCTTCAGCATCTGCCTGCGGACATCCTCGCGGTAGAGATCCAGTGCATCGGCGATCTCTTTCACCAACTCGTTCGCCAATGGCTGATTGATAATCCCCGTGTAGAGTTCGCGGGCATCGTCGAGGAATCGCTCCTTCCCAGGAAGTGTCGAAACGTCATGGCGTTCGACCAATCGCTCCACGAAGAACCGGTAGAACGGGACCGCCCTCTGCACGATATCCTCCATCGCTTCGGCCCCTTCGCGGCGGACGAGTCCGTCCGGATCGTCTCCCCTCGGCAGCTGCGCCACGCGGACGGCCAGCCCGTAGTTCCTCAGGATTTGCATCCCCCGTAGGGCGGCCGCCCCTCCGGCCGCGTCCTGATCGTAGGCGATCACCACTTCTTCGGTGAACCGGCCGAGCAACGCGGCCTGGCCCTCTGTCAGTGACGTTCCCATGCTCCCCACCGCGTTCGTGATCCCCGCTCGATGGAGGGTGAGAACGTCCGTATAACCCTCCACCAGAACGGCCGACCGCTTCTGCGCCAGGGCCTCCCGCGCCCAGGACAGTCCGTACAGAAGGCGTCCCTTATCGAACAACGGGGTCTTGGGCGAGTTGAGGTACTTCGGCTCACCGTCGAATGCGCGCCCGCCGAAGGCCACAGGCCGCCCCCCAAGATCGAGGATCGGGAACATCACGCGGTCGCGGAATCGATCGTATGTCTTCCCCCCCTTGCCCTGAACGAGAAGGCCGAGCTCCAACAGCACCTCTTCACCGTAGCGGGGGACGAACGTCCGCTTGACGTTCTCCCACCCGGGGAGGGCGTACCCGAGGCCGTAGCACTTCCATACGTCTTCCCCATAGCCGCGATCGAGGAGATAGACCCTCGCCCGCTCCCCCGGTGGCGCCGCCAGGTTCGCCGCAAAGTGGCGAGCCGCCTCCGTGGTGATCGCCCGCAGTGTTTCCCGTTGGCCGTCTTCCCTCGCGCTGAACGACAGGCCGACCTCAGCGGCCAGTCGTTTCATCGCCTCGACAAACGAGAGTCGCTCGATTTTCATCAGAAATGCGATGACGTCCCCACCTTCTCCGCATCCGAAGCAGTGCCACAGCCCCTTCTCCGCGCTGACGGTCATCGACGGTGTATCGTCCTTGTGAAACGGACACCGCCCCTTGTAGTTCGCGCCGGATTTGGACAGCGAGACGTAGCGAGAGATGATCGCGACAATGTCGGCCCGCTCTTTGATCGCTCGCACGTCCACTCGCTGATTCAATCCGATGACCTCACTACAGTGAGAAACGGGTTCTCCCGCCGTTCTTTCTCCAGGGTGGTGATCTCCCCGTGCCCGGGATAGACGGTCAGGTCGCCCTCCAGTTCGAGAATCCGCCGGAGGGATTGGTTCATCTCGTGCAAAGAGCCGCCCGGCAGATCGGTCCTCCCGATCGAACCGGCGAACAGGAGATCGCCGACAAACAGAGCGCCCGCTGCGTGGAGAACCACACTTCCCGGCGAATGCCCGGGGGTATGAAGGACGGTCAACGTCTGGGCGATAATGTCCCCTTCGCACAGACTGCGATCGATCGGAGGACGGTCCGGACGGGCATGATCGAGGAACGGAAGGTCGGCGGCATGGATCATCACCCGG
>Ga0180434_10005747_pt1 | contig 14491 bp, 11 predicted proteins | sample SS_ome_7_FD_132453 | JGI IMG/M metagenome (GOLD analysis project Ga0180434, IMG submission 132453) | Hypersaline lake sediment archaeal communities from the Salton Sea, California, USA - SS_1_D_2 metaG | ecosystem: Environmental > Aquatic > Non-marine Saline and Alkaline > Hypersaline >... | reverse complement strand
GCAACGCCTTGGCCAACCCGTTGGTTATCGCCGGCATCGTTGCCGCCGCGGTCGCCATCCCCGTGGCCATCCACAACGCCGACGACGGGCCGAGCAGCCCCTGAGTTGGGCCTGCGTGATTGACAGTCGCTCAACCGTTTGACATAGCGCCCCGCGATTCGACCCCGACCCATCCGGCGAGGTCGAATCGCGGGGTTTTTTGGTGCGCTGGCCTCGAAACAGCCCCCTAAGCCGCCGACTTGCCGCGAGCGCTGTAGAGATAGGGGTTCATCGTCGGGTCGTTGTACATCTTGAACTGATGGTAGACCTTCAGCCGGCGACGGCCGGTGGCCAGCTCGTCGAGCAGCGCCGCCAACGACCGTGCCAGGTCGCCCCGCTGCTGATGCAGAACGTCGAGCCGCTGCCGCGCCTTCTCACGATGGGCCGCTTCGGCGTCGGTCCGATCGGCCTGCTCATGCATGTGGAAGATCCGCAAGGCCAGGATCGAAAGCCGGTCAACCGCGCTGCCGGGCGTCTCGGTGTTCAGCGGCGCGTCCGCATCCGGCCGAACGCCGCCGGCCGCGAGCAGCTCGATCAGGCAAGCGTCCAAGGCCTCGATCAGGTCGTTGCGGCGCTGGTTGTAGCGGTCGATATTCCGCTTCACCTGGGCAAGCTGGGCGTCGGAGGCATCGGGGCTTCGGGCAATGTCCTCCTCGTGCCAGAGCCGAAAGTTCTGCTCGTGCTGCCGGCAAACCAACGCGAGATAGCCCTCGTAAGGGTTCGCGATCTTCGTCTCGTGCCACTGCTGGACCGTGTCGCGGTGCAGCCGCGTGATTGCCTGAACGTCGAACATGGGTCGCCTTGCCAATGGGGGGGGAGGAGTTTGCTTCAGCGGCCGGAGAATAGCGGCTTTCATGCCGTAGAGCAAGGCGGACTTCCGCCGCGAGCGACATTGACCCACGCGGCTGCCTTCGCTAGAGTACGGCCGCGAATCTCTTCCCACCCTCGGAAGTAGGAACCGGTCATGGCGGCAACGCTTAAGAGTCGGAAACAGCCCAGCGATCGGATCGCGACGGTCCGCTGTGGGCTGCCGCCTCGCATGAAGGTGTTGTACATCACCACCCGCGAGCGGACCGGCGGCTGGTTGGCCGACGCCTTCGCCGCCGACAGCGCCTGCGAGGTGCTTCTGGAAGAGGCGCTGGGCATGGCGGCCGGTATTGCCCGGCTCCGGGACGAACTGTTCGACGCCGTGCTGGTCAGCCACCAACCCGAACAGCTCGATGCGCTGCAACTGCTCGAAGGCTATCGGGCGGGCGGGGCCGACGGACCGGTGGTGGTGCTGGGCAACCAGAGCGAACAGGAGATGGCCGCCCTGTGCTACGAACTCGGCGCCGACGGCTACCTCTGCGTCCATACGGCCACCACGCGGACGCTCATCTGGGTGATCGCCCGGGCCGTTCGGTGGCACGAACTGATCCGCCAGAACTACCGGCTCAGCCAGAGCGAGCAGGCGCGACTGCAACGCGAACACGACGAGGCCAACCGGCTGTTGGCCCAGCAGCGTGCGATGCTCGACGAACTCGAAGAGCTGCGCCGAAGTTCGGCCCCATGCTGCGGCCAGATCGGAACCGGCGAACCCTGTTCGGCCCGACCGCTGGAACTGCCCGAGGCGTTGATCCGCCATTACCGCGAGTTGTTGCGCACCTATGTGATCATGGGCTCGGGCAGCCTCGCATGCGAATTGCGGCAGTTGGCCGAGTTGCTGGTCGCCTCGGGGCTCAACGCCCGGGAAACGATGCAGTTGCACCTGCACGCGGTCGAGGAGTTGCTGCATGGCCTGGGCACACGCAGCACGCGGCACGTGATGTCGCGCGCCGATCTGTTGGCCATGGAGATGATGATCCACCTGGCCGAAGGTTATCGGCAGCGCTACCAGCAGCGCATCCATCCGCCCGTACAGCAAACGTTGCCGGGCTTTGAGTAAGAAATCGAGGGTGGCACGGACACTTTTCCGAACCCGCATGTTGCAAGCGGAGGCCATTTCCCGGAAAAGTGTCCGGGCTACCCACTACCCACTGGATTCCCGCCTGCGCGGGAATGACGGCCGAAAGGCATCTGGCATGTCGATTGTCAACACACTTTCCTCCGCCGCCGTTTGCCGGACGGTCGCCGGGGCCTATGATCTCGCGCGGGGAGCGTTCCCCGCGGTCGTGCGGCTCGAAACGACCAACGCCTGCAACGCGAAGTGCGTGATCTGCCCGCATCGCGACCTGAAGCGGCCTATCGCCCGAATGGACGAAGGCTTGTTCGGCCAACTGGTTGACGAGTGCGCCGAAGGCGGCTGCCGCGAAATACACCTGCACAACTTCGGCGAGCCGCTGCTGGACAAGGACCTTGAACAGCGAGTTCGCTATGCCAAAGAGCGGGGGATCCCCAAGGTCAAAATCTTCAGCAACGGCTCGCTGCTGGACGAGCGCCGGGCCGCGGGGCTGATCGAGGCGGGTCTGGACGAGCTGAAAGTCAGCTTCGACGGCGCCACCCGGGAGGAATTCGAGCAGATCCGCGTCCCGCTGAAATTCGACCAGGTCGTCGAAAACATCACACGGCTCGTCAAACTGCGGAACGAGCGGCGTTCGGCCATGCAAATCAAGGTCGCCTGTTGCAGCACGACCGACCGGGAGAGTACGATGAACTCATTGGCGGCGGTCGTCGACGGTTTTTCCTTCGGCAAGATCCACAACTGGGCGACCGATCCCTCGCAAAACGGCCACGGTGTGCGCAAGCCCTGCAGCCGGCTGTGGCGGACCTTCACCGTCTTGGCCAACGGCGACGTCGCCCTGTGTTGCCTCGATTACGACGGCCGGCACCTGCTCGGCCGCGTCGACGCCGAACACTCGATCCGCGACGTGTTCACCGGCCCCGGCTACCAGAAGGTCCGTCACCTGCACCGTCGGGGACGGCAGGGTGAGATTGATCTTTGCAGACACTGTACGAAGTCGTTCGTTTAGCACGATGACCCGCAAGAAACACCCGCGGATGCACGACCTCCCTCCGCGACACCGCGATCGCGCGTTGTCGCTACAGACGCTATTGCTGGCGGCGGTGGCGGCGGGCGGGATCGCGATGGTCGGCTATCTGGTCCTCTTCGGCGATCGGGGACCCAACGGCCACGCGGCGGCGGCCACGTCGCGGTTGCAGCTTGAGGATATCCCCTTCAACGGCGCTCGGGCGTACGAGGACCTGAAGCGGCTCTGCGCGATCGGGCGCCGTCCGAGCGGTTCACCCGGCATGGCGGCCCAACAGAAATTGCTCGCGGAGCATTTCAAGCAGTGCGGCGGACAGGTCGAATTCCAGCGGTTCCGCGTCCGGCATCCGGTCGACGGCACGGCGGTGCCGATGGCGAATCTGATCATTCGCTGGCATCCGGAACGCAAAGAGCGGATCCTGCTCTGTGCCCACTACGACACGCTGCCCTATCCGATGCTCGATCCGGTCGATCCGCGGGGTGTGTTTGTGGGTGCGAATGACGGGGCCAGCGGCGTGGCGGTGTTGATGGAGCTGGGCCGCGAGATGGCCGACTTGTCGACCCGCTATGGCGTCGACTTCGTGCTATTCGACGGCGAGGAGTTCATCTTCCGCCAGAGCGACCGGTTTTTCCTCGGCTCGGAGTATTTCGCCCGATGGTATGCCCGGGAGAAACCGTACCGCTACCGCTGGGGCATCCTTCTGGACATGATCGGCGATAAGGACTTGCAGATCCCCCAGGAGGGACACAGCCGCTCCTGGCGGGATACCCGGCCGCTGGTGGCCGACGTCTGGGCGACGGCCCGGCGTCTGGGCGTCAGCGAATTCATCCCACGTCGGGGGAAGACGATCAACGACGACCACGTGCCGCTGCACAACATCGGGCGGATCCCCTGCATCGACGTGATCGACTTCGACTACCCGCCCTGGCACACCCGGGGCGACACGCCGGAGCAGTGCTCCGCGTTGAGCCTTGCCAAGGTCGGCTGGGTTATCCGCGAGTGGCTCAAATCGGTGCCGTAAGCCCGCTCACGCGGCCATCCGATGGGGGACGCCTTCTTCGAGCAGGTTGACGGTTCGCAGCATCTCGCCGTCGTCGTCGTAGAACTGCACGATGCCGACGTCGACCAACCACATGGCCAAGAGGCCCTCGATGCGATACGATCGGGCCACGTAGCGGCCTTCGTCGATGAGGATGTTTTCGTCCACGTGGTTGGGATTGACCGGGACCGCAATTAGGTCCTCGAAAATACGGCCAACCAATCGACGCACCTCATACGGCTGCGGATGGAACGTCATTACGGGCAACCTCCTTGTTGCTCTTCGAGTGCCTGACGAAACGGGGACCGACTCCGAGCCTGCCAGAGACGGACTGGCGAAGACTGCGTGACGCGAGGTGCCTGCCCCCGTTGTGGTAGGCTTCCTTACGGCGTCCTTGCCGATTCAACGCAAAGCGGCAATTTACCGCAGAAGCTTTTTTAGGGAAAGATGAGTTTTCCGGACCTGCCACTCGGGTGGACTGATCGCGGCCAGCCCTTTATACTTATGAGATTGGCCCTTTTAGCACCAGGAGACCCCCGGGGATGGCGTCCGGAAAGCGGAAATACCACCGGCCACGTCGCTCAGGATTTACAGCGACCCTGCAGGACCCGGACTGGGCCGCGCTGGACGACGAGCAGTTGTTGGACGTCCGCATTTGCGACCTGGGGCTGAAGCTCGAAGGCACGCCGCTTCAGCGGCGCGTCGAGCGGCTTTACCAGGAGTTAACTGCCCGAGGTATCCCGTTCCGGCCCCATTGCTGGCTGTCAGACGAATGGTTTTCCTCCGACGGCGTGCCGGGCATCGCCATCCCTTTCTACCTGGCCCATAGCCGTCTGATGCGGCTGGAGCGGCAGCAGATGTTCGAGGTTGAAGGCGGCACGGCCGAGTGGTGCATGCGGATCCTTCGGCACGAGGCGGGGCACGCTCTGGATTCGGCCTACCAACTCCATCGTCGCCGGCGGTGGCGGCAGATCTTCGGCCGCTTCTCCGACCCGTATCCCGAGTTCTACCAGCCGAGGCCCTACAGCAAGAGCTACGTCCTGCATCTGGACATGTGGTACGCCCAGAGCCATCCGGCCGAGGATTTCGCCGAGACGTTCGCCGTCTGGCTGAAGCCGCGTTCCCGCTGGCGAACGCAGTATGAAGGCTGGCCGGCGAAGAAGAAGCTTTGCTTTGTCCACGAGCTGATGCAGGATATCCGCGAGACCCGCCCGGCGGTCACGTGTCGCAAGCACGTCGCTCCCTTGCGGGAATTGCGAAAGACGCTTCGCGAGCACTACGCCGAAAAGCGGGCGCGCTACGCCCTGGACTTCCCCAATTTCCACGACCGCGACCTGCGCCGTCTGTTCGTCGAAGGCGGCGAGAGCACACGCGGCACCTCCGCGGCCGCCTTTCTGCGCCGCCATCGGGCCGAACTGCGGCGGGTCGTGGCTCATTGGACCAACCAATATCGCTACACGATCGACCAGGTGCTCGACGAGATGATCGAGCGCTGCAAACAGCTCAACCTCCGCCTCGACCGGCCCGAGGCCGAGGTCAAACGCGACGCCATCGTCGTTCTGACCGTGCAGACGATGAACTACCTCCACGCCGGCCACCATCGGGTAGCGCTATGAAACGGCTGCGCGTGCTAGTGCTAATGCACGAAGACCTGGTCCCGCCCGAAACGCTCGACGGCTACAGCGACAAAGAAATTGCCCGCTGGAAGTCGGAGTTCGACGTGGTGGCCACGCTGCGCGAAATGGGGCACGAGGCCGAACCGTTGGGCATGAGCGACGACCTCGGCGTGCTGCGCAGCGCGATCCTCGGATTCCGCCCGCACGTGGCGTTCAATATGCTGGAGGAGTTCCACGGCGTGGCCGTCTACGACCACCACGTGACCAGCTACCTCGAACTGATGCGCCAGCCCTACACCGGCTGCAATCCCCGGGGGCTGCTGCTCTCGCACGACAAGGTGCTCAGCAAGCAGATTCTCTTCTACCACCGCATCCCCACGCCGCAGTTCACCGTCTTCCCGTTGGGGAAGGCGGTCCGCACGCCCCGCCGGCTGAAGTACCCGCTGCTGGTCAAGTCGGCGATCGAGGACGCCTCGATGGGCATCTCGCAAGCGTCGATCGTCCATGATGCCGACCAACTAATCGAACAGATCCGCTTCGTCCACGAGCAGGTGCAATCCGACGCCATCGCCGAGCAGTACATCGAGGGCCGGGAGCTGTACGTCGGCATCACCGGCAACCAGCGGCTCCAGGCCTTCCCGGTCTGGGAGATGCTCTTCGAGCGGATGCCGGACCATTTGGCCAAAATCGCCACGGCCCAGGTGAAGTTCGACCCGGCTTATCAGAAGCAGCACGGCATTGTCACCCGCGCGGCCCAAGACCTCACGGTCGCCCAGCAGGCCCGGATCATTCGGGTTTGCAAGCGGGTGTACCGCGTGTTGTCGCTCAGCGGCTACGCCCGGCTCGATCTCCGCGTGACGCCCCAGGGGCAAATCTACGTCCTGGAGGCGAACCCCAACCCGAACCTCGAGTATGGCGAGGATTTCGCCGAGTCGGCCGAGTCGATCGGGATTACCTACGAGCTGCTGCTGCAGCGGATCCTCAGCCTCGGCCTCCGCTACAAAGCCGCCTGGCGGACGTAAGGCCGTAGCTTGGCTCTCCCGAGCCGGGAAGCTTCCTACCACTGCCCATACCGACCGAGCCTGCACGGCTTGATACGTCGTATTGCCGCAAGCTCGGCCGGCTGTTCCGTTTCCCGGCTCGGGAGAGCCAGGCTACCGAAAAAAGCGCCGAGCAAGCCCGGCCGCTAAACGGACTACACCCACACCACCCGCGCGAGCGATTTCTTTCGCTTCGCACCGTTGACGAACCGCCGCTGAACCACTACACTCGATGGTTTTGCAAGACAAAACATTTCCCGATCAGGGGCGCCCGCTGGGCGTTTCCCGCAGCACCACCCCAGGGGTTACGATGGCCGACACAATCCAACCGACCGAAGCGGAACAAATCGAACAACTCGCAATCAACACCATCCGCACCCTCTCGATGGACGCTGTCCAGAAGGCGGCCAGCGGCCATCCCGGCACGGCCATGGCCTTGGCGCCGGTGAGCTACGTGCTGTTCAACGAGGTGCTCCGCTACGACCCCGGCCAGCCGGCCTGGATGAACCGCGATCGCTTCGTGCTCTCCTGCGGGCATGCCTCGATGCTGCTTTACTCGATGCTCCACCTGAGTGAAGTGAAGCAACTCGATGAGAAGGGCGAACCCAGTGATGAACCGGCCGTCCCATTAGACCAATTGAAGCTCTTCCGGCAGTTGCACAGTCGTTGCCCCGGCCATCCCGAGTACGGCGAAACCAGCGGCGTCGAGATGACCACCGGTCCGCTCGGGCAGGGCGTGGCTACCAGCGTCGGCATGGCCATGGCCGCCCGGTGGTTGGGCCAGAAGTACAACCGCGACGGCTTCCACCTGTTCGACCACAACATCTACGCCCTGTGCAGCGACGGCGACCTGATGGAAGGCGTTAGCGGCGAGGCCGCTTCGCTGGCCGGCCACCACAAGTTGGGGAACCTCTGCTGGATCTACGACGACAACAACATCACCATCGAGGGCAACACCTCGCTGGCCTTCAGCGAGGACGTGACCACCCGGTTCGTCGGCTACGGCTGGAATGTGGTCGAGGTCGAAAACGTTAACGACCTCGATGCCTTGCGGGCAGCAATCCAGCAGTTCCAGCAAACCGACGACCGGCCGACGCTGATCCGTGTGCGCAGCGTGATCGCCTGGGGTGCGCCGAACATGGCCAACACCCACGAAGCCCACGGCGCCCCGCTGGGCGAAGAAGAGATCCGGGCGACGAAGGCCGCCTACGGTTGGCCGGAGGACGAGCATTTCCGCGTGCCGGCCGAAGTGCTCGACTGTTTCCGCCAGGGCATCGGTGCCCGGGGCAAGCAATCGCGCGAGGCCTGGGACGCGTTGTATGCCGCCTATCGCGAGGCCCATCCGGAATTGGCCGCGGAGTTGGACCTGATCGGGCGTCGCGAGCTGCCCGAGGGCTGGGACGCCGATATTGCCGAGTTCCCCGCCGACGCCAAGGGCGTGGCAAGCCGTGCCTCGTCGGGCAAGGTGCTCAACCAGATCGCGCCGAAGCTGTCGTGGCTCTTGGGAGGCTCGGCCGACCTGGCACCCTCGACCAAGACGCTGCTTTCCGGCGAAGATCACTTCCTGCCCAGCCACACCGCGGGCCGCAACTTCATTTCGGCATCCGTGAGCACGCCATGGCCGCCATCTGCAACGGCCTGGCCCTAAGCGGCCTTCGGGCGTATGGGGCGACGTTCTTCGTCTTCAGCGACTACATGCGGCCGTCGATCCGCCTGGCCGCCCTGATGGGGCTGCCGGTGCTCTACGTCTTCACGCACGACTCGATCGGCGTCGGCGAAGACGGCCCGACCCACCAGCCGGTCGAACAACTGGCTGCCCTTCGCGCATTCCCGAACATGGTCGTACTCCGCCCCGGCGATGCCAACGAGGTCGCCGAGGCCTATCGAGCGGCTTTGACGCTGAACGATCGCCCGGTCGCGTTGGTGCTGACCCGGCAGAACTTGCCGACGCTCGACCGCACGAAGTTCGGCCCGGCCGCCAGCGTCCAGAAGGGCGGCTATGTCCTGGCCGATGCCGCCGGCGAGCCCGAGGTGATCCTCATCGGCACCGGCAGCGAGCTTTCGCTCTGCGTCGAGGCCTATGAGCAGTTGACCGCCGACGGTATTCGTGCCCGGGTCGTCAGCATGCCAAGTTGGGAACTGTTCGACGCCCAGCCGGCCGACTATCGCGAGTCGGTCCTGCCGCCGACGTGCCGTGCCCGGGTAGCCGTCGAGGCCGGCATCGAGCAGGGCTGGCAAAAGTACGTTGGCTGCCGCGGCCGCTTCATCGGCATGAGCAGCTTCGGCGCCTCCGGGCCGTACAAGCAATTGCTCGAGCATTTCGGCTTCACGGTCGAGAACATCGTGAAGCACGCGAAAGAAGTCGCGGGCAAGTAGCGAAGCGTTTACCCCAGAACCCGCTCGACGAAGCGGCGGAAGGCAGGCTCGGAGTGGAGGCAGAAGGCGTATTCGCGCCAAGTGAGAATGGCGTCGGCGCGCAGGGCCTGCTCCGCGTCGGCGAGCCGCCGCTGAAGCGTCCGGCGGTGCCGCTCGACCAGCGGCTGCAAACGTTCGTTCGCCTGGCGGATCGCCTGGCAGCGGGTTCGCGCGTTCTCGCGGGTTTGCGGCGTGCGGATCCAATGCCGCTTCTGCTCGACCCATCGGGCCGCGGCGGCCGAACTGCTGGTGGGTGCCGGCGACGCGTCGATCCACCGTTCCGGATGATACTGCAAGTCGCGCAACTGCCGGCGGACGCGGCGAAGCTCCTCCGCGGGCGAATCCGCCGAACCGCATGCCATGTCGTCCGGCCGGGGCAGGTGCATCGTGCCGGAGAGCACAAGAAAACAGGGTGCCCGCAGGCCGAAGAACGTCTCGATCAGCGAGTCGGCCACACGGTCGTACTTGGCCCCGCCGATGCCGTGGATGAACAGGTCGCCCAGCAGCAGGCGTGCCCAAAGCGTTGTGATCAGCGCTCGGCATCGGATCTTCACGCCCTGCTCGGCCGCTTGCGCGAGTCGTTCGACCGCCGCACCGAGATCCCCCTCGGACGCCAGGGGTAAACACACCTCCAGACCCCGGCGATCACTCAGCAGTATCTCCCGGCCCCGTTGCCGCGCGAACAGCGGACGGCGCCGCGGATCGGCCACGGTCCAGACCCAAAAGGGGGCTTCCAGCCACGAGCCGTCGCTGGCCAGGTCGGGTACCGGGTGCGCGTGGCTGCGGATGCCCTGCTTGCGGCGGTACTGCCGCACGGCCGCGTTATAGCACTGATGCAACCGCGGCAGTTGGGCCAGCAGATGCGCGGCGAACCATCGGAACGACGGCGTATCGCACACCCGACTCTGCGGCACCTCGAGCGTTTGCAGCCCCCATTGCCTTTCGAGTTGATGGCGTGCCTGGGCCAGTGCCGCGCCGAGACTGCCGGGGGCTGCCGGTCCGAGAATCTCCATCCGCTTGAGCACCATGGGCCAATAGGTTTCGATCAACGGTTTCGCCACCAATGGGCGAATCCGCTCGGCAACACGGCGGCCAAACGCGGCGAAACGCTTCGCGTCGACGACCGGCCGCTGTTCGTAGGGCAGCCGTGGCTGGGGACTGTCGAACGGGAGCATGCCGACGTGCAGTTGTCCGCCTTCGAGCCCCGGTACCCGCAGGGCGGTCTGCTTTGCGGTGTCGCTATCGATCAACAGGTTAACAGCCACGGCGCCGTGCTTTTCGGCGAGCGAGCCGAGGGCGAAGTTCTTCAGCCAAACGCCCGGGTGGAACAGTTGCGGCTGGTGCCCGGCCAGGAAGACCCGGTCGGTGGCATCCTCCGGCAGCGGGTCGATCGATCTGCAGGAACAGGATATACAAGCTCGACGCGCCAGCGAGTGGGTCTTGCCCATGCCGTCTTCCGTACCCACTTGCTGGCGCGTCGAGCTTGTATAGGCGGCCGTCCATCGCCTCGCCTCGCGGATCAGGTCGGCCCGTGCCGCGGCGGCCAATGCGGCAAGCGACCGCCCATGAAAATCGTACTGCTGCTCATTGCGATGCCGGACATTCTGGCGAACCAACGTGTCCACCTCCTCCAGCGGCGGCACCACCAGCACCGACTGGTCCTCTTGCGGCGCTCGCAACGGCGGCGATCCAGGTCGGGCGGGGCAGATGGTCATGGCGAGGCGTCTTCCGAGGAGCCAGGAAGGAGGGGGTACCAAATCCGAAATCCGTAACACTTCAGTCGTCTGAAGTACGTCATTCCCGCCTGCGCGGGAATGACGGAAAACGCCTTGCCACAAACGTACCGCTCCCTTCGGCTGATGTCTTACCGGATTTCGTGTTTCGTGCTTTGGGTCTTCTTGCCGTTGTTACCGACAGACGCACGGACACCTCTCTACGGTTGCCAGGGCGCGATCGAGAACCTCGCGGTAGACGTCCAGCCTGGTTGCGGCCTGGTCGAGCGAGCCGCCGAACGAGCGGCTTTCATCGAGATAGATCAGCGGCACGGGCAGTTCGACGATCCGCAACTTCCGCTTTACCGCCCGAACCCAAAACTCCAGCGGCATGGCATAGCCCGACTCGTCCAGGCGGAGGCCGTCTAATGCCGCGACCCGATACGCTTTGAAGCCGCAGAAGGCGTCGGTCAGATTCAGTCCGAGCCGGCGGTTGACCTCGTCGGTAATGATCCAGTTGATCCGGCGGCGGTCCTCCGGCGGGAGGCTGTCGCCGGGAAAGCGATTCAGGTAGCGACTGCCCGAGACGACGTCGGCCGCGCGGCAGGCGTCTACGAAGCGGGGGATCAACCGCGGCTGGTGCTGGCCGTCGCAGTCGATCGTCACCAGCACGTCGTAGCCCCGCTCAACAGCATAGCCAAATGCCGACTTCAGCGCGGCGCCGTAGCCGAGGTTCCGCGGGTGGCGGATCAGGTGGATATCGTCGCGTGCGGTCAGTAGCTCGGCGGTGCCGTCGGTCGATCCGTCATCGACTACGAGCACTTCCCGGGAGTAGGCGAGAGCCCCCGCGAGGACTGGCGCAACGTGGCGCACTTCGTTATAGACGGGGACGGCGGTTAAGGTTCGGTTAGGCATGTTGTCATTGTAGAACCCCACCCTCCGCCGGAAAAGGGCCGAAGGCCGTTCGCACACCGGGAGGGCGAACCTCCGGGTGAGCCGTCTTTCCGCGTTTCCGACTTTGCCCGGAGCCTCGCCCTCCCCAATCGCCTTCACCCGATCCACCGTAGCGGATCGCATTCGCGGCGGCTGGGCCAGACGTGCAGCTCGGGGAACTGCCGGGCGAGCACCTCGGCGAGCCCTTCGACGGCGAACCGCTCGCTGGCGAAATGGCCCGGCAGGATCAGACCAATGCCGGCGGCCTCGGCTTCCAGGCAGGTGTGGAATCGGGTTTCGCCGACGAGCATCGCATCGCAATCGAGGTTCCGTGCGGCATCCAGCAGATCGCCCGCCGCCCCGCACGCCACGGCCACCGTGCGGACCGATTGCCGCGGATCGCCAACCAGGTGCAAGCCCGAAATAGCGAGAAACTGCTTGACTCGCCGGGCCAGTTCTTCCAGCGGGATCGGCTCTTCGAGCCATCCGCAGCGGCCGGTCCCGTCGCCTTCCTCGTGCGGGATCAGGGCCGAAATACCCCGCAGGCCCAAGCCGAGGGCCAGCCGCTGGTTGATCCCCTCGGCGGCCGAATCGAACGCGGTGTGCGGGCTGTAGACGGCTACCCTCGCGGCGGCCAGATCCCACAGGATGCGTCCGACGGTCGTCTCGGTCGTCAACCGCCGGACCGGTCGAAACGGCATCGGGTGATGGGCCACGATCAGTTGGGCCCCTTCGTCGATCGCCTCCGCAGCGCTGGACGGCGTGACGGTCAGGCAGGTCATCACGCGGGCGACCTCGGCCTCGCGGTCGCCGACCAACAGGCCCACGTTGTCCCATTGCTCGGCGAGCCGGGGCGGGGCGAACCGTTCCAGGAATTGGGCCAGGGTGTCGATTGTGGGCATGGTGGGTGCTCCGCTGAAGGGGGCGCGTTCGGCTTGTATGGCCCCGGCTTACTGCTCGGCGACGAACCGATAGTTGAGGATCCGCGGGCCGCCGATCTCTTCCGCCCGAAGCCAAAGCGTCTGGCCGAGCAATGCGCGGCCGTCGGGAAATCGATAGACCTCCGCATCGCGTCCCGGCGCGAGGTTCACGACCATGGTCCGCTGGCGGCGTCGCTGCGGGGCGAACAACTGGCACGAGAAACTCACAGGCGAGCCGCTCTCGTTGATCAACACCTGCCGGACCTCCAACTCGCCCTGGCCGTTCAGCCGTGTGCCCGTGTCGAGGTAGACGTCGCCCAGGCCGACGTCGAGATGCCGGTAGATGCTGAAGCGGTGTTCCTCCTCCGCCTGCAACTCGACGTCGATCCGGACCGGCTGCCGGCCGCTGCTGGCATTATACGGCAGCCGGATAGCGAACGCCTCGTGCAGACTCTCGCCGGGGCTTAGGCGGAAGTCGATCGACGGCGGCGCGACGGTCCAGTTCTCCGGCGTGACCAGCCGGACCCGACCGCTGACACCGCACGCGAAATGGTTCTTCATCCGCAGGGCGTTGGCGTGGCTCTGGCCGAAAATGCTGGGGATCTGCTCGCGTTCCAACTCCGTGTCGAGCCGCCATCGGGCGATGGCCCCGTCGACGCCGGTGACGAACGTCGGCAGCGGCCCGACCTCCAGCGCCTGGCCGTCGTCGTGCGGCCGCGGCTTGCGCGGGCGGCCCCAGAGGTCGACCTGTCGGACATCCTCGCCCAGGTAGAGCGTCTCCCGCCTCGGCGTACGATGCCAGATGACCATCACGATCTGATTGCCGCGGGCGAAGACCTGGTTTGGGCTGCCGCCGGGCAGTTCGAGCCGGCCGAGATACTCGGCCCCGCCCAACAGCAGCGCGGTGGTCCGCCATACCAGCAGCAATTCGCCCGGCGTGCCGTCCGGGGCCATCAGGCCGTGCTCGGCGTCGAAGGGGTCGGGGCAAAACACGGCATCCGCCCCCCCGACCATGGCCGCGATCATCCGCCGGGCCAGGTCGTCGGCCCGAGTCTCGGTGGTGTACTGCGTCCGGGGCAAGGGCTCCAGAACGACCCAGCGAGCCGACGTTGCGGTCCCGGTGGCTTTGAGGTAGGTGGCCAACTCGTGGTGGGTCATCGGCGGTTCGGCCGAAAGGACGAGGAACCGCCACGGCGACGGTTGGGGCGACGGCTCCGTCGCAGACTCGCGCTCCGGCAGCGAATACATCCAATCCCAGCCGACCCCGACGTTCACATCCTGGCCGATTCGATCGAGGCACTGCTTCACCTGGCCGATCTTCTCGGCGAGTCGGGGATGGCCGACGAAGCTCGTGTCGCGATCGTCGCCCAATTGCCACCAGCGCACCCGCGTGGCGAATCGGGCCATCACCGGCTCCAGCGACGGATACCAGACCTCCGGCTCCGGGGCGAAGACCTCGGCCGCCGTCAGCCCGCCGGTCGGGCCATAGATGTCACGCAGCGGCGGATTGTCCAACAGCCCGACCATGCGAATCCCCCGCCCGGAAAGCCGCTCGATGAAGCTCAGCAGCCGCTCGACCGACTCAGGACCTTTCGCGTCGTTTGTGTCTTCCCCGGGGTCGAGCCATAGGGGGTATTTTACCCAGCGAACGCCCGACTGAAACAGCAGCCGGCTCAACTGGGGCAAGGCCAAGGGGGCGTCGCCGTGGGGCAACGTCCAGCCGAACGGCCCGCCCGAGCCGCCGCGAAGCTCGCCGATGACGGCCAGGCTCAGCGTCTGTGGCACCGCGGCCGCCGTGCCGTCCTCGAGTT
>Ga0180434_10005746_pt1 | contig 14493 bp, 26 predicted proteins | sample SS_ome_7_FD_132453 | JGI IMG/M metagenome (GOLD analysis project Ga0180434, IMG submission 132453) | Hypersaline lake sediment archaeal communities from the Salton Sea, California, USA - SS_1_D_2 metaG | ecosystem: Environmental > Aquatic > Non-marine Saline and Alkaline > Hypersaline >... | reverse complement strand
GTAGCCGTGCTGATGTCGCCCAGTCCCGGCACCCACCCCGCCTCCGTGCGGCCGGGGGCGTCGGGATCCCAGCGCGTCTCGCGCAGGGTGCGCCCCGTCATCATGCACCACAGCGTCTCGTGGAAGCGCACCTGCGCCTCGTCGTCTGCCTCGTAGCGGGCGCGCAGGAAGTCGGTGCCGACCGCCGCCGCCTCCACGTCCATCTCGTCCTGGCTCGCCGGGACGGCGATCTGCCGCGCCAGGTTGTCGCGCAGCGCGGCGGCAGCCTGCCGGGCCAGGGCGTAGATCTGGTTGTTGACGATCTTGACCTTACTCTGGACCGGCCGCACCACGATCCGCCCGTAGCGGCGCACGTCCTCGGCGGCCTTGCTCCACTGCTCGCCGGCCAGGAAGAGGATGTTGGTGTACCAGTCCGACTCGTAGCGCCGGCGGGTGGCGTCGGCCGCCTTGTAGAGCTCCTCCAGCCACTCGACGATCGCGTCTTCGCTCTGGCCCTCCTGCGCTCTGACGAAGGGGAGCTTGAGCCTCATTCAGCCGTCTCCTGCGGGGGCGATTCCTGCTGGAAGAGCCGCCGCCCGGCAGACCGGGCGCGCGCGTGCAGCAGGTCCTCCTGCTCGTCGGGCTCCAGCCGGGTGAGCTCCTCGACCGTGGGCGGTGGCTCGGCCGGTGCCGGCGCCGGGATCGGCGGCCGTTCGCGGTGCCGCTGGTAGTCCTGCAAGGTGCCGGCCTGGATCCGCTCGCAGAGCTGGCGGCGCTCGGCCGCTGCGGCGTGCGCGTCCAGGCGCCGTAGCACCGTCTCGGCGACCCAGGCCACGAAGAGCACAGCCGCCAGGAGCTGCCAGGCCAACTCGCCACTCATACCAGGTACTCCTCGCTCTCGCGGCCGGCGTCGCGGATCCGCTGCCGCAGGGACTTGACCCTGCGGGTGTCGGCCTCGGGGATGTCGGCCGGCTCGGGCTGGGGGGCGTCGAGCGGGAAGACGGAGGAGCCGTAGCGCAGGGCGGCGATGCGGTGGAACCGCTGGTGGTCCTTGATCCGCTGCGTGGGCTCGCCCGCCTCGTCCAACTCCCGGCTGTAGGTTCCCAGTTCGCTGCGCAGGTCGGTGAGCGTGTTGAAGAGGAAGAGCCGGCGCGTCTTGAACAGGCCGTTGACGCGATCGATGCCGGCCTCGACGTCGGTGATGCCCGGCAGTCCGATGGGGCACCCCGCGTCCTGCCAGTCGCGGCGCTGCTGGTCTTCGCTGGGCGCGCCGCCCAGCCAGTGCCGCACGGGATCGCGGTACTCCAGCGCCTGGCGCGCCCACTCGGGGCCGGTGTGCTCGCCGCCGGCCTGCACGCGATAGATGAAGTAGCGGCCCGTGGGCACGGAGCGGCGCACCCAGTCCCGGTCGCCGACCACGAAGCTCTCCTTGTCGGGGACCTTCTCGCGCGGCGCCATCTCCTCGGCGATCCAGACCAGGGCCGTGTTGACGGGCCCGAAGTCCACGCCCACCGTTCGCATCCAGTGCGCGGGGATCGTGAAGGGCTCCACCAGGTGAACCGTCTCGTCGTAGTCCTGGAAGATCAGGCCCGCCGGCCGCGTGAACTTCCCCTGGTACTTCATCTCGAACTTCCAGCGCGGCAGCAGCCGGCGCGCCCGCTCGTACTCGGTCCGCGAGAACGCGGGGTTCATCGTCGAGTCGAACTGGATCACGTCGTAGTCGCGGTCGCCCCCCACCCAGCGATCGTGCACGTCGAGCTTGAGCCAGCCCAGGTTGTAGACGGTGGTGGTGAAGAGGCAGCGGCCCTGCGCCAGCGAGAGCCGGCGCTGCACCGCCTCCCAGGCGTCCACCGTGAAGTCGTCCTGCCCGGCCTCATCCAGCCAGGCCGCCTTGGCTGTCGCCGACTCCAGCCCGCCCACGGCGCGGGCCGAGCGCAGGATGATGCGCGTGTCGCCCGTGTGGCTCTCGATCACCCGGTCGCCGGCGCGGTAGTCGCCCCAGTTGAGCGCGGTGCAGAAGACCCACTTCATCTCGGGTAGCATCTTCAGCTTGAAGAGGTCGTAGCTCGCCGTGACCGCCAGGTAGTCACCTGGGCCACGCCGCTTGATCTCGCGGTAGAGCCAGTGCGGCCCCCACGAGGTCTTGCCGCTCTGGGTTCCCGCGGCGACGAGCACGAAGCGCGCGTCGCTGTCCCACGCCTGCTGCTGCCCCTCGTGCATATTGAGCCGCAGCCTCTTGCCGACGATCTCGCAGAGCTTTTCAGCCATGCCGAACCACCGCGCCCCCACGGGAGAGGACGCGCCTTCGCCAGACCCGCCGAAAGCGGTCTCGCAGCCATCGGAAGAATCCCCACATCACTTCCTCCGTCTGGGTTTGGCCCGCACCACCTCGATGATCTCGATCTCGTGGCGGTGCTGGTGCTCTCCCCGCTCCACGAACATCCCCAGGTGCTTGCCCAGCAGTTCCAGCGCGCGCAGCTTGTCCCAGAGCTTCACGCGCACGGTGCTGCCGCTTTCCCCCTGCGGTGTCTCGACCGCCTCGGCCACGCTGGCCGCCACGTCGGCGCTCAGTTCCTCGCTCTCCTTGAGCTCGACGCCGCTCGGGCCGAAGCTGGCCACCTCGCGCAGGTCGGAGAAGGCCAGCCGCGCCAGTTCCTCCACCACCCGGTCCTGGCTCACGCCCACTCGCTTCGCGCGCTCGGCCTGAGCTCTGGCGATCGCCGCGGCGACCTTACGATTCCTCACTAGCTCCGAGCCCGTCTGCTCGGCGCGCCGGGGGCTGTAGCCAGCGCGGATGGCGGCCTGGGTCGCGTTGAGGTCGAGCAGGTACTCGTCGCGGAACCGCTGCTGCTTGGGGGTTAGCCGAACACCCTGACGTCGTAGGATCGCAGGCCTCCCGCTGCCGAGCGCCGCGCCCCCCGCGTGTGGCGATGGAGCCGCCCGTCGCGCCCGTACACCCCCTGCATGAGCCGAGTCAGCTCCACCAACTCGATCTGGCGCTGCCGCTCCTCGCGCGCCGGCGGGCGCCACCCGGGCGGCGCCCCTGCCGGCAGCACCTGTTTGGGCCTCGATCGCGCGGCCACTCGGCCCTCCGGGCAGCAAGAAAGCCCCGGCCGCCAAGGCGGCCCGGGCTCTCCAGGCGTACTTCCTCTGCCGTCAGTGTAGCACGGCTGTCAAGGCCGTGCGCTCAGTCCCGCTGCCAGGGCTCCAGCTTGCCCCGCCACTTCTCGACGATCGGCCACAGGTCCTGATAGAGCGCCTCGATCTGGTCGGCCCCTCGGGCCATGCGGCCGCCCCGTTCGGCCTGGTGGTCCAGGGGCTGCCCGGCGCGGAGCCTGCCCACAGAGTCAGCCAGGCCCGACGCGCGAAGCCGCAGCATCTCGCGCAGGTAGCCCAGCTCGGCGATGGGGTCTCGCTCGCTGCCCTGCTCCAACTCAACGACACCCAAGACCAGTATACCACACCAGAGGCCCCGTCAGTCGCCGTCGCCTTGCTCGGGCTCCTCGATCTGCGGCAGCTTCTGCTTCTCGCGCGCCGGCAGCCGCTCGTAGTAGTCGCACTTCGAGCAGGTCGCTGCATCGGGCCGCTCGGGGTGGGGACAGACCCTGGCAAAGCTCCCGCGATCGCGTCGGCAGGGCCAGGTCTGGTTGCCCTGCTGGGCCGGGGCCGATGGGGGTTCGGGTTGGGGGTGTGATGCTGAAACTTCTGCGTTCTGCCCAAGATGAGATGGATTGAAATGAAATGGATTGAAATGAAATGGATTGAAATGCCCCCCCGAGGACTCGCGAGGACTCGCCGAACTCTCGCGAGGACTCGGCGAAGAACGCCCTGGCGGGTCTTCCTGCCCATCCTGCGCCGATTCCGGCCCTTTGGACCCCTTCTTCGGCGAACTCTCGCGAGGACGCGCCGAACTCTCGCGAGGACTCGGCGAGTAGTGCGGCCAAGCGTGCAACAGGCGACGCGCATTCGCTGGTGAGTAGCCCCGGTCCTTGAGGGTCGCCTCGACTTCCTCGGGGTCGCAGCAGCGGCAGATCTCGGGGGGCGGCGGCGGCATCATCGAGAGTGTGGGGTGGTCCACGCGCTGCCAGTCGAACCAGTCGTGGCAGACGCCATAGCGCCCTCCCTCTGCCTCGTAGAGATGGACCAGGCGCAGTTCCTCAAGCAAGGCGAGTCCGTCGTTGATCTGTTCCGGCGTCATACTGGCTAGGCCCCCGAAGCAGTGAAGCCGCAGGTAAACCGGGTTGGCTCGAAAGCGCCCGGCGTCGTCCACCGGGTCCCTCCAGATCCCTTCCAGCAATACGAGCGCGATCAGGGTGGGATCACGCTCCATCAGCCTGAGCGCCTTGGGGTGGGCCCGCCAGTCGGGGTGGGCGCCTCTCACCCGTCCCGTGCCGTCTCTGGCCATCGCTGCGTCTCCTTGTGGCTTCGGCTGTCTAGACTTCGATCGGCAGCAGCAACTCCTGGCGCAGGGCCTCGGGCGCCGCCCTGGGCGAGATCTCGCACACCCGCAGCCGGACGCCCGCCTGGCCCCGGGTGAACTGCTTGGAGAAGCGTACGGCCACCAGCCGGGCGTCGTCGTCGTAGGCGATCCCTTCCAGGGCGTCCGCGATCAGCGCCAGCAGGTTGGGGATGTCGGGGCGCGTGGTCTTCCAGAAGGGCTCCAGCTCGGGGTTCTTGCGGCGCAGCGACTTCGGGAGGTTGAACAGGGTGTCCACGTCGAGCACCACCGGCCCCTCGGCCTTGCGGCCGCCCTGGTCGGCGATCACCTGCGCGACGCGCTCTCGGTAAAGCAGGGTCTGCTTGGGGATGTAGGTCTTGAGCAGCGGGCGGCCGTCGTCGCGCAGCACGGGCTTGCCGTCCTTGCCGAAGAGCCGCACCGTGCGCGGCCGCTTCTGGGGCTCGGCCTCGCCCGGCACCCACGCCTCGCCCAGCTCGATGATCTCGTCTCCCACGGCTGCGCTCCCAGCCGGCCTGCGCTCACTCACCCGCGCCGCCCCCCTCCTGCAGCTTGGCCGCCCGATAGAGGACCTCGCCCACGTAGCGGCTGATCGGCAGCACCCTGCGCTCGGGGCCGCCCGGAGCGGGCAACTCGGTTGGCCAGGTGTTCCAGCTCGGCGCCGGCGGGTACACCTCCACCTCGACCACAGGATCCAGGCCCTTGAGCAGCCGCACCAGGCGACTGGCCACGAGGTCCGGCCGCTCCAGTTCGGCGCGGCCCAGCTCAAACGTCACGATCCGGTAGCGGGGTCTGCCCACTGCGCCTAGTCGCCTTCCTCAGGTCTGGATCGAGTCTGCTGGCCCCGTCACTCCTCTGGTTCGCGCAGGGCCACCAGCTCGGCCTCGAACTGCAGGCCCGGCAGCGAGGGCAAGCCCTCCCCGACGCGGGCCGCGATCACCCGGCCCAAGGTCTCGCCGCGCAGCTCGGCCGACACGGCGAATCCCGCGAACACCTCCTCCGCTCGGAGCGCCCCGAAGGCGACGGCAAGCAAGGTGTTCTTCAGCCAGTTGACGATGAGGCGCCACGCCTGGCGCTGCTCGCGCTCGTCGCCCATGCCCTCGACCAGGAAGCGCCCGCGGAAGCCGCGGCCCGGCTCTGTCTGCACCACGAACTCGACGCCCTGGGTGCCGGAGGCGTGGTCCTGCGCCACGCCGGCCTGCGTCACGATGGGCGAGAACTTGCGGAAGAGCTCCAGCACCTCGCGCACGGAGGACTGCACCGACACTCGCGTCTGGCCGTAGCCCAGCGCCGTGCGATTCCAGGTGATCGCTTTGCAGCGCGGGCAGGGCCAGTAACTGTCGCGCGCGTAGCCGAAGAAGTCGTGGCCGCACTTGGAGCAGGTTACGTCGGGCACCTCTGGCTCCTCTCTCTGGCTCTCCTCACCGGATCTCCCGCGCGTGGCAGTCCCAGCTGTAGTCGCCGTCATGCCAGGGCAACCCGATGCGCCGCGCCACGCTCCGGCTCACCGTGCCGTCGCCGAGAGCGGCCTCGGAGAGCGCCCGCTCCAGCGGGCAGCGCCACGGACCCCAGCTGTCTGTCTCGGCGTCATAGCTCTGGCCCTTGCTGCAGCGGTCGCAGTTGCGGTCGCGCCAGTCGCCATACTGTGTGCCGCAGGAGAACGGATGCCGCCGGCCCCGCAGCCGCCGCCAGAGCTCCCGCAGCCAGAATCTGCACCGCTGCCTGCGCGCGGCGCGGGTGATGGCGTCGCCCAGGTCCGTCTCCCCGCTCATCAGGTCCACCTCCGTCCCCGCTCCACCCAGCGGATCTTGCGGTCGTCGTCGCGCTGCACCACGACCACCTGGTCGGCCTCCAGCCGGCGCACCGCCCGGAAGAAGGCCGGCCAGCGCGGGGCGGGCCGGCACCAGGAGCACAGATCGCCGAAGGAGGCCCCCTCGGGCTGCCCCTCCAGGCAGGCGCGGATCCGGCCGGCGTAGTAGATCGCGGCGGCGTCACTCACGGTCAGCATCCTCAGGCTCTGGCAGCCAGCCTTGCCCCCCGCAGCGGGCGCACGGCTCCTCGCCATCGCCGTGAATGCAGTATCCCAGGCCCTGGCAGATGTCGTCGCAGCAGACCAGATGAAAGCCCTGGCCGTCGCAGTCCGGGCAGAAGCGGCCCTCTTCCGAGAGTGCCCGCAATAGAGTGCTGGGACGTATCACGTTGCATCTCTCCTCTCTGGAGGCGGCGGGCAGGGCGCGCCTCGTCTGCCGGGAACGCCACGCCCGGGGGTCAAACTATCGGCCGAAACGAGGTGCTCCAAAGGCCGCCCGGCTTGCGGTCCCGCCGCCCTGAGCTCTACTGCGCCTCGCAGACGAAGAGCGCGATCCGCTCCTCGCCGGGCGGGATGTCGCCGATCCGCAGCCGCGTGTGGCCACCGGCGTCGAACGTCACCTCGGCGTAGTTGCTGATCTCCTGGCCGGTGCCCTGGACCGTTATCGTGACCGTGTTGCTCCGCAGCCCCATCTGCGTCAACGTCAAGCCCTCTCCGGCTGCGAAGCTGACCACCAGACCGAGCACCGGTGCCGTCTCGTTCTCGGGCACCGAGATCGTCACGCGGAAGGTCACACTCTCGCCCGGTGCCACCGTCTCCTTGTCGGGTTCCACCAGCAGGATGGGGTCCGCCCCGGCGGGATCGTAATGGGGCACCGCATAGCCCCTCGCCGCCACCGGCTCCGCGACGCACCCGGGGCTCCCGCAGGCGAGCACCACCACCGCCAGCACCCCCAACAGGATGACGATCTTCACCCACTCGCGCTGTCGCTGCCACCACGCCAACTCGCGCATCACTCCACCTCCTGCAGATCGGGCTGCTCGGGTGTCAGCCGCACGATCACCCGCTGCCCCATCAGGTGCTCCACGTCGTCGAAGGCGGCGTGGGCGTCCTCCTCGTGATCCAGCTTGAGGTGGAGCACCGGCTTGCGGCTGACCTCCACGCCCTCCTCCCGCTCCACCAGGTCGCTGATCGTCCGTTGCTTCAGGCTGCACCGCAGCTTGATCTCGACTGCCATCGTTCTCCCTCCTGTGTGTTCTCGCTGGCGCCCTGGAAGAGGGGGGAAGCTCCCGCAGAGGATGCGAGAGCCCAACCAGAGCGCCAGCATCAACATCGCCCCGTCCTTTCGGGGCGGCAGGCGGACCTCCACCGGGTCGGCCGGTCCGTCGCGCCGCGGCCAAGCAGCCCCGGCCGGCTCCGGCTCCCCGCTGTCAGCCTGCCGCCCGCGCTAGCGCGCCATCTCTTGCTCGTTGCCGGCGTCGCTGACCCCGACCACCGGCTCCAGCCGCTCCAGGTGCCCGTGGGCGCTGGCCAGCAGCTCGTGCAGCTCTACGGCCTGGTCGAACAACCCCGCCACGCTGCCGGGCGACTCGGGCCGCGCCTCCGGTGGCCCCTGGGCCCCCTCCGGCGCCGGCCCGCAGACCCGAGCGGTAACGCGCGCCAGGCGGACCTCGAGCTTCTCGGCCGCGTGGATCGCGTTGCTCAGCGTCTGGGCCAGGTCCTGGAGCGAGCTGAGGCGCCGCGCGGCTGGTTCCGCTCCTGCGATCTCCCGTGCCATCACACCCTCCAAGCCCGGCGGGGGGCCGGTTGTTCCCGCAGCACTTCCCGATCAGGCTCAGTTGTCACAGCACCTACCGGCCCCGCCGCCTGTGATCCGCCCGCCTGCACGGCGGGCGATGCCTTCCGCACCAACTCACATCACCTGCCTGTGCCGCGCCCGCTCGTACTCGACCCCCACCACGAAGGCCGCCAGCAGCGCGTCGACGAGCGCCTGCTCCAGTCCGTGCGACGCAACGCGGCCGGCGCAGATCTTGGTGGCCCTGCTCAGCCACCCCGCGGCGGCAGCGCTGAGCGGCGGCGCCGGTCGGCCGGCCGCCATCTCCGCCTCGGCGTCGCCGCGGGCCTGGGCCAGCGCAGCCTGGAGCGCCGTCTCATCGAGCGCGCCCAGCTCCTCGGGTTTCACGGCGTCACCTCCTCGGACGGGCCCTGCTCCCGGCCCTCGAAGAGCTGACACTTGGCGATCTCCAGCGTGGCCGAAGCCTCGCCGATGCCCTGTGCCGTCTCCTTGAAGCCCGCCGCCATCGCGCGCTTGGCGATGTCGACCAGGTTCTTCTGGGCGCTGGTGATCTGGCCGCGGATCTCAGCCTCGCTGTGCGGCATCCCCTAGCTCCTTGACTCTGACTCCTGGCCGCCAGCCGTCATCTCGCCTGCGGCCTGGTCCATCCGCGACTCCAGGTCGTCGCAGGCCGTCAGGGCTGCCTCGATCTCGAGCTGCATGAGCCTGAGAGTCGCCACCAGAAGGCCGAACACCGGCCCTTGGCCCTCTATCTTGGTCAGCATCGTCTCAACCTCGTTGCCTCTGGGTCCCACCGTGCTCACCTCCCTCCGGTGCCTGACGGGGCACCCCGCAGCGCCGGCAGAACACGCGCGCCTTGCCGAAGTCGTGCTGCGGCTCGGGCATGGGGTCTGGGCAGCCGTTGTTGAAGCGCGTCGCACACTCCATCCGGGTCACCCAGCCGCCCACGCCACCGGGGCGAATGTGGCCGCAGTCGTGGGGATGCCAGCAGGGCCGGCAGGGGCACTCGACCCCGGCCGCCTCCGTGGGCCGCCCCTTGTAGTCACGCTTGGGCTTGCTCCTGTCCCTCACCAGCATCGCCGCTCGCCTCCTCGGGGATGGGGCGGTGATCGAAGCGCGGTCTGCTCGGCTTGTCCTGCGCGATGGCGTCGTAGAGCGGCGCGTACCCCTGGCCCTCGAACCAGCGGCGCTTGAGCGCGTAGCTGTCGAACTGCACGGCCCGCCAGGGGAAGGGCAGCCCCTCCCGCTCGCAGGCTGCCGCGAACTCCTCGACGTCGGCCACCGGGCGCAGCGTCTGCCAGTTGTCCCAGCGGGTGCCGTCCACGTCTACCGGCCCCTGCTCCTCGACCAGCGCCTTGAGCGCCGCTTTGTAGTCCTTGACCAGCGCCTCCAGCGCGATCGTCTTGCGCGCCAGGCGCTGCACCTGCTCGGGCGTGTCGGGCCGCAGCGTCTTGGGGAAGTGCCGCTCGCGCAAGCACGCCCAGCGCACGGTGCAGCCCGCGCAGGCCGGCCCCTGGAGCCGGGTGAAGAGCCGCTCGGGTTTGTCGGCCTGGGCCGCCTGCTGCTCGAGCTCGGCGACCAGCTTGCAGTGGGCGACCAGATCCCGGCCCGCCGCCTCGGCCTCCTCGCGGCTGATCACCTGGCGCTCGGTGCGCCAGCGGTGCCGGATGAAGTCGAGCTGCACGCCCACCTCGGCCTGCGGGTAGGCCCCCATCACCAGCCAGGCGTAGGCTTGCAGCTGGGCCGACTGCGCCGGCCGCTCGTCGGCGGCCCGGATCACCCGGCTGCTCTTGAAGTCCACGATGGTCACGGCGCCGGCCTCGTCCAGCGTGACCAGGTCGAGCACCCCCAGGAAGGGCGGAAGGCCATCCCCCAGCGCGCGCTCCATCCGCCACTCGATCCCAGCCCAGGTGTCGGGGTGGAACTCGTGGCTGTCGGCGTAGGTCCAGACCACCTGCTGCAGGTCCACCAGGCTGTCCGGCCCCAGCTCGTGGGCGTAGTCGAAGAAGGCTTGCCGGGTCACGCCCTCGACCGCGCTCAGGTCGCTGTCGTTGCCCGTCTGCCGCAGGTGCTCGTGGTAGCGCTGGATCGCCTTGTGCAGGATGCTGCCCTCGATCAGGTAGTCGGGCTTGCGCTCGACGATCCCCTTGCCGTAGCGCAGCCACCAGGAGCGCGGGCAGCGCCGGAAGGTCTCGCCCTGGGTGTGGCTGAAGTGCTTCACGTCGTCTCACCCCCTTTCGCGTTGGGGAACTTGGGGTCCACGCCGTCGCGGCGGCACCGCGCCTCGTAGAGCCGCAGCGCCTTTCGCCTGTTGGCCTCGGAGAGCCCGCGGTACGCCTCGCTCATCCCCTGCAAGCGTCCCCGGAAGCCCTCCTGGCTCAGCGCCTCGGGCTGGGGGACCTCCGAGAACTCAACCCCCACCCCCCGCAGCGCCGCGTCCATCGCCACCAGCCGCGCGTAGTCGTCAGACGAGACCTCGGTGAGCGGCTCGGCCGGCTCGGCCTGGGCGGGGACGGGCTCCGGCTTGGGCTCCGGCTGCGCCTCGGGCTCCGGCTCGGGTTGTGCCTCCTGCTTGGGCTTGCGCTTCCGCTTGGCTTTGGCCGGCGGCTTCGCGGGCACCGGCTCGGGCTCGGCCTTCTCGGCGGCCGGCTCCGGCTGCGCCCGCAGCCATTCCTCGAACGCCTCCTGGGTGGGGAAGCGGGTGAACTCCAGCCGCACGCGGACCGGCTTCAGGCCGCGCTTCCTGCCCTCCTCGAAGATCGCCTCCAGGGCCTGCGGGTCGAGCGCCTCGTGCCACGCCGGCCCGTTGTTCTGCTCCTGCAGGGCCTGGGAGGGCGGGCCGGCCGGCTCCTCCTCGGCCGCCGCTTCGGCCGCCTCGGGCGGCGGGTAGAACTCCTGGGCGAAGGCCTCCTGCTCGGCGGGCGACTCCTGCTCCACGATGTGCTGGCCCAGTTCCGGGCAGGGGTCCGGCGGCGCCGGCGCGCCTGCCATCAGCGCCTTCATCTCGTCGCCGGCCGCCAGCGCCGTCTTAGCCACGCGGCGGGTCAGGTCGAGCAGCTCCTCCAGGGAGCCTGGAAACTCGATGTTGACCAGCGGCACACCGAACCGCTTGCCGTTGGTCTCCACCGTCCGCCAGTAGACGCACAGCTCCAGGGGCAGGTCCCGCAGCCACCCCTCCGTTCGCGCGCGGATCTCGTCCATGCTGTTGAAGAGCGCGTCGGCGCTCCCTTTGGCCGTCGTGCGGTAGACCCAGGCGCCGCCCACCTGGGGGGCGCGGAAAAGCGCGCAGCGCAGCACGCAGTGGTCCTTGCAGCGCACCTGCCCCTTGTCGTCGGGTTCGCGCAGTTCGCAGGGGCACTCCCGCTCCGTCTCCTCGCCGTCGTCGTTGATCCAAGTCGCCGGCCCCTCCCCCGGCTGCGTGTTGTTGTAGCAGCGCCGCTGCCGCCCGTCGTAGTAGGCCCACTCGTAGTAGACGTTCTCCGTCGGCTCCTGGCTAAAGAGCACGATCGGCAGCCGCTTGGGGCCCGGCGTTGTGGGGGTCCAGTCGGGGACGTGCAGGCGCATCGCCTCCTCGTCCACCACGAAGTTCCCGTCCTGCCCGCGGTGGGGCCGGCAGAGCAGGAAGTAGTCGAGCTTCTCGGGCCGCTGGAACCTGACGCCCCGCGAGCTGGTCGTCTCAGGCCCCAGCCTCCCGACCTTGATGAGCCCTATCTCCGCGGGGCGCAGCAGGCGCGGGGGCCTGGCCCCGCCCCGTCGTCTCCTCTCTCGCGTCTTGACCATCTCAGCACTCCTCCTCCCTCCGATCATGCCGGGGGCCGCCGGCGCCGACGAGGGGGTGGACCCGGCTCTGGGCGACCGAGCCGTCGGCTAACAGCGGCCCCCGGGGTCATGGCTCGTTCTCCCTGTGGGAGGCCACCCAGGCCCGCACCTCGGCACCGCTCATCTGGAACGGCCGGTACTGGTCTAGGCCCGCCAGCTTCTGCCACTTGAACGTCTGGTAAAGGCCGCGGGCCCGCTCCGCATCGCCCAGCACGTCCATGAGGAGCGCCGCGGCCAGCTCGGCCGGCCCCGACCCCCCGTACCCCCAGGCGAACCCGTCGCTGTGCCAGCCCGGGGGCCAGATCCGACGCACCCGTGGCGTCGGCCGGGAGCCCCCACGCGGCTCCACCGCCTCGCTCACGGCTTCGAGCGGCGCGCCGAAGGCGGCGCAGCGGTATACGACCTCAGCTGGCATCGCTAGGGCCCCCTTCCAGCTCGCAGCGGGCCGCGTCGCCGCAGCAGCGGACCAGGCGATTCGTCCTGGTGCAGAACTCGGCCGGCATACCGCCCGGGTCGTCCTCGCGCCAGTGGGCGCAGACTTGACGCCCCTCCGGCTGGGTGGTAGAGTCGCTGAGACCTTGGGTGGGTGTCCGAGGTCCGGGCTGCGGCGTGTGCACCGTCGCAGCCCTTCCTGTTCCCTCTGCCATCGCAGCGAAGTCCCGCTCGTTCTGGCGCGCGGTGGCCCAGCCTTGGGCCCAGGCGCAGCCCAGCCACAGCAGCTTCTCGCGCCGGAACCGGCCCGGCGTCTCGTGCGGGTCCAGGCCCAGCTCCGCGATCTCCTGGTCCGAGTAGTTGGGCAGCTTCTCGTTGCCCACCGCCCAGGCGATCGCCGGCGCCAGCGCGAAGGCGTCGGCCGCGCGCACGTTCGCCTTCTCGATGAGGTAGCTCGGGTGCAGGAACCCCCCGGGTCCTGCCTGGACTGTCAGGGCGCCGGTGTAGCGGATCCACACCAGCGCGTAGTGATCGGGGTCCGGGTTGCCGGGGATCGGGTAGGGCAGCCGCACGATCGTGAACTCGTAGCTGGTCCCGTTGCCCGGCTGGTAGACCCAGCTCGCCATCTGTGCCGTCCTTGCGCTCATGCCATCACCCCTCTCCTGCGACGCGGCAGCGCGTCGGCGTGCTTGTTGAAGGCCCTCACCTCCGCTTGGCGGCACAGCGGGCAGAGCAACGGCTTCTGATGATCCGGCCAGAAGCCGACCTTGCTCGGAGCGAGATCCACCCGCGGCCACGCCATGTGGCACTGGCTGCACCGCCTGGCGTTGGGTCGGCCCTCCCGCGCCAGCTTCGCGCGGAACTCCTCCTCCAACATCGCGTCACCCCCTTTCCGCCACCCCCTTGCAGGTGGCTTATCCTCGCAGCGGAGTCCGATCCGCTTGCTGCCGTTGCGACCTCGCGCGGCGCCGGCTGGGCGCCCTGCTCGTCGGGTCGCGCTGCGCGATCCGCGTCTCGTATCCCAGCGGGCGCAGCGCCTGCGCGATGCGCGGCCAGAGCGCGCCGTCGCCGCCTTCCACCTCCACCGTCTCGCCCTCGATCTGCAGCCTCATCGTCAACGTCCCGCCAATATGCGCCCCAGTTGGATTCCTACGAGCATGGCCACCAAGAAGATCAGCCAGGTGCCCTGGGCTTCGGTCATCGTCTCGTCTCCTTGGGTAGGCACTTGCGGAACCGCTCGTTGGCCTCGCGCCTGCGCCGCGCGGCGCGGATCCGGTAGCTCACCCAGCCGAGCGAGATCCTCGCGCCGATCCGAAGCCCGCGCCCGGCGGCTCTGGCCACCGCGACGATGAGGACGACCACGCCCAGCAGCAGCGCCGTCGCGCAGAGCGCGTCGACGAAGCTCACGGGCGGTCGCACGGCTCACCCCCCGGGGCCTTTGTCGCGCCGCATCGCGGCTGTGGCATCATCCTTGCTTGCCCCCAGAGTCGGTGCGCATCCAGCGATACAGCGTCCGCCGGCTCACCGGCTCGCCCGTCAGTTGGCTCAGTGTCTGGGCGAAGGTGCCCAGCGGCGTGCCCTGGGCGTGGGCCTCGCGCACGACGCGCCGGGGGTCGCGGCCCAGCCTGGCCCGGATCCGGCGGTACTTGGAGCTGCCTGGGCGGTTTCGCCGGTTTCTGGCGCGTGGCATGGCTTGGCACTCCTACAGGGATTATACCACTCCAGCGCCAGGTGTCAAGCGTTGGCAGCGGCTTTTTTAGCGCCGCGCACGCCAGAAGGATTGGCGGCTCGAAAGCATGATGGCGGTGGTATGATAGACACGAATGGCTCAGAGTGACACAGGGCAGCAGGAGAGCTTCGGAGAGCTCCTGAGACGGGCGAGGAAGCGCGCCGGGATCAGCCTGGAGGATTTGGCGCGCCGCGCGCGGCTGGGGTCGGTATCGCACCTCTCCAAGCTGGAGCGGGGGGAGGCGAACAACCCGAAGCCCGAGACCGTGCGGCGGTTGGCGCGCGCCGTGGGATGGAGTGAGGGCGAGTTCCTGACCGCCGCCTACCTAATACGTAGCAGTCACAACAAGGGTGGGGCGGGGGATGCGGAACAATCCCTAGTGGAGACAGCGCAGCGAGACGCCGCTGGTACAGCGGCCGTGAGCAAACGACGTAAAGGGGATATGCCCCGCAACCTGCGGGGCCGCGCTCGCG
>Ga0180434_10005745_pt1 | contig 14494 bp, 8 predicted proteins | sample SS_ome_7_FD_132453 | JGI IMG/M metagenome (GOLD analysis project Ga0180434, IMG submission 132453) | Hypersaline lake sediment archaeal communities from the Salton Sea, California, USA - SS_1_D_2 metaG | ecosystem: Environmental > Aquatic > Non-marine Saline and Alkaline > Hypersaline > Sediment... | reverse complement strand
GTGCCAGGAAGACTTGTCATTCTGAGTCTAAACGAAGAATCTCCCTGAGGAGAGTGATAACCCTTCACTGGAGATTCTTCACTGCGTTCAGAATGACACAATAAGCACTTTTTCTGTTAGCCCCGTCCAAACATTGATAGATAAATGGCATTTCACACAACGGGTTGTAAATAGTATAAATCTTTATTGCCGGCATTATCAAACATTACGGATGAAAGATTGCAGATTCTGCATTCGTCCATCACTGATTATCCGTGGTGAGGAAATAGCCTGCCTGGTTATTTATTTTTTCTGCCCTCAGAAGAACTGAACGTTGTCTGAAGTCTATTTCTGTTGAAACCAAAAAAATCTGGAGCAAATAGACCTGGAAGTACCTGAACAATTTTATTGAGGAGAATATTTTTATGTCAAAGCCAGCCGGAAGTACTTATAACCATTCAGCACTGGAGGGAATTATCCCTCCCTTAGTAACTCCTTTGCTTGAACGTGATAAATTGGATATCCATGGTTTAGAGAATCTTATCGAATATGTGATCGACGGGGGCGTCAGTGCCATATTTATCCTGGGTTCAACGGGGGAAGCCCCAAGTTTGAGTTATAAACTCCGCGCCGAAATGATCAGACATGCTGCCAAAATAGTTGATGGACGTATCCCGGTGTTAGTCGGAATTACCGATACCTCCTTTGTCGAATCTGTAAATATCGCGGACATTGCTGACAAGTACGGCGCCCAGGGAGCAGTTTTAGCTCCTCCGTATTATTTTCCGACCAGTCAGGAAGAATTTTTGATATATCTCAGTCATTTACTTCCAGAATTGTCACTCCCGCTCTATCTGTATAATATTCCGAGCAATACCAAATTTTCCTTTGAGGTAGAAACGGTTAAAGAGGCGGCGAAGATGCCGGGAGTCGCAGGGTTTAAAGATAGCTCCGGTGATCTCACTTTTTTCAGCATGCTGATTGAGACATTCAAGGAGAGGAAGGACTTTTCACTTTTAATAGGTCCAGAGGAACTGTTAGCAAAATCGGTTTTACTCGGCGGACACGGGGGAATTAACGGCGGGGCTAATTTCCATCCTAAACTCTATGTGGATCTGTATCATGCGGCAAAAGCCGAAGATATGCAAACTGTCAGAAAGCTCCAAAGTCAGGTGATACAAAACAGTATGAGCCTCTATAACGTGGGTAACCATAATGGCTCAAAGCATATTAAGGCAACGAAGACCGTCTTATCATTACTGGGTATTTGTAATGATTTTATGGCCGAACCGTTTCATAAGTTCGGCGCGCAGGAGACCGAAGAATTACGGAGTCATCTTAAGGACCTGGATCTGTTATAAGGGATAATGATTCTGCCGCGTATTCGTATTATCGCAGTGAAAAAGTGTGTGCTGGGAATTGAGCCGAACAAATCGGCTGCCTGGTAGCCTCTGCCGTTCGATTTTTCACTGTTCACCTGGAGAGGATAATCTGACAGGAAATACGGCGACTGGCGCTATTTTGCACTCTATGTAATGCATTCAGGACTGCAAACCGGTATACTATCGGAGTAATCCCTGATAAATCACTTGGTCCTGATGGTTGCCGTATAAGTTAAATATGAGGTAGTACTTGCTCCCCAATATTTTCGAATTGTTGTGAGGGTTTATTTATGCGTTTGTACAAAAGTATTCTTCTATTCATCGCACTACTTCTTCTTACAGTAGATTTTACCGCTGCGAAAAACCGGCAAATTCAACTCAATTTCCAGTCGGCGGTTGAAATTGCCCTCAGTAACAGCTACCAGGTCCGGCAGCTGCGGTTTCGTATTGAGCGCACCAGGGCTTACCTCAGGGTAGAGCAGGCGGGGTTAAAATCCAAAGTCTACATGGATATTAAGGCCCCCGAAATCAACGAGATTTCGGAGTATGAGTGGAACTCCACACTCCAACAAGACGAACTTGTTCGGCAGAATACCCGGCTGTGGCAAACCAACCTTTCTATCAGGCAACCTGTGATAGTTTTCGGATATCCAACAAACGGATATCTTTCATTAAATAATAACATCTATCGGTATTTGCAGCGCGGGATTACTAACGATCTAAGCTACTACAATCGTTACTTCATCCAATATGAACAGCCGTTATTTCAGCCAAACCGGCTCCGCAACGATATTCTGGCGGCTGAACTAGAACTCGAACGTACGGAACTAAATTACCTGTCCGGCCTGGTTGGCATGATTAATGGCATTGCCGGCGATTATTACAGTCTATTCAAGTTATCCTATCAGCAACAGATATATAAGCACCAAGTTCAAAACCTGGAAGAAACACTCGCAATTGCTCAAACACGTTCAGGACAAACCACATCTCACTCCATCGAAATTTCCCAGGCGCAAATTGAACTGGCGAATGCCCGTGAACGATTGAATGAAAACCGCAGCTCCCAACGAATGGAGTCGGCACGGTTTAAACAGCGGCTTCGGCTGGATGAATCCGACTCTCTCACGATACCATCCAGGACAAACTTTTCCCCCATACAGGTCGATGAAAAGGCCGCTATTGATTACGGATACACAATCCGACCGCGACTGCGTATTCTGGAGATTAGCAAACGCCGGGCAGATATTCATCTTGACAATGTCAAGGCCACCAATTCATTCAATGTGGATTTAAAAATGACCTACGGTTTAGAAAAACAAGATAGTGATTACCAGGACCTGTGGCACCAGCATGAGCCGAGTTATTCGTTATCGGTGAATGCTCACATCCCGATCTGGGACTGGGGTCAAAGAGACGCACTCCTGGAAGCCCATCGGGTCAGCGTACGGGAGTCTGCGCTCAATATTGAGGAAGCCCGAAATGAGATTCGAATCGATATTCGCAATTCCATAAAAAATATGCAAGAATATCAGACCAGAGCCTTGAACATGCGAAAAAATATGGATATGGCCCAGGAAATCACAGCGATGAGTATGGAGCAGTATCGAAATGGAGAAATCGAGATGCAAAGTCTGCTTCAAAATATCGTCCGCCAGCGTGATACTGAATTGAACTTTTTGGAAGCCTATCTCGGGTATCGACGCTCCTTGCTCGCACTGACGTTATCCACCTATTACAATTTTGAGAACCAGGTCTCGCTCATTGACCAATTTGAACTAAAAGAACAGGGATAATTCCTCTATTGTTTATAAACCATCTGACAAGATTACGTCCGTACATTATTATATTAAACAGGCTCGGGTTGTGGGATATCAGTGGAGAAAACATGGACGCGGATTCACCATGACTGTCTTCATGACAACTCGAAGTGAAACCGATCTCAGCTATTCAGGAGGCGAATTTTGAAACGACGAGAATTATTGCGCAATACCGTGCGCTTATCCGCGGGGTTAATATTAAGTCCTCACCTCGGAGTATTTGCAGGGATTTTCAAGTCCGGGGATGCCCTCTTTAAAGAACAAAAAATTTTTACCGGTGGGAAAGATGGATATCATACCTACCGCATCCCTGCAATGGTTGTCACCAATGCGGGAACAATTTTAGCATTTTGCGAAGGAAGAAAAGAGACCCGGAAAGATTATGGAAATATAGATCTTATACTGAAGCGCAGCGAGGATCTGGGGGAAACCTGGTCTGAGCACCAAATAGTGTATGAAGAAGGGGGATCTGAACCTGTAACCATCGGGAATCCCTGCCCAGTGGTCGATAGGGACACAGGGATTATCTGGTTGCCGTTCTGCCGACAGAATGATGAGGTTTTTATAACAAAGAGCACTGATGATGGGAAAACATGGGAGTCGCCAACGCCGATTACAGATCAGGTCAAACGGGCGGACTGGAGTTGGTATGCGACGGGTCCGGGCGTCGGGATCCAGGTGAAACACGGGCAGTATCAGGGCCGGCTGATTATCCCCTGTGATCACAGAGAACGAATCGATGGCGAGGGGGTAAAACATTCCCATGTTTTCTACAGCGATGACCGGGGGGAAACCTGGGAATTGGGCGACTCGGTATCGCCACATACCGATGAGTGCCAGGTAGCGGAACTGGTCGATGAAACTCTCATGATTAACATGCGGAACTACTGGGGTGAAAACCGCAACAGACCGGGAGTGGGGAAAGTCCGGGCTGTAGCGAACAGTCCCGACATGGGAAGCACTTGGCGGAATTTTCATTTTGATGAGGAACTCATTGAACCGACCTGCCAGGCCAGCCTGTTGCGATATACATGGCCGGATTCCCACGGGAAGAGTCGGATACTGTTCTCCAATCCGGCGCGGAAACCCGAAAGAACCACTATGACGATCCGGCTAAGTTATGATGAAGGAAAGAGTTGGCCGGTGTCCAAACAGTTACCATACACCGGTCCTGCAGCTTATTCCTGCCTTACTATTCTTCCCGATATGACCATTGGATGCCTGTATGAAAGGGGAGAAGAGCATGCCTATGAACAGATCAATTTTGTGCGGACCTCTCTTGAGTGGTTGACAAATGGTGATGATTCTCTCTGATATCATCATAACCGCCCAAACATAGGTAATAACTCTCGCCATATGCAAACTTACAGTAACCCGGTGATATCTTATGAGGCGGGATCAGACGGATTCATGCCTCGATCATCCTACAGGGCAACATGCCCGGTAATTGACAAAAGGAGTATGTGCCAATGAAAAACGGGGTCCGTAACGCATTCATTGTTGCTCTTTTGTTGACGTTCTTAATGATTTGGACCGGCACCCAAGTCCATGGACAACACAAGCCTTTTCATGATCGCGCGATGATCCGGCCGACGTTGATCCATCTGGATCCCGGCGATGCGGTCCAGTTTCGGACAGCGATGCTGGCTAAGCGTCTGATGCCGGCCAGGAGTCCTGACAGGGTGGAATGGTCTGTGAACGATATTCCCGGAGGGAACAGCACCTATGGTACTATAGATAAACAGGGCGTTTATACCGCTCCTGAGGCAGTACCGAACCCCCGAGAAGTACATATCTGCGGATATGTGGAAGAAGCCTCTAACAGTTTCCTCTATGCTACGGTGATTATAGGAGAAGGCCATCCAATCTACCGGTCAGTGAACCTGTGGTCGGAAATCGAAGGTGAAACGGATACCCATTTGAATTCCCCGCATGGTATCGCACTAGACAAAACTGGGAACCTCCTCATTGCTGACGAGTCGGCTTCGCGAATTTTTCGATACACGAGGAAAGGACAATTCTTAGGAGAAATAGGGAAAGGCCCCGGCAGCCAGCCAGGTCACTTTAAAACGCCCAGGGAAGTCCGGGTCGATGCAGATGGATTGATTTTCGTGAGTGACAGCAAGGGGGACAAACCGCGTATTCAGGTCTTTACTCATGAAGGAAATTTTCTGAGAATGTTCGCAGAAAAAGGCAGAGGCCCGGGTCAAATCCTCCGTGGACACGGTCTGGCTTTTGACGCCACAGGGCGACTATTTATCAATGATGTGGATAATATGCGGGTGAATGTGTACGACCATTCGGGCAATTTTCTCTATATGTTTTCTGAGGGGCTTACGTATGAAAACATGAACCCCTGTGAGTTCAATGCCCCTCATGGCATCTCTGTGGATCCCAGCGGAGATATTTTCGTAAACAGCTATTACGGGCCAACGCAGAAATTCACACCCGGGGGAGCCGTGCTGTTCGATTTCGCCCATGCAGACCCGCCTGACGGCCCGGTTTTTTTCCATAACCATACGATAGACCGATGGGGTGATGTTTATCTTATGGTGCGAACACTGGAAGGATATCAGGGCGCTATTGAATCGGGAGAAGGAAAGAAAATAAGCATCATGAAATTTAATAATCATGGCGATTTCATCAGCAGCTGGAGTTTTTCCGACCCTGGCCATAGCGAAACCACTGCTGTGGTTGACGATGACGGAACAGTGTATGCCCTGTTCAGAGGGGACAGGGAAAGAGGTGTTGAAGTTTTTAGAGAAGAGTAAATACAGACGGGAAGTATCGGAGGTGTATCCTTATTCAATTTTAAACAGTAGGATGCATGAAGTTGCAGTGATGAAGTCCCTTTGGCCGAAGGCCCCGAAAGAACAGTACTACAAATGCGAAACTCCACGGAAAACCGACAGAGAATAACGAAAAGCCAACAGGAGCAGTACAACATGAAGTCACCATTGATTTTTCAGAGAATCCGCATCAAACTATGGATTGTTACAATAGTGATGTTTGGTATATCGACAGTTGTGGCAGAATATCCGCAAAAACAGGGAGTTAATTACCCGGATCCTGCTACGAATACGGACTCGCCTGTAATGCTTGTGGGGGAATGGGTGCCGGACGATCCCCATGAGATCGATTTCACCTGCCTGCCAAAGATTCCGGGCAGTCACGTGATTGTTAATGATGCACGACGGGAGAATGGCGTAAACCAACATAATTATCTGGCATATTATGAGGGAAAGTACTGGCTCATGTGGAGTGACGGACCGGCAGTGGAAGATCGGGTAGGCCAGCGGGTGGCATATGCGACGAGTCGGGACGGATTAAATTGGACTGAACGACGGTATATTACGACCTATCCACCCAAGTCCCGGCCGAGCTCCCCTTATTACAATACCCGGTCCGACAGAGGATTCCGCTATATTTCGCGGGGGTTTTGGGAACGGGACGGCGAGCTGCTGGCTTTGGTCTCTCTGGATGAAGCCGCCGGGTTTTTCGGCCCAAGTCTGGAATTGCGTGCCTTCCGCCTGAATCCAGATGATGAAACCTGGGAGGATATTGGTGTCGTTTACGATAATACTATCAATAATTTTCCCCCGAAACGGTTACCGACCGGGGAATGGATGATGACGCGCCGGTCCCATAGTCGTGATGTTTACATGCTGACAGGGGGTACTGAACGATTTGATTCCTGGGATACTTTTCCTGTGGTGGGATATGCCGAAAGCGAACTACAGGCCGAGGAGCCATACTGGTGGGAGCTGCCCGATGGGAATATTGTGGCACTTTTCCGCGATAACGCGCACAGCGGGTATCTGTTCCGGGCTTTTTCAACCGACAACGGCCGGACCTGGTCCACTCCCGTCCGCACCGATTTTCCGGATGCCCGGTCGAAATTTAATGGATTACGAATGACCGATGGTCGGTACGTATTAGTGTCCAATCCCAACCCCCAAAAGCGGGATCCGTTAGCTCTTTCCATTAGCGATGACGGGTTAATTTTTCATAAAATGGGATTCTTGGTGGGAGGGCGGCATGTGGATTATCCACACGTCATAGAGCATGACGGTTACCTGCTGGTGGCCTTTGCCGGGGATAAGCAGACTGTTGAAGTGATTAAGATAAAGATTGCTGACCTCGACAAATTCTCCATGCCACCGACACCGCTGGTCGGTAAGCCGGATCCAGTCAATAATCAGGAATCCCAGACTATGCTAACCGGGCAGTGGGTTCCCGAAGACCCGGGAAACATAGATTTTAGTAGTTTGCCCGTATTGCCATCAGAGCATGCGGTGATTAGTGATGTGCGGGATAAAGGCGGTACACGGGTCAATCAGCACGGGTATCTTGCCTACTACAATGACCGGTTCTGGGCTATGTGGAGTGACGGCCCTGGAGTCCAGAGGACTGACGCAGAAAAGCATCGGAATGTAGTCCCGGGACACGATCAACCGGGCACACGGGTTTCTTTCGCAACGAGTCCGGATGGTTTGAACTGGAGTCCGGTACAGGACCTTTTTGGGACGCCAGAGGAGGGCTTTGGCTGGATAGCGCGGGGATTCTGGGTCAGAGACGGTGAGCTGCTGGCGCTGGCAAGCCATTTTAACGCGCCGGGATATCCAGGTAAAGGATTAAGCCTTGAAGGGGCACGCTGGGATACGGATGCCGGACAATGGAAACGAATAGGAACCGTGCTGGACGATGCAATGAATAACTTTCCGCCAAAAAAGTTACCCAACGGCAAATGGATGATGAGCCGACGGGACCATCAACGGCAGGTCACGGTCATGTTCGGCGGAGTGGACGCCTTCGACCAGTGGGCGGTGCGTCCCCTGGCAACTTATGCCGTAAGTGCCGAAGAAAACCAGCAGCCAGAAGAACCGTATTGGTACGTGTTACCTGATGGAAACAATATCGTGGGTCTGTTCCGGGATAATAGCGGCTCCAAGCGACTCATGCGCGCCTTTTCCACGGATAACGGTCAACACTGGAGTAACCTGGTCGTCACCGATTTCCCGGATGCACAGAGCAAGTTTTACGCGTTACAAACCTCCCGGGGGTATTATGCGCTGGTCTCGAATGCCAATCCCGGCGGGAGGGATCCCCTCACGCTATCCCTGAGTCCGGATGGCCTGGTGTATACCAGCATGTTCTACCTGGTGGGCGGACGACATATTGATTATCCACATATGATTGAACACGATGGCAGCTTATATATCTCCTTCTCTGGTGCCAAACAGACACTGGAGGTGTTGAAAGTGGATCTGGACGATCTGGAGACTTTGCAGATGCCGTTATCGCCCAGAAAGATTTTGGCAAGATAAGGCGGAGAGGGGCTTAATCGTCAGATAGCTAGTAATTAACCAGTGGAAAACCGCCCGCAATACCGTAGGCCGAAGCACATAATATGCCTGGGCAAACAACCTGTTTCAGAGGAGGTATGCGACACCCTGCAGCCAGGTGGGGATTACTTTTCAGCGCTGTAATAGTAACATTCTCCTGCACCGAAGAAGCAGTGGTCAAACCGAAAGCGTTTGCGCCGCCGGCGATGCTGGCGGGTGAATGGGTTCCACCGGATCCTGCAGATATTGATTTTGTTAATCTGCCCAGGGTGCCCGCAGAGCACACGGTAATCAGTGACGTGCGGGATAAAGGCGGGACTCGGGTCAATCAACATGGATATCTGGCATACTTTCAAGGGTTGTTTTTTGCTATGCTCAGTGACGGTCCTGGTGTACCCCGCACTGGTCCGGAGGATCACCAAAATATCGTGCCAGGACATGATCAGGAGGGACAGAGAGTCTCCTTTGCTACCAGCGCAGATGGATTATACTGGACCCCGTTACAGGATCTTGCTGGTCGACCGGCCGACGGCTTTGGCTGGATAGCGCGGGGATTTTGGATCAGAGACGGAGAGCTGCTGGCACTGGCGAGCCACTTCAATGCCCCGGGATATCCAGGGGAAGGACTTAGCTTGGAGGCCTTTCAGTGGATTAATGCGACGAAGGACTGGGAAAGAGCCGCCACGGTGCAAGATGATGCCCTGAATAATTTTCCACCGAAAAAACTGCCGAATGGAAATTGGATGATGACGCGCAGAGATCACCTGCGGCAGGTGTCGGTGCTGTTCGGTGGCCTTGAAACTATCAGTCACTGGCAGGTGCGCCCCCTGGCTTCGTATAACAGCAGCCAGCAACCGGAAGAACCGTACTGGTATATCCTGCCAGATGACCAAAATATTGTAGGGTTGTTTCGCGATAACAGCGGCTCCAGGCGCTTGTTACGGTCGTTTTCTTCCGATTATGCACAAACCTGGAGTGACCTGTGCACCACCAATTTCCCGGATGCCCAGAGTAAATTTTTTGCGCTGCGTACCTCCAGGGGCTATTACGCGCTGGTGTCAAATGCCAACCCGCAGAAACGTGATCCCCTGACACTCTCTCTCAGCGAGGATGGCTTGACCTATGACCGGATGTACTATCTAGTGGGTGGACGGCATATTGATTACCCACATATGATCGAACAAGACGGCTGTCTCTACATTTCCTTTTCAGGCGCCAAACAAACACTGGAAGTACTGAAAGTGGATTTGGACGATTTGGAAAAACTCCAGATGCCGTTACTCCGCTAAAATGAGTTCAATACTAAACTTATTAGTATACAGGGTTGTTCTCTATTTTATGAAATCTGAAAACAAATAACGAAATTCAGATTGAGTAAATTCGAATAAACCAATTTACCAGAATTGATTTCAGTAGTCACTCCGTTTGACAGTGTCACGGAAGTTGGAGTTTTCTGGATTTACTTTATCTGGTATTTACGAGGAGGGTATTCGATGAAAAAGATAGTTCTGCTCAGTTTCGTATTCCTGTTTGCAATGAGTATCCACCTCACCCGGGAAGCAATGGGACAAGAGTCCACGGACGCAATTAAAAATTCCAGGCACCTGCAGGCGTTCTATGCCGAGGGGCGTTTCGCTGCCTGGCCGGCCAATAATGGTATGTGGCAGTGGGAAGATGAAATCCTGGTCGGTTTCACCCTCGGGTATTTGGCGGCTCCGGAGGACCAAAAGGGATTACATCAGATTAACAGATCATGGCCGAATGTGCCGATGTTTATCCGTAGCCTCGATGGCGGGGAAACCTGGACATCGTTCGAAGCGAACTATCCAACCAGAGAATTGAAGCCGTTTCCGGCAGAAATACCATTTGATAGCCCGGGATTTACTCTTAATGCCCGAAGAAACCAGGCCTGCATCTCCCTGGACAAAGGGTACACCTGGCAGGGACCGTTCCGCCTGCCCTTCGCAGACCTGCACTTGGTGGCAAGGACTGATTATCAGGTACTCGGTCCTGACGATTTGATGCTGTTTCTGACTGCCCAGAAGACCAATGATCGGGAAGGTCGTCCCTATGCTGCACGCACACGCACCGGTGGGAAATACTGGAATCAGTTTGCCTGGATTGGGGACGAACCAGAGACTGGCTATTCCATCATGCCGTCTTCAGTCCGGTTGCCAAACGGAGATTTTCTGGCAGCCCTGCGCCGGCAAGACAAGGATCCGGAAGAACACAATTTCATTGAGCTTTTCCGGTCGCAGGATGGTGGTCTGAGCTGGCAGTGGCTGGTTAATCCGGTGGAGTCGACCGGAGGCCGCAGTGGTAACCCACCCTCCATGCTTCGTTTACAGGACGGTCGCCTCTGCATTACCTATGCAAACAGGGATAAACCGCACACCATCCGCGCGGTATTCAGCAATGATGATGGAATGAGCTGGGGAAATGAATATATTATACGCAGCGGCGCAGGCGAACCGGATATCGGGTATACCAGAACCGCACAGCGGAGTGATGGGAAATTGGTGACTATCTACTACTGGTTGGATAAAGTGAACACGGAACGCTACATCGCAGCTACTATCTGGGACCCGGCCCAATTTTAGTAAGCACCGTATCCCTATAGCCTGTCATAGGCCGAATGCGGGATCAAATTCAAAAAAGACATTAACACAATCCGAACTAATATTATTTACCACAAGGAGCATTCACAGATGAAAAGCTTGAGTAAGATATTGGGAAGAGTTGCCATTCCAATGGTAACGCCTTTTACCAGCACGTCGGAAGTTGACCAAGAAAAAGCCAGCCAACTGGCCGAATGGTTGATTCAAAGAAACTACTGTGATTCCATCATTATCGCCGGAACCAATGGAGAATTTCATGGTCTCATCTATGCTGAGCGTGTAACCCTGTTTGAATCGGTGCAGTCTGTTGGGGGCAAGATTCCCCTTATTGCAGGCACCGGAGCATGCACTACCGGAGAGACGATCCGGTTAACCAGGGAAGCAGAAGCCCTGGGATATGACGCAGTAATGGTCGTCCCCCCATACTTTGGGACTCCAACCCAGGATGAACTCTATGAGCATTACACGGAAGTGGCTAAAGCAACCGATCTCCCTCTTATCCTTTATAATATTCCGATATTTACCGGTGTAAATATTGAACCGAAAACCACTGTAAAACTTTCGGCTATCGATAATATCATCGGTATCAAAGATGAGGCAGCATTGAAACCGCTACAGACCAGTGAGGTGCTTACGAACCTCCCGGAGGATAACGATTTTGCGGTCTACTGTGGTGATGATACCATGACTCTGCCCGTGCTCATTCAGGGAGGAAGTGGTGTCGTCAGCGGGGGATCCCACATTGTTGGTGATCTTATGATAGAGATGATTGATACTTTCAGGGCTGGCGAGGTACAGAAAGCATCAGAAATGCACCAGACAATTTATCGGTTTGCAACGGCACTGACCCAGGGGGTACGGGTGAATCCGGTGCCGTTAACAAAAGCGGCATTAAAGCTCACTGGATTCGATGCGGGTGTGCCGCGGAGACCCTTCCTCCCGCCACGCGAGGAGGAGACAGAGTATTTGATAGAGGTGCTCTCTTCCCTGAGTAAAATTTGACAAATTTGACAGAGAATGAAGCACGAGTAATTATATAATTACGAGGAAATAGCACTTCAATCAAATGACTGAATGGATATAAGAAAAAGCTTAAGCCCGTCCTATTGATCATTGTAGCGTAAAAATTAGAATAACGGGATTTCGCCCGACTAATATGTCAGAATCCTGAAAAAATAGGCAAAGTTCAACCTGCATAGGAACAGCACTAATTGGAATAATTGTATTTTTCTGCGCGCAGAAAGGCACCCGCTGTCAAATGGTGTATATTGAGTATCCTGATATTCGCCGCCGGTAAGTTACCCGAGCATGTTGATATAAGCGGATACACAGGTGGCAAGTAAGATCGCAAGCAGAGTTGCACAGTTACCTGGTAAAACTGGCATTCCAATTCATAATTCAATTGATGATCCCATAGAAATCAGAAATAGAAATGCTAAAGTTATGACGAAAATATTTTGTAATGAAATGTCAAACCATTTAAAATAGTTGTACCGGAACGTAATTACGTTTGAATAATTTAATTATCGGAGAAAACAGAGGGAGTTAGGATGAACGATAAAGGCCATTTATTGATTGTGTATGCTATTTTCATACCCATGTTTCTGCTTGGAATTGTAATCAGTGAAGACTTGCTTGCCCAGGCAAATGTGACAAATGACTGGAAGCTGACAAAAATCGGCCAGGTGCGGCAGTTAGTCCAAAACAAGGGCCGTATGGGCTATGGCGCAAATTACTCAAACTATCCCGGATTAATTATGTGTGAGTATCCTGCCGGCAGTGGAATGGAAAATGTGACCAGGAATAATATTCTGATTGGCGGGGTTATTCCCGGAAGCAATGCGCCGGTAGTCAGCGTAGGAATGGGTTATTCCTCACCGGACGAATTGTGGCCCACCGAGGCTCCCTGGGATACCATCTGGGTGGTAAATCAGGGTGAAACTGTTGACATCGGAGGATATCAGGAGGACGGAACGCTGGATATCTACTGGCCAAACTATACTGCAACGTCTGATGAGGATTATGTGTGTCGGTTTAACGACTACCGCATATTGAATCCGACTATTGGCGGTTCGATGCGGGGCATGCATAATCCGATGTATCTCGATATCATTCAGGTGGTATCCGGCTGGAGTTCACCTCCCCTGGATGAAATACTTCGTTGGACTTGGTATATTATCCCGACCAAATTCGACGTGGAAAACATGTATTTTGCGCACTACTCGAACCCGCAAATTGGTTTGGTGGGTTCGAATCTTCGTGGTGACGATGCCTTGAAATGGTATCAATCCTTCAAAATGCACGGGGGGGTTGACGGGAAAGGGGGAAGCGACGGTGATGCAGGAGCAATTGCCTTTAAAATGTTTACACCAGAAGGATATGAACAGAACGAATTAACCTGGAGTTATATCCGGTTACCCGGCATGGGCCCGGACTACGACGAAAAATTATATGATGAAGTACTCTCCTCAGGAATCATCATGGATGAGCAGATGCCAGGAATGATCGGCGGAATCCATTGCTACTATTCTGTTGGTCCGCTCAGTGTGGCGGTGGGTGATACACTGGTTATGCGTATGGTGCAAATCCATGCTCAAGATGAGGACCAGTTGATGGAGAATGCTGAAGCCGCAATCGGAACAGAAAGAGACCTCCCCTCAGCACCGCCTGTTCCGCCTCTCCGGGCAGTGGCATCCAATAAACAAGTGTACCTGGACTGGTCGCCAACTGCCGAGGTCAATCCGGAGACTTATGTCGATCCAGTCCGGGCAGATAGCAACTATGTAGACCAGCCCTTCGAGGGATACCGGTTATATAAAAGTACCGTCAGCAAGGAAGGACCCTGGGTTAAACTCGCAGAGTATGACGTCCCCGGGAACAGTTATGGGTATAATACCGGACTGAGCCGGGACTACACCGATGAGGGATTGTTGAATAACATTGAATACTATTATGCGGTTACCGCGTATACCAAACCGGATTCGCTTTTCCCCTGGCCTGCGCTGGAAACGAGCAAAGCCCAGAATGTGGTTACGATAGTCCCGGGTCCCCAGCCGCCGGAGACAGTGGGGCGGGTGGCAGTGGTCCCGAACCCCTACCGGGGGGATATTGCCTATCATGAGTACAATCCGCCGTGGGAAAACTCACCAACCGGCCGTACCTGGATGGAACAGGATCGACGGGTCCAGTTTATCAATCTGCCGGAAAAGTGTGTGATTAAAATCTACAGCGCCTCCGGGGATTTCGTGGCGAAGTTAAACCATAGCGACCCGGACCGGGGGTATGAGGACTGGAATCTCACCTCATATGTGAATCAGGCCATTGCCAGTGGTTTGTATTTGTTTACCGTGGAG
>Ga0180434_10005743_pt1 | contig 14496 bp, 11 predicted proteins | sample SS_ome_7_FD_132453 | JGI IMG/M metagenome (GOLD analysis project Ga0180434, IMG submission 132453) | Hypersaline lake sediment archaeal communities from the Salton Sea, California, USA - SS_1_D_2 metaG | ecosystem: Environmental > Aquatic > Non-marine Saline and Alkaline > Hypersaline >... | reverse complement strand
GGGAACCCCGGCTTCTTCGACGATCTCCATAAACTTGGCCGCTATCGCAGGAGCGTCACTCGATGGTTTAAGGACCACTGTGTTGCCGGCTACGAAGGAGGCGGTCGTCATGCCGCACAGGATGGCCATGGGAAAGTTCCATGGCGGTATCACCGCTCCCACTCCAAGCGGGATGTAAACAAGCTCGCTTCTCTCCGAGGGCACTTGGGTGACCGGCTGTTCCCCGCCGTAGCGGATGGCTTCGCGCCCGTAGAATTCACAGAAGTCTATCGCCTCGGCCACATCGGCATCGGCTTCGACCCAGGATTTTCCCACCTCGTAAACCATCCACGCGGAGAGCTCGAGCTTCCGCCGTCTCATAATGCGGGCCATCTTGAAGAGGTATGATGCGCGCTTTGCCGGCTTCACGAAGCGCCAGGTTTCGAATGCCTTGAGGGCTGCGTCCACGGCTTTGTTCGCCGTCTTGGCATCCGCCTTCTGGAACACACCCAGAGCACGTGAAGGATCGGAAGGGTCTATGGATACGAACTTGCCCCGGATCTTCTTACGCTTGCCGCCGATTATGAGCGGGTATTCTTTCCCGAGCTCGGACTCGACCTTGCTGAGTGCTCTCTCCATCGCCTTTCTGTTCTTGGCTTTGGAGAAATCGGTAAGTGGTTCGTTCTTGAAACGCTTCATTTCCTCCTCCTTCTACTTCCGGGTAACCCCTCCTCCTCAACCTTATTTGATGACTCCGTGCTTTTTGCCGACCTTGGTGAAGGCCTCTATGGCTTTGTCGAGGTGTTCCTTGGTGTGGGCCGCGGAGATCTGCACCCTTATTCTGGCCTCGCCCTTGGGAACCACCGGGTAGCTGAAGCCTATAACGTAGATGCCCTCGGCCAGCATATCCCTTGCCATATCGTGTGCCAGTTTCGCATCGCCCAGCATGATCGGGATGATGGGATGTATCCCAGGCTTTATATCGAAGCCCTTTTCCGTCATCTTGTCCCTGAAGTACTTGGTGTTTTCCTCGAGCTTGTCCCTGAGCTCGGTGGTCTCCGAGAGCATGGTAAAGGTGGCCAGCGCTCCACTGACGATCGGCGGCGCCACCGTGTTGGAGAACAGATAAGGCCTTGAGCGCTGCCTCAGCATATCTATTATCTCCTGCCGCCCGGTGGTAAAGCCCCCGGAGGCTCCCCCCAGGGCCTTGCCCAGTGTGCTGGTTATGACATCCACACGGCCCATAACCCCGCGATGCTCTGGCGTTCCCCTTCCCGTCTTCCCGAAGAAGCCTGTCGCATGACAGTCATCGATCATGACCAGCGCGCCATACTTCTCCGCCAGGTCGCAGATCTCATCCAGCTTCGCAACGTCCCCGTCCATGGAGAAGACGCCGTCTGTCGCGATCATGACCCGCTTGGCCCCTTTGGACTCCTTGAGCTTATCCTCGAGGTCGGCCATGTCGCCGTGCTTGAAGACCTTGCGCTCGGCCTTGCAGAGCCTCACCCCATCGATGATACTAGCATGATTGAGGGCGTCGCTTATGATAATGCAATCCTTGTCCAGGATGGTTTCGAAGAGACCGCCATTAGCATCGAAACACGATGAGTAGAGAATCGTATCGTCGGTACCCATGAACTTAGCTATCAGCTGCTCGAGGTCCTTATGGATATCCTGGGTGCCGCAGATAAAGCGGACCGATGAGAGCCCGTAACCGTACTTATCCATACCTTCCTTGGCGGCCTTGACTATTCTGGGATTGTTGGCAAGGCCAAGATAGTTGTTGGCGCAGAAGTTGAGGACCTCACCCTGCTTGACCCTTATGTCCGCCCCCTGAGGTGTGGTTATCACCCATTCATCCTTGAAGAGCCCGGCGTCCTTTATCTCGGTGAGTGTGGAATCGAAGTCCTTCTTTACAGTCTCTGTCAACATGCCTTCAACCTCCTTTTTGCTCTGGGAATTGACTGCATCGGGGTTCAATCCAAATGCAATTCTTTCTGAGGCCCGATAATGGGATTATAAAGAAAAGCAATCTATCTTCAAGCTTTTTCGCTCAATGCCCGACGTTGGCCGGGTCTCCCTGCCCGACCTCTATATGCCTCGCGGGTCCTGATCGCTCCGGACTCCCACCGTCCTCCCTTACGGTCCGGGCGGCGGGAGGGCCTGCCTCCGCGCCACCCGCTCGGCCTCCTCCGGTACGCCCGCTACGAGGCATGGCTTCATTGTGCTGTCTCTGTAGCGTTGAGTCTCTGCACTCGACGTATTCGTAATGACGGTACTCACTACGCTGCGGTGCCTTCAGGTACCGTAGCCCTGCCTCTACCGCGGCAGCCAATCCAACTGGGTTACTCAATCAGGACCAACTTGGAGGTGTGGGTTTCGGATGATGTCACCAGTCTAAGGAAGTATGTTCCGGGCGGGATTGCCGCGGCGGCATGGGTTCGCGGCTTCCAGGTTATTGAATGTGAGCCCGCGCCAATCACTTGATCGAGGATCATGTCAACTTCTCGGCCGTGAACATCATAGACATATGCCTGCACCCAATCGGGACGGGGGAGAGAGAACCCAACTTCGAAACCGGTACGGCTGGGGTTGGGGACAGCCGGCCTGAGTTCAGTCCCGGCGGATTGACTCTCCGGCTCGGGTAAGATAGCCGGTTCACTTCCGGGTTTGGTGAGCGTACTCGTGTTATCGACCGAGTAACCGCGGGCTAAGGGTGAATCGTAATGCTCGCCCCACACACTGGTATGCGCGCTGACACTGAAGTAGGTCCAGCAGGTATCAGCCTGTCTCTGGTCACAATGGGTGGGCGCTACCACTTGGTAGCAGCACCTCCCGGTCGCCTTAACGGTGGCTACAACCTCCCGGGCAGGTCCTTCTACTCCGTGGTGGTAGGGGGTGGTAGCTCCCGGCGCGGCGAAAACACCGGACTGTAGCGTAGGGTTAGGCATCTCCCTGCACTCTCTCCAGACCCGGTAGAACTTAGTCTCGCCGGATTCTCCGCTGTCACCGGCGTTCCGCGTCCAGGTTAGACTCACATATCCGCCGCTGTCTCCCGGCACGTCGCTTATCTCGGTAATAACCGGCGTATCACCGACATCCGAACATCTAATCCCCTTGCTCGCGCGCAACCGTATCCCGAGATCGCCGTACGTGAATTCCTTGAAACAGGTTCCATCGGAGCTCATGTAACAGCATCCCGGTGTTCTGGGTCCGCTGCTGTCATAGGCAAGGGGGAACTTCGATACCGCGGTTGTGAACTTAATAACCACATACACGTCCTCACCCGCGGCTACCGGTAGGGGGTGGGGGAGATCAACCGAATGGTAGCCTGCGAGATCGAATGCGTTATCCGGCACCACTGCCAGCAGGCCCCAAGGCGAGCCGTCATGGAATTCATCATATACATAGCAATCCACATCCACCGTGGCATCCGGTGTCCAGAACTCAACCCGCTTCACCTCTATGGATCTTGAGGGTATGTACTTGCATAGACCCCAGGCGGTCTGCTGGTTCATTATGCCTATGGAGCCACCGAAGCCGGCCTCATCGTAGTAGAGCAGGGTGTCGGCCGGGTTCCAGGCTCCGACATCGGCGGCGAAAGACGAATTGGCTCCTATCCCCGCGGAACCGTAGGCGATGGTGAAATAGCCCCGCTCCGGGCCGAAGCCGCAGGGGCCCCCCCAGGATGTCCCCCAGCTGTTCTTGACGATCCACGCCCCGGTGCCACCCGCATGGGGGAGATCGTCATCCCATCCCACTATAAGGACGGCATGGTTTGGGGTATCGTAAGTCTCGCGATAGAGCACATAGGAACCGTCATAGCCATTGAACTCCGCACGCCAGGTACCGCCGTCACCCACGTCGAGCGTGCTATAGACCGGCCCGTATTCCATAATATAGTGTTTGATAACATCCACCGGCGCCGGCGTCCCGCCGCTTATCACCCGCCAATCGAGCAAGAGCTTCGGGTATGGGCAAGAGATTTTACACTCGACGTCGACTGGGATATATGGATCGCAGGTCTCAAGCACAGCTCCTGCTGTGGTGAGCAGGCTCGCCGCCATCCAGTCATTGCCTCCACCGCAGCCGGCCTCAAACCAGCCGCATTCCTTTAAGTTGTTTTCAGAGAGATCGAAGAGGCTATCTCCCTGAATGAGAAGCCTGGACTCAAGATTCGCGATCGTTGCGAAGGCGTAACAGCTACCGCAGACATCCTGGTTCTTGACCGGCGAGACTTTGCCTGCCTTTCGCCAGTCGAAACATGACGGAGTGACCGGCATGCCCTTGGTCCACGATGCCTGTAGGTGAGAAAGATCGGTCTGGGGAGGCACGTAACCGGTGCCCGGCCTCTCATCCTCAAGCCTCCCGACGCTATCGGCCATCACTGCTATGGCTGGGGTGGGAGAGGGAGGGAATGCCGTGCCGGAAGTGGTCGTGGAAAGTAACAACAATGGACAAAACATGAGAAAACGCAAAGCTCGCTTGATGATAATCCAAGCGGGGCAGCGACCAGGTGCTAAGATATCTCAACCTCACATTGTTGCGGAAGTTAGCGGAATTCGTCTTTTTCTAGCAAGCAAGGTCATAAAACCAGAAATTGAGGTTCTTTACAAGGCTTTTTCTGTCAACCGCTCTTCATCGCCTTCTTTCGGAGGGTGGGGGGCCACTTCTCGATGGCGTATCGAAGTGCGGTTCGTGGCATCTTGTCCTTGCGCTTCATGACGTACCTGCGGGCATCCTCGAAGAAGTAGTCGCCGGTGACCTTGAGCATCCAGCCGTAACCTTTCTGCACCAGATCCTCCTCATCCTGGAGCAAGATGTCGGCTGTCTCGAAGACATCGCGCAGAAGCGTGCCCGACCGGACGGGCTCGATCAATGCAACCGCCGACGCGCGGCGTAACCACAGGTTGCTGGATCGCGTCCACTGCTTCCTTTTTCTTGAAAGTTCGGGATACCTGGCGATAAGCTTGCCCAAGATCCCGCACAGGTGATCGCATGAGGCCCAGTCATCGACATAGTCCTTAAGCCATCGCTCGAAGCGGGTGAAGTCCTTCTTTTCGTAATGTCTATGGAGCTTTCCCGCCCATTCGAACGCGACGAAGCGCATGTAGCGCTTGCGAGTGGCGATCATCTCATCGCAAAGATCAAGAATCTCGCTCTTGCTCTTTGACCTGACGGACCTATAAACCTTGTCGGAAACCTTTCTGAGCACCGGGGTCTTTATGCCGGTAGGATGCTTCAATCTTTCTTTGAAGAAGCGTTGGTAGTTGGTTCTGTTTGCGGGGACATCTACCCCTTTTATGTCTTTGAGCAAACCTCTTATGATCTCATTCATCTCGGGTTCTCCTAACCTGATAGCGGGTTGAGACCAGTATATGGGTTTGATGCGGGCGGTCAAGCCGAAAGGGTGCACTGCGGCACCACTTGACGACGGCCGGCAAGATGATATGATAGTCTGTACAGAACCTGTTTCATCGACAGGGAGATAACCATGGGCGGAATCCTGATCACGCACTGTATTGGTGATGAAAAGCTGGCTGAGGATCTACGTTACAAGCTGGCGGCGGTGGCGGTACCGGACCCGGCCGAATTTGTCAGCCTCACCAGCAAAATATCGGAAAAACCCCTTAGGACCGAGCTGGCTGCGGCGGGAGCGTTGGTGGTTCTTCTCTCTGAGTATGCCAAGCGTGATTCAAAGGTAATGACGGAAACCGGTTTGGCCGTGTCGCTCGGCAAGCCGGTGATTGCGGTGATAGTTGATGAGACGCCGCCGGAGGCTCTGGATTTCATTGAGGCACAGGTATGGATTCCGGCCGCAGCCGTCAAGACCCCCGCGGAACTCGCCCATGAAATCTGCGAAGTCGCCCGCCAACTCCTTCCTTAAAAAGGGGACACAATACTCTTTACGCATTATCAATACTCAATACGCTTTTGGCGAACGAGAGTATTGTGTCCCGTTTTTTAGTAACAAATAACGCGTTTTTTGCGAAAAGAGTATTATGTCCCCTTTTTGTATGTTCCCTTTTTGAGGCGCAGGGAGTTGGTAACCACATTGACCGAACTCAGGGCCATCGCCGCCTCTGCGATGATGGGGTGAAGAAGCCCGAGCCCGGCGACCGGTATCGCCACGACATTGTAAAAGAAAGCCCAGAAGAGGTTCTGCCGGATCTTGGCGAATATCGCATTCGAGAGCCGAATAGCGCGGACTACCCCGGCCAGACTCTCACCGGCCAGGGTCACGTCGGCTGCTTCAATGGCTATGTCCGTGCCCGTTCCTATGGCAATGCCGATATCCGCTTCGGCAAGCGCGGGGGCATCGTTGATACCGTCTCCTACCATGGCCACCTTACCGTACTTCTTCCTGATAGACCTCACCTGCTCAGCCTTCTCCTTGGGGAGCACGTCAGAGATGGTCTCGTCGATTCCACACTTCCGCGCGACGGCCCCGGCGGTCACACTATTGTCCCCGGTTATCATAACGGTCTTAAGCCCCATATCGTGAAGCGCCTCGACGGCGCTCGAGGTATCCGCCTTGAGCGTGTCGGCAACCCCTATAAGACCGGTGATCTTCCCGCTTCGAGCGACGGCGGCTACCGTCTCTCCCATTGACTGAAGATGCTCTGCGGCCTGTTTGTACCTCCCGATATCGATGGCGTTCTCCGCCATGAACGCGATCTTACCCAGCAGAACCGGATCTCCGTCAAGCTTGCCTTGAAGGCCGAGGCCCGGGACCGCAAGGAAATCCTCTATCGGCCGCGGTTTGACACCTGCGCCTTCCGCATGCTCCAATATCGCCTGGGCGATGGGGTGTTCCGACGCACTCTCCAGCGAGGCCGCCACCATAAGGAGGTCCTTCTCCTCGAAGCCATCGGCGGCAACAACATCAACCACTGAAGGTCTGCCTACGGTCAATGTCCCCGTCTTGTCGAAGGCGACCGCTCTTATGTCCTTCATGACCTGGATTGCTTCGGATGATCGGAAGAGTATACCGAGCTCGGCCCCCACACCGCCGCCCACCATTATGGCGGTAGGCGTGGCCAGCCCCAGGGCGCAAGGGCACGAGATCACCAGCACTGCGACGGCCGCAAACACCGCCAGAGTCAATCTGGAGGCTTCTGCGTCCACCCAGGGAAGTGCGGCAACGCCGGGTATGGCCAACCACACCACGAACGCAACAAGCGCAAGCACCAGGACCGCGGGCACGAAGATAGCTGTCACCCGGTCCGCCATTTTTTGAATGGGCACCTTCTGCGCCTGAAACTCCCGGACCGCTTCAGCAACCTGGGCAAGGAAGGTCTCTTCCCCGACGCGGGTCGCCCTGACCGTGATAGTGCCAGTCTGGTTCACCGTGGCGCCTATGACCTCGTCATCCTCGGACTTCTCAACCGGAATGGATTCGCCCGTGGCCAAGGATTCGTCCACGCTGGTCCTACCGGCAACTACCACGCCGTCGGTGGCTATCTTCTCGCCCGGCCGGACGATGAAGCGGTCCCCAACCTTGAGCCGGTCCACCGGAATCTCCTCTTCCCCTTCAGGTTTTACAACTCTGGCCGTTCTTGCAGCCAGCTTGAGGAGCTTGCGTACGGCATCCGAAGCCCTACCCCTCGCCCTGGCTTCCATGTATCGGCCTGTAAGGTGTATACCCATTATCATGGCGGCGACTGCTGAGTAGGACTCTATGGCTAGCCCGCCCAGCCTCATCAGCCCGGTAGCCAGCGAGGCCAGAGTACCCAGGGCAATCAGGACGTCCATGTTGGGGTATCCGTGGGCTGCACTCTTCCATGCGCTCACATAGACGGAGCCGCCGGCGTAGAAGAGGACCGGCAATGACAACGCGACCATCAGTATGTCCGGCAAGAAACCTTGCCAGAGCCGCGCCATGTGAAGTGCCATTACGGCGATAACAGGGATGGCGAAGGACCAGGCCCTGACCATCCGTCGCCTGGCGATAGAAGCCTCGTCCTCCTCTTCTTGCTCTCGCTCCGCCACGTTATAGCCCGCATCGATCACAGCTTGCTTAAGAGCCTTACGGTCTACTGCGCCCGAGCCGTACTTCACCCTGGCCGTCTTTGATGCGAGATTTACGGATGCCTCCGCAACGCCCGGCACCTTCGAGAGGGCTTCTTCGACGGCGCCCGCGCAAGCCGCGCAGCGCATTCCGGTGATCGGGAGGTTCAACTCGGTTGCGGGCTCGACGACATCGTAACCCGTCTGCCTTATCTTCCTTACGATGTCCGAGACCGAGACAGATGCTTCGTCGAAGAGGAAGGTGCCCGTGGAATCGGCAAGATTGACGGAGGCCGCTTTGACCCCTGCAAGACCGCTCACAGCCCGCTCTATCGCATTGGCACAGGCTGCGCAGTGGAGTCCCTTGAGATCAAGTGTGATTCTCCGGTCCATTACTCCATCATGATTCTCGGAGTGATGAAGACCACGATTTCTCTCTCCTCAACGGCAACCGTTTCCTGCTTGAAAAGATAACCCAGAAGAGGAATCCGGCTCAGGAAAGGCACACCCGTGGAACGTACGTTCTCCGTCCTCAGCGTTAAGCCTCCTACCGTTATGGTCTCACCATTCCTTACCCGGAGCTTTGTGTCCACGCTCCGCTTGCTCACCACCGGGAGATCGGACGCGCCCTGGCCGGTAACATCGCTCACCTCGGGTTTTATAGCCACCGTTATCTCATTGTCTTGTGAGACGTAGGGAGTGACCTCCAGGGTTATGCCCACCTGTATGAGTTCGAGTTTCGTATACGGGTAGCTCAACGGCCCGGTTACGATTGAGTAGTACTCCTCCCTCCCTATGAATATAGATGCCGGCCGCCCGTTCAGGGTCGCAAGTCGCGGATTGGCCCGAATGTCGATCTCGCCGTCTTCTTCGAGCGCCCTTAACGTGGTCTCGAAAGTCACATTGTAATCGCCTATCGTGCGGTTCAGTTCCGTGAAGGTGAAGAAAAGGCTTGTATCCGCCCGGCCCGGGGGGGAATTCCAGACGTTGAAGACACTAGATCCACCGTCGTTCCCATCGAAGGACCAGTCCAGCCCCAAGGTTCTTGCAGCGCTCTCAGACATCTCCGTCACTATAGCCTCGATCATGACCTGTCTGGGGGCGACATCGATCCGGGCCAGGTCTTCCAGTACGCTCTCGGTCATCTCAGGCGAAGCGGTAATGGCCACTGAATTGGTGGCGCTGTTTATTTTCACATACGGTGCATAATAGTCGGAAAGAAGTCTGGCGACGTCTTCGGCGCTTATGTAGTTGGGTGAATAAAGCGTGGTCTCGGTAAGCAGGGGGAACGACGGGTTCTGCGGGTGCGGAGCACCCACGATATAGTAGCCGTTCTTCCTCCTGAATGTATATCCCAGGGGGCTGAGCATTCGTTGGAGACATTCTTCAAGGGGCATGTCGTAGACTTCGAGGGTGACGATTCCCTGAACCGTATCATCGGATATTATGTTTATGCCTGTTTGGGCGGAGATGTCTCGGAGGGCTTCCCGGAGATCCGTATCGTAGAAGTAGTTTGTGACCAGCGGCTGGTCGCCCCATACCCCGTCATCGACACTGACTGTCTGAGGTGCCGGTATCTCTATCGGTTCAACCTCAGTAGTGTCTGCCCGGGGCGGCTCTTCCTCCGGTGGTTGATCCTGGGCAAGGCAGGCAGAGAAGCCCAGCGCAAAAACCAGCAGGAGCGCCGGTATCAGCGGTATGATTCTCATAAGATCCTCCTTAGTGTATCGGCCTGGCGCAAAGGGTATCTCAAATGCTGAAGGTGCGGGTCTCATATGCCACACGCTTCTTGCCGGTTCTTATCGTGAGCTCAACATTGTATGTGCCGGATTCCATGCCCTGCCGATCCACGATAGTGAAGGTCCTTGTCACTCCGGGCAGAATCCGGGTATCCCTTTCCTCCAGCCGCAGTTCCTTGACCGCGGGCCCCTGGGTGCTGCTTATCTGGGCATCAGCCTCCAAATCTACATGGGTGTTGCCCTTGTTCTCGATTCTGAAGGTGCAGGTCAGGGGTTTGAACCTGCCCTCAACCGAGACGTCAAATGAGGCAACCTCAATTTCCTCTCTTGTATCCGGCACCAATCGGACGAATATGTCGGTCGTGTAGGATTCCTCCATTATCTGTTTCGACACTTCGGTGTCAAGGGGTATGAAAGCCAACCTCGAATAGGCCGAGCCTTCGGCATCGGGCGGCACATGTATCGAGACCCGGAGTCGCTTTCTGGTGCCGGGTTGTACTTCGAAACTATCCGGATCGATCTCTATCCAGTCGACGCAGGAACTCACTCTCGTGTCCTCCACGGCCACCAGTTTGCCGTCCGGTCGCTGGGAAAGAGGCAGCTTTGATGCAGCGATCCTTACCGGATAGTCCTCCACGTTGTGTACCGTCACACCGACGGTCTTACGCGATCCGGGTCCGGCACGCAGATCGAATTCGGATGGGGTGATTCCAAGGCCTACCGTCTCAATGGATTCTGCGCGTCCGGGAATGATCTCACCTTCGGGTGTCACCGAGAAGACCATTCTGGTGACCGAAGGTTTGTAGCCCCCGTAGTGCAAAGTCGCCTCAGCGGAGTAAACCCCGGACGGCGGCGTCTCGGTAAACAAGGATCTGTATTTGACCGTAGCACCGGGAATCACCATGCCGCGTCCCGTCCCCAGCGGGACCTCGCGCTGGAGGAGCCCCTTCTCCTGTCTGATCCGAAGTGTTGCGTCTGCCAGGACGCCCACATTGCCCGTGTTCTCCACGTCCGCCATTATGAAGAAAGCCTCATCCCCGTACTTGTCCTCCAAACCCCGGTTTCCCCTCACCGGGACGACCTTGAGATTGGCTATGTCCATACTACGCCTGGAAAGGCTCGAGACCATGGTGACTTCGACGTAAGAACCAAGCATATACTCAAAACTTGTGGAAAGCGGCGCGGTTCTCCGGCCCGGATCGCCGAAGGCCACCGTGACCGCAGCGTACCTGCCTCCTGCAGCGGTGAAAGGAGCCTGAATCATGCACCTGACGGGCACCACGTCCCCGGGAGCGAGCGAAACCGTTGTTTGGCTGACGGTGATCCACGAGGCACACGACCACTCGTTCTCCTCTTTGGCCACCGTGTAGTCCCCGCGCTCGTTCTGCGTAATCGGGGATACCCCGAGATGAACAACGATAGGTGAGGTGGGGCTGGCGTTGGCGACGACGACCTCAAAGGCCTTCTTCGACCCCGGGGTCATCTCGAGCTCGGTTATCTGAGGACTCAATACAATGCTCTGTTGGGCCGGGGCGTTGGATAGAGCCGAAAACACAATTAGAACGGCAAACAGGCCGGTCAAACCCAGGCGGGTCGTCTTAGATTCTATGAGCAGTCCAGGGTGTTTCAATGCCTCCCACCGATTCTATAATCCTATACACTATGATAATGCACTGGTTCCCTTGCTGACAATTCAAAAGCCCGCCCCTGAGGGCGGGCTTCTTCGAAGGCTCTGCAGGCAAGCACCTGTTTGAAATCCGCGCCCTTTAATCGAGATCGCAAACGGGCCTGTCCCATTCCGAACCCGCCGGTCCCCATGATCCGTCTTCATCAACCCAGCACTTCTGGTTGATCAGGCACAGGGTGACCATGGCTTCGTCATGGTATTCACAGGCCGAGTTGCAAGAGTCGACCTGGACCTTGGTCCACAGCTTGGTTGTCCAGCAGTGATTGCCTGAACAGATCTCCTCGTGGATATCATCGCTGTCATCGAGCTCCGTGGCCCTGATCCAGCCGCCGCGTTCGTCGATTTCATAGACGCTTATTCCCCAGGCGTACCAGGTGGTGATATAAGGCGTGCAACTGGTTTCGCTGTAAAGATCATCAAAACCCTCGTAGTCCACGCTTACATCACCGTTACTGCAGATGGTAAACTCTATGCAATCACCAGCGTAGGTACCGGGCTTCATAATACGCCAATCCCAGCGGGTGCCGGACACAGTGAATTTGATCCACTGAGCGATCGACGCATGTATCTGAACCGGAATTTCCCAGCATCTCTTGTTGCATTCACCCTCAGCAGGTTGGCTTGCCCAAAGGCGTCCCAGGGCACAATTGGGGTTCTGGAATTCACTTACCCAGTTCCCGTTGACCCACTTCCACACTTCGACCTCGTATGCGTTGGGCGGCAGTTCGCAATCCTGCGCCACCGCAACGCCGGTTACGGCGAGTAATGCCAAACACACGATCAATGTCCTCATCCGATCTCACCTCCTCTCAAACCGGATTCGCAGGCCTCCATGCCGAAATTCCTTCTATAACATGCGAGGTGCTCACCCCGCAGAGCTTCCTCAATCAATCGTAAACTGAACACTTTCGGTAACGCGCCTCCCTCCGGTAAAGTCCGCCGATACCTCGGCCCGGTAGGTGCCGGGCAGCATCTTACGCTCGTTCCTCCATGTACCCTGTATCTTTCTTATTCCACCCGGGAGCACCGTGCCGGTGCCGGCATCCGGTTTCAAACGGTCGATTACCCTGCCCTCGCTGCTTCGGATCAGGCAGGAAGGGCGGATCTTCAGGTGGATCTCACCTGTGTTCTTGAACATTGCGACCACGCCTACCTCGCCGGCTTCTTTCCGCGTGGCCTTGATCTCCACGATCTCGCCGCTCCTTTTCGACCTGCGAGACGCGGTTTCCAGTATTATTGTCCCCGTCCGGGTTGAAATGTTTAAGCTCGGCCCGGGTACATCACTCTGGGCTTCGCGCGCCTCGAACACTATTACGCAGTATCTGCCTCCGGCAACACCACGCGGCACGTCGAAAACAACATCACGAACCAGGCTCTCGCCCGGCCCGAGCGAAAAACCGCTCTCATCCATACTCACCCAAGCCGCACATGAGGGAGCGCCCTCACCCGGGCCGACCGGCAGGGCTGCCCCTGTCGGGCCCAGCACCAGATCCATCACGCTCGGGCTTACCTCGATCATGGTGCCGCCCAGGTTCTTCACTGTAAGCGAGAATTCCTCCCTTCCCCCGGGGGGTATCGAGAGGTCGAGTATAGGAGGCAGCACTGAGATGGAAATGGCAGCCAGCGCCTCGCTCAACGGTGCCATCGCAAGCAAAGGTATAATCAAGGCTACACTTCTGCGCACTGTGCTCCCGCTCAATCTCCTCGCACCTTCCTTTGCTTCAGTCTCCTACGGCGTCGGCATAACCGTGAAATTCAGGATCCCGTCATAATCCCCCGGCAGGTCATCCCAGGTCACCTCCAGCTTCAAGAAGACCTGGTAACTCAGCTCCAGGGCGGCAGATCCCGTTGCGACCAGTTTCGGCACGGCCAGACTCTCATAACCCGGTCCCGCGCCCTGGTCGGCCCCTGGATCCGTATAGAAGGATCTGACATAGAGCCTCTCCGGTGGAATGAAATCATCCTCACTCGCCAGGCCGGTGGAGCTGCATTCGACACTCCAGTTTGTGCAGTTGGAGGAAACGATTATCTGCACATGCTTGTCAGCCTCGACAATGCCGGGCTGCTCCAGAGCTTCGAACTCCACAACTCCCCTTGCCAGGGTACCCCCGCTCACGAAAGAACCGAGGTTCCTGAAAGGAGGACCGTCTCCTTGCCTTTCGGTTTCCGCTGTGACAAGGGTGACCGACATGAAGGGCTCGATGGTTGTTGTCACTCCGACCGTCTGCACCGTTCCGCCGACCTGTTCCTGCGCCGAACAGGCGGCCGAGATAGCCAGAAGCAGGATCGATCCCACAAGAATCTGTAAGTCTCTCTTTTTCATCACGGCACCGCCAGGTAGGTGAACGTAATCTGCCCTTTGTATGTCCCCGGCCGGTCTTCCCACTCCGACTCCAGGCTCAGGTTGAGGACACTCACGAGCACGAACTCGGGTCCGGTGAATGTGCCCTGTCCGACCAGCACGGGCTGGTCCAGAGTCAGGAGGCCGTCCCCGTCTTCGAGCACGTCCTGGTAGCCACCGTCGATGTACATGCGGGATGCCGGTATGATCCAGCCGTTCTCAACTTCGACCATCGGAGAGGCCTGACAATGGAGCGACCACTCCGAATACCCGGAGCTGACCGACACATTGAGCGGCACCGGCGCATCGTACATACCGGGGGGACCGTCGACTGTGAAAGAGACTTCCTGCGGGTCTACCTCGACCGCGAACGGCTCATACTGGCCCACGGCGGAACCGCACATGAGTCCGATCGCAAATAATAGGAGGGTGCACCCAAAACACGCTTTCATACGCTGTGCTCCCGCTTGGCTAGCAACCTCAGCCAGAGGCAATACTAACCCGTACCAGATCAGGTTCCCTTTCTGGAAAAAACTCACACTGTCCTGTTGCTTCCTTGCAGCGGGCAGTCTACCACGAGCACATATGGGGGTCAAGCGCTATTTTATGCACTATTTTGCGGGGCCGGGGGCAGCGTGGATGCGGGTTCCGGCACGTTGGATGGTATGTCCGGTATAGGCCGGCCCCGGTATATCCCCGCACATCTGACTGATGTGCAACCCTGTATATGCCGGCACTCC
>Ga0180434_10005741_pt1 | contig 14508 bp, 13 predicted proteins | sample SS_ome_7_FD_132453 | JGI IMG/M metagenome (GOLD analysis project Ga0180434, IMG submission 132453) | Hypersaline lake sediment archaeal communities from the Salton Sea, California, USA - SS_1_D_2 metaG | ecosystem: Environmental > Aquatic > Non-marine Saline and Alkaline > Hypersaline >... | reverse complement strand
GGGCAGAGCCGATCGGAGTCGTCTGCGGGGCCCCTAATGTCGCGCCGGGACAGAAAGTTCCCTTTGCCCCGGTCGGCAGCACGCTGCCCGGCGGAATGAAGCTCAAGAAAGTCAAAATCAGAGGGCAGGAATCCAGCGGGATGATCTGCTCCGAAGCCGAACTTGAAACCGGTGAAGACGCCGCCGGCATCATGGTTCTTCCGGAGGATGCGCCGGTCGGAGAAGCCTTCGCCCGGTATGCCGGTCTCGACGATGAGATCCTGGAGATCGACGTCACTCCCAACCGGCCCGACGCGCTTTCGATCTACGGCCTGGCCCGCGAGGTATCGGCTCTCTATGACCTGCCCCTGAACGAGTGGGATCACGCCGTGGGCGAAGAGGGAGCCCCGGCGGCCGAGGATATCTCGGTCGCGGTCGAAGATCCCGATGGATGCCCGCGCTATTCCGCGCGGCTCATACGGGGAGTGAACATCGGCGCGAGCCCGGCCTGGCTGGCCGGACGTCTGCGCTCGGCCGGTCTGCGCCCGATCAACGCGATCGTGGACATCACCAATTACGTCATGATCGAAACCGGGCAGCCGCAGCACGCCTTCGATCTGGCCCGGGTGGCTGACGGGCGGATCGTCGTGCGGCGGGCGCGGCCCGGAGAGCGGCTGGTCACCCTTGATGAGACCGAACACGAACTCGATCCCGAGATCCTGCTGATCACCGAAGGGGAACGGGCCCTGGCGGTGGCCGGCATCATGGGCGGGCTCGACTCCCAGATCGATCCCGGCACGACCGACATCCTGCTCGAAAGCGCTCATTTCGATCCGGTCCGGGTCAGAATCGGCGGAAGCCGTCTCGGGCTTCTCTCCGACAGCCGGGCCCGTTTCGAGCGCGGCACGGACCCGAGCCTGCCGGCACGGGCAGCCGACCGGGCAGCCGCCTTCATGGCAGCTCACGCCGGCGGCACGGTAGCTCCCGGGGTGGTTGAATTCGTCGCTCCCGGGCTCGAGGAGCGGCGGGTGATGACCATGAGAACCGACCGGGTGGACACCCTGCTCGGGGTGAGCCAGGAACCGGAACGCATGGCTGCGATCCTCACCGGATTCGGCTTCGAGGTCGAGGAGCGGGACGATACCCTCTGGTCGGTATCAGTCCCGCCGTGGCGACCGGATATCGAAGGCGAAGCGCATCTGGCCGAAGAGATCGCCCGCGCCATCGGTTACGACAGCGTCGGGAGCGATACCCGTATCAGCGGAGCGGCTCCAGCCGGTCCGACCCGTCTTCAGCGCCTGCGGGAATCGCTGCGCGATGCCCTGGTCAGTCTCGGCCTCTGGGAGGTCGTCACTGATTCACGCCTCGCCACCGATGCCCCGGCGCCGCTCTGCCCCGACAGCGAGCCGGTCGTGCTCCTGAATCCGCTGAGTGAGGATACAACCGAACTGCGCCGCGATCTCCTGCCCGGCGTCCTGCGCGCGCTGGGCTATAACCAGCGGCGCCAGATGGATGATCTCCGATTCTTCGAGATCGGGGTGGCCCATGCCGTGGCCGGGGGCGAACCGGTCGAAGAGGAATGGGCGGTCGGAGCCCTGAGCGGAGCCCGGCTGGCCGAGGTGTGGCCGGACCCCGGGGCCACGTTCGATTACTTCGATCTGAGCGGCCTGCTCAGCGCTCTCTGGAAGGCACTCGATATCACGGCTCCGCAGCCCACGCCGGAGACGGTGCCCGGATGCGAGCCGGGATTCGGAGTCCGGCTGCACTGGGATGTGTCGGAGCAGGCAGACAACCGTGACGCAGAAGGGGAACCCGACCCCCGGGCGATGCTCGAGGGAGGACTCGCCGGACGACTCGGATCCGAATGGGTGGAGAGCTTTGATCTCGAGGGGCCGATCTGGATATTCGGACTGCGGCTGGCGGTTCTCGAACGCGTCTCCGGCAGCCTCAGGCGCTACCGCGGGATCGCGCGCGCACCTGCCAGCGATCGGGATCTCTCCCTCATCCTGCCCGCCGGAACCGGCCTGGGTACACTGCTGGAGCGACTCGCTGAAGTCCCCCGGGTGGAAAGCGTACGCCTGCTCAATGAGTACGCCGGTGAACAGATTCCGGAGGGCATGATCGGCGCATTGATCGGGGTGCGCTATCGTGACAGAGATAATACACTGTCCGATAAAGAATTAGACAAGTTACATAAGAAGGTGGTTAAAATATGTGAGGACGATTTCGGAGCCCGGCTCAGAAGCTGAGACGGGGTGCGGAACTCACCCCCTGACAGAGGTTGCGACGTGGCGAAATCGCAGAGCAGCATGCTCGATACGATCGAGAAACAGATCGAAGGGATGCTCACCGAGCTGACCCGTCTCAGGCGGGAACGGGGCGAGCTGAACGAGCAGATCTCGGAACTCGAAGCGGCCATTGAAAGCCAGAGCACTGAACTTGAGCGGATGCAGGCGAAGATCAGTGCCTCGGCCAGGGATCTTGATATCCGTTACCGCCGGAAACGGGAAGAAATCCAGAGCCGGCTCAATCATGTCCTGGCGAAACTGGAGTCACTCTGATGAGCGTGAAAGTCACCATCTACGGCACCGAATATCCCGTCAAGGGTGAGGCCGATGATACCTACATCCAGGAAGTCGCCGGCTACGTTGACGGGAAGATGAAAGAGGTGGCCGACAGCCTTTCCGTCAAGTCGACGACCAAGGTCGCCATTCTGGCGGCGCTCAATATCACCGACGAGCTCTTCACCCTGCGCTCCGAACAGGGTGATCTGGCCGGTGAGATCGAGCAGCGGCTCGGGAACCTGACCGAACGCATCACGGAAGGACTGGCAGCCGAATGAGAGATGCGCGATGACACGGATCCTCTTCATCGGTGATCTCATCGGGCGTCCCGGTCGTCTCGCGGCAGGCCGGTGGCTCGAGACCAACGGCGGCTCCGCGGTCTGGGATCTGGTCATCGCCAACGGCGAAAACGCCGCCGGCGGTTTCGGCCTGACAGAGAAGATCGCCCGGCAGCTCTTCGACATGGGCATCGACGTTCTGACCGGTGGCAATCACACCTTCGACAAGAAAGAAGTGCTGCCCTGGCTCAACAGGGAGCCACGGGTTCTGCGACCGGCCAATTACCCGCCCGGCGTTCCGGGTGCCGGCCTCTGGCGCGGACAGGCCCGCAACGGATGCCGCTTCGCGGTCATGAATCTGCAGGGACGGGTCTTCATGGGCGGGCTCGATGATCCTTTCCGGACGGCTGATTCGCTGCTGGCCGGGATCGGGGAGGAGAGTGATGCCGTACTCGTCGATTTCCATGCCGAGGCGACCAGCGAGAAGGTCGCTTTCAGCTGGTATCTCGACGGACGGGTTTCAGCGGTCGTGGGTACGCACACCCACGTCCAGACGGCCGATGAACGGATCCTGCCGGGAGGGACGGCCTGCATAACCGACGTCGGCATGACCGGGGCCTGGGACTCGGTTATCGGCGTGCGGGTCGAGGACGCCCTGGCGCGATTTCAGCTCGGCATTCCCAACCGTTTCCAGACAGCGAAGGGGAATCCGGTTTTCTGTGCCGTCACTCTCGAGATAGACGAGGCCAGCGGCCGGGCGACCGGCATTACCCGGCATTTCGATAAAACCTCTACGCTCACCGCCGAAGCGGAAGAAGGGGATGAATGAGCGCCAGCATCATTGATGGGAAGGCAATCGCCGCTCAAATCAGGGCTGAAGTCGCCCGGGAGGCAGAGGAGCTGAAAGCCCGGGGGGTGACTCCCGGCCTGGCGACCGTGCTGGTCGGTGCCGATCCGGCGAGTCACACCTATGTGGGCATGAAGTCGATCGCCCTGGAATACGATGAGAGTCTCTCCGAAGAGGACCTGCTCGATACCGTACGACAGCTCAACTCCGACCCCGAGGTTCACGGTATCCTGGTCCAGCTGCCCCTGCCCGGTCATATCGACGAGCAGAAGGTCCTGTTGCTGATCGATCCCGCCAAGGACGTTGACGGGTTCCATCCCTTCAACGTGGGATCGATGATGGTCGGCCGGACGGTGTTCGCTCCCTGCACCCCGGCCGGGATCGTGGAACTGCTGCATCGTTCGGGCAACCCCCCGGCCGGCAAGCATGTCGTGATCGTGGGCAGGAGCAATATCGTCGGCAAACCGGTGGCCAACCTGCTGGTGCAGAAGAACGACCGGGCCAACGCGACCGTGACCGTCTGCCACAGCCGGACTCGGAATCTGTCCGAGATGGTAGGGCAGGGGGATATCGTCATCGCGGCCATCGGCAGTCCGGAATTCATCAAGGCTGCCTGGCTCAAGCCAGGCGCGGTGGTGATCGATGTCGGCACCAACCGGGTCGAGGATGCAACCCGCGAACGGGGCTGGCGTCTGGTCGGTGACGTCGAATTCGAAGCCGCCACCGAGGTCGCTGCCGCGATCACGCCCGTACCGGGCGGTGTCGGCCCGATGACGATCACGATGCTGATGGTCAACACTCTCGAAGCGGCCAGACAGCAGAGCGGAAACTCCTGAGGAATGAACGCCTCGCGGCAGCACTCGCTTTTCGATGCTCCCGACGAAAAGATCAGCGAGGAAGACGTTTCCGGATCCCGAACCTCCTCCGGGCCCGAGATCCTTTCGGTCGAGGAACTCAATCGGCGGGTTGATGCCCTGCTCCGGGGAGCCCTCGGAAGGGTGTGGGTCGAGGGCGAACTCAGCGGGATCCGCCGGTACCGTTCAGGAGGTTGGGAACGCGTCTACGGCACGCTCAAGGACAGTGAAGCCGAGGCCGGCATCGTCATCTGGCCGGAAACCCTCGCCGCGATCCCTTTCGATCCCGTTGATGGCATGCAGGTCCTCGTAGAAGCCGAAGTCGGTCTCTATGCCCGGCGGGGGAGTTTCCAGCTGGTGGTCAGGAATCTCAAGCCGGCGGGGATCGGCGAACTCGAGCTGGCCCTGCAGCAGCTCACAGAGAAACTCGCGGGCGAGGGCCTGTTCGATGAGACTCTCAAGAAACCGATACCGGCCTGGCCTTTCCGGGTGGGCGTGGTGACCAGCCTGCAGGCGGCAGCCCTGCGCGATTTCCTGCAGATAACCGAAAGACGCAACCCGGCTCTGAAGATACTCATCGCCCCCGCCGCCGTGCAGGGGGAGGGCGCCGCCGCCGAAATCGTGGCTGCACTCGAACAGCTGGCTCGCGTGCCCGGGCTCGATTGTCTCGTGGTGACGCGGGGAGGCGGCAGCATCGAAGATCTCTGGTCCTTCAACACCGAGGCCGTGGCCCGGGCCATCCACGCCTGCCCGCTGCCGGTCATTTCGGCAGTCGGTCATGAAATCGATACAACGATCAGCGATCTCGTAGCCGACCTGCGCCTGCCCACGCCGAGTGCGGCGGCCGAGTACGTGGCCTGGCCGGCGGCCGAGACCCGCCTCCGGATCGACGAACTCGGCCAGCGGCTGCGGGCCGGGGTGCTGCGACGGGTCGGCGAACTCGACGAGAGGGTTCGCTGGTTCGGCCGGGCGCACGGTTTCCGGCAGATGAGCCTGCTGATCCGCGAACAGATCCAGCGACTCGACGATACCCTGCACCGGCTTCCGGTCAGCCTGCGGCACAGACTCGACACCGCCCGCCGGCGTCAGGCCGAGGCCCGTGCCCGGCTCGTTCTGCTGCCGCGCGCACAGCTCGAGCGGGCGGCGTCACGGCTCGGTGAATTGCGACGCACGGCGGCCGCTCTCGGACCGATGGCGACGCTGGCCCGGGGGTATGCCATTGCCCGGCGAACCGGAGACAATGCGGTCGTGCGGGCCGCAGACGATGTCGCCCGGGGAGAAGAACTCGAAATCGTCCTCTCCGAGGGAGGTCTCGCGGTCAGAGTCGAAGGTCGCGGTCCCGGACTCGATCGTTACCGGATCGAGCCCGATTCCCGGAGTGACGGGAACACCCTGCGTGAGGAGAAGGAATCATGAGTGCCACCGGAAAGAAAAAAGAGGAGCAGCAGGATTCGTTCGAGAAGCGTATCGAACGGCTGGAGGATATCGTCGAAAAGCTGGAGCAGGGTGATACCCCCCTCGAAGAATCACTGACCCTTTTCGAGGAAGGGGTCGAACTGGCCCGCTCGTGCCAGGGACAGCTCGAAGAGGCCCGCGAACGGGTTGAGGTCCTGCTCAAGGCCGCTGAGGACGGGACGGTTGAAACCGAACCGTTCGTCGAGGGAGAGGAGCACTCAAGTGAGTGATCCCGGGGATTTTCCCGCCTTCCTGGAGCATGTTCAGCGGCTCTGCAATGATCGTCTCGCTATCATTCTGGCTGCGCCCGAGGAACGGGCCGATCACATCCACGAAGCCATGCAGTACTCGGTCTTCGCCGGGGGCAAGCGTTTCCGGCCGGCTCTGGTCATGGCGGCGGGGCGCACCTTCAATGCCCCGCCGGACCGACTCCTCGACCTGGCCTGCGGGATCGAGCTGATCCATACCTATTCCCTGATCCACGACGATCTGCCCTGCATGGATGACGACGATCTGCGCCGGGGCAAGCCGACCCTGCACACGGTCTTCGACGAGGGAATTGCGGTGCTCGCCGGTGATGCGCTGTATGCCCTGGCCTTCGAAGTCATCGCGGGCGCAGCCCCGTCAGCGATCGTCGCGGCCATCGCCCGGGCGACGGGAACGCCGGGAATGATCGGAGGTCAGGCGGCCGACATCCTGCTCGAGGGGCGGGAGATATCGGCAGCCGACCTGGAGTACATCCACCGGCGCAAAACGGGGGCCCTGATCACGGCCAGCCTCAGTGCCGGAGCTGCTCTCGGGGATGCCGGGGAGAGTGAAATCGAACTGATCCGTACTTTCGGCGAGAAAGTCGGATTGGCTTTCCAGATCGTGGATGACGTTCTCGACGAGACCGGCGACACCGATGTACTCGGCAAGACCGCTGGATCAGACCGGGAGCGCGACAAGAACACCTGGCCCCGGGTGCACGGGCTCGAGGAATCGCGGGAGACAGCCCTGACTCTCGTCGATGAAGCCAAAAACGGATTGGTGCTCCCTGATCGTGAAGCTATCATTTTCCATCTGCTGGCGGATTTCGTCGTTCAGCGGGTCATGTAGGGCTGCCTGCAAGCGGGGAGAGTGTGGGGTACAATGTCACTCCTGGATACCATCGATTCACCTGCCGACCTCAAGGAACTCTCGGCCGATGAGAGGACCGAACTGGCCGGGGAAATCCGCGAACGCCTGGTCGAGGTGCTCTGCACCACCGGCGGACACCTGGCTCCCAATCTCGGTATCGTCGAGCTGACCATCGCCCTGCATACGGTTTTCGATTCTCCGGTGGACAGGATCGTCTGGGATGTCAGTCACCAGAGTTACGTGCACAAGCTCCTGACCGGGCGTCGGGAGAGTCTGCCGACGATCCGCCAGTACGGCGGCCTCTCCGGCTATACCCACCGCCGGGAGAGCGAACACGATCCTTTCGGCGCCGGTCATGCGTCCACAGCCATCTCGGCTGCGATCGGACTGGCCCGGGCCCGCGATCACGTCGGCGGGGAACATGCTGTCATCGCTGTCATCGGCGATGGCGCCATGACGGGCGGGCTGGCCTTCGAGGGGCTCAACAACGTGGGTGCCTCGGGATCGGATATCCTCATCATCCTCAACGACAATGACATGTCGATCGCCACCAACGTCGGTGCGATCCATGAGTATTTCACGACCGCGATCTCGAATCCGCTCTACAACAAGGCCAAGGATCTCATCTGGGAGACAACGGGCAGGCTCCCGCTGGGCAAGACGGTTCGTTCCACGGCCCAGAAGCTGGATGAGAGCATCAAGAATCTGCTCACGCCCGGCCTGATCTTCGAACGTCTGGGCCTGAGTTATTTCGGGCCTGTCGACGGACACGACACCGAACACCTGATCCGCCACCTGCGTGATATCCGCAAGATCGGGGGACCGAAACTCCTGCATGTCAAAACGGTGAAAGGGCGGGGATATCAGCCTGCCGAGGACGACGCCTGCGGTTTTCACGGCACCGGCGCTTTCAACAAGATCACCGGCGAAGGCAGGAAGCAGGAGGGGCCACCGGCCTATACCGACATATTCGGTCAGGGGCTGGTGCAGGAGTGCGAACGCGACGATCGCATCGTCGGCATTACCGGAGCCATGCCGAACGGGACCGGACTCGATTACCTCGCCGAGGCCATGCCGGAACGGTTCTACGACGTCGGGATCGCCGAAGGTCACGCGGTGTGCTTTGCGGCCGGACTGGCGGCCGGCGGTCTCAAACCCGTCTGCGCCATCTACTCGACCTTCCTGCAGCGCGGATTCGATCAGATCATCCATGATGTCGCGCTGCAGAACCTGAATGTCTTCTTCTGCCTCGACCGGGGCGGGCTGGTGGGCGACGATGGACCGACTCATCACGGCACCTTCGATCTCACCTATCTGCGCGTTGTACCCGGCATGGTGGTCATGGCGGCCGCGGATGAGAATGAACTCAGGAACATGCTCCGCACAGGCCTGATCTACGATGACGGGCCGATCGCCCTGCGATACCCGCGCGGCACGGGTGAGGGGGTGCCGCTCGATCCCGAGCCGCAGGAACTCCCCATCGGCCGGGGGGTGATCATGCGGGAGGGGGGTGACGTCGCCCTGCTCGCCGTGGGCCGCATGGTCGGACAGGCGCTCGAAGCAGCGGACCTGCTCGCCGAGGCCGGGATCGAAGCCACGGTCGCGAATGCCCGCTTCATCAAGCCCCTCGATACGCACCTCATCGACCGGCTGGCTGACGAGAACGGGGCGCTGGTGGTGCTCGAGGAGAACAGCGTCAGGGGCGGCTTCGGAGCCGGTGTCCTCGAATACCTGAGTGAAGCGCAACGCCGGGAGACGCGCACACTGCTCCTGGGCATCCCGGACGCTTTCATCACCCACGGTACTGTTGATATCCTCTTCACTGAAATCGGACTCGACCCCGAGAGCATCTCGCGCCGCACGCAGGAATTCCTGGCATCGGGATCAGGCAGGCATTCCGCGAAGGGACGTGCGAAAAAATGATTTTCGGCCTCATACCGAATCTGCAGAAACCCGAGCTCGCCGCCTGTCTGCGCGATACGGCCGAGTGGGCCGGGCGCAACGAGGTCACCCTGCTCATTTCACCCCGGGTTTCCGAGGCTCTGCCCGAGCTTGCGTCTTTCGATCGTGTTGAGATCCGGGAAGAATCAGGGATCGGTGCCAGCGCCGATCTGCTGGTGGCCATGGGCGGCGACGGTACGATCCTGGCCGCCCTCCGGCATGCCCGCGAACGCGCCCTGCCTGTACTCGGCATCAACCTCGGCAGTCTCGGTTTTCTGGCCGATACCTCCCCCGCTCACGTCACCGAGGCGCTCGACCTGGTCAGGGCAGGGGAATACGCGGTTGAAAAGCGGATGACACTGATGGCCGTGATCGAGACCGGCGGGGCTGAGCACACTTTCTTTGCCTCGAATGACATCGTGATCGACAAGGGTGAGTACTCCCGCGTAATCGATATCGATGCCCGGGTCGACGGCACTGTTCTGAAGCGGTACACCGGCGACGGGCTCATCATCGCCAGCCCGACCGGGTCGACTGCCTATGCCCTGGCGGCCGGCGGTCCGATCGTCGAGCCGACCATGGAGGCGCTGGTGGTGGCGCCGATCTGCCCGCACATGCTGGCGTCACGTCCGGCTGTTCTGCCCGGGGAGAGTGCCGTGCAGCTGCACATTCACAGCAAGCACGGGACGGCGCTCGTCACCGCCGACGGTCAGGAGAGGATCACCATCGCTTCGGGCGATACGCTGATAGTGCGTCGCGGCGAACACGTCAATAACCTGGTGAGAACGGGACTCGGGCTGCCTTTCTACGAGGTCCTGCGGACCAAGCTGAAGTGGGGGTTCCGTGAACCGTCGGAGCGGAGTTGAATGAACGGCAACCGGTTCAGCGATCCGGCACGGGAGCATCGCCCGCCATTCTCTTTTGATGAAGACAGTGCGCCGATTCCGGAGGAGGAGGCTTCCGTTTCTGAGGCGGCCGACGGAACCGGGTCCGACGCGAGTGAAGATCTGACGGCCCGTTCCGGATCTCCCCCTGACGTCAACGGTTCACCCCGTGAGGAGAAGATGACCGGGACCGATACCGGTCAGACGAAAGATCCCGGATCTTCTGCCGCCGGGCTCGCAGACGGAGAGGATTCATCCGTGGCTGCGGACGCGGGAGACGAATCGGATGATGGTCGCTTCGCTGAGGCAGAGGGAGGGGAAGAACCGGGCGAGGACGCGGAAGAGACGACAGAGGGCCGGCGGGGGGCAGCCGGAGGTGAGAGCACGGAACCGGCTGACGGCACGGAACCGGCCGACGCCGGGCAATCTGGTGAGGAGACGGGGGACGCTGAAGAACCGGGGGCCGAAGATCATTACCAGCGGGGCCGCCGCATGAGCCGTGACGGGCGGCCGCACGATGCGGTCGAGGCCTATCGCCGGGCACTCGGTCTCGATCCCATGCACGTCCGGGCACGCAACAATCTGGCCCTGGTCTACGATTCCCTCGGCCTCTTCGATAAAGCTCTCGAGGAATTGCGTACGGCGGTCGATATCGACCCGCGCAACGTGGAACTGCGTGCCAATCTGGGCGCCCTGCTCGGCGAGCATGGCTGTTTCGACGATGCCGAACGCGAGTTCCGCCGGGCTCTGGAGGCCGCTCCCGCCGATGCCCGGATCCATTTCAACCTGGGCCTGGTCTATTTCCGCAAGGGTCTGTACCTGAAGGCTATCCCGGAATTCGAACGCACCCTCGCCCTGGAGGAGAAGCACCGGGAAGGGATGTACTATCTGGCCCAGAGCTACAATCTCACCGGCCGGTATCCCCGGGCGATCACCCTCTTCGAAGAGCTGGTCGAGCTCGATTCCACGAACCACCGGGCTTTCTGGTACCTGGGCATGCTCTATGACCGTCAGAAGGATCACGAGCGGGCCCGCGAGTACTATCAGATCTCGTATCGCCTGCGCGATGAAGCCGGTGAGGGGACTGATACCGGGGCATGAAGTATCTCCTGATCTTTCTCCTGGCTGCTGCTCTCGTCCGCTTTCTGAATGCCCTGGTCCATCTCGGTCGCACCGGAGGACGGGCGGTCGGTGACGCCCGCAGGCCCCGCCGACGCGGCAGCAGAGGCACAGCCCGGTCCGCCCGGGACATCGAAGACGCGGAGTTCGAGATCCTCCCGCCCGAAGACCCCGAAGAGCCCTCCGGCGATAGTTGACGCCGGCTTCCCGCCTGTGATAGAAGGAGGGACCGCCTCTGTCCACCCCTGGTCCACGTCTGCACGGAGGGAACCATGGAGCCTCGCTGGCTGGAGTACTACGAACCGGAAGTGCCACGGGAATTCACACCCCCGACCGACACGCTGAACGACATGTTCGCTTCCGCCGTCGCCGACAATCCCGACGGCGTGGCGGCCTACTTCTTCGGGCGTCCTTTCACCTACACCGAGATCAACGATATGACCGCCCGGGTCACCGCCGTTCTGCGCTCCCTCGGGGTGGAGAAGGGCGACAAGGTAGCGCTCGCCCTGCCGAACGTGCCGCAGTACATCCCGGCTCACTTCGGTACCCTCAGGGCCGGTGCCGTCGTCGTTCCCAACAATCCCCTCTACACCGACAAGGAACTGGCCTTCCAGCTCAAGAACAGCGGGAGCAAGATCCTGATCGCTCTCGACCTGCTGGCGGCGCGTATCGATCGGGTCTGGGAGGAGTCGGGGATCGAGCACTGCATCCTCTGCCGGGTAAACGATTACCTCCCCGGTCTGCTCAAGCATCTCTACCCGATCAAGGCCCGGCTCTCGGGGCAGAAAGCCCGGGTTCCCGGTGACGACCGCTTCAGCTACTTCACCGACCGGATCGCTGACGCTGACCCGGCCGACGGGACTCCGGCCGAGACCACGGCGGATGATCTGGCCATGCTCCTCTATACCGGCGGGACGACCGGCACGAGCAAGGGCGCGATCCTGACGCACTGCAATCTGCATACCAATGTCACCCAGATTTCTCACTGGCTGACGGACATCACGCGGACCGAAGAAGTCATCATGGCGGCCCTCCCCTTCTTCCACTCCTACGGCCTGACCACCTGCATGCACCTGGCAGCGAAGTCGGCCAGTACGGTCGTACTGGTCCCGCGTTTCGATGTCACCCACGTGATGAAGGACGTGCAGAAGCACGGGGTCACGATTTTCCCCGGGGTTCCCACGATGTACGTGGCCATCAACAATCACCCCAAGGCGACGAAGTTCGATCTCTCCTCGATCAGGGCCTGCATAAGCGGGGCTGCACCCCTCCCGGTCGAGGTCCAGAAGGAGTTCGAGGAACTCACCGGCGGCCGGCTGGTTGAAGGGTACGGTCTGAGCGAAGCCAGTCCGGTCTGCATCGCCAATCCCGTCTACGGACGGCGCAAGATCGGCACCATCGGTCTGCCCTTTCCCGGCACCGATGCCGCCGTGATCGATCCCGAGAGCAAGAAGGAACTCGGCCTCGGCGAAGTGGGTGAGCTGGCCGTGCGCGGGCCCCAGGTGATGCAGGGGTACTGGGAGATGCCGGAGGAGACCGAGAACCAGCTGCAGGAGGGCTGGCTCTTCACCGGTGACATGGCCACCGTCGACGAAGAAGGGTATTTCGCCATCGTCGACCGCAAGAAGGACATGATCATCGCCGGCGGGTACAATATCTACCCGCGCGAAGTCGAAGAGGTGATCTACGAACACCCGGCCGTGCTCGAGTGCGGCGTGATCGGCATCCCCGACGAATATCGGGGGGAGGCCGTGAAAGCCTACGTGGTACTCCGGGAGGACGAACAGGTGACCGAGGAGAAGCTCCTCGAGTTCTGCTGTGAGAACATGGCCAGGTACAAGGTGCCGGTGTCGATCGTCTTCGCCGAGGAACTGCCCAAGAGCCTCATCGGGAAGATCCTGCGCAAGGATATCCGGGCGATGGACGAGGTCGGTGCTCTCCGGCCGCTCGAGAAGGAATGATGCGCCCGGCCGCTCTTTTCTTCGGTCTGATCCTGGCTCTGCCCGCAGGGCCCTGCCGGGCCCAGATCGCGCCGGAGGAATACGCCTCCCGCCGGGCTGCCCTGCGCGCCGAATTCGGTGACGGGCTCTACCTGGCCCGGGCTTCGATCGGTTCGGCCGGCCGGCAGGATCCCGATTTCCGGTACCTGACCGGCTGCCTTCAGCCGACGGGCACCCTCCTCATGTTCCAGGCGGGGGAGGAGGTCAGCGAGACCCTCTTTCTGCCGGCTCCCCGGCGCGGGAGCAGCTTCGATCCGGCCGGGCAGGGGGCCGGGGAGATCGGCCGCCGGGCCGGTCTGGCGGTGCGTCCTCTGAGCGAGCTCGAGAGCGCCCTCGCGGCCGCCGGCACCCGGCACCCGGCCGCACTCATCTCACCACACCCCGAAACAGATCCTGCCGTGGAGCAGGCTCTCGTGGGGCTGCGTCAGGCCGGAGCGATCGGCTTCACGAACGCCCGTCGCACGATGAGCGATCTGCGGGCGATCAAGTCGCCGGCTGAAATCGAGCTGCTGCAGATCGCTTCCGATATCACCCGCCTGGCCCACGTGGCCGCCATGCGCACGACCGAACCGGGTCTGAACGAATTTGAAGTCCAGGCCGTGATCGAGTACACCTTCGCCCGTTACGGCTCACAGCGTCCCGGTTTTTCGAGCATCATCGGCTCCGGGCCCAACAGCCTGGTCCTGCACTACTCCGAGAACACGGCCTTCATGGCGCCCGAGGATGTGGTTGTGATGGATATCGGGGCTGAATATTTCGGATATACCAGCGATGTGACCCGCACGATCCCGGTCAACGGCACCTTCAGTCAGGAACAGCGCGATATCTACGAGATCGTGCTGGCCGCCAATCTGGCCTGCGCCCGCCTGGCCGAAACCGCAGGAACCCCGTATCAGGCCCTGCGCGACGAAGCCCAGCGTGTGATCGGCGAGGGGCTGGCCCGGATCGGGCTGATCGAGGGCCCGGAGGCCCGGATTCCGGGCCAGAGGCGCAGCCAGGTGGGACTTTTCTTCTATCACGGCCTGGGGCACGGCATCGGGCTGAACGTCCACGAGAAGCCCTTTCTCAGCCAGAGGTCGAAGGACACCCTTGAAAATAATATGGTCTTCACCATAGAGCCGGGTATCTATATCCCGGGCTGGGGCGGCGTCCGCATAGAAGACGACGTATGGTTGAAAAATGGTAAAATAGAGGTGCTCACCCGGGCAGAGAAGTAATAATACCAGGAGATTTGGATGATAAACAGTACCGAGCTAAGAAAAGGTGTCGTCATCGAGCTTAACGACAAGCTGTACCAGGTAATCGATTACAAGCATATCAAGATGAAGCGCACGGCGCTGGCGCGGGTCAAGATGCGGGACATCGTCGGCGGGCATACCATCGAGCAGACCTTCCAGTCCGACGATAAGTTCGTGCGCGCCCGGCTGGACTCCCGCCAGATGCAGTATCTATATAACGACGGCGACCT